>Ga0065711_1029486_pt1 | contig 35997 bp, 14 predicted proteins | sample Hoacrofraction12_FD_59098 | JGI IMG/M metagenome (GOLD analysis project Ga0065711, IMG submission 59098) | Hoatzin crop microbial communities from Cojedes, Venezuela - Epithelial fraction 12 v2 (version 2) | ecosystem: Host-associated > Birds > Digestive system > Esophagus > Crop | place...
TGGGTGTCAGGAGGATGGGGCCAAGCTCTTTTCAGTAGTGCCCAGCGACAGGACAAGGGGCAATGGGCACAAACTGAGGCACAGGAAGTTCCGTCTGAATATGAGGAAGAATTTCTTTCCTCTGAGGGTGACGGAGCCCTGGAACAGGCTGCCCAGGGAGGCTGTGGAGTCTCCTTCTCTGGAGATATTCAAGACCTACCTGGACAAGGTCCTCTACAGCCTGCTGTAGGTGACCCTACTTCAGCAGGTGGGTTGGACTAGATGATCCCCAGAGGTCCCTTCCAACCCCTACCATTTTGTGATTCTGTGATCCTATGTCCCTTGTTTACCTGTATGTACAAAAGACTGAAAGGGAAATTACAGTCAGGGGTGATGAAAAGGCAGTTGTAACTGTGAGCACACACTTCTTGCAGCAAGAGATGTGACAAAATTCTACATGAAATACAATTCCACAGATGGCAGTAGTAAAGCTCCCTTTTTATTCAATTTTATTTCTCTTCCGGTGAAACTGGGACTTCTGATTTGACCTGCTGTAGCATTTAAAGCCAGAGCTCTGCTCAGAAATAAGCCTATGGCATGCCTTTTCCTGTGCCTCGCTCTCGAGGCGTGTGTAGGCACGTACACGCACTCTACATGTGGACTCGCTGAGACCATGCCTCTGCTATCAGACTCCTCCATGAGGAAGGGTCCCTGGGTCGGCACCTAGTGCTGAACCAAGGCTGAGCACCAGTCAGTTCTGACCAGGAAGCGTCATCCCTCTTCTGCAAAGCTGTGGTTTTCTTCCCCATAAGACATACAGTATAACCAGGGTAATGTTATACACATTTTTCAGATGTCTCTCAAGCTTAGAGACTAGGTGTTTGTTATTTTTCCGGTGTTTGTCTGGAAATGGAAATTCTATCAGTATACTGAAGTCAGTGGGGCTCTGTTGATGTGTGCCAACTGATAAACCGGCACGCATTACTATTGTCAGACTGTGATGTGATGACACAGACTTTAATAGTTTGGGTACAGGATGAAAAACAACTGTTGTGCAGACCACACAAAGTGTTAATACTGTCATGGGCTGCCTTTGGATACTCATTAAAATGTGGCTTTGTCCTGGTAGTGTTTGTTATGGATCAAGTGTTGCCTATATTTCTGCAGCTGGCATAAAAAATGTGAAGCCTAAATAGTGTACAGGTCAGTAGAAAAATGGTCATGCTCTTGCCCTCATGTTCTTCGTTTTTGAAATGCCAGGCATTTGGCTGGAGTTCAGGCCAGTAATAATAATAGACTTTGATGAAAAAGAGCTCAGAACTTTACAGGGTTGACTTTCCTGTACTGTCTAGGTCTGACTTGGGATAACAGTTTTTTACAAATTTTTAGTACGCTCACGATGCAGAATTTGTACTTTGTTTATCTTCCTTTATCTAGAGGCAAGTCTTTTCTGAAAACTAAACTTGCTTTCCTCTATCTGGCATTGCCATTTGTCAGTTGGGTAGATTTTTTTAACTTTTCTTCCTGGGTTGCAAGCCTAATGTTTAATCCGATTTCGCTGCTGCCCGATATTGTCTATCCTAAATTTTCTCTACCTAATTTGTGAGAGCGGTCTCACAATCCTTTTCTAGTCAAGCTCTGCCAGATTTTAGGATCGATGTTGAAGTGTGTTCTGGGAGTGACTGTCTCTCCGCTGACAGAGAGTCAATGACCATTTCTCTCCAAATTTATTGAAGACATTTTTTTAGGAAGTGCAAGTTAATTATGCTATTGCAGCATTCATCCTAAAGTAAGACAGCAAAGAAAGCACATGCAGCTACAAAGACAACTTGCTATTTCAAGCTGTATGAGGATTTCAATGTTAATACATCTCCAGCTGAATAATCGCTTCAAAGACATCACTTTTGAAAGCAAAGCAGAAATCACAGTGTGTTGCTGCTGTGCTAGGAAACCATAGCCAATGTGTGTGGTTCCAGGGAGCAGGGGAGGAGCGCTGGGGTTCAGGAGTAGGGCTCCACTGCCTGAATGTCTCCTTCGTGAGACTGAAAATCAGAAACAAGAAAGAGTAGACAACACAGCAAAGAATTAAGAAGAAAACACATCATAAAATATCCCATTGTCCTCTATTAGTAGTTAAGTGCAGTGTGGGGACAGGGCTATAGCTGAGCTCTGTTTGCAGAAGAATAAATCATGTTCTGGACACTGCCTGCAACGGTTGTTTAAAATAATTAAACAAGGGTAACCCTTGAACAACCTGTTCTAGGCTGACCAAAGTACAAAATAGAGAAGTGGAATAAAACCAAAATTTGTGAATTTATCAGAGGAAATATTCTTTCTGTTGTGCAATGACATATTCACTGCCAGGTTTATCAGTCTTGGTCCTTCCAAGAAATTGCTCACAGAACATCTTCAAGAAACATTCTCTGAGAAACACTTTTGCTCAGAAGCCATTCTTCTACCACAAACACTTAGATCTGTGGGACCAATATTGTGACAGCATTCCCCTTTGTCAACAAATTTCTACTGATTTCAATGGGGCCAAGTACTGGCACCCAGGCCTTCCCCCATGGACACCCTGCAGGAGGTGAACAATTAGCTTTTTGGATCATCCTTTTGGCCCTGGGGTGGTCAGCAGAGGGTCACACAAAGGTCCTGTTGACTGAGCCAACCTTTGAGCTTTGTGATCTGGGTCTCAGGCATCCACCACTCTGGGTGCCCACCATATGCAACTGGGAATAACCCCAGTTATACAACACTCAGTTGCAGCCCTGCTGTTATAACCCTGTTGTGAGCGTGTCTCCTCTCTCTCTGTGTGCAAGAGAGATCAGGCTGAAAACATTTATGGTAGATTATTCAAAACGAATAGCAGACTTTAAAAAACCTGTAAAACTGTTGGCAATACATAGCCTACAGGTTACTTGCCTGAAATTGCATTCTCTCAGCACCCATCACCAAGTGCGTTTAAACATTTCTGTACCTTTAATGTTCATCCTAGTAACAGAAAGAAGTGAAACTTTTTATTAAAAAACATTCAGATTACATCTTAGGGGTTCAATAACATCAGAACAGAAAAAATTTCACAGCCAGTTGTTACTGTGGCTAGAGTCAAAGATGTCAGTGAGTTTTACATTGTCATCTTCAGTCTTTTCCATCAGATGAGCTGCGGATTTTATCTCCTGGAAAAGGTTGATTTTGCCTTGACATTTCACTTTAAAAGAAATAAAAAAAGGGCAGTTCTATCCCCCTTATGAGAGAAAAAAAAAATCGACTCTATCAAATAAAGTTTTCCTGAGTTAAGATTGAAAAAGATAGAAAGCACTTTACAGTCAGATTTTTGAATTTCCTTTTTATTCAGATTTGAGGATTTTCTCTCTATCTCTCATCAGATAAGGAGATTACCAGAATCCCAAATATGGAGTCTAGTCCATCTGCACCACCAGCAGAGGTTCTGTCACATCTCTTTATATGCAGGTGATCATCTTTAAACTAAATAACATGACAAATAGTTGTTAACCATAATATCAGACAGAATTTGGAGACTTTTCTTGCTGGTATCCTACTCCCAGTGTGCTTAGACTAGAGCATTGGACTAAGGATTTCTACTTCAATTTCCATTTCCTTGTCCTTTACTGTCCATAGATCATCTGTTATCTCTGCTTCAGGGTGACTGTAATTTTTTGTTTGTGTGTGAGTGTAACTTCTTCATAGCAACATACATAACCAATCATAGCTTAGCCATCATTTTATCCAGCTGTTTCTTCCTCCTCCTTCTTGACTGTAGGTGGACCTTCTCTTGGAGGAATCCTCCACTGTCACTAGAAGTGTTACATGTAGAGATTAATGTCCCCAGAGTTAAATATGGATTCCACTGAAGTCAGTGTATAGTAGTTAAAGCTCTTGAAAAAACAAGGATTTTCAGACACCAAAACCATAAGGACAGTCACTGTCTAGGGAGTTTCCAAAATGTAAGAATTTTATTCTAACACTTCATATCTGGTCACTTGCAATGCAGTCTGACTTTTTTGACTTTAAATGGAAATATACCAGTGGTGCTCAATTTCCACTCTTTGACGTAAGTTTACTAACATCACTTATTTTGCAAAGCACTTGGGCACGGACTTGGGAAGTGAAAATTAACCTGGGAGCTCCAGGGTCTAAAGCTGACCATGGTCTTTCCCGAAGCTGAGCTTTATCTTTGCTTTTGCAGAATGATCAGTAATGGGAATCTCTTTGTGCTCCCAGTGTGTCATCAGCTGAAAGAGCAGTCATTTGTGGTGGTTAAGAGCTGTCCTGATACGTCTAGAGACGATGTGAAAGTTTGCCCTTTGGTACTGGGAGATGAATGGGGAAAGAATAAAGACTTTTGCCCTTAAAATGCTTAAATGAAGCTGACGACTGCAAGAAATTGTCAGGGAAAGGCTTTCCAATATTTTTCTGTGGATTGCTCTAACAGAATGAGTGTTGCTGGAAGTATGGTATGAAGCAATGGTTTCCTTGGCTTTTATCCATAGCAGCTTGTACTGGTCACTCTCAGCTTTGCCATCCAGTCTCTTTGGTCATGGTAAACTACAGCACAATACCTAGCCATTCGTGGACTATTGCTAAGCTCATCTGCTCATACTGTGTTCAGAACAAAAAATATAAATGCTCCCAGTCTCTAAAGGAAATACCATCAAAAGACTACAGAAAGAATAAAAACTGTTCAGTGAAATACTGAAGACAAAGAGAGAAAACTCTGGAACATTGCCATGCAAGATGAGTTTAGGATTTCCACCACACAATTTATTTAATTATCAGTGCCACCTTCACAAAACACTGCCATCAGAAAGCGAATAGATTGCAGGCGTGTTGAACTGGAGTAGGTTTAAAATGTTGTGACTGCCTTAATGGTTACATATCCTGTCAAAGGCATTTGTTTTCAAGAGGGTGATTATGGTTTGCTTTTTACGTGCCATTATGTCTAATTTGTTTTATGCTCCAACAGAGAAAACTATTTTCCTCCTTCCAATTTATATGACAAACACAGAAGAATAATCAAGTGAAAAATATATCGATTTAATATGATCATACTTGACTTCTCTATATAAGTACATACCACTACTGAACTACTTAGTGACAATAATAACTGTACATTTTAAACACATGCAATTCCCCATTATCTAAGGAGTAGATTTTTAAAATAAGTTAACCTTATAATTAAAGATGTGAAAATATAATTTTTTAAGAAACAAAACCTAAGGTCATACTGACTTTGGGTAACTCATGGGAATGGATCTGTTTTGATGTTCAGACTTAGGACTTTTGTTAAAAAAATACAAAAAATGCCATCTGAACATTTATGTAATACCTGGCAGTATAATAACATTTCTTTTAATTCTGGAAGACAATTTGCAAATAGCTTCGTAGAACTCTTATATAATTTCAAGAATTTTTAATATAAATATTTTCACAAATAAAATATTTCTCATTTTCATAAAGTGATGAGAAAAAAGATTGAATAATAAAAAAGTTTTCTATTGTTTTCTAGTTCAGACCTTTGGCACAATTTTGTAAGTAGTGTCAATGAACACCATATGTATTTTTAGTGAATGTATTTTGGAACACAAATTATTCTCTGTATGTTTTTTGGAACTGCTGAAAGCAATCTTTTTTTTTTCCTTCTTTTTGCTATATTAGAGAGAATGATACAATAACATGGTGATCAGTTTGGGGTAATGACAGAGGAATTAGAGATGACCTCTGTGAATATAATTTCTTTTGAAGACGCTACATTTGAGAAGCCTCTTTGTTCTGCCTTTCGTAAGAGCCAGAATCAATTATTTAGTGTTTGAGATTGCTATAGCCTAAACTCACCAAATGCACAAAAATGTCCCAGATTTAGTAAAAAATGTTTTCACAGCTCACCATTTCATTTCAAATGTCTGCTCCTGATCTGAGAAAGGAGAAAATTAACAGTCAGGGAAAGAATTAAAACAATATATAGAATAGTTTTGTGCTTTGAGCACACTGGAAAAAGCAGAAGTTGAAAGAGAAAGAAAAGCAGAAATGTGCTGTGAAGTGGTGATTTTAAAGCAAAGAGCAGAGAATCTGCATTTCTTCTTACAGCAGCACATGACCATGTACCAAGACAACACTTGGCTGACATGCAGGGAGGGTACATTTGATAAAGCTAAGCAAGTAGGCTTGCAGTTCAGTTCATCCTTAGCTAACGGCAACTGGAACTGACATAGGGGAAAGGAAAATAGGAAGAAACTGTCAGAAAAGGCAGGCAGGAGAAACAGCATCTGCGCAAGCATGCAAACCGTACAGAGGAACAAAATGGCTTTCGAGTCCAGTTGATAGAAAATGTCCTCAGATTATTCCTCACTTAATTTATCAAGGACCAGTGTGCCACAGGGAGAGATGCTAATGACCTATTCCTTGAAGATGGGGGCTTGAAATTGACTCAAACGGATGTACATTTCTTTGTTCTCAGTGTGAGCTATGAAGTTAGTTTCAGACTTAATCCCAATATCTTCCACACACCATGAACCTACTACAGGATACAAACTGCAGATATCTTTTAAACTCTTATTATCCTCTACATTTCCATTATAAGAAAAATATCTAAGTTTGTGTTCTAAACCAAGAAGTCATCATTCAACTTAGTCTACTGAAATTCATGGCATTGCACTTCTTTTTAATGATTTAAATTCATCTTCCTAGGTCTTTAATCTCTTCGTATTTCATGCAGTTGTTATTTCCGTCATTTATCGAAAGTCAGTCAGACAGTCCTTGGTCCTGTAAGTCCTCAGGCTGTATAGGAGTGACATATATGCTGGATACACATGCTCACCATAAACAACCTTTGTTTTTGTGCAGACAGCATGCCCCAAACCTACTCAAGCTGACAGCATTAGCATAAATAGCATATGTCATTCAGTATAACCAGCAGGCATTTCTGTCTCCTGCAATCCTTTTTTAGAAATTAGGTTTAAGGGATTCATAGACACCAGCCTGAGAAGCAATCCAGGAGTTGTCTCTGTGAGTGTGCAACCACTGCTTCCATGGAGTTGCAGAAAGGCTACAAATGTTTCTCTATCGTGTGGATATTTTAATCCTACTCTCCTTGTATCACCATAAGAAGAATAAACACAGTTGTCTTAAACTTTTCTCGCCTCTGGGGAGACTGGTCTGGGTCTATCAATTTTCACAGTGCTTCCCAGGACCTTATTCTTTTTGCAACACCCATTTTGATGTGTTGGGTGTTGGGTCAGTACACCATATACTGGTATATGTCTTACTATTCCAGTATTCAGAAATTAAGTTGGCACACTACTGTTTTTGTTTCCCCTTTCTCATCTAACTTCTCAGTTAAGCTTCATGCTGACCTTTATCAGGGAAGTGAGTGTGAAAGAGTCTGAAGTCTTCTGGCAAGATGTGTAGAACAAACCAGGTCAACTGTGCAAAGAAACAATTCACTCTTACCTAAAAAAAAATCTTTTTTTGTTTCTACTGGCTGATTATTCTGCTTGACCCTGACATCATGTAAAGGCTCCAGTCATTCACCAATGAAGAGAAAGGGAATTATACCACCCTTATCAGTAGCAAAGACCCAAGGGTTACCATATACCTGACTCTTCTGAATGCGAGAATGTGAAGACAGAAAGGCAAGACGGGAAAAAACCAAATGAGCTGGATGACCTGGATGCCTTCTGCTGCTAAAAATGCCTGTTTGATACTCTGTAGAAGTAACAATATCTTTCATTAATTTAAAGTATTTTGACATCCTTGCAGAGACATATTAATAGAATTAAATAGTATTTGAACGTATGTATTTCTAGTGATTCCTTTTCTTATGAAAGATTGCAGTAAGCTCAAAATTAGAAACTTCTATGATTTTCTTCTCATGAAATTCCTTTCTTAATTTTTAAAATGAGTCCCAGAAATGGTAACATTCCTATTAACCCATCCTAATTAACATATATTTATATTTTAATATTGTGATATTCTTTGATTGCCAGAACAAAATTATATAAAGCATTGTATTTTAGCATGAAATGAAAACGTCTCATAATAATTCTAGAAAACATAAGCCTTTCTGGCACTAAAGACAGAAAAATAAATGAAATTGTTGAGGGAGGGGAGAGTTCCCTTCTAAATCAAGAGAATGTATTATTTGTACTCTGTGAGAAGGTGGAAAACAGAAGAGGGGCAAATGCATGCTTTTAAGTCCATTGAACTCTGTTGGTGATATCAGATAGAAATTTTCATAGCATAGCGATGCTTAGGTTGTAATGATACAGGGCAGAAATGCTTAGGTCATAGTGATACTGTTTAATTTAGGCCTGACTACTTTGTATAAAAAATGAATACCTTACTAACAATCACGCCCTTGAAGAGGAGCTAACAGACAGATAAAAGGGGAACATGCAGCCCAGCAGGCATTGAAAGCTGGACAAATGTCGAAGAAGCATCAAGTCAACAAAGATCTAGCCTAACTAGGAAAAAGGTAAAGGCTGCAGAGGGAGCTCGCGACCACCGACTCAATTCAGAACCAACAAGACTGCACCCCTCCAGTGTGAGAGCATGTGTAGTTAAGTATGGAAAGAGTATACGTCTAAGAAAAGTGTGTAACACGATGAACCAATCAGAATGTAACAAGGAATTTCTTTGTTTTTTTAAGAGTATATGATCTTTGTGACTCTGCTAAGTGGTGTGCTATCTTTGTGGAATTATTAACTAGACCCATATCTGCGCAAATATGCAATAAAGACAATACCTCTGCTCTGTGTGTATATTGGCATATCGGACACCGCGTAAACGATCCCACTGTTGGGACAACGTCGGAACTTACAGAGCTCATATATGAATATATGCAGAATATATTTCTATTCTACCAATGAAATTCCATAGTCTCCTAACTGCATATTCAATACATTCTACAAAGCTAACCTTTAGTCTTGCACATCATCAATGTCTTGCACAAGATCAATGGAAAAGGAATCATGTAAGTGGGACAAAAAGAAGACTGGCTCTTAAATTTACATAGAAGAAGGCTGGTAACAGGTGGGTATCCAAGTTTGCTACTTCTGCACTCATAGAGTTTGCCTGATAATTACCCAGGAAAAATCAAACCAGCTTGATGTTGAGAAAAGAACAATGTAGACAATGAATAACTAAAAAAGATAGCTTCCCAGAATTTGGGGCAATAGGACATGGATCTAATACCAAGGAAAACCAGAAACTGCTAGGCCTGCAGACAAATTTATTGAAGAAGAGAAGAAGAAAATTTTCTGTGACTAAGACAGAAATAGTTTAAAGTCCTAGTCCTGATGAATTAAGTAATAAAGCACTTAGAAAAGGAAGTTTCCCATAGATAATTCAGTTATAGCTGCTGAGATCATAGAATCATAGAATCATAGAAAGTTTTGGGTCGGAATGGACCCCTAGAGGTCATCTAGTCCAACCCCCCCTGCAGCAAGCAGGGACACCACCAACTAGATCAGGTTGCTCAGAGCCCTGTCCAACTTGGTCTTGAATGTTTCCAGGGATGGGGCCTCCACTACCTCTCTGGGCAACCCGTTCCAGTGTTTTACCACCCTCATTGTAAAGAATTTCTTTCTTACATCCAGCCTAAACCTACCCTGTTTTAGTTTAAAACCATTACCCCTCGTCCTGTCACTGCTGTCTCTACTAAAAAGATCGTCCCCATAATATAAAGGATAAAGGACAGAATGTGATGCTTAAGTGATTATGCAGAGCAGAAGACCAGAAATACTCTGTAAACCTCCCAGTGATGATACTCAAGAAAGAAAGGACCAGACAGGGCACTCAGTGTGTTGCAGTTCAGTCCTCTCCAGTTCCTTTTAGATATTCCACACATAAAGGCTTTAATGCGTCCTACAAAATTTACTTGTTGAATCTGTTTGAAACTACATGGGATACTGATTTAGCAGGGTGATACAGCAATGCACTTAAATCACAGTACAAGTACAAATTACACTTAGAAAGGTGCAACAATTGTGATATACAGTTGACTCACATGAAACATGAATTTCACTACTGGTCTGGATAATATGCTCACAAGGAAGACATTTATGTCCTTTTGACTAACTCACAGCCAACACATTGGTTGATACACTCAGCTAATAATAACTGGTTGATTCATTCAGCTGATACAGATGGCTGATCTGCTCAGCTAATGCGGATGCCTATCCAGAACAAAGACCATCTTCTGGTCCCCTTTGATGCTTTGTAATAGTCATGGTCAGTCAATCCCAAGTTCTATGAGAAACTTGCCCTTGCCCATCTCCTCTGCTACTTCTTCCATGGGGTTCATTGGTGGGTGAGACAGCACACTGAGGACTTGTGTAAAGATACATGTTTACACAGAACCTCTAGTTTCCCCATTTATTGGTGCTTCTCTCTTATGTGACATTGCTGCTTATGCAATGCCTCAAGGTTGTGTAGGCAATCTGTTATTCTGCCATTCAAATTGCGACCATAATGGATGATCAGGAGAAAGAACTATAGGACACTGCATGGAAGAGCTGGGTCCTGTCAGTGAACCTGCCTCCAACCTTACTGCTGCCATCTCCAGCACCAAGCAACCTTTACCTTTCAGCCATGTGTTTTCAGCTTTTGTTGACCAGGCAGATTACATGGCAGCCATTGATAAACGCAGATGGTGCCAATTGTAATGTTATTCTATTGAGAAAGGAAGAAAAAGAGCAACCCTATAACACCACAACCTTGTATTGAATTTATTCCTCCCCATTTCCTCAAATTCTGCCACTGAAAACCTGGTCTGATTTTTGGAAAGCCTCTCTCACCACTGTACTCACTAATTTTCCATTCCAATTCTTCTTTTCATTCTTTCTCTAGATCTCCTTGGAGACCAGTGGGCTTATACTTTCCTGCTTCAGTGTGCCTCGGTGCAACCTTACACTTTTCCTTTCCTTCCTAAAATCAAGGGGAAAATCTATGTCTTCATTGCTGCTTGATCTAGTTCAATACATTTCATGATACATTTGTTAGCTTTGACTCTAGTTGGTTTTGAAGGAGACAGAACAAAAATCAGATATACGAACATCTCTCAGTAACACATTGCATGGTCATTTTTGAGTTCTTACTTTCAGCTTTTTAAGCAAGAGTTACTCTTGAAGGCTAGCAAAGAAAGAAATCTGAGAGCGGTTTTAGAAAAGCCAGTTTTCCTGTTTCTCTACATAAAATTCAGAAATGTAATTTATACTGTTTTATCCCTATCAGTTTATTGTGAAGTGATAGTGTGTTTTGGTTTTGCTCCACCTTTTACGAGGGATTGTAATTTCAACTTCGCTTATCAGTAAAGAATAGGACTGCACTCAGCAATGACAGAAGAGTAATTTATTGTCCATTTTTGTGATGTGGGTTTTCAATAGCAAGAGCACTAAAACTGCACATCACAGCTGCATCAGTGAAGGTTACCCAGGGGAGTAAATGAATCATTGTAGCTGCTTGTTGTCCAAACGTTGTCAGGCACTGCTTGCTGTAGACCTCTACTACAATTGCACTGATATCATGATCAGGCAGAGTAGAGATCTTGAAGTATGTTGATTTGCTACAGACTACTTCTTCCTTCTCTGGATGGTGTCTTACAAGAATCGGATGTGCCTTTATCAATTATTTTAGACTGTAACACCCAAAACAGAGTTTAGAAAGCTGCCTCTCTGCTAATTTAAAGATCATTACTTTTTTGAATGATGATAGATTTACACACCAGCAGAGACCTTAGCCTTAGCCTAGTGTTCATGGCCTTTTCAGGAAGAGACTAAATTAAATATTAGTTTCTAAGTCATTTTTCTGTAAGCACCTGTAGTGTCTGTTTATCTTGACGCACAGCTAAGCAAGTATGTTTTTATTAAAAATTAAGAAAGAGTCCAGAAACCTAAATCGATAACCCACTTAGATAACCAGTTCAGCTCCTTAAAAGTAGATTAAGTGAAGGCATGAAAACCAGTCAATTGCTGAAATTAGTATATATAGCAGATGCTAATAATTCAAACATTTCTGAAAATGTAATGTTGTTCACAAACACATATGCATCCTGCTGACCACAATATCTGGAAAGTCTGGGCAACTCTGACTCCTCTTTAACATTGAAACTGTGCATTTCAGGCTGCATAGTAAAATCAACAAAAACAAAAAGTAAGAAGAAAGCAAGAATATTCTCTAAACCTTTTAAAACAGGTAGACAGGAAAGTTTCTAGTGCAAGAAGCTCAGTCTTGATGGTCTCTCCTTCACAGTGACAGCTTAAATAAAAATAGAAGTTTGAACCAATGAGAGTCTCTTTGCATGTTGAAAACTTCCACACTGTTCTTCTCACTCCTGAAAGACAGGATACCATCTAGGCAAAGGTACCATTTTAGCACAGTTTCTTTTCTTCCTCTTCATTGCAGCCAATGTCTCTGAATGCAATAATCATTGCATATGAAGCCAATAGCAGGCCTACCACTGCTTTCTATACCACCAGGATTTCAACACTTTTCCTCAACTTTCTGTTTTGAAAATGGATAGTGGTACCACCAATATCACACCTGCAGGAGGATCTGAGCTTGAGAAGAACCACTTAGGACTACTCTTTCAAAAACATCTACAATCTGTGTCATAAGACCCACAATGTCTCTGAAAGGGCTGTGTGCCTCTCCCAATCATTTCTCGTGATCTGTGAAACTCAGGGAGGAGTTAAATCACACTGAGGTTATGTAGCCACTATTTTCTTGATACCTAAATTCAAAGTGTTTCTATAATGAAAGTGTACCTTAAAAGAGGGAGCGTAGTGTTTGTACAACAGGATAAGGCTGAAGAAAACAAGATGACTAACAATTTCATCACAACAAATCACACGGTAATTAAAGCAGCCCAAGTGCTAAAACAAGATATCTGCATTTACAGTATGTACTCAGTAATTTCCCCAAGAGAAAGAGAAAACATCCTTTTTCAATTTCTTGAGCAATGAGCAAAGTGAAGAAATGGACTCTGTAGGTAGGTAAAAATGATATATCCCTGGTTGTCTGTTTTTGTTTGTTCAAGTTTAAAAAGATGTATTTTTTTCAAGTAGCATTATGCGAGGTATTCAAATGATGGTTCACATTTCTGTTGTAGCTGGAAGGAGAGGGGTTTACATATTCATGGAAAAAGTGAAAGAAGGAAAAAAAACACACCATCAGCAAGAATCAAAAATGAGGCCCTTAGAAATGGTTGTAAAATAATACAAGTTTTCCTAAAAATATTCATGTGAAATCAATACAACCACATCCATAAAACATTTCAAAGGACTAGTAGATATTTCACTGTTTGACTAGAATCCCAAATTTACCTTCTGATTGCGATTATTTCTGGTTTAAAATAAACAGCTATCAGTGATGTTCAACTTTATTTTGATGATCTACATATGTGTGGGTTCCTTTTAACTTCTGCCCTAATTTTTAGGCATATTTTACTGCCAGGAAATATTTTTCCATCCTACTTCTTCCAGCCAGGAAGAAATAAGGAATAATTATCAACGAACTGTATCTGCAATTATAGGCAGATTATGAAAGTTCAGCGGTTTGTGATTTCTCATATGTCTTGTGACTAACTTTGTGTTTCTGATGCAAACTCATGCTGTATAAAACCATAAACAAAAGGATTCAACATAAATCCTCCACAGTCCTAAGTGAGACTGAACAACTGATGTGAAATATTCTTATGGCATTTTCAATCTAGGAAAAAATATCTAACAGAAAATAATATATAAAAGGGAAAATATTCAGGATATTCTGCTGTTAAAGAGGAAAAGGATATAAGGTTTGCAGTTCCTGTACATCAGTCTAATTACACTTTCAGCTGAGATTTACACATAATTCAGTGGTGAGGGTTTAACAATATTTAAATTGTAGTTCTGATTTAAACATTTATCTTGTCTTTGGTGATCTCGCTATATCTGTTATTTCAGCTTTGACAAGCCTGGAAGAATCAGTCATCTCTCTTCTGTTAAGCAATGACTGTAAAGTCAAATTATCTAGTAGCTGCTCATCTGGCTCACTAGAGTTTAATAGCATGCACTTAAAGCAGTATGCTTTCTGTTTTTTTTTTTTTTTCTTTTTTCTGCTTTCCCATCAAATTGGACACAGAATGTTTTAAGTCAAATTTTGCTACAGAATTCTCTGCTGTAAAATCCAAGTAAATCCAGTGAATGATGCCACTTAGCTCTTGCAAAACTTGCTCTCCAGTTTCCAGATGCTTTAAGCTAACATCAGCACTCAGGTCTTAAAAAGGTGCATGGAAGAACTTGCAAAATTTGAAGTCGCATTGGTGAAGAGTCCTCAGATTTTCTGTATCTGAACCCTGTTCTCTGTTGAATACCGCACAAAGGGTTCCTTCTTGGTAGAGAATTAGCCTCAATATCTTTCTACTGTTATAATGAAGTCATTGCATACAGCAAGCACAGAAGACGTCTATTTGCCTCTAAAGTACTCCTGAGGAACAAACCTGAATAAAAAAAGTGAATCAGAATAACAGATTAAGACAAGAAGCAAAGTTAGAATGTTCTTAAAAAGCGAAATCTTTAGTGGAAAAGGTAAATTTATGATCCATAGTACCTTACTCCTTGTCTCTCTGCAGACTTTTTTGTGTCTGAAACTCCTCCTGGACTTTGCTTTCGTGAATGGTATGGCTGCGTGGCTGATGTTGCCCTTGGGGGACTTCTCCAGGGGGATATGAACCTCAGGGAAGTACAGAGCTGCGAGTTACATGTTTTGTGGACACTGAAGAAGGCTGCTGAGAAGATGATACAGGTGATATGTGCCAGCTGACATTTAACCCCTACCAGCACTGAAGTCAAGGAAGACTCAAGTGGTAGCACTGTGCTTCAGATTGCAGAGCTCACAGGACAGTCTCCTTCAGACGTCAGGCAGTGAGAACAGAGAGAAAAGTGCCATGGGCTAGATGACTACACCTTAGGGACTGTGGATGTCTTGACTACATCAGGTATTCATTAACTATGGCAGAGGCTGTGCTGGATAGCTTGTGAAATGGGACTGAAACAGCAGTGAATAACTGCCAGCAGGTCAGTAGGGCAGAGTTGCTAGGAGATAGAGGACCTACAGGGAAGAAAGGGAAGGGGATCTGCAGTTGGGAGCAGCTCACAGCAGACATCCTGGGCAGCTGGTACCACCTCTGGGAGAGATGTTCACCCTTGCAACATACAGAGCAAACACTGAAGGGTCTAAAGAAGAACATCTCTGGATGCACTGCCGAAAAACAGAAATGCAGTGAGCCTGGTAGTGGGTCTAGAACATGGTTAAACAGGCAGGAAGAAGATATGCCATGAACTTAAAAATTTGCAATAATATTTTTTGCTCTTCTTAACCTACAGTTAGGTTGTTCCTCAGTCCTCTTGTTTTTTTTCAGCAAACTGATTTGTGGTGCAGCCAAGACAGACACTCTTCCCCCTCCAGTTCAAGGAAGGAACAAATAGGTGTGATTTCACTTTCCAGCCAGGGTCTCCATCCAAACCAGGAGATATGAGGCAGTAGAAGAGGGAAATAATTTGGTGCTGGTCAATGTATCATAATTCTCTCCTCTGTTCCTATGCAGAGAAGTGTGTTGCCCTTTCCTCAGGTTTAAATTACACCTAGGTCTTGGGTGTACTAATTGGTCAATGTAGACAGGTGATGTGCTCCGCTGGCCCTCATTGGGACTGACCTTCTTCAACCTCTGTCAGCCTTCCTGCTCAAAATATGCTTTTCCTAAATTCACTAAATTTGCAAAAACTCATTTAAGCCACAAAAGTGCCACCTATGCCAAGGCCTTCCCTCTGTACAGCACTCTAGGAGACTGCATATTGTGAAAGAGCGTATTCACACATGTATGTGTAACCATGTTATTAATGTGCATACAGCTGTTCTGCTTCTGCATGGCACAACTTACTGTAGATTATGCTTAATGTATGTTTCCCATTGTGAGATGATGAAGGAAGAAAAGCAATGAAGCTTATATTTCCATGCAAATATAGGTATCCTTGGATACTGCTGACACAAACGGCTATTAGGATAATAAGAAAAGGAAGATACTGAGTTCAACATTGTGACTTAAATACCAGCAGTGTATCTAATGAATTGTTCTGTCATTTCTTTATTACCAGGGCTGGAACTATAGTCATAGTCATATGGCCGAGTCCAATTAAATCTTCATGATTAATTTACTGCTTGTAGAAGGTAAGAAACTATCAGTCTAAAAAATAGGTATATTCTACCTTGCCACATGGCACACATCCCAGAGACATAGCCCTGGCAGTATCACCTCACGAACAGAGGAGAGAAGGGTTATCACTAAAATGCCTGATAGGAGCTTGGGAACAAGCTTAACATCCCCCTCCTTGCAACTCCACATGTGCAGGTATGCTTTCAAAACAGCAATAGCTTATTACACAGTTTCTTAAAGTCTTCCTTTACAGACCCATTGGTTGCAGCTCTCCTTCAAGCTCTGTTGGTTCTGGATAGCCTATTCCCTTTTCAGACTGGTCTAAAATCTGGACCACTTTTAAATTCTTTTGTTGATTTCTCTGAAATAGCAGCATAACTTCTGTTCTAGTGCCAAAAGGGATTTTAGTAAACTAGATAAATGAAAGAGAGTAGAAGTACTGACTGTGAGCTAGACTGAAAGAAGCTGCTTCTTCGGTTAATCAGTTAGAGGAAGAAGGTGTACCATTTAATGCTTATCAGGCCACTTACACCATACATTTACCTTCTTTGGCATATCCAGGGTACAATAAACCAGCAAAACCATGGATTAATGGAGCAGGGCTAGTGTGAGAAACAAGATTAATTGCTAGAGAGATGCTAAGGGCTTGGTTTTATTTTTCAGTAGGATATCTTACAAGTTCTGAACTACATTTGAAGTAATTTTCCACATTATGTTTTTTTTTTCTCACTCTTGCTCTACTTTTTTTCATGTTGGAGAGCAGGTAACAGTTTTTCTGAGGTGTTCCTTGCCTTCAAGGGGACACAAATTACATTATTCTACTTAAGAATAAAACCCAGGTTTAGTTAAGACAGTCCTCCAACTCACTGATGTTGGATATCTCAGCACATCTTATGATCTTTCTGCAATCTATGAAGCTGAGATAACAGGTGTCAAAGGCTGTGTGCTAACTACTTTTTAGTTTCTTCTGAAGCCTGCTTAGGTCCCATGTCTTCATGCTGAAACCATGACAAGGCAGAGGCTTGTCCACTTCAACACTTACAGGATCAAAGACTCGTAATCTCCTTCTGCTCACCAAAAAAACATGTTGAGCTGAGGCCACAGTCTCATCACAATATTGGATTCTGTCTTCCTCTCTCAAAACATGATAAATATTTTCCTTAACAGCTTTCTTAATGCAAGTCAGACAACCTTCTCCCCATGAGCCATGTTATTTGGGAGTACTTGAAGATGACAGAAAATAACCTTCCCTGAGCAGGGCTGAAGGCTTGATCCTTATGTGCTGGTGGCATTATGTAGATCAATACCAGCTGAGGAGCTGACACAGGATACATTTAAGCTTCTTTCACTCCTCCTCCTCATTGCTGTATATAGAATATGTAACATAATCTACTCTTAGGGAACTGGCAGGGAGCCTAATTGTAGCAAATATAGTAAGCAACTCTCAGCTTTCCTACTGACTTTTTCAACTACTGCCTGCATAAGAAGCGATCTTGCACTTCCTAACTATCTTGAATGCTTGTTGTGGTGATGCTGTCCTTTAGGACTATTAGCAATGAATTTGGACAAGATGAAGGATAAAGGAGGAAAATGGAAGTGTCATGGGGTTTGAAGTCTTTTGTGGTGATATAAATGTGAGACAATACCTTTATCTACTTTGTGCTAGAGCTTCAAGCTACCTAATGCCTCCTGGAATTAAGCACTGAGAGGTCTTTACTAGGCTCTTTGCATGTCATAGCCACATCCATGGGCCTATATAGTCATCCTCTAAAGTAGAAGCTCGTGATCCCCACACTGTAACCTGGGAGGTGATTCATACAGCCCATTTCTGACATAAGTGGCTAGGAGTGTTTCCTTTGCTTCTTTAGAAAAATACATGTCCGTGGAAGTATAAATACTCTAGAAAAACCTATGAAAGCTTTCTGATTCTGCATTTTGTTGAGCAATACAAGGCTAGTACTTTGGTGCCTATTAGATTCTCTCTTCTCCCCATGTCAGTTTACAACGCTGTCAGATGAAGTGCTGATCACATTTTAGGCTTCTGTGATGGACAGAGGTTTTGAGTTTCTCTTCATTAATGTGATTGCAGGATTTGTATCTGTACTGATAGACCTTGATGGATATCTGTCTTAGGACTATAGATGCTGTCGAGGCTGCAAGCAAACGAATAGGAGCTGGCCTGAGGTCTATGTAACTGAACAGCACATGAAAAGCTACTGGACATGATGTGAGAAATTGCTGGCTGTGATGATAACAGTAACAAGCTGACAAAAGTTACTAAGAGCACTACAGGGTGGCTAGATTTTGCATATTGTTAAGTGGAAGTGTGTGACTGATTGCCAGACTTCAGAGAGGTAACTGAGGGGACCTTCTGGGGAGTGGAGTCTTGTGAGGCAGCAGTGGCTAATCATCATGTCAATAATACCATAGAATGCCAAGGTTAACTAGGTAATGGTATCCGAAATACCAGATTTTAGTATGGAGATAGAAGAACCATGACCAAAAGGGAAAAATTAATTAAAGACAAGCTGTTTATTTGGAAGGAAACTGGGAGGTGGAAGACAGGTACAACACAACAAAAAGGAAGATCAAGAAAGAGAGAAAGGGATAACCACGTATGAAAATGCTGTAGTTGGTGCTGTCTAGTGATCCCTTTCAGGTAGTCCTGTGCTTCATCACTTCAGACTAAATGGGAACAGCAAACCAAAGCCATTGCATTGACCCCAACATAGAGGTGACATCTCCCTTCCAGACTTGTGAGGACAGGTGTGGCTGCTTCCTGGGAGAACCAATGGAGGGATGAACCAAGCGTCCTGGTGTGCCTGCGCAGGGGCCGCCTCCAGCACTGACTGCACTGGCAGCTACCCACTGCTTCTGATACGTGCAGCATCCCTTGTAAGTGAGGGAATAATGAAGTGGCACAGCCAAGAAAAAGAAAGAGTTTGTGGGGAGTAGTAGGGAAGAGACGTTAATGATTGGAAGGAAAAGGTGAGGATACTGATGGGGTTAAAAAATTTAAAAGTTAAGAAAAATTACAATGACTCTGCAAATACATGTATACACACTGTTTACATATCGGCTGGTAACCGGTCAAATCCCAGAGAAGGGAGTATGATTCCTCCTGCCTTCTGAAAGGTGCACCTCTCGAAGTGTCTTCATTTCGGTGACTGCAGGATTTGAGTCCCTTGTTAACATTGTCTCCTAGCAGCTTGCATTTAGTACTGGTTGCTGCAGAGGATTCACGGTTGTTACCAACTGTTGCAGGCATAAACAAAGCTTGATGGATGAATTAGCTGAACGGTCATAAACAGTATACTGTCATGCAGGAGGCTTTAAATGTTGGCTGACCTTTGGTTCAGTCAGACATATCTGATGCAACTTTCATTTGAGTGAAAATATTGGTATTTTCACTTACTACTTTTTTTTTTTTAATGAAGTGAAGGCTGGCAATACGTATAAGAAGACATCTTTTTTTTTATTGTTTGTGAAGAAAACTTTTGCTTATATTTCCTGTTTTTATCCTTACTTTCCAGTTACATATATTTAACCATAGATTAAACTTTCTACACTATACCTTTTGCTTACTGTTCTTTAGATATTTATAATTGGAATATTCATATACAGCCTGTTTGTTTTTCTTTCCTGTTTCTAAGATTTCAAGAACCTGTCAACATGGACCTGTGTGGCTTTATAACATCAGAAGATGACAGATGATTTTCAGACTGGACTAGCTGAAAAAACAAAGGCCCTTTGAACTGGAAATAGCAGACTGTGCTCTGAATACAGCTAAATGGATGAAGTGAATGAATTCCCTGGCACTTTTTCTGGAAGCCCTCTCTTCCATTATTTGCAGCATTGTGTTTACATTTCCATCTGTCCTCACATGAGAGCATAATTCATTGTTAATTGCATACAGTGAAAGGCCCAAGAGAAGAATAACTGGGTATAATAACAGCTTTCCGCTTTTGGAGGGGCAAGAGTGAGTTTGGGAGACAATCTTCAGCAAGCAACAGCAAGAATCAATGATAATAATTATTATCATCTGCTTCATGACATCCAGGAAAACAAAGCCATTTAAAAAAACTATTCTGTCCGTTTTACCAGTAAGATACCTCTTCTCTCAGTAAGAAATCCATTTCTACAGTAAGCAGAGGTTTTATAAAACCTCACTTCCTCTGACACCATCTGATATGGGTTCTAGCTAGGTAATATAGCTGAACACAGAGTGCCTTCTGTTGAAGATACTCAACTGAATCTTTTCATTCATTTGTCAGAAACTTGCAGCACCCCAGTTTCTCTAAGGGCTCCCTCCATCTGTGAAATGTGACTGAAATTCACTAATAAGTTTCAAAATTTTGGAGGAAGGTGGGAGAAGGTGTGGAAACCTTAACCAACCACTCAATCAAATAAGCCTCATTTACTTTGAAAAGTAGGTTTTATGATGTTTTTCCTAATTGCTATGATAATTTCAAGTAAGATGCTTGAACGCAGCTGCACATTTACTGCTATGCAGCATTTCAGGGCACTGCTGTAAAATATTCCAGTATTGCCTATAATGTCAGTTAACTTACATTTGGTGCCCTAGTTCATCTATCTAAATGGCAGGGACTGACTGCTCTGTTTTCTTTTTCATGAATCTCAAAGGGATTATGGGGAAAGTCAGTGAAGCTGGAGCTTTATCTCTTCTTGTCTCTGAAACTAACATAACTATGCAGAAGAGAAATTATATGGGCATTTCTTCATCTCATTTCACCATGGCATGAGCAGCCTTCTCTCATTTCACAGCCTACTTCTCAGGCTGTGCATACCATGAATTACTCTGTTCTGAGAATTGCTGTGGATAAAAGAAGTCTCTACATGTTCATACCTGGCATCTGAGATTACAGCATAAAGAAAAAGAGGGTAAAATTACTTGGAAATTTTGCTCAGGCCTCAAAAAACTGCAGTTGTTTGAGCATCTCTTAATAAGAACCATTTATTTCACTATAAAACTATATTCTGCAGAGAAAAAAATTTATTTTAGGAACAGCCTGTCCATTACATGACATTAAGCAGTAAGCAGTTGCATTAAGTGACTTTTTCTCTTAGATGAAAATGCTAACAAAAAGTTGTGCATGATCCTGCTTCAGAAGGTCAGTATATATTCATTACATGTGCTCCTTTCCTCCTCGAAGCAGGTGAGCTCCTGGTGGCATGAGCTTTGAGACTGCATGATAACGATTCCTTCCCTCTTCATCTATAAATCTGTTGTTCAGCACAACTCTCAGTGGGCCTTCAATGAAACCAATCTTTTATTCTATGCCTACAGTTCCTGTCAGAAACATCTCAGGATTTTTTTCAGTAAGAATGCAGAAGTGGCAACAAAAGCTCCTCTTCATAATTTTGCTGGCTTCATCCACTCTTCCCAAAGTCTTCCTTTTTCCTCTGCTCATACTGCTGAGCTATCAGATAGGGACATAAGAGGGGTCAGCTTTCTCCAGAGGGGATTGAATAGCCTACCCAGTGCAGAAGTGGCTTCACTATCCATCACAATTTAACCCATGTACTCAAAAGAGCTTGGCAAAATGACTGGCAGGCACTAATACCAGCTGTGAACAGAGAGAGTTGGAGGCAGAAAGCAGAGCAAGATATTCCTAAACAAATGACATTTTACATGATAATATTTAGGGTGATCCAGCAGACAGCATTTAACTCTGCTCTTTCACTCATTCTGTCAGTCTGGTGTAACTTTTGAAAATTGCTGCTGGGGACACAGCGTGGGAGGATGAGAAGTTCACAAGTGTGTTCATTTGCTCAAGTGGCCCAGCTTACCTAAAGTAGCTTTGTTTTACTAGTTTAAATATTTTTTACACTGGTATAAGTTTTTTTGCACCAAAGCAGATCATCTCATGCAAGACTGATATCAGTAGAGGTTGTTTTTATAGTTTTATAGTTTTATAGTTTGTCCACATAAACAGTTTCATTTGAAGAAAACCATTGCTAGCCTGACAGCTGTATCTGCGTTAGTGCTGATACTGTGTTGGTCAGACCTAAACCAGTAATGATGCTGAAGAAAAAATCTTAAATTTAAGGATCCGCAGTGAAGTTTTTTTTATCCAAAGAGCAAGCTATGGGTCATCTGTTCCAGTGAGACAATATTTTTTGTAACAAAATTTCTATCGTGAAAAGAGAAAGCATGGGATATTCCGTGCTGTAATAAATCTGTAGTCTAAGACCCTGACCAAAAGATCATTGAAATAGAAATCAAAACCCATATCACTTCTCCAAGGTAGCAGGCTCACAAATAGAGAAAGAAACAACTTTTCTTGAACAATAGATTTAGTGAAAAACACATAGCTTAAGGATGGCCAAATCTATACAGAATTTTATAATTGCTTTTTATCAAGATAAGAAAATAGAAAGACTGTTCCAGAAAAGCCAAAATTAACAATGTCCGCTTTGCCCCCCCCTTCTTGACTTCTCATCCCCTCCCCTCCCCATCACCTTTTTCCCCATTTGAAATAGCCCTCCTTATTTTAAGAGCAGGATTTCCTGTTTTTAATGTCTCAATTTTTTTTGGCTTCAGCTATCTGGAAATTTATGTTTATATCAAGGATTTAATTTCATCAAGGGAGGAGAGTTTTCTATACTAGCTTGAAACAAAATAAACTTCAACATTTTTTTTTTCCCTCGGTTGAATATAAAAAACAGTTATTTTCTTGGGTCTAGGCAAAAGATCAAGAAAAAAAAGCATTAAAATCTTCAGAGGAGGTAACTATTATGCTTTTTAATGAAAATATTTGGAGTTACTTTCAGGTCATGGACAACAGACTTCTGGGCTACAAAGAAACCCCCAGAACAACCAACGAAACAAAACCCCTAAAAGAAGAAAGAACAAAATTATACTCTTAAAAATCTGAAGTTACTTCTGGAAGGAGCAAATGCCAAAGTATGGATGCACAGGACGTGTTTTAGCAAATCCTGAAATTCAAATTTGACTGGCTGCTACTACTTTAGCACAGTAACATGAATGTGAATGTTTCAGAAAAGTTTAAAGAATTAACAGAATTGTTAAGTTTTGTTGAGCCAAAAAGAAATATCAAAAAATTTGCAGTTCTAATGTGCTTGGTCAGATGCTGAAAATAAGGGGAGAGATTAATGAACAGCAAAGATTGTTAAAGTAAGAAGCATGGAAAGTCTGTTCTGCCATCTCTCAGTTCACACAAGATTTGTGAATCCCTTTTACTCTCAGGACGTGTATGTACACAGTCCAAATCAGTCTCACCGTGAGACTTATTTTAAAGAACACTGTGTGAAATTGAACTTGAATAGAAAAATTAGATAGTTCATTAAAGAACTCGTCTGTGTACTAGTCTTGTTATTAAGCAAACCATTCAGTTTAATTTTTTTAATTTACAATGCCATTTTTGAGTAATCAGAAAACAGAGTATTACATAGCACACTGCCATGTGTATGCTTTAAGATAGTTGTTCAATATCCGAGACTCCAACAAAGAAGAGTCACTGAAGTCAGTGTAGTGACTGCTCTGCATCGTAGGGAGATCTGAACTGTGTATTTAAAATTTTATTGTCTAATATGATAGGAAACTTTTTTGATTTTCCTTTCCTTGTTTTCAGATTTCACCCTGCTCTCCAAACTGCCCTGGGATATGATTTCAGCAAGTGATGCTTTGATTCTCTTAGATCTGCCAGTCATCCACTGATTTTAAAATTATTACCCAGATCCGCATTGGAGAGTAACTGAAGAAAATTGTGGGCTATCTTGAGTACATACACCTTCCCACTGCTTGCTTTCCTTGCCACAGCTGCCTCTGCAGGTCTCTGCCATGGTGGGACTGCTGTGTGGGTTCCTGTTTCTTCAGTCAGACCCTTTTTGCCTGAAGCAGGCAAATTGAGTGGTGACACAAAAGGAGAAAAAGTGCAAAATACATTCAACTAAAAACATAAAAAGAAAATTGTGCTCTGCCAAGCTGTTTACATGGGAAGCACCCCCTCCACAAAAGAAAATCCACCTCTTCGTTGTTGCTACCAACAGCAGTGTGTCAGTCAAACGGAATCAGATTTTGCCTGTAATGGATGTGTCTGGCAGTGTATGGCATCCAGATGAAGATGGGGCATGTTTACCTGTCCTCCCCCTCTGCTCCCAATTTGGGGGGCATACAGGGGAGTTTGAAGTGCTGGTTAGTAGCTTTCATGACACTCTCACCCAACTGGAGTACTAGGAGGTTGAGGTTTGAGAGCATAGCAGAAGACTTTGTAAACTTAATGTGATATTGACTTGCAAGTAAGGATTCTGGAGTGCCACATTTGCCAAAGGGCCTATCTCCTCTGTCATTACAAGCACAATGTTTTCCTTTATGCTGCTTGGTTTTCTGCCCCGGCATTTAATTTCTTTACTTCATAACTGAATTTCCTATTGTGCTATGCAGAAAGTTTTGTTTTATCAGGAAGACAATAGTTTTACAACAGGAAAACCTTAAGGAACCCTTTAGCTACTGAATTGTGAGTTGCTTGCAATCCTCCTTACCCAAAACATTTTACTCTGAACGAGTTCAGCACTAAACTGTGTTTTCTTGTCAAGCTGTACTGTCTTCATGAAAGCTGTGGTCAGGTAGTCTGATGCACTGATATTTTGCAGGTCCCAAATCTCCTGTCTGAACTGTGCATCCTCTGAGGGCTGCAAACTCTCTCTCCTGTGTAAGCCACATGGTGCAAGATGGAAAGCAGGAGAATTTGGCTTACAAGGAATAACATAATCAAACAAAAATACAGGTCTCTTCAGGCACTGTGACAAAGTAGCCATAGGGATCTTAGTATTGCGCTGACTTGACACAAAAGATTTATTATCAGTTTAAAAAACCAAGTGTTCTGCCCTTTTGGAGTCTAATTTTGCTCACTTGTTTTCTTAAAAGGGTTTGAAATGGGCATTCAATTTTTTCATCACATTTCAGGTTCATAACAAATGATGAAATATTGGTAAAAATATAAGAGAGAAGAACCTTAATCCTTTCTTTTTAATAACCTCTGCATTTTTCTGTTGTTTATGCAAAGCCATGAGCAGTATGAGAGCACCCAATTCGTTAAGTTATTTGGTTAAGGACAAAAAAGTGGTAGAAGTGTAAAAGAAATAACAAATTATGTGCAGAGTGAGAAATACATAGACACTCAAATGTTAGCATCCTTTGTATGTGGGAGGGTGTGTATGTGCACCTCACTCGGAGACTACACTCAGCCATGCTGCTGACCAGACCCGTAAGCAGGAGCAGCCACAGCCATATCCCTCAGGCTGGGATGGGGGGACCCACGGCTCAGAGGGCACTTGGAAGGAGGAGGGCACAGGTCCTGAAGGTTGTGGGGTCTGGCAGCTCCTGTAGTATCCACAGTAGTTTAGATTTAGAATCCTGTAGAAATTTGTCTGGAGAGATTCCATATGGTTCTGTAACATAGACAGTACTAACTCTTGTTAGAGCAAAAGACTATCACCTTGATGACAAATATAAAACAACATTTACAGCCTGGAAGGAAAACAAAAAATTACATTTAACACTGTGTTTTGGTGCCCACAAGAATTCCACTTCTACTTTAGCTAGACAATGCAGACTTTCAGTAAAATCCTTAGAGTCATAAAATGCTTCATTTAAAGAGAAAAAAATCAATAACTCCAACTTCCTATGTACTTTTGCTTTACTGAGTGTCTCTGTTTAAATGCATATTGTGACTACAGTGCTGCCAAAGAGTACCAATATGACATTCCCTATAGAAGGAATCACAGAAGAAAACAGTAACATTTTGAGTGTGTAGGAGGTGGGGGGAAAGGGGAGGCGACATTTTTAAAGAAAACGACGTTCTTTAGCTGCCTAAATAAATGAACTTTACAGAAATAAAAATGTGCTCTAGACTGGTTTCTGACTTTTAAAGAAGGCATGAAAACAAATTAAAATTGAACATGCACTGAAAAATTAGGCCCTGGAATTAAGTAGTAGAGGTGTCAGCATTCTCTTCATGTTTGCATCTTTTATATAAAGATAAATAAGATGAAATTGGGAAAGGACATCCAAAAAAACACTATATAAAAAAAGACCATAAATATACACAGTACAGCTTAGTTATTTCTTCAGTTTAGAAAGCTAATTTAGAGAAGACATATCATCTCCCCACATACCTCCTCAATAGTCTTAGTTTTTTGTAATTTATTTGGGACTTGAGGAGTCCAGGAGATGCAAAAACACCAATAACCTCTGAATCCCCAAACTTTACAAACCCAGTTATAAGGCAATGGATGACAGTTTGCAAAAAATCAGACAGAAATGCAAAAAAATTATGTGACAACATATGAAGAAACGGTGACCAGTGCTTTCTGCTTATTAAGAAGTCCACCATTGTCAAAATTCTGGTAAATAAATTGAAGGTGTCTTAAAGAAAGCAATGAGGTGTTTGTGCACATATTTATAGGGAATTCTAGCTTAGTACACAAGAACTGTCCTTATGTGCGATGAAATGATCTAGAAAAGTACCGTACAGGATCATACAGCAATTTATTTATGGCTTTTCTACTGAAGATCCTGTTCTCCAGTAGGGATTATTTATACCCTTATTCCTTCATCCTCATTCCCTACCCAGCTTTCTGCTAGAAGCCCTGTGGAGGATTTTGCTTACCAGAGAGACAAGGAAATTAGCGAATGACAAGTAATGTTTGCTTGCCGACTGCAAAAAATGACCTCTGTGACTAAAACCAGAAAAACATGAGTACTGATGGAAGGCAATTATTTACAGCTGAAGTGTGACTGAGGTACTTGTAAGACTTCAAAGTTGGTGGTTCCCTGGGCTCTGTGCTACAAAAGCCCTCAGTGCCCAGAAAGAGATTCAGAAACATGCAAGGACAAACTCCAGGCAGACAAAATACCCAGACAGCTTTATCAGTTTCCACAAATTAGAAATGTGGTAACGGTCGTATGCTAATGTGATTAAGTGTGCCAATGGTGAAACTCTTCAGATCTTCAGGGTATGTAACTGAGCTGAAGCAGCAAGAATGAAATCAAACACTGTGACTCAGAAAGTGAGGCTAAATCAGTTTACAGAGGACCTCGATCACAAATGCAAAGGTCTGAAATTACTTCTCATGTCATGAGTCGGTTACAAGTGAGCTAGCCAGTGCGAGGAGAGAGCTGAGGCAAGATGCTGAGTGTTCTGGACCTTTCAGCGGCATCTTGGCAGCATGTACCCCTGGTTTTAACACCTACCTTTTCACTGTGGCACACTTTTTTAGTGTACTTGTTGCATTGTGTTGGTGAAGTATGTAGAGACTTTTCAAGCACCTAAACCTAGGGTCTTGCCTGTATGTTCGTAAAACAGACCGCAAAGCCACAACGGAGGCTTCTGTACTCCTATGGCGTGACTCCTCTCTCGATCATGCATCCCAAATGGTACCTTTAGACGTTGCAGTCATGCTCCTGAGAGTTTCTGCAAATTCCTCCCCACCCTTCCATTATTCCCATGTGCCGCTCTGCCCCTGGAGGAGATGAAAGTACTGGGCATTGTATGAGTGAAATGCAGCCTAGAACTTACTGTGAACATTTTTGAGGGTGCTCTTTTGGTGACTGAACTGTTTGAAGGTGCATATCTGTCTCCCTATAACGCTCTGCCATTTCAGAAGGTTGTCTAATGGTTGGTTTTTTTTAAGATTTCTTTGTTTTCCTTTTTTGTTTCCTTTTTTTCTTTTTCTTGATGATGCTTTGTCATGAGGGTTTTTTCTCTACTTCTACATTTTATCCTGTCTCCCTTTCATTTTTCAGGCCCTTACCTGCTTGTCTGTCAGATATGTCATTTCGTTTTCTTAAAAAAGGCAGCCAGAAGTATTCATCCAGGCTGCAAATGCCAGTTTTTCAGTTCACCAGTAGCTTTGATCCCTCAGTCAGCTTCACAGTCTGTGAAAGAAAGGGACTAAAGTGTCTCAACACAGTTCACATGATTCAATTTCACCTGAATAAAAGCAGTCTCTGTCCAGCTGAGATGCAGGAAGTCTGTACTTGGTATATTTATTTATTGGCACATCACAAAGGTCTGTCTTGAAGGCAAGTTACAGAAATGACGATAATTGGGAGAGAGTAGAGAGAATGAAATAAAAACTGCTGCTTCGTTCTAAGCCTGTTAGTGTGATTCAGCAGTTCTTCTCTGCACAAGGTCTGCGTACAAGGAAGAAAATGCTAAGAAATACATAGACAAGGTGACTTCTTATCGTCAGACTTTGCTCAGTCTGTGTGATGCATCCACCTGAGCCAGAAACCCAGCCAAGTCAGATGAGCTTTGTTACCCTTCAAGGTAAAGCTTCCCTGAATTACTGGAAACTAAATTTATGTAAATCCAGCTCTTATGGCTATGAAGTTTAGGTAACCCTATAAATATGTATGCTTTTTAGGAATGACCGAGAAACAGCAGAACTGAAATTTAAAGCCAAAACTAAGGGAATGACAGTAACCTAAGGAATACAAGAGAATGAACAACAGTGACAAGAAAACACATTTTTTCTAATGCTACCACTTTTAATAATCTAACAATAAAACAAAGTTAAAAAATGAATACTAACTGTATTTGTTAAAATCATGGAATCATAGAATAGTTTGTGTTGGAAGGGACCTTAAAAGATTATCTAGTCCACCCCCCTGCCATGGACAGGGGGACCTTCCACTAGATCAGGTTGCTCAAAGCCCTGTCCAACCTGGCCTTGAACACTTGCAGGAAGGGGGCAGCCTGTTCCAGTGCCTCACCGTCCTCATGAGGAAGAATTTCTTTCTTACATCTAATCTAAATCTACCCTATTTTAGTTTAAAATCACCACCACTTGTCCTGCTGCAACAGGCTCTGCTAAAATGTTTGTCCCCACCTTTCTTATAAGCCCCCTTTAAGTACCAAAAGGCCGCTGTGAGATCTCCCTGGAGCCTTCTTTTCTGCTAGTTAAACAGCCCCAACTCCCTAGTAGCAGAGGTGTTCCAGCTGTCTGATCATTTTTGTGGCCTCCTCTGCACCTGCTCCAACAGATCCATGTCTGTCCTGTGCTGAGGGCTCCAGAACTGGATGCAGGACTCCTGGTGGGTCTCACCAGAGCGAGTAGAGGGGCAGAATCACTTCCGTTGACCTGCTGGCCACACTGCTTTTCGTGCAGCCCAGGATACAGTTGGCCTTCTGGGCTGCAAGCACACATTGTTGCCTCATGTCCAGCTTTTTGTCCACCAGTACCCCCAAGTCCTTCTTAACAGGGCTGCTCTCAATCCTTTCGTCCCTCAGCCTGTCAGGAGTTGCCCTGACCCATGTGTAGGATCTTGCATTGACCTCATTGAACCTCATGAGGTTCACACAGGGCCACTTCTCATGCTTGTCCAGGTCCCTTTGGACAACATCCTGTCCCTCAGGTGTGTCAGCTGCACCACTCTGCTTGGTGTCATCTGCAAACTTACTGAGGGTGCGCTTGATTCCACTATCTATGTCACTGATGAAGATGCTAAACAGTACTGGTCCCAGTATGGATCCCTGAGGGACACCACTCATCACTGATCTCCATCTAGCAATTAAGCCACTGACACGAACTTCTGGCTGCAACTTTCCAACCAGTTCTTTGTCTGCTGAACAGTCCATCCGTCAAATCTGTATCTCTCCAATTTAGACAGAAGGATGCTGTGGAGGATGGTGTGAAAGGCCTTACAGAAGTTTGAATAGACAACATCCATAGCTTTTTCCTTGTCCAATGGTGTCGTCACTCCATCACAGAAGGCTACTAGATTGGTCAGGCAGCACCTGGCCTTGGCAAAACCATGCTGACTGTCTCGAATCACCTCTGTGTCCTCCATTTGCCTTAGCATAACTTCTAGGAGGATCTATTCCATGACCTTCCCAGACACAGAGGTGAGGCTGACACGTCTGTATTCCCAGGGTCCTCCTTTCTACCCTTTTTAAAGAAATGGAAAATGTTTCCCTTTTTCCAGTCTCTGGGGATTTCACCTGACTGCCACGACTTCAAGTATCGTGGAGACTGTCTTGGAAACTCCATCAGCCAGTTCCCTCAGGACTCTGTGATGAATCTTGTCAGGTCCCATAGACTTCTGTATGTTCAGGTTCCTCAGATGGTCATGAACCTGATCTTCTTTTACAGTGGGAAGCGCTTTGGTCCCCTAGTCCCCATCTTGCAGTCCATCCACTCCAGAGGTGTGGGAAGAGAGCTTGCCAAAGACTGAGGCAAAAATCTTGTTGAGTAACTGAAACTTCTCATTGTCCATTGTCACCAGTTTGCCAGTCTTGCTTGTTGCAGAAGTATGCTCTTTTTAACACTACTTTTCTGGTTGACATACCTGCAGAAGCCCTTCTTATTGTTCTTCGCATTTGTTGTGAAGTTCAGCACCATCTGTGCCTTGGCTCTTCGGACCCCATCTCTGCACAACTGGGCAGTGTCCTTATACTCTTCCCAGGATACCTGGTGTCACTTCCACAGCCTGTATGTTTTCTTCTTGCCCTTTAGCTTGAACAGCAGGTCTTGACTCAGCTCTAACAGTCTCTTGCCTTCCTTGCCTGATTTTTTACACTTGGAGACCGAGAGCTCTTGCGCTCTGTGGAAAGCGTCCTTAAAGATCTGCCAGTTCTGTTCTGCTCCGTTGTCCCTGAGGGCAGTTTGGGAAAATAAGGACGTCCTATTAACTGACTCCTTGAAGAGCTGGAATTTTGCTTTCCTAAAATTCTGGGTCCTGATTTACTCTTCACCTGACACTTAGCCCTCATGACTGAGAACTCCACCAATGCATGATCACTGCAGCCCTGACTGCCTCCAACTTTGACATCACCGGTTAGCTCACTTGCACTGGTTACCAACAGGTCCATTATTGCATTGACTCTGGTAGGGTTACCTATTTTCTGGCTTAAGAAACTGTCCTCAATGCACTCCAGGAGTTTCCTGGATTGCCTACAGCTCACCATGCTACTTTTCTAGCAGCTGTTGGGGTGGCTGAAGTACTCCAGCAGGTTGAGAGCCTATGAATGTAAAGCCTCCTCGAGCTTGTGAATAGGTACCCTTGTATTGGGTGGCCTGCAGTGGACGTCAACCACAAGGTTCCTTTTGTTGTCTTGGTCTCTGATTCTTACCCATAAACTTTCTACCTGCTTGTGGCTATTCTTCAGAGACAGCTCTTCATAGTCTATCCATTTCTTGATGTAGTGGGCAACACCTCTGCCCCTTCTTCCTCACCTGTCCCTTCTAAACAGCCTGCAGCCATCGATAGCTGCACTCTAGCTATGGGATTCATCCCACTGAGTTTCAGAAACTACAATTAGGTTGTAGCTTTCTAACAGCACGGTGGCTTCCAGCTGCTCCTGTTGATTGCCCCTGCTGCGTGCATTGGTGTAAAGACACTTCAGCTGGGCTGTCGGCCGTGTCGCTTTCTTAGAGGAACACCCCTTAATTCCTTTGAGGTATTTCAATGGTGTCATCCCTTTGGTCCCTTTGGTTATCTCAGGAGCCCCTGGTTCATCTCTATAAGACGTCAGGTGTGCTGCAGCGTAGACAGCATGCCTCAGGACAAAAGGCTGAGAGCCATCGCTAGCACCCTGTCCCTCTAATCTTAGTGTGTCATCCCACAGCTTGTCACAGACAAGCCTGATATTATCACCTCCATGAAGTCTAGTCTAAAGCTCTGTCAATGAGCCCCACTAGCTTGTGAGGAAAGACCCTCTTCCTTCTTTGAGAAAGGTGATTTCCATCTCATGCCAGCAAGCCTGGTGCTGTGTAGGCCATCCCACTACTGAAGGACCCAAAACTGTGGCAGAGACACCAACCACAGAGCCAAGTATTAATAGACTGGACCTGTCTGTTCCTTCCAATGTCGCTGCCTGCAACTGGAAGGAGAGAGTTAAAAATAACCTGTGCTCACCGATCATATTACATTTAATTGGTTGGCCATTTCAATAAACCAGGAAGCCACTTAGGCTGATCACAACAACCTCTTGAACACTTTTTTTCAGAAATTGAGAATTTAGTTATTTTACTAAAAAGAAATTTAACCTAAACTCTAAGTTTGTTTTGCATACACTAAGAAATCCAATCCCAGTCACGCCAACTATGCAGGGTTTTCCTTGCTTTTTTAAAAATTTGTCTTTCTTTTCACTTCCATGCAGTTCAAGTTGATTGACCAGATACTCTGAAAGGAACTCACATCCAGAGGAACATTATCATTAATCTATTAATATGCAATTAAAATATAGGTACCTAGACATTCCTTCTCATGCAAGATTTTTTAGTGCTGATGAGCACTGACATTATGTATGGATTATTTTGCCTTTTAGACCAGAGTGGATTACTGGGTCATCTAGCATAGTTTCTTACATAACCAAATGCTAATTGTCATCTACTTGTTCTTTCCTTCAACTTAAAACCTGATTAATCTTCTGAACTAAAAGAAAAGGTTAAGAGGACAATAAAGATGAAAACCTGTCTGGTTCACATGCTGTAATGATACAACTTAATGATTTTTTAAAATTAAACTTGTTCATCTTTAATATTCAACTAGTAATTGTTATCGTGCATTTTTAATGGATTGCAGACATTTCCATAGTACTTGGCATTTTGACCCCTTGAACATAATTACAACTACTTTAATCGTATCACCTTTTTGTCTTCTAAAGAGTTAAAAACATGGAGTTCCTTAACTTTATAAGAATTTTCTTTCTTCCAGTCTTCAGTCTAATGTTTCTATTTTTAAGCAGACTTCTTTTTTTAAAAATTCCCTTAAGACTGCAGGTGGTATTCCAGAATGGATCTCACCAATGTTATAAAGACAAGTAATATCACCTTCTTAGCTTGATGCTCTCTGGTTGATTGGAAGGAGTAGGCAGTCAGGAAAACATTAGGGAGGAATTTGTTTGTGAAAGTTGAAGGTATTTTTTCTTCACAAATAGTTGTACAGTAAGTCAGCCATCCCATCTCCTGTGCAAGAAGCAGCAAGGAATTCTCTCAGGCTAAAATCCTCTCCAGATTTACTTTAGAGAATGCATAGTTTCTCCTGGTTTTCTGCAAGGGTTATTAAAATTCCAACTAATTAAAAAATAAAAGATAATTGAATCTGAAGTGGGCTGAGTCCCCTAGTGACCTATCCCAAGTGAGAAATAATGAGATTTTCTGAAATTAGCAGACGAAGCTGAGTCCCTTCCATGGAACTGCAGAATGAATAAGCACATTCACCTCATCTGCAAAGCACTACATCATCAGGACCACTTGCTGTATTTTCTGTAAGTAGGAAGAAGGAATGAAGGGTAGAAGTTAAAAGAAAAGAAAGGCAATGTTCTGGTTTGTGAAGTATCCCTGTAATGTATTAGAGGGTCTTTTTTTCTCTAATGATTCAATATGCACAACAGAAAATCCACCAGACAAAAAAAATATTTCTGAAGAGCCAGCAGACAAGGCATGGTTTCTGTGGTATCAGTGAGAGGTTTGCTATTGATTTCAGTGGCACTAGAATCTCACTTTTAGGAGAGATCACTTGTACTTTCTTTTCTTCACTCTTAAAAACATTCTATGATGAAAGACAATTTAGAAATTATTTGGGCAATGGAGGTTCTATAGCTTTAGAACGCAATCATCGACAGCACAGAAAGTTCCACTGTCAGAATAATTTCATATAAATTTATTTTATTAGTTTTATCTTACTATCATCAGTAAGTGCCATGTTACCATCTTAAATCAGCCAGCAGACGTTACACAGAATTTCCTTGAAGAAAAACAGTAAACACTGTCATCCCTACAGATGTTGTTGCTTTTAGGGAGGCTCTAAATTGCACGTACCGAAATAATGTGTCTTTGTTTAAAATGTAACCAGCTACCATTATTTTTACAAGGCACTGTCTGGTACAGCTTTACTAAATTCCTTTTCACTACAGGATTTTCTTTAAGACTCAACTAAAAGAATTATCCAAAAGATTTCTAAATAATATAAAATTATTCCCAAAAGTCTATTAATAATCCCAAGATAAACGTTCTTGATTATAAGGATCACGACAAATGTACTCTAAAATTCTCATATAAGCTTCAATCATTTCATCTTTAAATGTATAAATATGCATTAAGATCATGTTTCTTCAAAACAAATGATTAATCCAGGTACTGACATTCAAGATGGTTTTAAAAAAGACAGTGAAAGGGATTTGAATCTCATGGAGATCTTGATCTTATGTCTCTGAATATGCTACAAAAGGCCTTTGCAACAGTTTCAAATAGTAACATATGCTGCAAATGTTGAGTTTCTGTTTCACAGGTTATACTTTTAACATACAGCTGTGCATTCAATACTGTGTATCCCAGCACATGTGTGTACACACACACTGGCGATGAACAGTCTTACAAGCAAGATTTCTCAAGTGGCCTGGCAGCAGAACTTAAGGTATCCAGAGGCTATTGGAGCACAGGCTTCCATAGAAGTGGCAAGCCCTCAAATGAGTTATGCAGACCTGGGCCAGAGAATATGGAACTTCAAAGCATAGAATTCTACTATTAATTCTACTCCTAAAAGAGCTGGATTTATATCCTGGACATGGTCTGGAACCAGAGATGGTGGTGTCACTAGGCAAAGATGAGACTTTGCCTGAATCCCAGGTGAATGTGCTTGCAGACTTCTGTGCAAATAGAGAAATTTGTGCTTTAGTCAAAGAAAGTACTTGGAGAATGCAGTTTATGCCCTTTAATTAGCTGAGAAGGAGTAGCGAAGAATAAGCTGAGGTGTTGGTGACACTAGAGCTAAACGCTTGATGATCACATAATTAAAAAGATTTTTTAGTGTTTTACCTTCGATTCCACAATTATGTTATTTTGTATCTCTTCAGTTGAAAGGCTGAAGAATTGTTCTGCCAGTTACTCAGGCTTATTGGAGTTCTCCGTCTGTCTCTTTCTCTCACTAATTTAGGTTAAGTTTTCTGAGCAAGAGATAATGCCTCAGGCTTGCTCCTGAGATGGAAGGGATAAGATCTTTAAAGTTTATCTTGACCCTCCTGGTATTAGAGTAATCCGCTATAATGCATCCTTGAGGGCTGTGACTGCTTCATTCCTTTGGTAACTTAAGTGATATTATATCACCTAATGAAAGTATTTTTATCTAACTTTCTCTCTTTTACCAAAAGTCAAAGAACTCAAGACAAAGTCAAAGAAGGTAAAAAAAAGACAGAAAAACGAGACATTTTCCATGGCATTTGTTTACTTTCTTTTTTGAGACCAATCTCCTGTGATGTTGCTGTACAAACTTGTAATATACGAAATTCCAAAGAAATTCCAAAGCACTGAAATGCTGAAGAAATTAAGGGTGGCAGGATGAGGAATGAAGATGTAGTCAGGGCAGGGCTCTTCATCCTTGAGCCCCTTACTGTATCCTACAGGCTGAAGAAAGAATTGCCTTCAAAGAAGGCATTTGAAAAAAAAAAATAAAGAGTTTCAATAGTAATTACATAGGCAAATTTAGAAGTATCTGCAGGAAATGGCATTTAAGGTGAACCAGATTTGTGACTATAATATGAGTGGGATATCAGCAGAGCAAAAGAACAGCATCAGCTGTGACTTTGTAACCAAGGGGATGAAATCTGTTAACCATAAACATAAACCATGTTGCTAGTTATGTCCCTTGTATAGCCCCTGCCCATCTGGACGTTAGGTCCAACAACAGAGAGTTTGGTTTCCAGGTAATTATCAATGTTAAACAATAGTAGTGAAGGAAATTTTTAATAGGAATAGCATTACTATGGTTGCAGGTGTGTTTGTGGTTTTTATCTATTGTCTAAATTAACTGAAACAAAAGT
>Ga0065711_1029489_pt1 | contig 35997 bp, 16 predicted proteins | sample Hoacrofraction12_FD_59098 | JGI IMG/M metagenome (GOLD analysis project Ga0065711, IMG submission 59098) | Hoatzin crop microbial communities from Cojedes, Venezuela - Epithelial fraction 12 v2 (version 2) | ecosystem: Host-associated > Birds > Digestive system > Esophagus > Crop | place...
CCGCCGAAGCAGGGTCACCTACAGCAGGCTGCACAGGACCTTGTCCAGGCGGGTCTTGAATATCTCCAGAGAAGGAGACTCCACAACCTCCCTGGGCAGCCTGTGCCAGGGCTCTATCAAAGAGCAGGCCATGGCAAAAGCAACGACAGGCTACAAAACTGATCAGCTTCATGGATCATGAATCTGTCAGGCAGAGGGCTCCAACTCCTTCCTAATTAATTCTCCTTCTCAATAGGTGTTAACTGTGCTATGCCATAACATTCTCTTTTTATTAAGGATGGCTTTTTCTGACATATTCAAAATTAAAAAAAAAAAACCTAGTAAATTTTTGAGTTCAAGACTTGCTCTTACTTTCTCCTCCTTTTTTGCAGCTCAAGGACAGCATTCCTTAAGAATCATGTCATACAAATACTCCCAACTGTGAACAAGGGAGCACTGGTACAGAACACTGATGCTCTGTGTATCTTGAGAGAAGCAGCCCATTGTATTTACAACTAAGGTGAAAAAAGAAGTGACAGCTGCTTTCAGAAAAAGCCTAGAAAATCTGGCGATTCCAGAAGATACCTTTTTACCACGGCTATTTCGTTGCAGTCTGTGGTGCTTTATGGAACAGCCTCCATTTTGATCTCTCATACAGAAGGAAAATCCGCACCACGTCCTTTTTTTTGGGGAAGTGCAAATACGAGATCCAGTGCAACTCCTGTTGGTGCTGTAAGCTTGGTAGCCTAGGCAGCTCCAAAAAAACATCAACACTGATGAACAAAGGATTTGGTGGGTGAATTACCTCCCCTAAGTGACAGTTAAAGAAATTGGGATCGTTTTCCCTCCCCCTCTACAAGGACTATAACACTCCTGTCAGCGTTTGGCTATTCAGCATTAAGACTGACTTCCTGTATCCATCCATTTTTTAGGGTCCTCAGCAAAAAAAATATTTGCCAAAGCAACGAAAGCCAATTTTGAGCTCTACTGTCTGATTCTTCTTGAAAGAACAAACTGAATGACAGTTTCGCAAGAACTAAACGTAATGCCGAAGAAACAACTGCCCTTTCTATTGCTTGAGAGATCATCTTCTTAGTATGCATTATTTAAAACATTCCTCTGTCGAGACTTTACCTTCTGGAAATGGTCAATTTCCCTGGCTAACTTCTACCTGACTTTAGTTGCTCCCATGGCCACACTCTATGCACCATGTCATCAGCAGTTATCCCTGAAGAAGAAATTAATTAAAATAAAGACACCTCCTCAGCTGCTCCTTAGTACAAACTGTGTCTGTTCCTCCTCCCACAGTGTTTCAGTGCTTCATATTAATGGGGAGTCACGGGAATTCAACTAAAATCACCTGTCCTCCTGCTTTTCTGGTACACAGCGATGCTGATGGTCATTTTTAGGACTGTAATAAACTGAGATCTCAAATCTATTCTATACTGTGGGAATTCCCAGCTGCTTTTTCGCACGCCTCCTTGACACACTTTTCTTTACTTTTGCATACAACAGTCTAAGGAAGCAATCACTCACATTCATCAGAAAGAAGTCAGGCCAAATCTGTGTTTCGGTGCTCATCTCAAACACTTCCCGTACCAAGGAAAAGAGTCCTTTAACATCAAACAGAAACAACCCATTGCAATACCCCATGGGTTTACCAGCACACATCTGCTCCTGGGAATTCCCCACATTCCCAGGCTAAGCAATTGGACTTCATGGCTGTAGGATTTGCAGAAGGAACAACAGCAGAAACCTTTCTGAAATAAATGTCTTTTATACCTTAGAACTCTCTCTTCTCTGTCCTGTTTCCTACAGAAAAGACCGAATTTACAGGAATTTCTGCCCCATAACTGTTCTGTGAAGAACAGAGCCCTTTCAAGCTGGGACACATGCAATTCCACAGGGAGGTTAAAATGCCCCATGAAGTTGCAATAATACATGTGGGAAAAGTGTTTCCTGAGAATCAGACATTCATTTTTGTCCTTCTTCCTTCCTTATTAAATTTCAGGCCAGTACAACTGTGACAAATTTTTCTGCAGAAAAAACCCAACACATTTGTATCTTTTGGTTTTTAACCTGCTTGCTGCTCTGTTTGGCTTAATTCCTCCCTTCCCTATGACCAACTATTTTATGTATATGGTAGAAAGCCTTGAGAACTGTCAGTCAGTGACTGATAACACAACATATATGCATAGTTAACACATGCAGCATGAAGATGGCCCCACTTCTAAGGAATATTAACCCTTACATTTAGGATTATTAGACTCTTCAAATGTAGCTGCCACACACATAACATACAAGGCCCTGTATTTCAGTGAGCTATTTCTAGCTTTCCTCAAGCAAATAATATCAGAAATGTGTCATCATGTCTAATAGTCATATTGATTTATACATACAAAAATGCTAAAACTAGTTCAATCACTTTTAAAACAAACCCCTTTGTTAAAATGAAAAACGTCTAAAAGCTTATGCTCAGATCCTTCTGTAGTAAAAAGTATTTGCCTTTTTTTGGTAACTTAACTTGAATCACTAACATGTTTTGAAATACCATCTGTAAGAAATTTCCACTCTATCCCCTAGTGTGCCCATTCAGATCTGCCTGTGGCTGTATGCATGCTGCATCACAAAGCATTAGGCTGATTGGAAATTAATGGAGAAGCTGAAAAATGCCTTCAAATTCTTTTCAAAAATGCCCAAAGAAAATGTATTCCCCATGCGATTTTATTTTTAATGGTGCTGCATTTAAATTTAAGGAAGAGCCCAACTAAATTCTAAGTGACATGTATTACACCAAATTTTAGGTGACTAAACACTTACGGCTTATTTAGATTTGTCAAGTGCTTCTCAAGATTTCTGAAAGATCCTGGTCCCTGTTCCAACTGGATTTTTAGCTTACATCCTTCAAAAGTAAAACCCAGACAAGAGCTGTTTTAAAAAAATCAAAGATAAAGGTGGTCTTGCAAAATTCTGCTTTGAGACCAGAGCTCTTTGAACTTGAAGCTAAGTGAAATATAAACATCAGTGAAACCAATGAAGTGATACTAAATCAAGGCAAAACTAAAGGCATTTTGCCAGTTCACAATAGCTGCGCTTTGATTCCAAGTTGTTATCAGCAAAATAAGTGATACCTTTTGTGCAACTTTTTGAAACTTAATTCTGGGAACAACGCTGTCTATGGAGGAGAGAGAATATACTTTCATCTCAGTGCTTCGCCAAAACTAAGACCTCATATTTCAAATAGGGAAGGTTCACAAAGAGCCATTCAAGAAGCCAGGGTGCGTTCACAAAATTGGCTGCTACCCTGTGGCACCACTTCTTGTTCCTGCCACCAAGGGTCATTACTCTCCAGCTAGCAATGTGAAGCCAGCTACTAAACAGCATTTCCAGCCGTGATTTCTAGCAGATTTCCCATTAAGAAGTACTCTTTCACTCACAGTGATGCATCAAGATCCCAAGAAAGGATCTTTATGGCAAAGGTAGAATTAATCCCAGTACTTCTTCAGGGAGTGAGAAGGTAACAGCCCAGATATCCAAAAGTGGACTACATATCTGAAGATATCACCTTCCCTGAAATGTCTCTCCCATTGCACTCCAAGTCCATGCCACACATAAGGAAAAAACAGTGGAGTGGATGAAATCAAAGGAATTATTTTCAATAAATAATATATAAGAGTAAACTCACAATTTTCCCTTTGCACAGAACAGTTTTCTGCACCCTTGAAGCTATTTGTTATTCAGATAATAATATGTAAATACAGAAATTTATCCCTGACTATTAAAAAACTGACTGCAATTATTTAATATTAAAAATTCAAGGTACTTTTTTTTAATTTTGGCTATCTCAGTCCCTCAGCCGGTGCTGTTGGTGCTGGACAGACTGAGCATCACAGTGTTATCTAGAAATGTAGGACAATAAAAAAGTTTTCAAGGTAACTGCTGCAGAGCTCTTCACGGATTTCATTACAGGTTTGCTGTCACGTTGCAGTGTGGTGGTAAGGAGGAGGAGGATAGAGGAATGCAATAATTTTCCACTATTACTTCAGCTAACAATATTTTTTACGGTCTCGGGAGGACATAGAACACTGTTTGGCAAACAATCCTTTCTTTAATGGGCTCCAGCGTATTTCACAGGAGACCAGCTTTAATCTCTAGTCAAATCCAGTTATGCAGCAAAATGTTTCTTTCTACCTATGTACAAATACAGGACAGTCAGAGGAGTAAACAACCAAATGGGAGGTCAGCCATAAACTGAGTAAACCCATCCCCTCGCTGCCTGCCAAAGCCATAAAGAGAAGCTTTTAATTTTGCCCTGTGCTAGCAGCAGCAAGGCTGTTTGTAGCCCTGAAAGGTAATGCTTCCCTGGTAGTCACAGCACTTGGTGCGTTGAGGTGATGCAGAACCTGATTTGACTAACCAGCAACGGCCTTGAAATGTTTAAACGGTGGGCAAAGGGCTTTTCCTCTTGCTTTAAGTGATCAATTTCTATCAGAGTGAAAACAGACCAAGTTTATGGTATGTGGGAAGAATTATGGTTCAAATAGAGCAGTGCTCCAAGAACAAATGCATAAGGAACATTGATTTAGCACTAAAAATGGGAGTATTAAATCCATGATGCTTAGATGCTTTAGATGGGACTGAGCAGAGAGCCTGGTGGTAGTAGCAGCATGTTTATAAAAGGCGTGTCTGAGTCAAGCAGAGAGGACAAATGAAGGTGCAAGCACAGTATGCATTCCCCTCGGTAGAAAGGGGTAGGAAACTGCCCGACAAACTAAGCCTCTTCACCAACAGATGATGGAGCATATCCAAAGATCTCAACGACTCTGGATCAGGACCCGAAAGATAAATCTTGGGGCAAAACCAGCTTCATGAAAACCTAAGAGCAGTCAGATCCTGAAGTGCAGATGAGACTTTCCTCCTCTTGACATCTTTCCCAGTGATATCCGCAGGATTGTTCTGTGGCTAGTACAACTACTTTATGAAATGTCCTATTCAAGTAAAGCAGTTAAGCATGCCTTAACTTCACTGGGGTTACTCATACACTTAAAACTAGGAACATATTTAAGTGCTTCATTGGACTGGAGCCTAATTGCACTTTTATAGCTTTTGTTTAAATCAAGGGCTAGCTAGAGGTGAACAGCACAGTATTCAACAATTTCATGCATTTATAACTCAAATGTTAACAACAGTTTCTTACCTTCTAATTATTTTTGGCATTTCAGAAAACTCTTGAATTTTAATTTAATTTTGGTTGTGTTTAGAAATAAAAACTTTTTTTAAAAATCCAGCCACATTTGCTGTCTAGCACAAAGCTACTATCTAGGGCACACAATTCATAGCAGCAAAACACTTCAATGTATGGGGATTTTTTATATTTATGAACTCTTCCCCTAATTCAGAAAAACAGGTCAACATATGCTTACTCTTCGCTCTTGTTGACAGAAATGAGGCACGTGTCCTAGAACAGGCAACACGCTTCCGTATGATTGTGAATTTGAGTGGGCCAAGGACACATGCCAGTCTTTTCCTGACTCTGAGAAGCTATGGCCATCCTAGCGCTTCAGCATTCATGCACTGCTCCTGCCCCAATCTGCCTGCTGAGAACTGATTTCCTTTTTCCATTTATGTTGTCTGGTGGTTTTTCCTACTTGCTTACAGACCACAGACATTTCGAAGTCATGTCTTCAGTGTTTGCAGATTGAAATTAATTTTCCATCAGAAAGAAACCTGGAAGTGAGTGCTCTGCACTGGGGGGACAGATTTTTCCCATTAACTGAAGCTGTGTTCACAACCATGCCCTTCTTCATCCGTCATCTACAGACAAACACATTCAGCCTGCTTCATCCAGACTATTTGCTCAAACCTGTACTCAGAGAAACTTTCCTCCCACTGCTTCCAGAGATTCCCAGATCTGTCAGGCAAAGGAGCTGAGTGCTCCTCTATGAGCAAGCAGATCACAGATTCCCTGCCTCTTGGGTACACATGGGTTAATAACACCAAGGCAATAAGCCAATGAACTAGCAGTAGGTCATGTATCTGTTTTCAGGCGGTGTAGAAAATACAGGAGCAAAGCTTCAATATCATTTTTATCTTGAGTTTAATGTAAACTGCACCATGACCCTCTGGGAGAACTGTGTTCTAATGAAACCTCCACGGAGGGCATGAATGCTTACGCCAGTTGCTGAAAGAGACAACTGTTCACTTTGTGGATGGAAATAATAAAAAATTTATGCCTTTCCTCTGAAATTTTAGGGGTACAGTCTAACTTAGCAACAAGCACCCAGGGGTATTTTAGCGCACGGTTTTAATTATTATTGCTGCTATTAATAGTCTACCATTAGTCAAGTCTGAACTACCATCTCTGCCAGAGAGGTGTGTTTCGTATTACCCCAGAGGCTGGCCCAATGCTAGGTCATTCTGAAGACAAAATACATAAATGCAGACTAACAAAAGTCTGGGAGCATAGAATAAATAATATACTCCTCCCCTGAAGCAAAGAAGAAAATAAACTAATTAAGGAACTATTTGACAATCTGCAGGTATCTCACACAGGTAAAACGCAACTCCGGAGGGCTTCGCTTCTAGAAGCTGAGAAACAGGGAGCTTTGTGCATAAGCAATACACAGAGATGAAATCTCCTGCAATTTAAAGCTGCCTAATGCCTTACTGGTAAATCCTGCCATGCCACCACCATCAAAAAATGTTGGTGGACTTCTTAGACCAAGGGGATTTGGATTTTGCCTGATGTCTGCGTGACAATTGCCTTTATTTTCTCTGTTTAATTTAGACATACAAGCAGAGATGTCTCTCTGTGCTGGGTAGCCAGCTCTGCTGTTCTCCATTGCATGGCTTCTTGTCATTGTTTAAGTGATCCCTACACAACGTATAAGCTGCATCATAATTCTCTAGAGAAAACAGAGAATAATGTTGCCTCCTCTTCTGTCACTACTGTTAACTTTCTGCTGAGCAAGGGTCTTCCACCTTTCTTTCTGGGGAGGGGAGACAAACCCTGATTCAGAGTATTTTCCAAGTGCTGTTTTCATGTGTATGTTAATCGATACACCAGAGGTGGTCCCAATAATGTACAGAGTATTCTTAACTTTAGAAATTGCAGCCCATACCAAATTTCCTTGCGAAGAGTAACTTTACCTCAAATATTCATTAATTATAGACTTAGGCTACTCATGTTTCTAAGAGCATTTACTTGCACACTGAATGATAAAAAACAATACTAGAAACACAGAGCATGCCATGCATTTCCCCAGTGACCCTGCCTTTACAATACTTCAGCTAGTTAAAAGCTCCATCATAACTTTTGTGTCAAAAATGAAATTTCCCACTTGATTTTCCCCAGTACTCATAAGACTATTCCTCTCCATGCACAGAATCACCAAGAACCACAGACACCAGGAATCTGATTTTACTCCACATTTTATGCCTTGATCTCCTTCTGCTCTACGCAGGGAGTGGGTTTTCCACCACCTTGGTGTTCTGAGGCTTAGTAATACATACTGCATGATGCCTGCTTCACAAGGGTTATTTAAACATGCCTGGACAGCCAAGAAATAGAGACAACAGTGATCAGCCTGGTGCTGGCTTTACAAAGGAGGCCTCAAGGCACAGGCCTGGAACTCCTGCTCCTCGGGGCTTGCACCATATTTCAAGAGAAGTCTCAGTGTGGGAACATTCAGCTGCTGCAGGATTTCTCATGGCCAAAAGGATGCAGGCCAGAATTGCACATACTCAGCTCCATAACGATTTCTTCTTGAGACAGCCGGTTGGTTTGGTAGAAATTTAGGGAAAAGAGTGCAATGACTGCATGGGAAGCAACTGTCCCTGGACCTCCTTTGAAGTTCCACCTGGCAACAAACAGGTTTGAGTAGGGTTTGTTTTTGAGACAACAGCAGAAGGTTTAGAAGCAATACAACGGAAGCCAAGTATTTTTCAGAAAGCTGGAGGAACAGAAAACCGAGAAAATAGAGGCCCCATACTTCAATGTCATAAAACTATCAAACAACTTAACTGGCAGGTGCTGTTTCAGAGAAACAAAACCTTGGAAAGCATCTAGATCAAGCTAAGGAAGACAGAGAGCTTATATTTGCTAGCCTGCAACTGTCAGGTACTTCTGACTCTAGCTAGTTTTAAGAGTATCTCGCTTTTATTAGCACTAAATTCACTCAAAACAGGAGACACGGGCAAAACAAGCAAGAGCTGACACTATTAAAATGAAACACTGCATCAACTTGGAGTTCACAATTCAGTTTCATTTCAGACAGAAGAGTAAATTGTCTGACATTTTGGCCTGTTCATGTTTTTATCACAAAGGCATAAACAACAACAACTAAAATCCCTTTATGTTATTTGACCTGAAACCTTGACTTTCCTGTACTATGAAACCTATCTAAATAAAATAGGAACCAAAACTGGCTAATTTTTAAAGTTACATCAGGAAGGCATTTGGAGATAACATACACTTCCCATTGTTAGCAGACCTAAATCTGCATGCACATTTTAAGAAAGAAAAGGGGAACATCATCTCAAACCATTAGAAGAATTCCTTCAAAGCCATAAGAAGGACATCAAGTGTAGTGTAACAGAGATACATGTAAGGAAACATAAAAGGAAAAGAAATAACACCCTGAATTCATTGCCTGACTTGTTCTGTTACTTCTTTTTATCCTGTAATGTGATATCATGGAGTGTAACATAACCTGACAGTTCAGAAAGTTACAGGAATACCCTTTTCTCCCTGGAAGTGATAGCGGGCAACAATCAGCCATGGGCCCAGGGGAGGGAAATGAAAGAGACTTTCAAATGCCAACACACAGCTTCAGACAGCTGCAAGTCACGGCTGGATCTCAGCAGTGCTTCTGCACTACAGATACATATTTACCTGTGAAAAAATAGTATATGCAATTCGAAGACAGCACCCCACCGGTGCTGCTCTTAAGGTGGAAATACTCCTTCTGCTACAAAAATATTGTGGCTCTCTGTTTTTAAGTTCATAAAATTACTACAGTCACTATAGCATACTTTTTTTTTAAAAACAGCAACCATGTGTAAGGCACTTGTAAATGTGCAGATCATGAGACATATTTAGTCCTACGATCTGTAAGAAGAATTGAGGGATGCAAAACAGCTTTCTGATCATCTTTTCCTCCCAGCTGAAAACTGGCTGCTGCATCCACAGTTTTGCCTCCACAGCTGCTGGGTGGGGACCTTACCCAGGCTGCCCATGCTGACAGGTCATTCTTCAACATCTGTTGCTAATACAGAAATCCCCTCTTGTTTCTGTGTGCCTTGGAACATTTAACATTTCAGACTGCATTCACCTGAAATCCTACTTGAGCTGGCTGTCCTAGGTTCCTGAGGGAGAGGCCTCCAGAGGACACTACACACTATACATCTTCAGCAATGCTATCATGTCTTCTTCTTCTCCATTGACTATAAAGGCAACCAAGCTGATCACCAAAAATTACACGTCTAATTTTTAGTCAATGTTATGCAACCCACCTTAGGTCAACTATTCACGTATTCCAGAGTATGTTCTGGTGCAGACAACCTGCAGGGAATGGCTTCAAGTCTTACTGCATTTAAACACAACACTGCAATCGGTTATTTTTTGCGCTCCCTAGTTAATCAAATTCAGCCTTCACTAAATCTACATTTATTAGTGCTGACACGCAGAACTTGTCTTCAACAATTAATATACACAAAGATACTGCAAAAACTTAACGAGGAAAATTACTGCATTTGAACTTAGGGTGATTTTTTTTTTTAAAAGGTTGTTCATTTTTATGATACTATTTAATTTAGCCTTCCTGGGCCTTCTTTTATTATCCGATGAGCCAGTGTTAATAATCAAGATCTATGTTATAGGGTTTGTGGTATAATTAAAGTCACTACTTAATTGGAAAGCCTAGCTAGCACTAAACAAAAGGGAATCAATAATACATCTAACGGGAAAAGCCAGAGAAAATTATTGAATATCAGAAATAATTGTGAGATATTGCTACGTGGCCAGCACTGCTACTATGGAGACAGCATGGAGTCTGGCTCATGGGGAGTCTCTGCTTAGGAGCCATGTCCTGCAAAAAACTCTGGTATTGTCTACCCAAAGTCTCTGAGGCCACCAACCCTTACATACAATGGAGCAGGAGGCAGAGTGTTCTTGTAGTGCAACCTGGGCACTCTCATGGTCATACCCGACAGCTGTCGGTCAAGCAAGAGCAGTCTGAGAATCCTCCTGATGATCCGATGGCCTCAAAAACTGGTTGGAAAGTTTCTGAATAATTTTTTATTATTACTGGGAAACATGGGCACAGCATTAATCTGTTCCTTAGTCAGTCTTCTCATTGGAGCAATTAACATTGTATAACTAATTAAATATTCAAAGACCTAATGGTGACCTGGGATTTTGGAGACAAAGGTTTGAGCCCACATTCCAATTAATATAGCATTGTTTATGCAAAGCGACCAGAGCTCCAGTAGAGGCTGGGAGAAGACCTACAGTACCTTCACAAACAGGGTCAAGTCACAACCACAGGTCTCAGTGGCAATTGCAAAGGTACAGCGCAAATACAGAGCACAGGGGTATAAAGCACGGGGGCTGGCTGGCAGTACCTGTGTTTCACTGGGAGTTTCCTTTCCCAGCCAAAGGAGCAGGTGATTTTTCCCCTCCTTTGGGGGCTTTACACAATTCCAGTCTAAGCCCTTTACAGCCAAATAGGAAACGCTTCCCAAAACGCAGGGATAAGCCTTTGGCATACACAGGGATACACAAATAAGCACAACTGGCCCAGAGACAGCAGTATGAGCAAATTTAGGTTGTCAGCTGATATCCCAAATGAGCTGAGTCGGAATTAAAACACTGGACTCTGTGCAGTAGCTGGGCAGAGCCCAGCTCTCCGCAGAGGAAGCAGCACAGGCACTTGCTCAGTCCACACCAGTTCCCCCTGCTCTTGGGCAAGATGGAAAGTCAGCTCAAACTCGAGTACGCCTCTGTGAAGCTGTGTCACCAAATATGCATGCAGATAGCATGTGCACAAAGGTGCCCGTGCTATTTGTAGGGGACTCACAGCCCGAGGAAAATGTCCAGCCTGTGTAACTTGGCAAAGCTGGTGGAGATCTATATAAAGTTCCAGAGCACGTGTACGCACATGTCCCCTTTGTGCTGTTCAAAATCCACATCTGGATATTGATTTGGGATGTAATTAAAACACTTCAGTTAGTTTCATCTCTTACTCAATTTCCCTCCAATAAACAATCCCAATCTGCTGCCCCGAGGTAATTCCGTCTGCTCCATTTTCTGTCTCTGTTTTTCCTTCTCTCTGCTTGTACTTACGTCACACATGCAATCAGAGTGGCCAAAATGGGCTTGTCAGAATTTTAGCATGGATTTGTAGATTTATGGAGAGTGGGTGCAAAAAAAAAAGGTTGAAGAATTTCCTATTAAAATTAGAAGCCTAACAAATCAAAATATGGTGCCTATACTACAACTGTGAAACACTGTCAGCTGAAAAAAGGAAACGCTTAATTTCAACTAACGTTTCATTTTACTGCGACCTGACATTAACCTGAAAGTACCGGTAGAAACTAGTGATAGAAAATTCATTATTTTAAAACTAAATTTTTCATTGGAAACTAAATGTTTCGTTAGACTAAACATTTTGTTTAAATAATCATTTCACAGAAGATGTTCAGCCTGACAAAATATTTTTAGGTTTTTTTTTTTTAGTTGTCATTTTCTGCTCATCAGAAATTCTGCTTCCTGAACAGCACTGGATCTGTTCCAGTCCAAATGTTCCTTGCAAAAGGACCCATTACATCACATCCTGGTTAACCTGGGAAGAATCATACGGGTCCGTTTTAATTTGGAGATTCTTGTGTCATCATTCTACGCGGTGCAAAGAACATCCAGTGTCCCCAGAGGATCTGAAAAGTGGGTCATAAGGCAGAGCAAGCTGCAGAGGTGGACAAAATCAAATAATACCAGGTCTAGCCCTCTCCATTCTACTGATCCAAAAGCTGATGCTCTTTGAAAGCCATCTGCCTTCCTGCCCTGCTCGTGCAGGGACACCCAGCACAGACAGGCAGAGGAGCTGCCTGCTCCGACAGCCTCGGGCAGGGGCTGTTGTGCCAGACCACTGATCCTCCTCTCACGACAGAGAACTCACAAACACATACATGATTTGGCTTGAGAGCGCTGCTGCCTGATGCCTCAAAAAAAAAATCACAGCGAGTCCACAGAGCTCTACCACCAAAAGAAAGGGTCAAAATTAAAGGTGAGCTCCCCTCTCCTAAGCCAAGAGCTCACCAGCCACTGAAGGACAACCTCTTACAGGAAGGCTGTGTTCTAGCCACTGGCCTCATACTAGCTATTGTTATTAAACCCTTGAATGAACAAATCAGAGGTCTATTTACCAAGTTTGCCCCCTTGATAGCACTATTTGATCAGTTCCAGAATCCTTCTTGATAGATAATTAAAAAAGCTTTTCCTTAGGTATAGAGTGGAGTGAACCATTAATTACAGTTCAGAGCCCTAGAGATGCAATTCCTTTGCTATTGTGAAATGTCTATAGTAAGTAACGAAAATGCTCGCCTCTATAAAAGAACTGAATAAATGAAAGTAATTTCCTCAAGACCCAGATTGCTCTGCTTTTTATGGCTAAAGACTTGAGTTGCCTCAGCATTAATAAGTTTGTTCTTTAGGGCTGAATTTTCTCAATACAAACATCCATGACCATAACACAAAGAAATATATTATTTGGCTGATAGAGCCAGCAGACTGAATTCATATATTACTATTACTGTTACCACTGAACTGCCACAATGCACTCAGCATCAAGTTGCACAAAAAAGATCAGTTAAATTAAAGGTCCTCACCAAGCAGCAACGATTTCTTGTAAAAGCCAATTTAGCCCTTATGGAAGCTCTGGGATCATATTAACTTTTCTCAAAAGTATGCATAATGCATCACAGCAAGTGGTTTTGACAAGTGCATGTGTGCGTATCTGTGGATGTGTCCTGCATATAAAGAAACCCCACAAGTTATTTAAGTTGCAAAGTCAAGTTATAGAAAGTTAGAAAATGCCAGATTTACAGGTGTTCAACCTGTTTAATTCAACCCCTTGCGATCCAGACTGTGCACCAGCAAGAACAGGGGAATTGATGTTATCCTGAGAGACGATGCTTATGTTTGAAAGCATCTGGTTAGTTGACACTTCCCAGTTTTCCAGGATGCCACACTGTAAAACAACACAGCTTTGTAAATTTAGGGGCCTTTCTCCCACCTTTGAATGAAATTCCCTAAGGTTTTGACTTCTTGTGCATTCTTCACCTTTGATAAAGTCAAAATCTACTGTTGTATGGGGCTGTAGCACCTCTGTCTTCTTGCACAATTGGGCAGGATTGAGTATGATCCTTTGTTACTGGAGCACAGACTTACACTTTGTGCTACAGCTGGCAGCAGTGAATGCTGTTTTTCCCCCGAAAGGGCAGATGGATGGCTGCTGCCATTCCTGAAGCCTGTTGTAGCAATGCAGCATGTCCCAGCTAAACCTGTTCTCTTTCTCTACTCTCAGTACCCGTAAGAAATTAAGCCACCTGAAGATAAATGACTACACAGGGGTTTAGGTGGCTGACTCTGGGCCCTTCTGTTTGAAAGTGCAGGGTCTCCATCAAAATCTCAGATGTGCTGCTCCAGATCTATTTTTGCCTATTCAGTCAAACATTGGCCCTCTGCCTTTACAGTAAGAAAGGCATGCACACAGCCCAGCACATTTCACAGCATTCTCACGGGTAGGGTTCAAGGTTATTTGACATCTACACGTATTGGTAGAGGGAACTGATACAAATACAGATGCTTGTGCTTTCCTGCACATACACCTAAGGGTCATTGGCCAACACTGGATTTATCTCCACTAAATACTCAGGTCCATGTGATCACAACCCTCATTTTGAAAATGTAAGAACACAGACGAAAATTTACGCAATAACATTCTACCTTTAGATAACACTTCTCCCAGAGAACCACCAAGTAAGTTCTAGCTTAGCCGTGTGCTTCCAATGGAAAAATAACCTGCTCCTCACAAGAGAAGCTTCTTTTTTCCATTGCACAGAGGGAAAATGGTACATTAGTGAGGGCTAGAAAGTCCTGCCAATACTTTACTGCTGGGAAGAGAGATCAGGACATTAAACTACCTGAGCTCTCTGCAACATATTTTCCACAGTGGTATAGCCCTTGAGAAACTTCAGCGCACTGGGGAGCAAAGCCGGGATTGCAACAGGGACACGTAAAGACCTGTGCTACCTTCCATGTCCCTTCTTCTTGTGGTTTGCCCTTCACTCAAGAAATGTTTTTCAAGCTTGATATGTGCCTGTATGACAGGGGATGAAAATAATTCCATCACAAGCATTATGAATTCCCTTGTTAAAAAAGTAGTCATGCAAAAATCTATTGGTATTAAGATTTCATACGTATTAAAAAATCACTGTAGAAATTAGTTAGTAACAGTCAGTACTAACCAGACCACTATTTTAGAGTTACTTTCATGTATTTTAGCAGAAAAGAAGATATTGACCCCTTTTCACTGAGTATGTGAAGCAAAATCTCATGTCAGTCCAATACTAGGATTATTAGCTGAACATGTGTAAATACCCATCAATCAGCCGTAAGAAATCCTGAATATTCTGCTCGATGTTGAACTCTAACACATTTCTTTCCCACGACTTGGTCCTTGCATCTTTCCAGAGCACTCAGCTGCACTGTACTCAGCTGCTTCAAGGCAAAAAGTCATCATTAAGGCTTATATAGTACAATTATGGAAAGATCTTCAGCCCAATTTTAAAATCAGCCCATTTGATTTAGGTGAAATCCAACAAGAAATGAAAATAGTGTTCAAAGTCACGCTGAATAAACTCACAAACTGTTGGGGAGGCTCTGCATTGTTTTATAGAACAAAATTGCAACTTCTCTACATTACGTGTCTCTTGAAACTAAACATAGCTTGAAATACCAATTCACAGTATGTTTTTGAACTGTTTCCCCAGGGTTGCCTGCTTTCTACACAGACAGGGCAAGCGTTCAAGCTGTGGGAGGTGCAATATCAGAGAAGAAAAAGCTGAGATATATTTATTACACCATGTTAAGATCAAACTATAATTTCGTAATTATTGTGTGAATTGTAATCGCAAGCAAGCTATTTACTGTCATTGCTTTGATTTGGCACACAAACACAACATGCACAAAATCTGCTGTTGTCTTCTGTATTGACTTAGCAATTCCTATCTTAAAGAAAAGGCTGCTGAGTTCAAAAGAATATCTGCACTGGCAGCTGCAGGTAGGAAAGCAGAACACAAAGTGAGTACATGGGAAAAGCATCTCGCAAGTAGGACTACCCACCCAGGCTTGCAGACTTTACTGCAGTGGCAGAACATGGAGGTGACTCCAATTCAGGAGTCTTCATAGTCATGCTCTCTGACTGTACGCTTCTTCAGTGTGACATATATTTTTAATTTGGTGTGTGGGGATGAAAGTATCTCCTGAAAAATAATTAAGCTGCTGAGTGTTCACTGTAGTTATGCTAGTAGATGGAACAAAAGGCTTATTCTACTGGAATACGATACTGGACAATAAGCGGGAAGTTCAAAGATAAAATTAACTAAAGTATAATGGTTCTGATCAACTTTCTTTTAAAAGAAGACTAAGCCTTGAATATTACAAGTCCCATGTTTGCATAGCGAAATCATGTTTACTTTCATAAATTGTGCCTATGCAATGCAGACTTGAGTATAAACTTTCCTGATTCATATACTTAACACTTACTGCTGTGTGAAAACATGTAGATCTGAACATTTTAAATGGAAGTCAGACTGGGCAGAAAGCATAGTTTAATGCTTTGGGAACGTGAATCCAGATGAGTGTTTTTATTCATAGACTGGCCATGGACTTTGTACATGGCCTTGGACTTTAATTCTACCTTGCTTCTCAATTCAAAAATTGAAACCTTTTTAAAAATGAAAGGTTCTGGGAATGACATGAGTATAAATCACAAGCAGACTGAAGAGGGTTCAGTGATGAGAGCTATTATCAAGAGACAGAGAGATAAGACCATTGGGCAAGTCAGCACACAGAGCTGGACAAAACAAGAGTGCTATTCTCAAAGCCTATTCCAAAGATCTGGAGGTTTAGTTCTCTCCAATATATAATTAGAGCAGGGTGTCTAAACCAAACAGAAAGTGAAGTTCAGCTTTGCCTTACTGCTATGATGCACAACTATCACGTGTTAGGTAAGCAGATGTGGTACTACATGGTGCGTAAGAAGAGGTTGATAGGGTAGGGAGTGAAAACTGCCTCTCTGCATCAGTGAGAGCTCCCAAGGGAGATTGTATATGAGTAGCTGTGGATTTGAAGGGGTCAGAGGCAAAAAATGCTGCTCATGAGGACAGCAGAAACTTCTAAGAGAAAATGGCAACCGAACAGCAGCCAAAGCTCCTTTAATGCAAGTGGATAAAACTCTCCATATAATAAGAGCTTCTACCTTCCCAAACTTTCACTCCTCTTTTATAGCAAATTCAATCCAAAGGGTTTTCCTGTGACTTGTAAGTATCTAGTGACAAGTATTTCAATCCCAGCTTCTAGACCTAACTAGTACCACCTCAAAAATGTCAAAACACCAGAAGACAGGCAGTTCTCGATAACTCGGACAATTAATCATGCAGCATGGCCTTATGAGATTCCCAAAACAACCATGTCAAAAAGCTTATCTGAATGACTCCTCAAAGCTTCCAAGTAAAACTATGGGAAAATATAATCTGAAGTGAAACTTCACTGCACTGCGAGTGCTTTCATGCTTCTGACATCCGCTGAGCTAGATTCAAGCTCTGCAACCTTTGCTTTTGTATTTCCTAGTAGAGCAAACTCAAATATTTGCATAACTACAGACTACTTTTTCCCCAGAATAACTCCATGATGGATTTTTATGATACATCAAGAGAGATGGAGAGATGAGACCATTGGACAAGTCAGTATACTTGCATCTAAAGTGTTACAAAGCAGTAGACTGTTTTCTCTTTGCCACTTCATTTATGTAGTCTTTCTTTCGTATAGCAAGCGTGTGAGAAAACAAATGCTGAGTCAATACTTCTGAGATTAGATTAATATGTAACAGAGCTAATGAAATTTGTAGTTAAGCTGAACTTCTGTTTTGCTGGATTTTGGTTTTGGCAGCTCAAACTGCCTAAAATCTTAATTCAATTGCAATCTACTCACAGAGCACAGCTGTTTTGCTTGGCTAAACTTCTCTCGTCACTTAATAAGATACTTTTTTATTTAACTTTCTGTTCTGCCTAGGAGCCCCAGTGGGTCTTTTAAAACAGAAGATTATTATTAGAAATTAATTAAGTATTCTTTTCAATTCTGTCTCCTGAGAGTAACTAGGCCTTGCTGCTGATCTCCTCTGCATTAAGACATTACTGATTGTCATTCGTGGGACGACAGTGCAGAAGTCTCATCTGGAAGATACATAACTCCATAAATATGAAAGATTTCAAAGACATTTAATACAAAATACAATAAATCAGTACAAATATTAAACGTATAATTGCAATGTCAAACATAGCACAGGCATGTGAAGACTATAACACTGGAATAAAAATAAACACACATTCCAAACACAAAAAAAATCTTATTGCAATTACAAGACCCCGATGGATTACACTTAGCCCATGTTTCAGCACATTGTAAACCCCAGCTAAACAATTCTAAGAACATAAAATGCAATTAACGAAAAGGCAGTTGATTTGATGGGGTTTTTTTAGGTGAACAGTGTCTACAAAGTGTTTGTTGTCACTGCCCCACCTTCCATTGCACATGACTACAAGAAACACAGACTAAGGCTCCCACCTCTGATGGCAGGCTCAGCTGGAAGTATCTGGCTTTTTCTAAGTGAACCAAACCCAATAAGCCCCAATATCCTGATGTAGTTTTTGATCTCAGGCCTTGAATGTGCATATTAATGTGTTACTCACAGAATTAGCTATGCATTTAACATGGCACTTCATGCTTGAGATGACAGTCAGTCTTTTTCATTTTCACTGAACTCAGGGGCATGTGTACGACTAACTGCTGTCGTACTCCAACCAGCAAGGGATGTGAAGAGCAGAATGCCACCACGGGTCAACAGAACAACAATTAATCACTTACGTTTAATAATAATGTGGAGTTCAACTTACTTTTTTGGTCTGTAGTCAGGGATGGACCTGTCCAGTGATATCCTGTCACTGAGTTGGGCATTGTAACCATATTCTTCATATTTAGTCTCTGATTCATGGCTATCATCTCTCAGGGTAGCAGCCATTCCCCCCTGGCCCAAGCCTCCTGGACCTTCCACTAATCCCATGGGCTTTGCCAGACCTAAATTAAAAAGACAAAAAAATATCAAAATATTAATATAAAGGGAATGGATCTAACCTCTTCTGTGACCACAGAATGTTTTTAAGTTAGCAAGATCTAAACTCCCATGAAACTCAGCTCTGAAACCCTCATGGGGGGTGCAAATTATCCTCAGCTTTTCAAACCAGAGTCCATATCAACACATCTTGTAGTATCAGTGGATAATTATTAATAAGCAAACTATAAAAATCAATTGGTAGCTTTCATGATTTCCCCTTTTTCTTGTATAAATCCATTGAAGTAGGAATCTTGTTTCCAAACATTGAGAATGCTTAATCATCCTTAAGATAAATTTTCCTCATAAGAACTGGAGGCCAGCCCCAGATGTAGATCTGCTAGTTTAACTCTGCATTAACGTCAGTTCTGGAATAAATGTTGAAGCTGAGGCATCTGCTTAGTGGCTCTAAGACCACCTGCAGCTCTGGAACAGCTCAGATTTGGTTGCCATGCTGGGAATACAGCTATGCAACTGGTCACCAGCAGCTGCTGGGTGGGAAATACAGAGTAAATCTAATTTCATCATGTGAGTCAATAGGTGGGTCATTTGTACTCAACTGCACACCTTGCCCAGCCTGTTCCTACAAAGATGTGCTATTACTATTAGGGAGCTGACATCATCACTCATCTGGGAATTACTCAAGATTTCCTCTGTCCTTCAGATCTCTGATGGTTCAGATATGTTTAATATGCAAGATACTCAGCTCTACACAGCTTATAGGTTCAGAAAGTTTGGACACATTGTCCTGGTTTCAGCTGGGATAGAGTTAATTTTCCTCTCAGTAGCTGCTGTGTTTTGGATTCAGTATAAGAAGAATGTTAACACTGATGTTTTCAGTTGTTGCTATGAAATCAAGGACTTTTTTCCAGTTTCTCATATTCAGCTAATGAGTAGGTGTGCAGGATCTGGGAGGAAGCACAGCCAGGCAGCTATCCCAAGCTGGCCAATGGAAAAATTCCATACCATGGATGTCATTCTCAGTTTATGAATGGAGGTTGGCTTGTGGGGCAGGAGTCTGCTCTTCTCGTTTCCAGGAGTTTGAATCCTTTCTTGCCTGGGAGTTCGAACTTTTGGGGGGAATTTCATGGAATTTGCAATTTTTGGGTTCCATAATCACTGCTCGGGGACTGGCTGTGAATTGGCCACCAGGTGATAAGAAAAATCGTATTCTTTATATTTTATTTTGCATATTCATTATTATAATTATTCTTAGTAGTAGTAGCAGTAGTAGTTATTTCCTTTGTTGCCTTATTAAACTGTCTTTATCTCAACCCACAGGTTTCCAGTTCTGTCCATTTTTCCTACCCATCCTGATGGAGGGGGAAGGGGAGGGGTGAGTGAGCGGCTGTCTAGTGCTTAGTTGCTGGCTGCTGGGTTAAACTACAACACACACTTGAGCTAAAACGATGAGCCCCACTTGGTTAGTGCTGAGATATTAGCCAGTCAACAATGCATTTATAGGTTTAATTCACTGGTATATTACTGGTCAACTCCAAAATACATGTAAACCAAACTGACATAAAACATGCCCATATAATCACATCACCAAGAACCTCTTCCATGGCAACAAGCATTTAACTAGGTGCTGCATTCTCATAAAAAAGCTCCTCAAATATTCTGTGTTTAATTTCAAAGCTTTCCTTTCCAAAGGGCTCACTATCAACAAGTCATTATAAGCGAAAATGTTATTTATAATAGTCTTGAGGATACCAGACAGAAATGTGCAAATATCCTCCAAATCATGTACAACGCAGAGCAAAATAAATTGAATTTGACCTGCTCAACATGTTTCAAATTAAGAATTTTCGAAGAGGAAAATGTCATTATTTCAACTAAACAATTAAAGAGAAAGACAGAAACAAACTGTCAACATTTGCTAGTAACAGACTTGCAAGGCAGCACAAAGCTGGGAGTGGCTTCTCCAGGTCACAGTAAGGTCTGGGACAGTTCAGCCCCTCATGAAGGAATTTCTCTCGCACCTGGTTGCTAACACTGTCCTCACTTGTTATAGCTCCATCACCATCTCTGCTTAATTACAGGACAGAACAGAGAGACAGTGGTTTGTTAGTGGTCTGAAACAGTAAAGTTAGCATTTTCTACTGTAGGCGCTTATGAGAAAATGATGTGCTAAGATAAAATGCAACACTACAAATAGTCTGTCTGAACATAAAAGGACTGAGTGCCTGCAGTACTCGGGAATTTTGGTGCTGGATTTCAGACATTGCCTACAAAAACACATATGTCATACTACAATCAGTGATCTCAAGTCAGGACAGACCTTGCTTGTGTTTGTCGCTCTGAGGTCTTCTTCATGTTCCTCATCATCATGCACTGAAATGCTCAACTGCCTCAGAACAAATCATGAGTCCTAGCAGGAGAAGGGAGGCCAGAGAAGAAAAAAAGAGACGTCTGAGAGAAAAACATTCTTGGCATGGCCAGGCTTTTGAAAAATTTGGACTGCTCCAAGCATTCAAGTCTAGTGAGTTGTTGAAATGAAGGGAAAACAAAAGGCTCATGTAGCCATAGTCTTATTACAGGGGTGTGTGGGAGGTGAGCTCCAGGTCTCACTAGCAAGGGAGACCGAACAGAGGCACAGGCAGAAACCCCACAGGCCATGTACCCATGAGGGGAAACTAGAAAGATGAAGCTTCAAAACAGCATCTTTTTCTAGGGTGTTTTATAAGTGGGACACAGAGAGAAAACACCAAAGCACCGAGCTACTGGGATTGCTACTGATGCTTAATCAATAATGAACTTCTTCAAAGCTGTAAGTGAAACAAAATGCCAGGAAAAATGAAAGGTATGCTCAAGGCAAGGGAATGTGGTATAAGTAGAAAGCTCTCTTCTTCACTCAGTCACAGTGTCAAACTAGGATCTTGGACCACCTTTGCTGACTTATCCCCCAACATTTGATAATGCAAAACAGAGCCCTCCCACTGTTTAATGACTACTCTTCCTCCCAGGCTAGCTATCTTGTCTTCCTCTCCCAAACAGATTTTCTTCTAGTAAGGTATGGAACTGACCAAGAAGACAAATAGGAAAGCACTCATGTCCTGTCTCAAAACGTACAAGAAGAGTGCAAGAGATCAGTTCAGCTGGACTGAGCTGAGCCCCAGTGGGATGGCAGAGCGCCTGTTCATACTCCTCAACTTGCTGATGGAAAACAAAAAAACAAACAACCCACAAGGAGTTACCAGCACAAGCCACTAAATCCTAAAGAATTTGAAACTAATGCAACAACTGCAAAAAAGGTAAAGGTTTCCAAATATTATTACAGTTATTTCAAATATCTATATAGTTTGCATTAATGTCTCATTATTTTTGAATTCAAGAAACTGTGTCCACGTATGCACAGAAGCTTTTAGAAAGTTTTTGCAGGCTTGTCTCAGCCATGCTCCTCCTCCATGCAGAAGTAGAGGGGGTAAGAGGCTTTCTTGTGATCTTAGGCTGGCCACATGAATCTCTGCCCAGCTGCCTTTCCAGGTAAATGGAAGAACAGAGCTGTGTCTCTGCGGCCCAAACTTCTGGCCAATGAGTCAAAATTTCCTGCTGACTGACGCTGGTAGCAATTCACTCATAGACAAATCCAAATAATAGCACTGTGTTGAATTGCTGCTTACTAAGACACACAGCTGAGCATGCTGAGTCCGGATAGGACTTATGACACTGGTTGCCTTTCTCTAGCGCAGTCCTGACTGGTTCTGTCGTAATTATTACAAATATTGTGATGCCTACAGTTTGCTATTAATGTGCAGACACACCAAGAGTTCCTAGTCTGAATGACTAGCATTAGACCAACACGATCTCTTGAAAAATAATCTTCTTGTCCCTAAAAACTGAACAAATTTACTTCATCCATCACAAACCACTCTTCTTTGTTGCTCATATTTCTTTGTAGAAATGTACCCTATGAATCTTTCTTCCACGAAAACTGGTTCAAAAAAGGTCTAAGAACCTGCCATTCTTGCTTGCAGCAATCATAATAAAGCAACTGGATTAGCATCAGCGATCAACCTGCAGCTGGTATTACACTTCTGCATTCTGCAGGGACAGGGAGAAGCTAGCACAAGGGAGGCTCACAATTAGGAACTGATATAATCATGTCTCCAAGTGGGTCATGCAAACGAGGAAGCTGTAAGAAAAAATGTGGTATCATGATATTTGGGGTATTTGAGAAGAACTATTTAGATTTTCTAATAACACAATTTTCTGTAAGAGAAGTGGGGAATGAGACAGTCATAGTTTCTGTTGAAATACGACTAAAACTCTTCAAGAGTTGTGTTGCAAACATGAGTGAGTGATCTCAAACAGTAGAAATTCTTTTAGCTTACCAAGTTCAATACACATTAAATATTTCTGAAAGTACTTTAGGGAGCTTCATTTTGAAGGAAAATGTAACATTTGTCCCTTTTGTTCCAATTTAGGATGAGAGGCTATTTGGCACTTTGACTAGCTTTAGTATTTAATATTGCTTCCTTTGGAAAAATTCGAACAGAAGAGCCTAATAAGTTGTCATCTCTGGCCTGACAACTAGTCCTTGCTCAAGTAATTACAGAAATCACATGTCTGAGACTCTAAATCTTTCCCCTCCTGAAAGGAAAACCACAGCAGCCTAACTTTCCTGCATGATACAGTCTTAGACCTAAAAGACAAGAGTAGCAAGCAGTGGTGCTGCATGCCTCTGTTTGATTTGCTCAATATACGGCATCTTAAAGGGCGGCTCAGTTTCAGACAAAAATCAGCAGTTCCACCCCAAAAAAAAGCACAAGCAGGCCTTATTAAAAGGGAGTCATATTAAGCACTTTAGAAGTTAAAGAATCCAGAAAACTGGACACTTCATAAAGCCTATGTGCTTGCATGACTGCAACGTAGACATTTATTTGCTGGGAATCATCTGGGCTGGGTTCTGATGTTACATCAAAGCAAATTGAAGATGACTTCATTAAAGTTAACTGACCTGCTTTGATGAAAGGCACTCCAAGATGTGGTGTGCTTATTTGACTTTAAGAAACAATTTAATTCCAGTAGTTGAAAACTTTAGTCTTTATACTATATGCTCTTGCAGTTTACAGAACAAAATGCTTGCATCTTTATGGCACAAATAACAGGGGAATGAAACTTTCAACCACAGGAAGCATCAAGCACTTTGTTTGCTATTTTTCTTATTAGAGCATTAGTTAGCCTTTCAAATTATGCATACTGACAATTATTTTATATACCATTTTCCTAAATCTGATAATCTGGCTATTCACGCTGACGATCTGATCTTGTTCTAAGAAAGAGTCATCATGTGTCTGACTTTCTCTCAGAACATATTGCTGTGAGGTTTTTTCCCCATTCATTACCCAAATTGTAGTCTGGTCTGAATGACAGTTCTTGTAGCAATGCAGTAACATTGACCAGTATACAGCAGCAATTAAATAAATTATATCATACTGCTTCAGCATGCAAGAAAAGCACAAAAGTGTCTCTAGAAGTTCTTAGGAGCAATGAATACAGTATATTTTATATATGTCAGAGTGTGTATTAATTTCAGCAATTCTAGGCAATGTTCTTCAATGTTCAGCTGGTTAGCTAGACACAATATAACTATGTCTCACACAAGACAACATTTGCATAGCATTTTTCATCTCAAAGAATTACCTGTTGCTTCAGCAAATGTGTCCTCAACAGAGTGCTTTTGCCCCCGACTACCTAAGTCAAGATCATTACTCACTAACCCCTGAATCCACAGCTACCTGCACAGGTCAGCCTTTTGTGAAAACACAGGAAAGGGGTGCCAGTTAGCAGCAGCATCTCAAAAAAAGGTTAGTCTTAAAAGATGGGACTGGGAGGCAGGAGATGGGAGCCAGTGTCCTCAGGTTGGGCCCTCGTCCAATGGGTGCCCCACAGTCTCCTCAGAGGCTTTCCAGCACGTGGAACATGGGAACAACTCCTAAAAGGGCATGGAGGAGCAGAATACGCTACAGCAGTGTTCCCCCAGGACACGGAGGTGGGCTGCCAAAGACAAGGAGTCAGCAGAGGACAAGTTATTTGTGCCTTGTGTCTTGGGCATTTTCTGCTCAGTGAAAACCCAGGGACAGTCCATAGGAGAACTCATTCCTCTGGGTCTCACCTACTGGAACAACAGGGGAAGGGATACGTTTCTGGAAATACTGCTGCTCAGCGGAGAGGTAATTGCTATTGATTTTATATGCTGGGTGTTCTGGTCCTACAGTGATGGCGACCAGTATAAAACCTAAAAAAGACAGATGGAGAAGTGCTTCTAGTTCAACTTCCAGCATATATTCAGGTTTTAACCAAGGAAGATTAAATGAGAGCCCTTTTCTCTTTTCTTCTTCTTTTAAAATTTGCTGCAGACTTCCAGCTCCTGCTCTTATCTCTGTTACCTACCTACAGCTCTAACTAGCACCCATTTCACCCATTTTTCCACGGCTTGTGAAGCTATTACGGGCAGGGTACAGCAGCATTACTGATAGTGTAACCTTGTGGCTTGTGTCAGAGCAAAGGATTGAAATCGTGCTGCCAGCTCTGACACGGTGATGGGCACAGGGGGGAGAGAGGGAACAGCAGTGGCAATGCCCAGCGAGCTTCTATTTTTAAAGCTGTCTTTTCTTTAAACTTTTAGACTAAAAAGATCTACAGCCCATACGCTGGGATCAGTCACACCAAGTTCAACTCCGCAGATGACAATGAGGTCACAAACAATTAGTGTCTGTCATTCATTTCAAATTTACTGCTCTCACTGCAGAGATTTCTAAGACAGAAATTGCTGGGAGAATGTTGAGCAGAATGATCCAGTCTTAGTTTCTTAACCAGATTAATTACTCCGCAGGATGCCCAATTTTCTAGGAAGAAAAGAGACCTTCTATTTTTCACCATAAACTCTGTCACGATGGGAGAATTACTGAAGAGATTTATGTGAAAAACTATGACAAAAGCAAGATCAAACTACATCTGTGATTATTTTACTGTCTCTTTTTTTTTATTTGCAATATAATTACAGGCAGCTGTAAATCAGGTTCAGCCAAGGTTGTCAGACATAATTAACCTTTTGCCAATTCAAAATAAAAATAAGCAATTTAAAATAATTATACACCCACACTCACAATAGTACACGTCTGTTCTTAGCCTTTTCCTGGCCTTCCTGTCACTTCTGGCACGGCCACCTCAACTCCAGCAGCTGTGGCTCTGCTCCACATCTCATCCCTCTTTCATCAAAGGCCTGTGCAGGTGGTACCAGGGATGCTGGGCACAAACACAACAAGGCCAGGTGCATCACCAACGCCACCAGATTTGGTAAGCACTGACAGAACTGCTGAAAAATCTCTGAAATGCCCTTGCTGCCCTGTCTCAGTCTGAGGTTGGGAAGAGCTCCAAAGCCAAACTTTGGAGCTTTATCTACACTTGGACCATCTGGATTCTTGAATAACCACACAGAAGTATTACGGTTCCTAGCACCTTAAAAGAAGGGAATAAAACATTTATTTCTAAAAAAACTGGCACAGTCACCCAGCAGTTTTACCTGCAACTCCTGAAACACTTCTCTCTCTTTTAAACAGGAAATATAAAACTTTTCAGGAAAGCAGTTGTTTCCTTCCTGTTCCAATTCTGATTTCTCAAGGATGAAAACATCCTGCACACCTTGTAAAGCAATAAAAATCTCTAGGTCCTATTTTAATCAAGAAAAAAAAAATTATTTGGAGCAACAGCAACTCTACATAGATTCACAAAGCTGACTTTTAGCATTTCCAGTTACACCTTTTGAAAGAAGAGAATAAGTTTCATAGACTCCAGAATAGGCTCAGTAACATAGCTAAAACAAGGCTCAGCTTACAAAACTTTTTTAAGCTAGTTCTACACAAAAGCACCTTTCTGGAAGCAGGCATTACATTAGTTGCATCTACTGAATCAGCCCTAATGCTTCCATCTTGAATTATCGTATTGTGCTAATTTTGTAATCTCATTCTGTTGCAACAAGAAAATTCAGATGAAGGTTACAGCTTCACTGACTGGCGTATCTGTAGGCATGGAGGAAAAAGTACATGTTACAGCGAAGCAGTGCACAAGAAAAGCAGTTGGTTGGAGGAAGAGGAGGAAGAAAGAGCAATATGAGCGAGCTGTTCAACACTAAGCAAAAGGTCTCAGCTCACCAGTTGTCTTGCTGTTTATAGCTCCATTTTAGTGATCCTAAAAATCCAAGAGGAACAACTTTTCCAAAATAACCTGTTTACATCAGAGAAAGGCTCAATCACATAAACAGTGCCCTGCCTCTCATACACATGTAGCACAGCCCAGGGACGCTCTGATCGGCTGCTCAGGTCAGTAGGTTGCCCAGCCTGGATGCTAGAGGAGACATCCTGGGGAGGCTAACAGTCGCTACAGCTGAGGGAAAAGGAGCCATGAGCTTTGTCTCAGCTCCAAAATGAGCTGATGAGTCCCACCAGGTAGACGGTTTGACAAAGTAGGGACATACAGAAGCTACAAAATGGTAGCAGTAACTACTTTTACAAAATATTTTAAAATTTCTAGATAAAAAGCAGACAAGTTATTTACTACTTTTCAAAAGAAGCAGATTTTGGACTTGAGATTCAGTATCAGAAAAACAACTCTTCTTCAGAAATAAACAAAACCCTTCTGCCTTGGATAATTTAGCCATTGAGATGCTCCAGGATAATGTTTTTGCACAAACTTGTGTTGGTAGACGAGTCCTTTCGCTGGGCTACTGAATACAAAGCAGCCCCCACTGTAGAGAAAGTTAGGGTACTTGGAGCTCTTTCACAACAGTCACTGAGATATGGCAGTGTCTCCCAAACACCAGTGCAGCTGGATTCCCAGTGCTCCTGGAAGTTGGAAGGAGTCATCCTACCCAGCTCTGGGCAGAAACAATCTGCTGAAAGGCTGAGGAACCCCCCAGGATTGCACAAGATACAGTGGTGGAGCCAGAAATCAAAACCAGTGACTGCTTGAATTCATGTCCTGTTGTGATTAATTTGGGAATTAAAAAGCAGTCTCCCTCAGCTTCTAACACAGGCCTACCCTGGGAAAAGATGAAGCATCTTCTGACCAGTGATTACCTGTGATGTCAGCAGGAGCTAATGGTGTAGGGTAGGATCGTGTGGCATCACATCTTCTCCATCCTATGATACAGCCTTGACTGTGCCAAAAAGCTAAGCACGTTTCACAGCCTGTGCTTTCTTTTTCCTCCCTCTCCCATGCTGTATGCTTCATTTTTGCATTTCCCATGCAAAAATTTGCCAAAACCAGGTATCTGCCTCTTACAGTGACTCCCGTAAATACTGCACAAACTATGGTTAATAAAGAAATGACCATAGCTAAACAGTGGAGCTCTGTGCTTATTGCCTTGGAGAATACAGAAATATTGTTTTGTCTCACGGGCATAAATTTGCTGAATGCATTAGCAGCTCAATGCACCAAAATTAAATGTGGAAAAGTAAAAGCATTTAGAAGTTGCAAGCACCAGGATCAACAATATCCAGAAAAAAATCTTATTTGTAACTATTTCACTATTTGACATCATTTCAGTCAACTTTGCAAACAGTAGAATGCAGCACAAGGAGTCAGTAGTGTCTGGTTCATGATTCAATCTAAATGTTAAACAGAGCCTGGCCCTTAATTTCTGCATATCCCAACTTCACATATCCCAAATCAGTTTCTCCTGCCACCACCCTGCAGTAAGCCTACATAATATACAAGATTTGCTGCCCAGGGAACTGATCTGAATTTTGTCCATATCAAAGGTGCTTACTTTCTGAGATAGAAGGAATGCTGTATGTGAATGAGATTTAGTTTTACATACAGAAACATTCACCAAATCACACTCCACAGGGACACAGGCTCCAACTCTCTGCAAAGAGGACAGCAACAAACAAAACCCCATCCAATTTAAATGACTACGGCACTTCCATTTATCTGAAATCTAAAATATAGTCCTATTTTTTATAGTTGTAATCAAGTTTGCTGCATCCTTGCTTGAAAGATTTATGTCCTGTAGTATCCAGTATCAGCTCCAAGTATCTCTGAAGATATACTAGGGAGGAGACAAACAGTATCCTGTGGCTGATGGTTTGAAAAGGCAAAAAGAACAATAACTTGTAAAGCTCAAGCACTTAACGTGCAACTTTTGGCTCTAGAAACCAGGCGGTGCAGTGTTTTTTTCACCTTGGCCTCATCTCCAGACCCTTCTCTCTGTTCAAGTGGGAGCCTGAGATAATGGTTCTCAACCTTCATCCACAGATGACTGACAATCCTGTAAGACACTTATCTGCAAGGAGACTGCTGAACGGCAGTGAAGAGCTGAAGTGAGTTGGCAGCTCTGCCTGTAGGAGGTCTGTTCCTTTTCTGCCCACAGAAGCTAGTCAGGCAGAGAGACTGCAGAATCAGGAGCCTTGGAAATGATGTAGATTAGGACAAATTATCTGGCAAGAGGACTAATATCCAACCCCTTATGTGCTTTGACCTGTGTTTCTTCTTTTTTTTTTTTTAAATGGGGACATTTCTTGGTGCGGAGAGCGCTCTGAGGCATAGCCCATGAGTATCTGTCAAGTGCTCAGTGTGCATTAGATGGAAAATGCCATAAAAATGCCCAGGGCTGTTATCAGCATCTGGGCTGGAAGCTGACCCTTATTCCATCCTACACATTCTGCCTCCACCATATTGATGTATTAATTCTTAAACCCTTTATAGTAAGCCCTATCAGGACAGGATTTGGCCAGAACGGCCTTTTTAGTTAGTGTTTTCATACCATGTAGTCTAGATTCAGTACATCAAAGTAGCAGATTGTACACGAGCCCAGAAAGATAGTTTCTACCCCAAAGAGCTCACTATCAATGCTGAAGACAAGAAGCAGATGCAGAAAGATAATCAGGGAAGAAGACAACAAGACAACATGGATCAGTAAGGGACAGAGAGGTTGCACTGCAATAGTGGCCTGTGGATTTCATCCTTGTCTCAACAGCAAGAAAACGTTGTTTCACAGCCCACTGGCGCAACTCCTTTTCTACCCCACTGAACAGACTCTATTCCCAATGTACCACCCATACACAGACAGCTACTTGGTGATGAAAAGGAGAGGGCTCCTATGGGAAAGTAACCTAGGGACAGGATTTATAGTCTTCTCCAAAATAACACGATCAAGATGTTTCTCAAATGATTCATTTTGTAGAAAAACTTGTAATAAATGCTTCCTACTCATTCAGGTTATTTTGAGATGATGAAAGATGGCAGTTCCGATATATGTAACACAGGTTTCCCACTGAGAAGGCTCAGCACAGCTCCTCCTGTGTCTATAGAGGGAAGGCGTCCACATGGAGATCTCTGGTAAAGATGTTCCATGCCAAATGCAAGATTCCTAGTGTATGACTTACGACTTCTGAGGTATAGGAGAGGAGTACCTGAGGAAATGCCAAGAAAAATGCACAGTGGAGGGCCAGGTGTAGGACATAAATGTAGTAGGAAAGTGTGTTAATTGTCTCAGCACAATGTGGAGAATGACCAAGCTCATCAACGCATACAATAGGCCTGTTGGGGAAAAAAAGGAACATATGTCCTTGCAGAGCCATTTTCTCTCCCTGACCTGATGTTCAAAGGTGTTTCACACATGCCACTGCTGGCTTCATCAGCCCTCTTATAGGCCTAATTTTTGGTTCATTGGCTTAGCAGAAACAGTAGCATTGCATAGGCTACTCCGTCTCTAGACAGAAAATTCATTAGTGCTTTTTAATTGGAAGAAATACTGTGTTTTTATGTACAGATATCTAATATCAAAAGTAATTGCTTTTATAGAATACTCATTTGGAGCTGGTTTCCCCTTGAGATGAGAAAATGTATTCTAATTACAACAGAGATAATTCAGGAGGAGATAAACAGATTGATGACTGGAAGAACTAAGAAATAGGAGCTACACAGACCACTGGAGATGAAGATAAAACCCCATTTGTGAGGTAGAACACTGATCCCAAGCCTATAGATAATAAGAGAGACGCCAGAGTTTTATCAGAGCCTTGATACAAGCAAAATCAATTTCCTAAAGAGCAGAGATCCTTCAACAATGGAGATCTCTGTGATATGTGTTTAAAATTTAATTTTGAGTAACAAAAAGAAAGACCCTACCCCATATGCACCATTCTAAATTATATATGTGTGATTGTCATTTTTTTAAAATATTGATATTAATGATCAAAAAGATCACCCACACAGAAAGATCAGTTTGTTTTCTTTAAATAAATAACAGATGCCAAGATTCTTCTAGAAATTATAAAATCCCAGCTGACTTGTGTCTTGTGCTGGTGAAACATATAAAATGGATTTTTCTCTTCAGGGCTTTGGAGGAAAGCCAGAACACTCCTCCCCTGGTGATGGCATAAATCTGGAGTTGGGAGAGAGGGAGCTGAAACATTGGTGTAACTGCCCGGCAGCCCACTGATATTAAAAGGAGACAAAATCTAAGTGGCATCAGTTTGGTATCTGGCCTCTGGCAGTAGTCAATACCTGAGGCTTCAGAGGAAACGAAACACAAATCATAAAGCACTCGGCCAATTAAAGTCTGCGCAATCCCTGGAAGCAAAGCTCCCCTCGGAACCCCAGAGGCAGCTAACTAAAGCCCTAAAGCATAATATTAGATCACCCTCATTATCTTAACTCAGACAGGTAGAAATAGGGCTTAAAACTACCCAATGCCCTTTAAAATCCCAGCCACTAATATTGTATTCAATGGCCTCCTGCAGCAATGAATTCTTTGGTACTGTCACGGTCAAAGTGTCACTGACTCACATGAAATGGATCATCTGTATCAATATATTAGATTTTCTTTAATTTTTCCAGGGAAACAGAGGTGAGAACTCCTGGGGAAAGTGGTCATTAAAATGGTAACAGAGTCAGTCTAGAGAAAGGGAAAGGGAGTTCTCCTTAAAAAGCTCCAAGGTGCAGGAGGGTCGCCACGCCAACGTTGGCGTGGCGACCCAGGAGCTAAAACTTTGGGGCTGTTTAATTATATTCAGGAACAAGCTGCTCCAAGCCAAGTTAAAGGACTTTCATTTCATAAATGAGGAAAAGGTCTTTTGAAAAACAAGGCGTTTGCTGCGTGAATCAGAGGTAGGGAAGCAGTGGACTGTTGCAGGAAGGGAGTTCTGACCCAAGGTCTGACAGGACAGAGCCCACAGCTGAAAAGATGCTGTTGGATATAATGACATTTTCCTGCACCCACAGAGCTGACTGCACATCTCTGACTGTTAAAAATATCCCTTTGATTTCTGATGCAACTCTGGACGAGAAATCCTTGACTGGCCTGTTCTCAGACCAGCTCAGCTACAGCATTATATCCCACAGGGTAAGGTTCCATAAGGAAGAAATTATCTTTAAATACAAGGAATCTAAAAAAAGCATATCTATCTAACTTCAGGTCCTACGCAGGCTTGTACTACTCTAGACTCTATCGTGCTAATATTAAAGTCTAAACTAACCAAAGGCTGTATCACATCTGACATTGCCAAGCCTGCCAAATAATCTCCTTTTGGCCCAGGTTTCAGTCAGACACCCTTGGGACTCTGCTCTGTCTCAGAGTCCAAGACTAAGCAAGACTCTTCTCTCCCTGCTCAAGGGTATTTGGTGAGCTTTCGACAAGGGCCAGACAAGCCCATCTCCTGCAGCATCATTTCACAATCATGCTCCACATTATTTGCAGACATTCATATGCCTCCCTGCTCATTTACCTAAACAGTCTGCTATTAAATTAAACTAACATAATCACACAGGCAGCTTTCCCAATAACAAAGTCGCATACAACACTTGCCATTTGTACGGCTGAAAAGCTCCCGGTTGTTCTATCCATATTACACAGCAGAGGATGACAGAATTAAACCCAGCTGTAGTAACTGCTGGAACTCAAAATCACATCATGCCTGAAAGGAGGATCTCGATTTTCCACAGCTGTGAAATCAGTCACCAAGTCCACATCTGGCAATGCAACCGCAACAAAGAGAAAGCGTAACACCTACAGACCTGTTGGCTATGTCCACTGCTCTCGCTTCCATGCTCCCAGAGTCAGTGTGTCCAGTGTCTTGTTGGCCATGAGAGCATTAAATGATCTAAAAAGGTCCTCAGTTTTGCCAGAGTAGTGCTGATTCTCTATCTGCTGCCTCTCAATCTTATCATCAGGCATTTCTGCTTGGGAATAGATGGTAGAAGAAACCAGCTGCCATTGAGGACATGAGATTTTGAATACCTCCATCAGATCTCTTCAAGAGCCCACACTTGAAAATCAGTTATTTTGGATATCAGTTTCGACAGGAGCCAGAGAGCACCTCAGTTCCTCCATTTTCCTTTCAGTGTGGTATTGCCTTCTAGGCTCTTTACAGGTGACATACTTTTCTTTTGCATCATTACACAGCAGTATTGATGGCTGGCTTCAAAACATACTCATTTTCCCGACAGACTGCCTATTTTACATCTGTAGATATGTATATTTTTCGTGAACTGTGTTCGTGTGCTTCTTTTTCAGGCACATCTTTGACACCTCTCAGGGAGTTTGGCTTGGAAATTCGGTTTGAGATAGAACTTGCATCTCTGCTTTCCTTCCTTTATTTTTCCCTTCACTTTCCTTTCATATCTCACATCAACATACACTACAGCTGTGCCTTGCTTATCAACACCAGGCTGCAGTGGCATCTTCCATCAACCCCTTAATACGCATATGATTTAATTTTCTACCAGCAGGACCAGTCAGTTCAAAACCAAACACACAACACTTAAAACTGCAAAAATATAGCCCAGAATCCAGCATCTGCACCAAAATGTTTAGAAATCAACAATTTATGGTAGTTTTGAAGCTACAGTGGTTGAAGAAAGATACTATGTAGACAGTCCTAACTGGTGAGATAAATTGGCAGCCACTTTTATAGCAGATCTATTACAGGATGCACCACAACAAAAGGTCTGATTCTCTCCTGCTCACAGAGGAAAAGTCCACAGTGCTGCGAATCATACCTGGTTTTGAAGTGCCTTGCTATTGTTTAAGGAAATGTTGAGCCTGGCTTTGGTTTTGGCTCTAGAGAGAAAAGTGTTCTTTCTTGAAATTCATAAAAGAAAGCCTACATAGAAATCAAAGGCACAATATTGCACGGATAGCTTGTAACACACAATTAATCAGGGATTTATCAGGGAAATATAAAAAGAATTAGGTACTATATCCTCTGGAGGGAGTAAATCAAAGTATGAGACAGTTTTGCAAAAGAAAGGAGAAACGAGGATAAATAGCAATTGTCAATAAATATGAGAAAATAAAGATGTAATGTTAGGGAAAAATATTGGCACAATGTTTTATTTAAAAGCGGTAATAAAAACATTGCTTACTTTGATTTCTGCCCTTTCTGGTTTATTGTTGATATAAAGATAAATTGACTCAGACTTCCAGGAGTGGGAAAGCTACAATCCACTGTTACAGGCATTTTAAAAACCAGCTCTGCTATAACACCTGATTCATTATTAACAAGATTGGCTTCATTGCGTGTTGGTATTTTTAAGAATTGACTGTGACCTACGGCCAGTTTAGGCCCTGACAGACCCACTGCAAGACAAAGCGGGCTTTGTTTGACAAAGCGAGGGTGCATTTGGTAACAACATGTTACTTGGATCCACCACGTTACTTGGATCTGCGCATGTTTAAAGCTATCACATGCGTATAGAATTAAGATCATATGTAAAGACAACGGCCAAGTTTTTGAAATTGTGGATTAGACTTCTCCAATTTACCTTCCTAATACCACGGAATGCAATAGTGCTTATCTGGTTTCCACCAAGGCAATGAAAAAGAAATTCAGGTTTTCAGAGACTCATTTTTTCTCAGAACTTTCCTTTGCTTTATGCAGAAATTCCATAAAAGAATGAATGCTCCTGTCCCCGATGCGTCTCAGGTTTGTACTTATGACCATATTATGAGATGTTAAATTACACAGTAAAGAGAGAAACGAAGACAGTGATAGAAGGTGCTTTTATACGGAAGATGATCCTTCAGTGAAGAGACAGGTACAAATCAGAATTTGAATTTTAGAAAACTGAGGTCTGAGCTAACAGCTTGGACTCATCACTCCTCAAGGACACAAAGCAGACGTGCCATCTGGTTGTGCTTAAACTTCAGGTCAGACCTACACTTCCCATAAGCAGAAAGAGCTTTCCAGCACCAAATGGTCCCAGTGAAAGCCAATGCTGAGCCCCCTGGGTCACGCAGGGTGTCTGATGGATGAGCAGCAGGGCATGCTCCACACTGCCTAGCAAAGAGCAGCACAGGATTATTTCTCTGCTCCTCGCATAATTTAATTATTCAGTCACTACTGAAAGGCAACGAGACAAGCGAGTGGGACCCAAGTCTGCCATTTTAGGAAGCTGATAATAAAGGAGGACCTCCTGCATTACTAGTGTAGTGTCAGGGAAATTTCATGCTGCTGTGGTTATTAACTGAAGTAAGCAGGAAAGCAGAGAAAAAAAATGCTTGCATTAACATATTGCCAATTAACAGAGCAAGCAGAAGAATTCAATGTGAAGACCTGAGTCTGGTTCTTTTAAAATCTAACAACTCAATTTTCATGTTTGTGTTTAAAATGAGTAAAAATCCCATTTCTCACCAATATGATTTTTAGCCTGGTTTGCTAAGAAAAAACAGTTTGCATGATCATGCTGTCTGTATTTGTCTATCAGTCTCCTTCCCTCTCTCATACCCTCCCTTCACCTCTGCTCATTAGGTTTTGAGGACTGTGTCTAGTTTCAGCCAAAGCTTGGCAGACAGTCAGAGGTCTCAAAAAATTATATTTCTGCAAGTGTCACAGAAGCCAACATCTGGGAATAAAGTGGCATTGGAACGTTCCTACTGAGAGAAGAAGTTCAGTGAAAGATCAAATGTGAGAGACCTATTGGAGCTATTAGAGACCACCCAAGAATTCACCTCTGGGATACCAACCCACAATAAAGTCAGTTTTCTTGCTTTTGCTGCTCAAGGAACTAAACACATTTTTAGGATTAATTGAGGTAATTACTGTATGTGTAGGTCTGTTGGATGTCTGGTGGTTGGTTAACAATATCACAATGTAAGACTAGTCTGGACTCAGACCTCCTCACATTAACAGAGGACACAGATAAGGGGAGGGAAAAGAAAAAAGCAGAGAGATGAGCTGACACCAGAGCTGAAGATCAAAGAATCATAGAATCATAGGTTGGAAAAGACCTCTAAGATCATCTACTCCAACCATCCACCCAACAACACCATGCCTACTAAACCATATCCTGAAGTGCCACATCTACACGTTTTTTAAAAACCTCCAGTGATGGTGACTCCACCACCTCCTTGGGCAGCCTGTTCCAATGCCTGACCACTCTTTCGGTAAAGAAATTTTTCCTAATACCTAATCTAAACCTCCCCTGACACAACTTGAGGCCATTGCCTCTCATCCTATCACTAGTTACCTGGGAGAAGAGACCAACACCTGCCTCACTACAACCTCCTTTCAGGTAGTTGTAGAGAGCAATAAGGTCTCCCCTCAGCCTCCTCTTCTCCAGA
>Ga0065711_1029491_pt1 | contig 35992 bp, 21 predicted proteins | sample Hoacrofraction12_FD_59098 | JGI IMG/M metagenome (GOLD analysis project Ga0065711, IMG submission 59098) | Hoatzin crop microbial communities from Cojedes, Venezuela - Epithelial fraction 12 v2 (version 2) | ecosystem: Host-associated > Birds > Digestive system > Esophagus > Crop | place...
CCCCCCCCCCCCCATCTCTTTCAATTTGGTGAATGTCATCTTGTTTGACCCATGACTTATCAGCCTGCTTGCATATTATAATTAAAAGTCAAGCTCAGAAACCACCACTCTACTTTATACTAAATATTTAACTCATGTCCTTGGCAGGAAGACAAAACTCTAACCATAGATTTAAAAATGGCCTTCAAAAATCAGAAACCATTATCTACAAAAAAGGTTTATTCTCAGTTCAGCCATCTATAATTACTGTACAATATCAAGCATCTGTCTATCCTATTTATATTGCCAAGATGAAATTATAACCATGGTTTTATTCTCTTTATTTTTATACTGAGAACTAGCATAATCCACATTCTTTGCAAAAATAATCACCCTCAGCCATTTAATGGCATTAGCTTTTCATTTTCACTGAGGCTTCAAAATCTCTCTCCATATTAAATTTATTAACAAGTCTCAAATAAAAGTATTTTTTATCTATAATTATCTGTTGTTCTTACTTGTAAATGTAGCAGAAAGAGCAGTACTACTTGATTACCATCAGTAGCATTAACCCTAGATTTAGATACTGAAAAAGAAGGGGATAAAGCTCCTGGTAACAAGTAACTTTAGCAGGGTCCTACTGAAACAGCGAGGTCTGTAGCGCTCAGCTCAGCCAGTAACCGCGTGCCGGCTCAGACTCCAGAACTAAGCCTGCTTCAGCAGGGGGGTTGGACTAGATGACCCACAGAGGTCCCTTCCAACCCCTACCATTCTGTGATTCTGTGATTCTGTAAGCGTAGATTCCTCATATGAATAATTCCATTGCCATCAGTGAGATAATTTGTATAAATAAAATTCACACATAACTGCATGTTTTCAAGCTCTTACTGTGTAAAGTCACGTAAGCATGTCTGCAAAAATGAGAGGAAATTCTAGCTTCTGGTCTTAGATTAACTCTGTCACTTTTTCCAAAATCTCCGATTCCACTCTTACCATTTTCTTTTGATTGGTTTGACCTTTGATCCAAGTCTTACATCCATTTCCCTATATCTTTAATTTCTGAGGCTCAGCCTTGCCCCCATCTGTCCCCAGAGTCTAAGTAGCAGCAAACTGGAAGTTAGCTCTTTAACGTCATCTTGGTTTTTTGGTGCTGTGAAAAGACAGAAAAGCTGCCTGGACTCTCCTGACCTGACTTTCGCAGAAAAACCCTTTCTCAAGTACTGAGAATCTCCATGAGCAGCTATCTCCTAGATTCTTTCATTGGTAAGCAACCTTGCTGAGAGTGGATGGGGTCACAGTGAGCTCTTTCAGAATTAGGGATGTTTTTTTCACTCTAGATGTGTAGAAAGACAGAACACTCCCTCCCAGCATCAAAAAGAAATACCAGAAATTCTAGTATTTCTAATAAGTTGGGGTTTAGAATTTTTCCTTCAATGTTATTAGCTGCTTTTGGGGGAATATTAAAATCCAAGCCATATCCATAGCTTATAAGTGCAACAGCATCAGAGGAACTGGTGGCAGCAGCTTATTTGACTATTGGTATTGGGATTCTCCATGTGAAATCCAAGCAAGCCAGTCTACTGTATTCCTTTCTGAACACAAGTAGTCTCAGTGCATTATCTGCTTGTGCCAACTGGCTATTTGTGGTGGGAATTCAGACAACATAAAATGTATAATATACACAAAGAAACTAATTCACACAGATTGCATAGAGCTCCTTGTAGGACAAGGCTTGGAGACTTGGGGTTTCTTTCTCTGCATTTTTTCCTTTTGGTGATTGAAAGTAAGGAATCAACGTCCATGATTCAAAATACAAACAAATAAATGAAAAATCCAGGTTTAGAACCAGAACTCACTTTTGTTCTAATGCCTGGACTTGAAAAAACATTATTTCTAAAGTAACACAAATACGTTGTTTCTGCTCCTCTGCTGACATTGATGGGAATCTTTTCAGCATGGAGGAGCTAATTTTAGACAGGAAAAAGTGAAAGTGGATATGCAAAACTCAGGCTAAAAATCTTGAGAAATTGTTGACAGTGAGGTTTATTCCCCTCCGTTACAGCAGTCTCAGTACTGGAGACTACTAAAAGTAGCAGAATTTTACTGTGTTTTTATTAAGTTAGAGTCCTTTTAACCGTGCTAGCACAATAGTTTGAGTAAAAGTTAAGCAACGTTTGAAATATCAATATTACAATATGGAACAGTGAAGAACTAAAGATCAAATTCTTTGCTGATACGTACAGGCCTCGAAGATTTGGGGAGAGAGTTTATTTAGCAGTTCAGTTTCTTTGGTTAATTTTAGGTTTTCACTCTTTTTGAGCATTAGGAGAGAGCAGATGGTATTGGTATTTTGCCCACTTTGATCACTGCTACCCATTCAGTTTAGAGTGTTTTTATGCAGCCTCATTGTCATGGAAATGTGCAGACGGGAAACTTCCAATCAGCTCAGCCATGTATGTGCTTTTGTAAACCTCTGTTTTCCTTATTTAGCTATGAAATGAGCCTGTTTTTTTCATGAACACATATATTTTTAAGATTTGATGTTTTAAGAAAACATGGGAAGCAAGTGTTGGCTACATCAAATTAGCTGTGGAGTACGAAATTAAACTTACTAATACAGGGGCATAGAGGCTTCAGTACTGCTTTTCTACACAGTAGCAACGGCGATGGAGTGGTCTCAGAAACTTCTGTTAGACCATAAAACATTTGCAAAGGTGTTTTTGGCTATTCCTCAGAACCATTAAATATTTACGTAGGGTCGGTGTCTCCATTCCCTAAATGGATCAAAGTGAGTGAGATCAATAATGACCCTTCCTCTGATGCAAAGGCCTTACCATGTCGTAGAAAACTCCCAGAGATGTAAAGGAAGGAGACAAGCTCTACGAGGGCGATAAAGGCAGCAAACAGTAGCAGCACAGCGATTCAGCGGATGTGGTGTTCAGAGCGCCCAGCGCAGCTGTGTCTGGGAGGACCTGCTCTCATTGCACGTGGTGCACGGGGCAGCTCACGCGTTGCCTCCTCTTCGGCATGAACTGACTGGGTCCCTCGGCAGGTGGCCAGGGGATGGCTTAGGTCCTGCACCTACACGCAGCAGAGCAGAACTGTAGTTCTGGCCAGATCCAGGCCAAGGCTCGCCAAGTCCCAGGGCACCCGAGGTCTCATCAGGTGAATGACAGCAGAGTGAATGTGTAGGAACGAGTCTCCTGCTAAAGCCAGTGCAGAAGTAGCCTCACAGAGGAAAGCAGAGACGCTACAAAAGCCAAAGTTTTCCTCAAATTTCCTGCTCTGTGCTCAGTTATACGTAGTGCTCCTGCTTTTAAAAAGATACAAACAAACAAAACAACAGTTGCTCTGAAGGCACAATAACTTCATTCAGGACAGTTATTCTGGACTTGTTAGGGATATGAAGGAGTCTGTTTTAATTTTCGGCTTCTCTGGTTTTGAATCTCTGCATTAGTTCTGTCTCCTGAATGGTGTTTGTGAATCATCAACCTAAAAAATGCAGAGGTAAAAATCATCCATGATAAATAGATTAGCCAGCAGTGAGGAACTGGAAGGTGCTAGTGCTGGGAGAGACCTGCTGGAGAAGGCAAGCAGCAAATTAGATTTGCATTTGTAATTGATATGGCAGCATGAAAGACAAACGCAGTTTGGGGCAGAATATGGAAAGACATCACGAGACAGAGCAGGATGAAATGTAATATTATATTTAATTCTGGACACCAAATAACCAGAAAGGTCAGTTAGGAGTTAATTAGGATGCAGTGTATTGGTTATTAGAACTGCAGGCCCACAGGGATTCTTCTAACTTCAATGCATTTAGAACCAAACGTCTTTTCTGCTGCTTCAATTTGCCAGTCATTCCACAGATTTTGCTTGATTAGAGTCATTTTCACAACTGAAATGTCCAGCATGATTCTGCCTTTGCACTTCTTCCTGCGTGTCAGTCCCTGCCGGGAAAAGCAGGTGGATGGTGACCACCTCACTCTCCTTTCCGGAGACGAGACCTCTGTTTGTTCTTTGGAGACCAAAGATGCATATTCCCAAGTCCTCGAAAGTTTTTCAGTCTTTTTTATAAGCGTTTCCTGCATTATTTGGATATTGTTTGTATCACAGCAGTAAAGGAAGAAAGAGGCCCAGAAGGGTCAGTAGCTTAATAAGAAATGATGGTGCTGATTTTGTACAGTCTCTCTGTTATCACGGTGCCAAAACCAGAGTGTGAATAGCCCTAAACCTCAATTTTAGTTGAAATCCCATTTCAGAAGTTAAGATACTTGAAAAGGCCTGCTTATGTTAACTGACAAACCTTTGTACTTGTACACCAGCTGATAACTGTCACCTTGAAATTAGCAAGGAGATAGATAATTTGAAGGTACAGACTGAGTGATTTACAGGCTTCCCCTTTTCATTTCAGTGCTATTACAATCTCACTTGAGATCACTGCTGTAATCTCGATGGAGGTTACAAAGGTATTTGGCAAAGCAGGGTATGGACTCGATGATTATATTTTGCCAATGCATGTTCAGGAAAGTGTTACTTTGATGAAACTTTAAACCAACCCCTTTGGCTGTGAAATTATAAAGTAGCCACTCAGGGCTCATCTAGAAGTAAGCTGAATAATACAAGATTCTCTTTGTTCTTTTAGTTATTGTCTTACAGTATAGTCTCTAGACCAAATATCAGTTTATCTTAATGAGGTAAGGTAATCTGAGGTAGTGCATGAGGTGTTAGAATACAGATGAAATGGGTATGTGTACCTACGACCCACAGCCCAAGCTTACTTCAGTCCGTTACCAAATGTACTGCAATGTTCTAGCCTGATTACATATAAATACAGTTTTTAAAAATTTCTGTGTACCCAGTTTGGCTATCTAATTTTGCTTGATTCATTTTTGAAATATATGCTCTTCTTACTGCAGCCAGAAATACTAGGTTTTTTTGTACTCAATGAAGTTGTTTCAGTTTTCTATTTCTGTGTGTCTACTTCATAATTTAAAAAAAAAAAAAAAGTGTATTTAAAAACATACTGTACTTAAAATTTCCTTTTGGACTCTTGGGATAGGATTTAAACAGGAGCTAATAAAATTGTTGGAAATCACTTGGGGATGAATTCATGCACACACTAGTTAGTCCTCTTAAGAGCTTCTCAGGTCTTAGCTGAAATTTCAGGCATATTACCGAGTCTGTAGGTTTAGACAAATTATGTCTCCTTTTCAGAAATCTCCAATTACTGCGAGTGAGCACCAGCATTGTAACATTGGGTAACCTCTCTGCTTTTTTACTGGCCTTTCTCAAAAGTTGAATACCTAAGGAAACAGAACATTTCCGCAAAATGATTAAATATCCTCCTCAACTATAAAAAGTACTTTTTTGAAAAAGTACTTTTGAAAAATGATTTTGATCCAATACTTCATTTTAGTATAGTTATAACTTCCTGGTATTTAGTAGTCTAACAAGGAGAGAATGAAAAGAAGTCAACAGCTGAACCTAGATCAGCTTCATGACAATGGAAATTTCTGCACTTTTTTTCTTCTTCAATTAGAGGACAGATTCCCAGATCTGTGGAGTTTAATTCTTTCATTATTGCAGTTCAGGTGTGATTATGTGCTTTATGTATCTGTGGAGTAATCTTATTTCTAGTTTTAAAAGTTCTTTTATACCAACCCATCGACTGAGAAATTTCTCCTCTGTTCTGTGTTCTCTATCTCTTTTCCAAACCTAACTACTTTCAGCTATAATTGGAAGACCTCTCCACCTTTCTGTTCCTCTGGAAGAAATTTAGAGTTGGAATAAAGCTGTCAAAACTCCCATCAGATGAAATAATAATTTTGCTCGTTCACTTTTTGGTACCTGTGCTCAGAATATACAGAGCAGAGAGTATGTTGCATAATGTCTCCTCCTCTGCAGACAGGCCGTTGTAATTATATTAGAAATACTATTCCATTATAGTTGATCTCATGTATACAAATAAAAATTAATCTAAGTAAATCTTGCATTAAAGTAAATTTTTCTTTTAAAAAAAAGGCATTAGAATACAACCTTGTAAATGAGTTTTTCTCAAACATAAATGTAAAGCTCTCATGTCTGTATCAAGCCTTGGTCTTCCAAGACTGCATTATCTGATGATCAGTTGGCACTTGGAAAACGCTGTAAGTGTTGTTGTTTTGGAATGGTTTTACAGTCATTGTTGGATTAAAATTGCAGAGCTTCCACACAAAGGTACTTTTGAAAGATTTTTAAAAGAGAGCAAGTATAGATGTGACAAAGTGAAAGACTTTGTGTGATCCCTGAGTTTTCCTCCCTGCTTGCCATGCACATTAAGGGGGGAGTAGGATGGCTCTCTGTAGAGCCTGGAGTAGTGAACAGGGCTTGTGAGAAGGATCACAGATGTCTTTTCCTCAAGAGGAGAGAGGGTGCCAGGCATCAGCTGGTGTGTACACTGAGACCATCTGGGATGTGATCAGGGCCCCAGTTTCATCCCCACTCCCTGACACAAGGATGAAGAGGGAAGATCAGTCACTGCCAGCGTAAGGAGGCCTGTCGCACGGGAGGAGCCCAGGAGACAAAGTGTTTCCTCCTCCGTTGCTCAAAGGAGGTCCAGCGCAGAGCACAGACACCTCCCTGTGCCCCATGAAATTCATCAGATTTGAGGGCAAACTAACTAAACATGCAAATTTTCAAACACCTGGAGAAACAGCCTGAAGAAGGAAAGAATTTTCAGCTTTTGCTATAGCGCAGCTAACGCTGTCTTGTCACATGTGTAAGTGCTGGTGCATCAGGGAAATAATTTCCTGTCTACAGATTAACAAAAATGGGTACACCTCCAGCTGACTGGTGTATTTGTCATGGGTGCAGATCAAACAACAGCTGCCTAAAGAGCTGGCAAATTTGACCAGATAAGCGCAGAGCTGATTGCAATCCACTTTGCTTGCCGACAAGTACGAAAGTGGTTACCTGACTGCTGGTGAACGGCTGTTGGTTCTGCTCAGGTGCCTTTTCCAAAGCTCCTGCAAAGCAGGCAGATCTGGTGGCATTTGCTCGGCATCGCAGGAGGCCTGCAGTCCAGGCACGGGGTTTTGGGGCTGGATGCAGCAGCGCAGCTCTTCCCTGGCCCAGGGCTCAGCAAGGGAGCGGGCAAGGCTGGGCATGCGAGGGGGAACTCACCAGCTGGTGCAACGCTCTGGTTATTAATACAGCAAAAGGTGAGGGAGGCATGTAGTTCACTGCTTTCCACACCTTTGCAAATACTGTCGGGCCAGTGCACAGTAACAGCACAGAGGAAAATTTGACAGTAACAACTAGTTATTCTCTTTTCTCAGTCTGAAACAGAGGATGTATTGTCCGATTGTTGGCTAAAAAAACATTGTATATTTGTGTTAGGTAGAAAACATACTTACAAACTAGAAAAGATGTTTCATTCATCACGAGGGTGGCCTATGTTGCCGTTGTGTTTTTAAAACCAGATATTGCTTTACCTGCTATATATCAAATTGTTGTCTAACACAGCTGATCGCTCACCAGACAAATACAGTGTTAAAGGATTCCTAATGTAATGATGGTCTCTCTTTATACCATAAAGATTTTGCATAAAATTCACAGGAGGACTTATTGGCCTGGTTTATCAGTTTTTCCCTGACAAACAACATCAGGAATATGAGCAGCAAGGAAGCCCTAGAGTGTATTTGCGTTACAGTGACAGAGTATCAGCAAACTTTCATCCTGGGTAGCTGAGCTGATATAAAAGCGCCAATATCCCAGACATAAAACACAATTGGGCGAATCCCCTATTAATTGACACTTAGTAAAGATTTTTTTTTTTCTGTTGTAAACAGAGCATTAGAAATTACCATTATTGGTGTATGATATGTAGTAATTACCAAACCGTAACTAAATTCTTTTAAAAAATTATAGTTTTGCTGAACTACAGAATTTGCTCTAAGTGCATGCAGTGAGGAGGACCTAGTGATGAAGCAGGACATGGTTTTACTCAGCTTGGTGATTTCAGGAGAAGCCAGGACTAAAAATCAATGAACCCAATAGGAGCCCTTCCTCTGACTGGAATATTCTTCACTGTGGAACTTCAGTGATGTTTGAAGTATGTCTGTATTATTGAGATGTATTTATTTTTATTTGCTGTGCACATTTGCTAGACATGCAGTCTCCTCATTAGCTCAAATAAGCTTATAATGCTCCTCTGAAAGAAAGAAAGAAAGGAAAAAGAAGAAAGATCAAAGGCCAGGAAACTTGCAGCTGCACTATTAAATGGGATAAGCTATAAAGTACACAATGATACGTGAAGAGTTGGGGTAACCAAGTCATTGAGCTTCCGCCATGATAATGGAAATATTTTGTTTGCAATTAGAGACAAGACTCACTTATTTTGCTATAATTCCAAATAGGTTAGTAATGAACCAAAACAAATCACAGCTATGCCAAACAGGCAATGTTCAGTGGTATCACTGAAGAAAACAAACAGTAGTGTAAGTGCATTATTGCCCTTTAGTAGCCTAAGTGCGTTATTACCTGTGGTAGTTCTCCTGTAGCGATCAAACTAGTATTTAGTAGAGCAAGCAAAGAAATAAAGCAACATGTTAGATCCAGACTGGCCAGAGAGATCCCCTCAGTACACAGACTGGAATGCGAAATACACCTATTCTAATGCTAATGCCAGTCATTTCAATAATGCAAGGCATAAAGTAGTAGAGCATTTTCAGTAAGATACATCTCCTTCCACCAGACCTTCATCTTCCCATTCACATATATCCAGCACAATAAAACATGGGCTGTGAGTCCTTAATTATAGGTAGATATAAGCACTGTTTTGAAGATGGTGCATTGTATTGATTTTCCCTCTTAGTTACCTCAATGTTTAATAATAATATGAAAAAGAAACACACAATAATTACATCTACCATTATATTAAAAATGCTTCACACTCTGCTCTGTTAGTCCCAGAATTTCTGTTCTTTTCTTTAGAGTGACCCCAGTTCATTATGTGGGAGCCAGGGCAGGAGGGAGCTTTTGTTAAGCTTTTTATTTGACACTATTCATTTTGATTCAAGAGCCTGCTTTATAACAGAAAATTCACTGGGGCTTTTCTGCGTTCTGAGGCAGGTACAGGAGTCTGGAAAAGAAGTATCTTGCTGCAATACTGCTGTTTCATGTACTAACTCTCCATGTGCAAATGAAGTTAATCATAGTTAGTGAAAGAGGCAAGTTAACTGAAAGTATCTGTAGGTTAGTCAAACAGAATCTGGAAATTAATCTGCTCAGCTGAACAGCCCAAAGCCCAACCTGAGATAACAAAGCTGTTACATATATCAGTGTGATTGTAAATAAGCCAAGGAACATTTTTGGCAGAGGCTGCAGTTGGACAGATCAACACTTAACGAATGTCATGGCTGGTGGAAGGTGTCCCTCATCTTCACCTCATTGTCCTCTTCTAGCACTCTGAAATTCAGAAGCATGACGATGACAGGAAGGCAAGGAGTGCTCTGAACCTGATTCAGCTGCACTTGCTGCTTTGACTGGTAAATAAAAGATAATCCTTCTGTTTGCACAAGTGTGGGAAAGAGATGTAAGCATTGCAGCCAAAACAGATGTAAACTGCACCCCTGTCCAGAGACACCTGAATGCTAAAATGTGTCATCTAATTAATAAGGTCATAGACTACAAGGCCAAGAGAAACCTCTGTGCTATTATCTGTGTTACACATCTATGAACTTATTCTTGTTTGAACTGGAGTTCTAAGAAAAACATCTACTTTTGATTTTCAAATTACTATTGATAGAATTCTATGCAAACTTGATTAAATTGTTTCAAGATCTAATATCTCCTGCTGTTAAAATGTGAATCCTATTTTTAGCCTGAATGTGTCTGGCATCTGTATCTAACCACAGAGCCTTTGTTCAGCTTTGTTTGCAGACTGAAGATACCACGACCACAGTTATATTCTCCACATCGGTACTTATATACAGTTGTCCTCTTTCCCCTTTGTCTGCTCATTGGTAAACTAAACAGACAAAGTTCCTGGTGCCTATACATTCTCCAGTCTTCTAAGCATTCCATACAATTTAGCAAGAACCTTTTACATTCTAATTTCCTAGTGCAGGTCTCACCAGTATCAAACAGAGAAATAATATTTCCTCCTAATCAGTACTTCCCTATATACATATGTTGAAACGTCTTATTAATCCATTTGGCCTCAGCATCACACCGTGATGGTTATCTACCAGCATCAGTCAGATTTTTTACAGTCAGTGCTTCCATGTTGGTCTTTTATGTTGTAAGTATGGCTTGACTGTATATGTAGGACTTCTCTTTGTGTTATTTTTTTTGTGTATCTTTGGCCATCCTAGGATGTGACCTAGCACACTCAGATAATCTATTTACGCTATAGATCAGCAATTTATTTCCACTTCACTTTTAATCACCATTACAGTATGTTCATTGTTCTTTAGGTCTTAATTGTCCAAAGATGTGGTCCTAGTTCCTGAAGATCCTCACTGAAGACAATTGCTAAGGAGTCACAGTTTTCAGAGTTAACAGTTAAGGGAGAAGCCTTATAACAAAATTGTTTTAAAGCATGCAACATTTACTTGATATTTTCTTAACCAAGAAGCAGGATTGTATGTATTGTAGAGATGCTGTGGCCCAAAGAATGGCCTTTCTGCTCCATTTCTCACATGTTTTCTTACTTTGTTTCTAAAGCCAGCAGAGGGAAGTGTGTATTTGTGTCCTGTGCTGTACCCTCTGACTGGTAGTTCCAGGTATGTGGAAAAAAAAAATAATCTCTGAATTTAATTACTTGCTTTCTGCTAGAGTGAAATTATAAGAAAATAGAGGAAGGTGTATTTGTAAGGTTCATCACCGTCATTAGTGCCTACTCAGTCCTGGATCTCAAATATTTGGGCTAAAGTAATAACCTCACTACTTTCTCTGTTACTGTCACTCTTGATTAGCTGTCACAGGACGGGAGAAGAGAAACCATGAGGAAACTGTCCTGACATTCACAGAAAGTTTCATTATCTATATTAAATATATCATGTTAAATCTATCTTAAAAAGCTAGCAGTATCAGCTAGTATCTGTCATAGTATCTCTCACCTGGTTCTCCTGCTTCAGGAAGAACCTCAAACCACTTGTGCTCAATAGAAAAGTCCGTCAGCACCTCTAATTGCCAAACTCTGAAATCAGTAAATGATCAGACAAGGCTCAGGGCTGAATGTATATTTTAAACTGTACTTTCAAACTTTTTAGTGTGTAATATTGTGATCTGTGCTTTGTGATGTGGTTTTTTTTTTTCATTTCAAGAAACAGTTCATGATGTGGTCACGCGTATCAGTGTGCAGCTCATTGGTCCACTGTGTAACAAAGACTGAAGAAAAGATTTTTGTCTTTATTTTAGTTGCTAGAGTTTAGCACTTTGACTGTAATCCATAATAGCTCCCTTGACACATCGTCTATCCTTCCCTTTAATGTTAACTTCCTTCCAAGCTATTCTCCTGTACAGGTTGCTTGCTGGCAGCTCCTTTTCTTGTACACTTTTAAACTTGTGGCTGAAAGTCATTCCTATGCAAATAGCTGATTTCAAGGATCCAGGTCTTTGCTAATTTTTCATTAGCGCTGTGCAAAAGCTGTAACACTATTCTGGATAATCTGATGAGGACCTCATTGGCTAAGGGCAAAAAAAAAAAATGATAAATAAATCTTTTCTGGTGTATTTGTCAATTTGAAATGTTTTCTGACTATAAATGTTCTTGTCTGTCAATATTTCATGAGGTCTAGAAGGTCAGCTGGGACAAGAGCATAGTGCGGAAACAGGGAGTCAAAGTGGGATTGAGAAGATGGTTTCCCCATTCCACTGGTCCTTCACAGAGTCCTGTTAAGTCTCTTCTGCCGCTTGGTTGGCTTTACAAGCCCTACTTGCCACAGAACAGTTAAATAACCTTTGTGTTCAACAGAGATCTATATACTGGGGGGTGGGAGCAGGCTTTTCTATGGCAGCATGTGATTTAGGGATTATTAAGGCAACAGTGGCAGAGACTCTTAAATCATAGCAGAGCTTTGTGTTAAATTGCATAGCGCTGAGTTCTGTGCTTCTGGGTAGTTTTTCTTAATTGTGCTTGTTAAAATGTACTTTAGAGTTACACGTCTCGCACACTGATTTGTGGGTATAGATCTTGCTTCTGCTCGTAAATAAGAAACCTTGCATCCTCCCTACAGCTGCCTGGTCCACTAAATACCTGTAGAGGTATACCATCCCCGTGAGTCATTTAGCTCATTCCCTGAAGGCCATTACCAGATGTTCTCTCAGTCTGTCTGTTTTAGGGGGTTTTCTGATCTGTTATCACTCTGATTATCCACTAAATTAAATCTGCGTGAGGAGGTCCCTAGCACTTTCTTTCTGGTCAGTCTTCTAGGTGTTCTGCCTCAGGCCAAACCCTAACTGAAGTCAACGAAGTCTGTGTCAAACCAGATTTGAACCTCGTCTTTTGCCTGTTTTTTGCTCCTCTGGCTCCATTCAAAGTTTGCCTTCTCCTTGTCATTTTCAAAAGAACTCAGACTAGAAGGTAGCCTTCATAAATGTGGTGTATTAAGCCTCATAAATATTAATCTTAGAGACTTCCCTCCAGCTCAGATGAAAACCAAACAATAGTCTCGTTTGCTCCAGCAAACTAGGAACAGGTTATAAAAGGAAGTATTTCATATTTCTATCCAGATTTCTAGTGCAGAATTCAGTTTCAAGGTTTTGTTTTCCTGTAGAATTTATTCCTTCAGTATGTGGCTGCAATTAAAGTCTCCAGTGGTTTCCTTTTTTCATTGCATGGAATGAATCGTGCTTGCCCTGTGATTTTTTCTTAAACACTCAACTCCAACACGTTTGATACCAATACTTGAACAAAATATATGTGCTCACTAGGACATTTGGTGGAACCACTATACATGTTTTTAGTTAAATATTCTACAGATATGAGTTTTATAAGCAACATTTGCCTAGTAAATGATGCACTTTTTACCGGTACGGGAGGAGAATCACACGTGTAGTTGTCCCTTCCTAAGCCTCTGTTTCTCAGATGTTAGACAAATTAAGCAAAGAAGCTGCTGTTACCTGTTAATCTTTTTTATTTGTTTGTTTTACAAGAACTTTTCTTGTCCCTGAGCGGTTTACATGCTGTAGTATTTACTGCTCCAAACCATGCCTGCACACATTCGTAGTAGACCACTTTGAAGTGCTGTTGTTCCCAATTTAGATTTGGAGAGCTGAGGCACAAGAAGATAAAAGTGAACTTTTAAGTTGCAGAGCAGTGCAGAGCTACTGGAGCTGGCTCCGAGGAAATTGCTCGATCTGCACGGTGCAGTACAGCAGCACGGGCTCGGGTGCAAGTGGGAGGACTGAAATGCTGCAGGTTTCAGAGCCAGCTGGCTCAGCAGTAGCTCTAGAATTTCTGCAGGACATTGCATCACCAAAGACAGGCACGCTGAATATGATTTCTCTAAGGTTACACAGAAACAAATCCATCTCTCTTGTGATAACAGTAATCATGAGACCATCCTTCCCCCTGTTACCCATCTCCTGGGTGCGCAGCTCTCTGCAGAACAGGAGGACTGAGAATTTCAGGCTAAATGTTCTGCAGGCTTCACAAGCTCACAGCTGGCAGGGAAATCGAGATAGTCAGTGCTATACAAATACAACGTATCAGAGATGAGTGGAAGCAGAGATACCAGTTACCCAACACTGCTGTAACCATTAGACTATACTGTTTCAAAAATATATGATCACTATTGGCTTGGTGTCTATTTATAGTTTTTAAACAAGCTGTTCTTAGCTGCAGGATATGTAAATTCTTGACTTTCATTTTCAAAGATCCATATTCTTCAGTTCTAGTAAATGTCTCGAAATATTTCACTTAAATGAAAACTTGCATATAAATATTCAATGAGTTCTGCTGACCAGAATAGATGTGCTCATTTATCCTTCAGGCAGACATTTTGGAGAGTCAGGAACAGTTATGCTTACTTGGGGTTTGGTCCAGAAAGTACGTATCTCTGTCAATATCAAGCTTTTCTGTTGCTCTGAGGCCCAGTCTCCACTCAGCCCACCTAATGTTGATGCAAAATATTATATATGAATCCCATTCTATAAACTCCTTCTTTCATACCATTCGCTATGCTGAAGAGATTACTCCCTCCTTTCAATTCCCTCTCAGGTTTCTGAACTTGGTTTCCTGTCTTCCTTCCACAGTCTGTTTTTTTTCCACTTTGTTCACAGGCTGTGTTTTCTGGGCTTGTTGTAGCATCTCTTCTCTGAGAGGACTGGCCAAGGTCTGTAAGGAAGCTGCTCCCAAGAATTCAGCACCTAGAATTCCTAATTGCCTATTCACTGTATGTCAGGCTATCGCTGGGACACTAAATAAACTGTTTATACCACATCACAGGAGTGTACTAATACTTAATAATGCTAGTATTGAATGATATATATTATCAATGAACATTGAAATTTGCTAGGATCATGAATGTGGAAGTACAAAATATTATTTGATAAAGGATTCAGCACAGCTGTAGCTAACAAGAACTGGAGATTTGGGAAGCTCGTTTAACTTGTTTTTGTAGAAAGAGACCTGGGAATCCAAAAAAGAACAGTAAATAGCATATGTAATGCCAGAAAAAGATAGACTAAAAAGGGATCAAGTCAGATTTATCTCTGATCAAATGTGAAAAAGAGCAGTAGATGGTAGATCTTTACAGAATACAACACGAAATTAAGTGAACCAGGTTACAGTCATTTCTGTATTCAGCTCCTATAGCTGTAGTCATGGTTTAGCTCCAACATTTTTCCTGGGTATCGTCATAAATACTGTTATCCTAGATAAAATTTGTTTTAATCAGGATTAATTCTGTTACTACCATGATTTCTGACCTCTGTATTCTGTCTCACTTCATGTAGCACAGCCCCTCCAAGCATACCAATGCCTAGGCTGGCAAAATTGCCTCCCAAGATGATCAGGCTTTGCAAATAGCTTTCCTGAGTACGAACTATAACAGAGAAAATATATTCCATGTTATTGGAAAGACCTTACATGTTTGTGATCAATTCAGCTTTTACAAGAGCTCACTAATTCAGTATTTGCATGGTTAGCCTGAAATTGCCTAACTGTAATGAGCAATGAATATCAATTAAGTGATTACTAATGAAAACTTAACCTAGCCTAAGCACAATTAATTTCTGTTGAAATCTGACCCTTCAAAATGTAAGTAAATTGACTTGGTTCTGTTTTAATGGAAAGATTTTTTTTAAAATATTAAATGTTTTAACAAGCCATGTAATTTTATAAAACAGGGTGTCCAATTCGAAAACCTTCATCTTTCGTTTCCAGATGCATGCATCTTGGAAAGTTAATACACCATATGTACTGAGAAATTTCTGCAAAGTGATTTAAAAGAACAGAGAACTATTTGTACCCAAAGGCCCCATCTTAAAAAGAAGTGAACACACTGATCACAATGTCCCAGGTGTACTCTGTGAGTCAAAAGGCCTGACCCCTCAAGTTTCTAAAGATTTATGTCATCTGATCTCCTCACCAAGATCCCTTTAAGGGAGGGGAGCCCTTCCCCTAAGAGATTACAAAGACCACTGCCAAGAGAGAAGGCCAGGAACAGAGGACCGTCGGATTCAGTGCCTATGGAACTGAGATATTGGTGCTATAAATCCCTCTCAAGACAAGACAAAAATCAGAGCTGCTCTTCCTGTTGCTTAGCTTGGCCTGCCTGCATGCTCCTCTAGAGTTCAAAATACGTGAAATACGTGACTTGGAATAGGTTTGTTCATTTATCTCAGCTGCCAGTGCATGAATTGTATTTCAGTAGGGCTGTTCTACCCAAATATCTGAGAAGTCTTGGGGCTGTTTCTTAGATCAGAACTAAATTTTAAAATGTGCTTACCACACCAAGCTCAGCGAAAAAGTTTGCCCTGGAAAGTTTAATTTCCTATCAAGCCGTTGCGAGACAAGCAAAGGAAATGAGTCATTACGGGAGTTACCGGTCTCTTCTGGTCTCTGGCAATTCACCAGTTCCAGCATGTCAGCTGAATGTGGAAGATGTGGTTCAAATCCCTCGAAAGGGGCTTGGCCCCACAGTCTGGATGACTCTCCTAATCTCCCAGCTCTGAAGTCACTCCGGTCTAACTCTTGCAGGTCTGTGAGCAGTGGGCAGAGCTCCTGCTCCAGAGGGGAGGCTGAGCTTGCGGCTCCGGCCCAGCACACAGAGCACAGTTTGGGACAGATCAGGACAGCAGACAAGTAGCGATTCCCTCTGGGCTCCCACGTCCCCAGTGCCTTGTGCTAACCACTGGACCATTGACTGGCAACTAGCTAGTTATAAATCTACCATTTTCTTCTTCTTCCAACGTAAGACGATTTGTTGCATGCAAATTAAATTGGCGAATTTTGACCAGCAGCAGTGGCCGGCACTTTAGAAATGAACAGCAGCTCAGTGGTACCTGTTTCAGCTTGTTCATTCATTTTGTGCTTGAATTTAACTGATCACCTCACTTTGAAAGGGGCTCTGAAAATCAATGCAATAAATAAATACCAGTATGAAGGCCTATAATTGTTTGTTATGAATCCGTTGTTTTAAATAAAAATTTCAATACTCACACCTACTACAGAGTAGGATCATTGTAAATTTTAACCCAACATTCATGTACTGCAGGGTACACCCATAAAATTTGTAGAGGTTATTGCATTTTTTTACTTGTAGGTTCCTTCATTATTGATTTAAAAGCTGTTAGCCAGGAGGCTTGCTGACATTGAGCTTTTTTTTTTTTTTTGCTAGACTGAGGAAAGCTAGTCAGGACTCTTAAGTCTTCAGACACTGATAATATGCATAATGTTATGTGCAGCCTTTTAATAATACAGCAAAAGGATATGCAAATATGCCAATTTCATTTACAGAGTTGAAATCTGCTTCAATAATTCTTGTGAGATAAGAAGAGATAAACTATATGTATTTATTTGCATCAAAAGCCCACTGACAGCCAGCTTTTAAGAATAGCTCTGGTTCTTTCTCTGTCCTAAATTACAAGTCAGAATTTTTATTTTCTAATAGAAACAGAACATACAAGTGAAAATGGGCTATTATATACTGGATACTTCCCATACCAGGCAGCCTGCTCTGGTGTCTAGCTAGACATCTATCATGCACCCTCTTCAAGAGCCTAGAGAAAATATTTTCACTGCCAGTCATTATCTGTGTAGTCCTTCTCCCACATCTATCAGCCAGTTTGGAAGTAACAGTCAATGTTAACATACTGGGGTTTATAACCTATATATTTAAAATACGCAATGCGACTGAGTTTTCCTCATGAGATTGGTCCCAAGAAACAACTGAGGTGCAATTAATACTGAGGTGGGCTGCCACAATATAGCGAGATGGTCTTTCAAAAATCTTTGACTTCTTCAAGATGATCCCGTCAAAAGTACACACTTGTAAAGCAGAGATAGTATATAAATTTTAAGAAACTGCAGCAAGGATGTCTGGCACAAAATGGCCTACAAACAACTCTCCAATATCCAAGTTCATTGACATCTCCTGTTACCATTCAAAAGGCTTTTAGCAGTAAAAAGAATAGAGTATCAGTCCTTTTCTTAGCAGCTTGAGGTTGCTCTGGGACACTAAGGGGTTTTTTGCTGTGGGAGAATGATTTAGCCTAACTTTGCTGGTCTAGAGATTAACCAGCAAATGTATAAAAGACTTTTAGCCAACTTCCTTGAATTGATCTAGTTGTTCTCCAGAGCGTAAGTGTAGCACTATTCCCATGAGTAATGATGCCAGCTTTGCAAGCTGGTTCCAACAGTACTTGTACCACTAGTCTGTTCGACACGGGATGTCGGTACAGCAGTAACTCACGGGGACAGCTACCAGAGCTTCCGTGCCATTCCTGTGGGTGATGACTGGGAGTCCAGGGTCACCACTCAGCTGAAGATCAAAGGACAGGCAGTGCTTGCGTAGTTTGTCAGCTCTGATACAACCAAAGGAAATGCCCATGTGTTATCAAAGGCAGACAAATCTCTCTAGGCAGTAAGAAGGCTTGATTTAGTCTTACGCTTTTTTCTCATTACAAGCAAAGGAGAGTGTTCTGTATTAACTCTGATCTGTTGTTTTTGAAACCAAAAAATTTTTCTGCTAGAAACTGCCTGCACATATTCATGCCAGAGGATTAACAGACCACCTACAATTGCTGAGTTTTTGGTTCCACGTTACTTTAGTTGTCTTAGATGTTACAATGGTACAATTTGCTTAAAATAGGTAGCCAGTCATAGAATCCCTAACGTCGTTGGGATTTATCATCCAAACACAGCACTGGGCGTTCACTGTGCTACAAACTGCTCTGGCTGGGCTCTTTCTCCGGGGAAGGGTCCTGAAAGTGACATTTGCTCGATATTTGCCTGTTAAAGTAAGAGAAACTCGGGGGGGGGGAGGCAAAAAAGCAGTAGATCTCAATGCCTTTGTAGGTAGTCATTTTCATTCTTAAAAAAAGGCATACCAAGGACAAGAGTGACTGGAAAATTTAAGGGGAAGCCATGAAGTTTAGCAGATTCTGCCTAGGGTTACTGCTGAAGATGCATGAAATATTTAAAAGTACTATAAGAGGCCTAGAGTGAAGTACCTCCAATAGCGCTGTTTACATCTGAGTTTATGGAGAATTAACACCTGGCAAAACTGTTGGAAAAAAGGGAAGATTAATAACTTCTGAGTCTTGACAAATGGCAAATAGAAGCAGAAGATTTTTCCTTGACCTAGTTCTGATTGAAGCCTCGAGTTCCCATCCCATTAAAGCTAGACAGTGCAACAACAGGAGCGTTGAGAGCAAAGATCTAAGTGAAAACTGACAGTGAGTTACCTCGGCTTGATCCTGTAGTCAGCATAAAATGTGGAAGATGTTCAAATTAGTGCTTCAACTTTCAGTATTCAGCTTGAGACACAAGCAAGCATATAAGGTAGTATTTGCTGAAGCTCCTGAATGGCTGAGATTCATAGTGAATTATTTGCTTAACTAACTGCCTTTCTAATAGCAAGGATCTTGACTTTGACGCCTTCAAAACTCAAGTACGCTCTGAATAATGAGAGAACTCTGACACATGTTGCTGTAGCAGTTAAAATTCCCGCTGTCTTTTGCTGGCCATCACTACAAGTTACCCCTTCCTTAGAAAAATGCAGAGGGAGCATCTGCCAAGGCCTTGGCCTCGCCAGGGCCTAACCAAGTGTCGTAGATTAACCTTAACACAAATAGAGATGGACCAAGTTGGCCAGATCTGAACTGGAGCCATTGGAACATGTGCGTCATCGGCTGGCTACTACGAGGGTATTATCTGTCAGCAAAATACCACCAGTGGACTGCTGGGAAAAATACTTTCTTAAACTGATTTAAAAAAATAGTCCAGAGTTCATTTCATTGCCTGTGTTTCATACTTAATATTTGTCTCAGGGTTACCTAACCCGAAATGTTTGATTATCACGGTAGCATCGCCGTCTGTAGAAAGCAGCAATCCCCCCCAGACTCCATCAAACAAAAAGGCTTCTGGGAAAACTCCTTGATGGGTCAGCGTGTGGTTTTTCTTCACACTCCTCTGCCTCCCTATATTGGCAATACACACAAGACCCTTCAGCTGATTTCACAGAGGGATAGTAGTCATATAAATAAGATTGCTATTCTATATATATAAATGTCCTATTATATGCACATTTTAAAGGAATATTGCCTGCAGTTGTTACCCAAGAATTCACAGTGCAGCAATTTGGGATATATTTAAGCAATAACGACTGATTGAGAGGCTGTTTCTTTTCAGCTAAGTGTGCCAAGACTTAGCTTATCTGGTAATTTACTGCTGGGAAGGTCCTACCTGTCAGTCATCACTGCTGAAAGAAGTATTAGATGGGGGGAGGGGAGAAGGCTTGTCATTAATCACTAGGAAATTTCAGACAGCTGCCGTTTTGCTGTTACGAAACATGCAAGTATTAAGAAAAACCACCAACAATTACCTTCCAGGGTATTATAATTATGTGTTGGCCTGCGAGTTGTCTGAGATATGGCTCATTTATATATAGCATTTAGAGATCAGCATAATAACTGGTAAGAAAATAGGACTATACTAAATTTCTTATTTTCAGTATAGTCACTGTTGCACTTGGTTGCTTTCAGTATGCTTTCAAGTGAAAAAACAACAGCATTTGCTAGGGACAGGCATGCATCAGCTTTCAGAGACTAGAAAGAATGAATGGCATCAGCCACATACAGGCAGTAAGGAGCCTGTTCTGAGCAAGGAGCAGGATGCTCATTTGGTATTTCTGTCTGGTATTGTGCTTCACTGCAATGTGTATGAAGTATAATAAATAAATAAGAAATATAGCAGTATTATAAATGACTAACAAAATAAATATAGATTTCATATTTCTATAAATACATCTTTCTTAAATGTATTTAAATATAAAAATAAATCAAAATTATATAGATGAATGTCACTTACATAAATATGCCAAAACACAATAAAAAAATACATATAACCTACCATATAAACAAAACATGACAAAATAGCTTAGATTTCTACATAGGCAAAGGAATGGTTCTCTGATGGTCCTTTAGCTCCAGCTTGAACAGGAATAGTTGCATGGATTCACTCTCTTGTCTACAGCAAACGCTCTCATACTGTGCTATTAAGATGAAACTTGACTTCTCCAGCCCTAAGGTGCTCAGTAGAGGTACACCTAAGAGCACAATATGCCAAGATACCCATGTGTCCGTGGGTCCTGAGGGAACTGGCAGATGAAGTTGCTAAGCCACTATCCATCGTATTTGAGAAGTTGTGGCAGTCCGGTGAAGTTCCCACTGACTGGAAAAGGGGAAGCATAACCCTCATTTTTAGAAAGGGTAAAATGGAAGACTTGAGGAACTACAGGCCAGTCAGTCTCACCTCTGTGCCTGGAAAGATCATGGAGCAGATCCTCCTGGAAATTATGCTAAGGCATATGGGAAATAAGGAGGTGATTGGTGACAGCCGACATGACTTAACTAAAGGGAAATCATGCCTGACAAGTTTGGTGGCCTTCTATGATAGAGTTACAGCATTGGTGGACAAGGGAAGAGCAACCAATGTCATCTGCCTGGACTTGTGGAAAGCATTTGAGACTGTCCTGCACAACATACTTGTCTCTGAATTGGAGAGACAGGGATTTGACAGATGGACCACTTGGTGGATAAGGAATTGGCTGGATGATCACACTCAAAGTGTTGCGGTGAATGGCTCAATGTCCAAGTGGAGACCAGTGATGAGTGGTGTTCCTCAGGGGTTGGTATTGGGACTGGTGCTGTTTAACATCTTTGTCAGTGACATGGACAGTGGGATTGAGTGTGCACTCAGCAAGTTTGCTGATGACACCAAGCTGAGTGGTGCGGTCGAGGTTGACTTGCTGGAGGGAAGGGATGCCATCGAGAGGGACCTTGACAGGCTTGAGAGGTGGACCCATGTGAACCTCATGAAGTTCAACAAGGCCAAGTACGAGGTCCTTCACCTGGGTCAGGGCAATCCCAAGCACAAATACAGGCTGGGAGGAAAATGGATTGAGAGCAGCCCTTAGGAGAAGGACTTGGGGGTGCTGGTTGATGAGAAGCTCAACATCACCCAGCAATGTGTGCTCGCAGCCCAGAAGGCCAACCGTACCCTGGGCTGCATCCTCAGCAGCGTGGCCAGCAGGGCGAAGGAGGGGATTCTGCCCTTCTACTCTGCTCTGGTGAGACTCCACTGGGAGTCCTGCGTCCAGCTCTGGAGCCCTCAGCACAGGACAGACATGGACCTGTTGGAGTGGGTCCAGAGGAGGGCACAAAGCTGATCAGAAGGCTGGAACACCTCTTCTGTGAGGAAAGGCTGAGAGAGTTGGGGTTGTTCAGCCTGGAGAAGGCTCCAAAGAAACCTTATAGCAGCCTTCCAGCACCTGAAGAGGCCCACCAGAAAGCTGGAGAGTGACTTTTTCCAAGGGACAAGGAGTAATGGCTTTAAACTGAAAGAAGGTAGATTAGATCAGATAGAAGGAAGGAATTCTTTGAGGGTGGTGAGGCACTGGCCCAGGTTGCCCAGAGAAGCTGTGGCTGCCCTCTCCCTAGCAGTGTTCAAGGCCAGGTTGGACAGGGCTTTGAGCAACCTGGTCTGGTGGAAAGTGTCCCTGCCCATGGCAAGGTGGTTGGAACTACGTGATCTTTAAGGTCCCTTCCAACCCAAACCATTCAATGATTCCATGTAGCCCTGCCCTTCAGTTATTGGCAACTGATCCCAAGTTACAGCAGCCCTAAAAACTCTTCTACACTCAGCCATGTGTCTCTTCACCTGAGGTTAAAAGGGACATTGGCTCCACCTGTCACTCTGCGTACATTCGTCCATCTCAGGAAGGGATAAAACTGAACCCCAGCTTTCCACAAGACAGCACATACAGAAGTTCACTGCTGTGCCAAGGGGGGCTCTTAGTTTCTGCCTGGCACAAACCAGAGTATTGCGTGCAGGTCCTAATGCTTTCACATTAGGAACCAACAGTCACACCAAGGCTTTTTCCCACCTTGCCAAGAGGGTGATTCATGCCACTTTCCCCTTTCTAGCAGCAACATTCAGTACCAAGAACCTGCAAAGCAATATATTCCAGGATGAACAATCAGCTAGTGTAGTTTACCATAGATGTTATAAATATTACTAGTTTTACATGCTGGTGCACATATGAACTGAAATTCTAACCTCATTGAAATGGGTGGGAGCTTTGCCAGTCGCTACGCTGTGATCAAGATTTCACGGACTGTATCTTAAAATGTAAAATATCGCCATATGTGATGGATGCAGAACCCCACCTATCTGCTGTACCTTTGGCAGATATTCTACATAGCAATGTTCAGATCATTTCTACGTGACTCATTTTCTTGAAGTCATGTAATTTCAATGGAGTTATGTGTATTGATGATACCCAGACAAGAGTAGCTACTTCTAGATATATTACCAAATATATCTAGTTTAAATCCTAAGATTTCAGAACAAGAGATCTAATAAGGCTTATCAGAGAATGTAATAGCATAGCAGACTGCCCTGGGGCAAGTCAGAACTAATGAGGCCACAGTATTGATATTTTAGCCCAGACACAAAGCAGACTTCATAATTCGATGCAGACATATTCCCCTCCGCAACAGGGTTGACAGGCTTGCCTGTTACACAGCATTTGTACCTAGCACATTACACAGCTCCCTCCGGAGACAATCCGCCAGGTTGTGTGCATGCTGCGCAACACCCACAGACAAGACTGCACCCTGGCTGGAAGAACCGCCTGAGCAAGGAGACAGGGACGGGAGAATATCTGGTAGAAAGACAGCCTCTGTCGGGTGAAGGAGAAGATGGGATCAGCGATTCAGAACTTTGTTTTCCAACACTAAGGTCTGATCCTGAATCAAGTAGAACAAAGGAGTACATTTGTTTATGGTATGCGTGAATTGGAAGGCATACTTTTTTCTTCGTAACTACAAATTCTAATTTAGGGTTAACACGAGCAGAGAGAAAGGGGCATTTTCATTTAGAAAGTTCATATACTAGTCAATATTTGTTGCAAGTGTGTCATTTCTTAAATAACTTTAGATCTCTTCAGACATATATATTAATGTTACAATTTATTACAGAAATGCTTCACCCTAATTTTAGGACTGTCTTGGATTAGGATTCAGCCAGGTGAGCTGTCAGCTCTGTCCTGTCACCTACTCTCTCCATGATTTTGGGCAAGTCCATTTTTCAGTCTCAGCTTTTCACCTGTGAAATGGGAAGAGCAGTGATCGCACCTTTGCTTGTCTCAGCAATTCATGTCTCGCATATGCACAGCCTTCTGACTTTTTTTAAAACCTGATATATACTATAAACAGTAAGATATGAGCCTTGGTACCTTCCCTGGGGAAGTATTTTTTTTCTTTCTGGATGTACTGTAGATCGATTTTCCTAGATCTCTTATGACTATACTGCTATTATATAAATGTTAAATAATGATGTTCTTAATTGTATAGAGTCAGTGTGCAAATAAGTCTTTTATAAAGATGTCTAAAAAAGGTAAGTTGTTTACAGAGGGAAAGTTAAAGATGAAACAAGTACAATAATCCAGGGTTTTGTTTCAGCACTGCAGAAAAATCAGTGTCTAAAATAAACTCATGTACATGTCTAGAAGCTCTGCATTTCTTCTGGTGTCTGGTTTACCTGTTCATCACTTTGCCTTCAAAACTTCTTCTAGTTATTTTCAATCTTGTTAGGTTCTAGCTTGAGCTAGGACTTAATTTGAAATTGTAGCAGCTGTTTCTCTATGCCACAGTTGTACAGTCTTGGTTTTTCTCACCAAAAACTCTTTTTTTCTACTGTGTTAGGAGTACATTATGAATGGTTGTTCTGGATTGTCCAAAAGAAGTAAGGAAAAGGATACGCTGCAGTTATTTGTAAACTTCTGATTTTAGAGCTCTTTACTAAAAGGAAATTGGAATTGAAATGGCTGGTTCAAAGCAGAATGGTTAAATGAGAAGATCTGTGTTTGGTTTCAGTTATCCTCAAGATACAATCACACCATTTATCATTTTATCAGTGGTATAAGCATTGTTAAAGGAGGAAGTACCAGAGAAATGACCACAGGAAATTTTTTTGTTACTTTTTCATTGGCTTTGTTACAAAAGCCTTTCGGGTATTAAGAGTATTTCTGGTTGGGGTTTTTTGTCATTTACAAAAGCCCTGCACAGACTAAGAGTAATTTTGATTGGTTTTTATCAGGCAAGTGCTTAGAACTCGGTTTAGGAAGGAGATGGTTTGCTCTAAAGCTGAGTAAGACCAAAGTCCTGCTGGTGGTCACCAGAAAGCACTGTGGTGGACCTGCAGCCTCTGTGGGTGGGAGGCGCAGAGCCACACCAGGCAGGTCAGCCGGGAGCTCAGGAGTTTGCTTGGTTGTCAGTGCTGCTCTCGCACTCCAGCTGCTGTCGGTGACGTTCGCTATTACCTCCGCTTCCACACCTCATGGCCCATAACATGAAAGCACTGCTTCCTTCATGGGTCCGACACAGGAGTAAGTTAGAGGCAGCCACCAGCCCAACTCTAGTCCACAGTGCAGTACCTCTACCAGCAGAAGCCTGTATGTATATATTTTCCCTGTTATTATTTCTGAAGCAGCTTCAAATTGCCTGAGAATGTCACAATAAGCAAATGAAAGACAAATGAACTCAATTAAAGATAAAGGGGAAGGAGGAGCTGGATTTTCAAAACCGCTTATATGATTTAGAGCCATAACTCCTATCATAACTCCCAATTCACTGGGAATTGACTGTCTAAATCTTTCAAGCTCTTCTGAAACTACTACCCAATAATTTTTCCCTGGGCAGATATCACTAGCTCTTGCTTTTCCCCAGCGAGATAAGTGTATCATAAATAACATTCAGCAAAATAACTCCATAATACGCACTTTTTATACACTTCTTATACACTTTCACAAGAATAAAATACTGGCTGTATAAAAAGTTAAAATGGTTTAGTTCTGCCATAGATTAATACACATTTAAACTGTAAAATATTGATTCCTTGCCAAATCTCATCTGGGGTAGTGCTTTCCAAACCCGTCTTCCATTTTACTTTGGTTTAAAGGATCAGAGAAGTTCCATTACCCAATAAGCCAAATAAATCAGGGAGACTAACATCTTAGATTCAAAATGAAGTGTATCTAAAGGCTAGAAAACCCCATTGTATTATGTTAGAGGTAGGTAAATACTGTAAAAATGCATTCACCTCACTGAAATGAAATCCATGCTCCATCTCTATGGCCTACAAAGTTTATTTTTCAGTGGACATGAACAAGAAGCTTCTTTAGTTCCAAGCCATGATGAATTTCATTAAATGTTTCAGAACGTGCCGGCACTCATGTTTGTGCAACCAGCTCTGAGGATGTGGGTGCTCTCCCCCTCTTGAGGTGCAGAGCTGCACCCAGTAGTGCTTCATGTCAGGCAATGCTGCAGCGCCGTGTGCAGTTCTCAGTCAGACCCGCTCCCTGTGCAGATGTATGGAATATATAGCATTAGATCTATCACTCTCTGTTGCAAGATTTTTCCTGTTCTTTGGTTTGACAATTTTAAATGATTGAGTGTAAAGAAAAATCAAAGTTAAAAAAAACCCAAACAAAACCAAACCGTAGAGAATATCTGCTCCAGACTGATGGGGTCTTGGGACCATTCCACTAGAACTGTATGAATGTGTCTCAGAGAAGCATAAGAGGAGAGGAAAATGAGTTAGTTTGCTAATGTAAACATATTTGTGGCCATTTCATTCAGAAACACTACTAATTTCCTGCTTTGGAAAAGATATTTATCATGGGGTTCATCTCATTGGACTTTATCCATCCAGAAATTCCAATATCCATCCAGTCTAAACTTACCTAGACTTCCATATGGCCAAGAGGTATCACAAAGTGATTAATTCCATCTTTGTTGGACTCTTAATTTAAGGCAATGTGGATTGCCTTCTGGTAGTACCTATCTCCTGGCAATGTATAGAGCAGGGCATCAAATAATTTAGCTTTGACTAATGACAATCTTTTAGATGTTTAACACTAGGTGAGATGGATTCTAGCTTTAAAATTTGCCCTGGGAGATGACCTACAGGCTGGGAATTGCTTCCTATCATTCTCACTGTTTCACACATTTCATAAGGACTATTTGTGATATTAAAGTCTCCAAAGAATCCATGTCTGTAGCTCCTCCATACTACTTAGACAGTTCTTTCACCTCCTCCAAACACCACCCGTGCCTGTCCCATCTGGGCAGCCCTGGTCTGAGCTGCACTTTCCCACAATTATTTTTTGTGCTCCCAAGAGCTCCCATGTGCAGAGCACAGGATGGTTCAGAAAAAGCAGACACGCTAAACACACGTTTGGCAACGTGCATTGGTGATTGTGGCCTTCCTGGTCCCTTCAGATGCGTTGGTTGCATCAGATCACAACATACCCAATTTTACTTATTATCTTTATGAAGAACAGTTCTCCTTACAAGCTAGGGAGGAAGGAGAAGACTCAAAACCTTTTTGAAAAGTCTGATTCTCTCTGGTCTAACATTCTGCATATACGTTGAAGAGTTTCCGTACTGTAGCCAACCCTCCGAGTAGCATATAACCCTCAGACTAGCAAATAGCGTAGCACCTTAGGAAAGGCAACTGGAATAAGTCATATTGGTAAAGAAGTATCTAATCTTGTTCTGAAGGCTCCAGAGAAAGTGAATCTGCCACCTGTTCCACTATTTAATTGCCCCTGTAGTAGGAGAGGGGTTTAGGGCATTGGTGTCCTAGTCCCATGGCTTCCCTTCAGTTTCTTAAGTGGTTTTAGCATTTCTGTATCTTTTCTCAAATGTAGATGCCAGGCTCTAATACTGTTCTTGCCGTTGCTGTTAAGAAGGATAAGATAGTTGATAATTCCTCCTCCTTTTGTTCATCCAAGGATCATACTCGATGATACCACTACAAAACTGCAGTGAGAGCTCATTTGAAGTAACCCAAGCGCTTCCCTGCATCAGGTGGACAGAGATGAAGTTCCAACTCCCTACCTATCACTTTTATCCATGTTCTGGATAGATTACTGCATATTTGTATAAAATTAAAAATATTGTGTTGGCTTGTGATGATTTTATCAAGTGACTCAGATCGCATTGTAACAGCAGCCCCTCCTTACTGCCAACTTTAGTGTTAATAAAAATACTGGAGTTTGTTGGAACACAAACTAGTCTTTAAGTGTTACCAACAGAAGCAAGAAAGTTGATATCCACAGTAACAACTGTATTCTGTGATCTGTCAGTGGGCCAGTAATCCATCTAAGCTGTCCTGGTTTACGTTTCTGTTACAAGCATTTTAAAATCAAAATTAGATGTCGTACTAAATCAAATATTTTGAAGAATTCAGTACCCCACCTCAAGAGAGCTGCCATTATCAATCAGGCACACACTCCTGCTGTAATAACGAAGCCTGCCTTCTAGGAATGCTGACTGGCATTTGTTACGTTTTTAGGTTCGGATGACACAGTCCTGAATGAACTCTTTATTATTTCAGCCAGTACTGATATCAGACTAACCAATCTATTATTCTCTGCATCACCCTTCTAGTATATTGGAATCATGTTGGCAATCACCAGCTGTTTGATATTTTCTCAGATTGGTGAAGTGTGTTAATATTACTGGTTGAGAGCGCGCTCCTTCACTTTAAGACTGCTGGGGTGGAGCTCTCTGTATGTTGGCCTGAAAACATTCCTGGTTTGAAGATTTAATAGATGTGGTTTCACATTTTGGCTTGTTTCATTTAATAAATTTTCTGAATGTTTCTGCTTTTTAAGCATATTTCGTGAGGTATTGCTGTCTTCCGTGACACTAGAGGATGTATTTTGAGTCCTTCCTTAAGAAATCCTGTAATCCTGCACATTGTTTGCCTTTCTCTTGGGGTAATTCCATTTAAGTGAAATGGGAGCATAAATATGAGAAGCGTTTGATGAAGACTTCTGGTTGCATTTCGAGAATGAATAGTAACCAGTTAGAAAAGTTGCATGTGGTTTTTCTGTGAGCTATTTCCAGTTTATAGCTGCATATAGACAGGGCTTTGATCTGATATCATACTGATACAGGTGGGTTATACTATTCTTTTTAGTATCTGATCTTCCTTAGATCTGAATATATTTGAGCAAGGCCAAGTTTTAATTTGTACCAGCGACAAAAACCTTACTGACTCTCTGTTCTTATCGGCTCCACGGGAAAAATAATATATGTGTATATACATATAAATATATATATATACGTACTTCAGAAACCAAAGCAACAAAGAAGAGAGGGAGACAGAAGCATTGGCCAAAATAAATTGTGTAATTCTCGGCATGATCAGAAATTTTAGAAAGAGAAATGGAAAATAAATCAAAATTCCATCCCACATCAGGACATATTTGCAGAATAAATAGCCTGATGACTCTGGCCATAAGAAAAGCAGGTGTTTTGAGGAAGCAGGAGTGTTCTCATGTTCTTGGAGTGGATGCTGATTTCTCATGTGTCATCCTTATAGCTCCTCAGCCTTAGCAAAAAGTGATATTTTAAGGGAGGAAGCAGAGAGATCAGAAATAAGAGCATTCCGGCTTGAATATAACAGTTGCCAAATTATATTGTAAGATTTACATGTGTACGATAACAAACCAAATAGGTCCACTCAATCATGAGAAAATATATTAGAAAGGTTGATATATTGCTGTTATTACAAAATACAGAGTGAAAATACATCTGAAAGTAATTTTTCCCCATTTCATTATAGCTTACAATACGCACACTCAATACTGGCCATTAGCTCTGTAAACTATGATATAATGGCTTACTACCTAATCCTAAGCAGTGCCATTATAAGCAATTTTAGCATATTTTACTGGGTCAGTGAAAATTTTATTCTCTGAAAGACTGTAAGAGAATGAATTGCTTTACAAAAAATGCCGCATAGTACCACGTGCAGTCTGGGGGGGGCTAATCCACAACCTGTGAGATTCCCTGGCTTTAATAAACCACTTGAGTTCAGAAGCGAAGTGCTTCTCTTTGTGTGGGTGGCTGTCTTGTATGCAGTAGCCAGGGAATGCCATCTCTGGTAACACTGTCAGACCTATTGCTGAAGTTCATGGTCTCTGTGAGTCTTAAGACAGGTGGATTCTTCTGCAATTGAGTATTTTTCAAGCAAGTTAACTTTGTAGCTTTACTGCTAGGTAAACTGCTGTTTGCTGGCAGGTATTTCCCTGTCTGGTACCTCCATCGGAGGAAGGAGAGAAGCAGGTGCTAAGGAGACCTTAAGTCCTTTCCATCTGAAGACTCAAGATGTGGGGGTTTTTATCTTCCTATGTAAAAAGGAGAAGGGAGATGAGGGTGTTAATGGCAGATTGAGGGGCTGTGGTGTGAGTGTGCTGCTCTGAAATCTGTGCAAGGCTTCTCTGAGCACGGGGCCTCACGGTGTGGCACGCCTGGAGGTTTGCACATTGCTGGGTCCTCTCTACTCCGTGCTACACTGCTTCGAGTTGAAACAGGCTGGGTCGAGTCTGATGTGTGAGCCTATGAAGCAGTCGACAGATATGTAAGTTGATGTGTCTCAGGGTATTATAAATGACAGGCTTGACTGTGGCAATCGGTATGCAATGGTTTTCAGGCTTTTTCACTATAGAGGCCCTAAACACTTTGCAGAGGAAGCAGAGATTTGTGTGAGGTGAAGTTAAGCCTTTTTTTTTCCTTAGTTACCTTTCTTGGATCCCTTACAGACCACCATCCTCTGGGGGTCACAAACCACAGGCTGAAAACCACTGCTGTAAACACACACACAAATCAAGCAGTGGCACTAAGGTTGTTTGTAGGCTGTTGTTCACATTTGTTTTGTCCCTCCGGACTGCAAGCTTTTCAGGGCAGGAACTGCCATTTTCTGTGTATAACGCTCAACACAGCAAGGACTTGATTTCAGGTGACAATACTGGAACCCTAACAAGGAATAACAATAATGAATGAACATAGTGATTGTCATCTAGTGTCAGGAAGGATTCCTCCACGGAAACCCAGCAAGTCAGAGACCTGATCACAGTGAGGCAGAGAAGGAGGTGAAAGCAGCTTTCTCTACAACTACTGAGTCAGACATTTATTTATTTTTGCAACTATTTTACTGGTACTGTTGGACAAAGATGTTGGGTGTAATGCACATTTCTTTCTATAGCTATTGTACTTGCAAAAAAGTGTAATATAAAATTTTGCAACCATGCCTGCTCTCTTACATGTGGCTGTCTAAATACTGACACAAATATTGTACCCATGCTGTTCATTCCAGAAATCTGACATTTCTCAAGACAAGGCCAAATGTGTTTACAGATAGATCTCTGAGTTTATTCAAGCTGAAAGGTGCTTCTCATCTTTTGAAATGTCAGACTGCTGCTCCAAGAAAAATGAGTACAAGAGATAGGGCCACTGTTGCACAGCTCCATTTTTAAATGAGCAATATCTGATTGAAGATCCCAGCATTCTTACAGCTCCATGTTCTGCTATGATATATTGGCTGCACTGGCACAGTGCAGTTACTTGAGCCCACTGATTATTTGCTTCAACTGAATGCCCACAGCAGTCCCAAAATTCTAGTATCCTTTACAACCCTTGTATCTGTTTCAACATCTGTAATATCACCTATGGGGCTGTACTTTTTAAATGAGTGATTTAATAGGCTAGAGGGCACAGGTTTGCTACAGAGCTGCTCTGTAGCTAGGTAAAGAGGACCACAAGGAGAGCACAATGTAGTTAAGCACCTCACTGTGACTCTGCAGTGAGCAGGCTATCTGTGCACTGCAAGAGCAGATTGGGAACAGCAGTACTGAGAATGTCAGGAAAATTATGATCTAATGTCTCCTGCTTCCACTCCCAGTACCTATCACTTTCATACAACTTCTCTGTATCTGCTCTATACTTTAGACTTGTCTATAAAATCTATTTGTGAAATCTAAGCCCTCAGACCATACAGTTTGTGTACATTCCGTGTATGTGCTGGCTGGAGATGTTTTTAAACAGAAAGCATCCTTTGAGAGTATGGTGCCATTTTATTTTCATCCTGGATGAACTCATTAATTAGTTTTGACTATTTGCCTCAAAATTGCTTGGCTATGGAGAATGCATCACACCCGAAAATCAAACAGAAGAGCAGGACAGGACATTAAAAATGGTTAATAAATCATTTGACTGTGACAAAACCCCATTTAGGTTCCTCTGGTAGTACTGGAACCAAGTTAGGAGCCTGCTGCAAGATAGTAAGGTGGATTTGCTATTGCTGTTGAAGCCTCGACTGAACCTCTGTGCCAGAGTACAAATTACCTAGTCTACACTTTGCAGTGGAATCACTTTGACCCAGCTCTCTGCTAGAGCAGGAAGACTTTTGTTTAGTTTAATATTGTTCAGTACAAAATTAAAGGTTAGATTATCTCTAACAGCTGCAAGGTTTAAGTGTGGCAAAAGCACTGTGAAGGACTGGGTCACCTAGCTTCCATTAAAAGAAATAAAAAGTGAAGCAGCTTGGAAAATCTGCCTGTAGTTTTTTGATGTTTATCTTTTAGGTTTCCCTTTCCCTTAGTGAAGGTGTCTGTTGTCGGCACATCACTTATTACAAACCTCAGTGCTTGACATAAGCTGTTTTATTTTCACTTGTCTCTTCAGACAATTTCATCATAGTCTCTCTTCTTTTTTTCCCATGTGGCACCCTTCTGTGAGAACAACTATCGACATGAGATATTTTCTGCTTGTATGGAGAAGAGAGATATAATGATACTTAAATAACTTTTAAATGAAACTAGTACTGCTGCTTCAAACAAGGCAGAGGTGTGTGGAATTTGTTCTAAAGAATCTATTCTATGGAGAAGTTTGTAAGTTAAGATTTGTATAGACAGGCTGTAAGTAGTATCTAGCTGTAAATAATAACGGTCCCTAAACAGCACTTCACTTATACAGTGCATTGTATGAAAAAATTACAAGATCGCACCAAACCAAGAAGAGTAAGGTCTGTAACAAATCTCTGGAAATCCCCAGTATGCATGGGAGAAGAAATCCAACCTGCAGTCACTCTGCTGTGGTGGTACATCTCTATGAAGACCTGAATTCTTCCAGCATCTTCTACGTATCTGATTTCACATGCCTTCCTTCTGGAGACACCCGTGAAACTTTCTGGCAAGGTCAGCTTTGTGTAACGTGCTGGTTAAACAGACACTAGAGATAGCGAAAAAGTTGTTCCCTTCTCTCCTTTGATTTTGGAAAGCCATAAAAGGAGGGAGGCTGAAGGCTGTTACAGACTCAGGAGGTGCTGCCTTTAGTCCAACAATTTTCTGTCCAAAGAAGCAAACAATATTCTCTGTAACAAACAGCCAAGACAACAGCCTGGTGCTCAGTACTTCCCTCGAGGCTCCAGATGCTGGTATGAGACCTATCACAAACCTAGGCAGGAAAATTCAGGCCTTCCACCCTCCTTCTAGCTGATACACCCAGGTGTTTAACTAGTTCAGATGATGTTTAGTAATGCGTACTTGTGGTCTCATGTTGAAATTGTTGTGAAAATTACTAAATATAAAAAACTGATTTGAATTAAGGGTAGTGTAGGAGGAAAAGGATTAAACTGCAGTTCTCAATGCAGTATCAGTGCCTAGTAAAGTTTTCCTAGTTCTTTTTTTGTTAATAAAAACTATGATAGTTTCATATAAGATGGACTAAATTTACTAAATACGTGAAATCTGATATCGGGTAGGACCTGGATACACACTCCCCTACACACAACCTCTCAGAGGACCTCAATGTCTCACATTTATGAACTGTGTGTGGCAGAAAGAGTCTGTATTTGCTGCTGCAGCGAACATTTACACCTAATGATGACAAGTGTATCCTCTTTATGCCATAAACAATTGATTTTCAAGCAAAGATAAGAGAATCATATATTATGTATTCCATCTGTAAAACTAATTAACTCCTTTGATATAGCTGAGAAAGGTGATGTTTTCTGAAGCTCAGCTTTACTGAAAATTGACCTTTCCATCTACAAACATACCGTTTAATTTACAAGAGAAACAAAACCTTCGGAATTGTATTTACTCAGTAACTTTAATAAAGGTCAACCCTTTTCAGAAACAATTGTAAATGTGGCATTTAGCCTTTCATATTTTGGAAAGTGTTACTTGAATCTCCACATCCAAATAGAACATTGCCTTTGAATTAAAAACAACTAAATAAATAAGAACAAAAAAAATTTAAAAAATTGTGTAGATCTAAGGTGTTGTAATTAACCCTTAGCTTTTATACTTCCCTAGGACTATTATCTTGAGTCTCCTGTGACTAAGGTCAACTAATGTGTTCTGAAAGGTCCAGCAAGTTCAGCAGGAAATAGAAGAGGCTTTTTCTTTGACCTTTAGGAAGGAGACTTGGTAAATTCATTGAAGAAAAGCTTATTCATCCAAGATATGGAGGCCCCAGTCCAGCAAAGCACTTTAGTATATGATTGACTGCAAGTGTGAGTAGCCCCACCGCAGCCAGTGGGTCTGCTCCTGTGCTTGACAGCAAGCAGCACTCGTTATTTGTTGTGTGTATTGTAGTTGAGCCTAGGGATGTCAAGCTGGAGCACAGCCCTGCTGTGCAATGAACTAAAAAAAAACCAAACCAACACAATGACTATGCTAAAAAGCTGACAATTTCAGTGTTGTGGGTTTTGTTGTGGTGTTTTTTTTTTTAGTTAAGACCTTTCTGAGATCAAAGAATCTAATTGCTCTGGTCTCCAAGTATGGAAAGTGGCATCCAGACAGAATTTCCTTCTTTCTTCTGTCTCTCATGCTTAGCTGTATAGCTGGAAGGACCGAGTTTTTTAATCTGCCAATTTTCAAATAGAAACTACAACAAATGAAAGCCATTTGGATGAGAATTCCTTGAAGTCTGTACAACCTAAAGAGGAAGCAACCAAATGACACAGCTAAGACAAGGAGGGATTTAAACCCATTTGCTTCACTCCTGGTTTCTCTCTGAGAGTGCATTCTTTCTGAAGAGTAGACAGTGCTAAAGATGGTGCTGAGATAGAAAGCTTTTTGCCATTTCATGTGATGCTCTAATAGGAAAAAGAGTTGGAAGTTTGCAGTGGATCTGAAATAGTTGTACTAAAGCTTGGGGTTTCTATAGAAAAGCCAGTCTCTTACAAGTTATTTGTGGTGCTTTTCAGTGTGTGGATCCTATAAGCAACTGCAGAACCCTTCCAAGAGCTTCAGTGAAGAAAGGATTTACATAAATCCAGTAAAAAAGCTTACATTTGTCATCATATGATAACATTTCAAACTATCATGTGGAAAATTCTGCCTAATAGAATTAAGCAGAGAATTGGATGGCTCAGGACATTTCAGTCAGATTAATACTAATCTTACAACAATTTACAGCGTGAGGAAATATTCTCTACAGAATAAACATACTGGAGTCACTTCAAAAATGTTATAACTGTTGACGTTAGTGCTGTTACACCTGGGATGTATTAAAATTGTCCTCCCAAGAGACCTTTTCTACAGTTTTTAACCAATATTATGTCCCATTGACTTTAAGAGCCTAAAATAATTGTGAATGAATCCCAAATTATCATTTCTTTTATCTTCTTCAGAGTTGCATGCTAGTCCTGTGTTCTGTGGACGAAGTGCTGTAGGCTAACATTTAAGTTTGGAAGCTGCTGGAGCAGGAGATTGTTTTGCAGAGGCAGCATAAAAAATCCTCTAAACCAAACTCAGTGTACAACTTACAACAAGGCTAAGCCATAAATATCTTGCTAGATGGAGAAGCTGTTCTGGACTGCTGAAGTTCCTTGTAGGTTCAGTAACAGACATGTTCAAAAGGCTCCTTGCCTGTAAAAAGATTGACCAAAGGTGAACTGGCTTTTAGCATCATTCATTCAAGACTATCATCATAGTCTTCAACCTTGCCATCAGCATCTGACCTGAGCTTCTACGTGCTTGAATCTCATGCAACATCTCAGTTAAGAACCAGTCTCAACCATGCAAGTGCAGTGTGTTACCTTGTGTGAATGATATTGAGAAAACTCTTCACCTCACTACACCAAGCAACCATGAGGAAGGAACCATGTGAGCTTGCTCAGAAAAGCAGAAAGGAACCCACTTCCAAGGACTCAGCAAATAAACCAGCTAAAATTAACATAAGTAAAAATTTTATTATGTCCTGACATAAAAAAATGAAACACATCTAGACTGGACTTGGGGTGTTTTGTAGCAGCTTTTCACAGGGACACCAATTCCATTTTGTGATTCTGCCCCTCTACTATGCTCTGGTGAGTCCTCACCTGGAGTACTGCGTTCAGCTCTGGAGCCCTCAGCACAAGAAGGACATGGAACTGTTGGAGCGGGTCCAAAGGAGGGCTACAAAAATGATCCGAGGGCTGGAGCACCTCTCC
>Ga0065711_1029490_pt1 | contig 35989 bp, 18 predicted proteins | sample Hoacrofraction12_FD_59098 | JGI IMG/M metagenome (GOLD analysis project Ga0065711, IMG submission 59098) | Hoatzin crop microbial communities from Cojedes, Venezuela - Epithelial fraction 12 v2 (version 2) | ecosystem: Host-associated > Birds > Digestive system > Esophagus > Crop | place...
TCGGGGAAATTTTTTTTTTTTTTTTTTTTTTTTTAATTTCTCAAAGAACTATGTCGAAAACTTGAGAAGCACCATCAAGACTGTAGGACTTCAAGCTGTCACTTGTCATGGACTTGCTTCTTTGACTCTCTAATAGCATCTAAGCATTAGGAGAACAAATTCTTAAAGTAATGAGTTCAAGATTCTGTGGCAGTCCCATAAGCACTCAAGAAATAAAAGTGGTATGAGACAATATAACAAAAAGAATAAAGAAACCAATTTCTTATTATTTGTCCCTTAAAGTATTATTTTGTTTAAATTCAGTCCTCATTCTACTTGTAATACACTTACAAAGTTTGAAAGAGAGGAATATTATTCTATTGCATTTTATAGCATCCTGAGGATAGTGGTCACTCTATTTTCTTTTCTTACTGTAAGTATATTTATCTCATACTATTCCACCCAGCCACCATGCCACAGGAACAGTTATTTCACTGGGGTCATATGTTTCAGTCTCTCTCCCTTTTCATTTTGTGACTTTGTACAAGCTGTCAGTAGTTACTGCTAGAGTCAGACTCCTCAGTGGTCTTGCTTGAAATCTTCCCTGTCCAAGAATGTGTCTGTTCTCATTGTTCAGGGACTGAAGTTGTGACCTTTCTAGTTGCTTTCCAGGTATTCTTCAATTTTTTAAGATTATAGGAGGGTCTTTTAGAAGATGAAATGGCAAACAACTTTTGTTGGAAAATATACAATATAGTTATATACATAAAAGTGAACAAAATCCATTGCATCAGCAAATTGGCCCACAGTCCCTTGGCTTAGTGAGGGTCAAAACTCTACCTATAAAACATTCCTTCCTCATCTGCAGCTTTCCCCATGAAATTGGTTAGACTAAGTCAAGTTGGCTGGTTGTTCTGTGCGCTCATAACCACTCCAGTCTAACGCGACCCAGGTGCCCAGAGGCCACTCAGCCTTGCCACCAACCACCTTGCTCTTGTTGAATAAGACCGACCCTGCCTAATGCCTCTGTTCTTGCCAAGGCAACCAGTACAAGAAAACTGAACAAAAAAACCCTCTCAAACCTCTTGTCTTTCAGACACAGCCCTGTTATTGAATGGATTTTTTCTACAGCAGTAGTCTAAGTTTATCTGACCTTTAACATAAAAAGCGCTGTTGCTGCAAAGTAATTCAAATGAGTATTTCTCTCGAGCACCAGATATAAAACAGTGCAGTTTTTTAAATGAGTTCATGGCAAGTGCTCTGGGCACATAGATAAGGGCTGCATCTCACTGGATAGCTGCCCTTAGCCTCTGTCATTTTAATTCCTCCTGCCGTTAATGATTTTCCCTCATGGTTCTAGCGCAGATACAAAGAAAGCAATTCCAAACCCACTAGTAAGCCATGTGTTCAGGTACAAGCACCATGGTATCCACAATGATTCTGTCCTTCCTCCTTGTAGCCAGTTGCAATTTCACCTTTGGTGTAGTTTTACCATGGTCAACGGAGTTCCAGAAGAAATTACTTTCAGGTAATTCCCAGTGGACAGCCCAGCAGGAGCTGTTTACATTGATGCTGGTTCCCAGAGCTGTCCCTCATATTTTTAGGAGAAAGGCTGGAAAAAGGAGTTTTGATTTTTCAGTATGATGTTTCCAGTGAGTATTTCCCTTCTGAGTAGAAAATAAAATAACTTTAAAATGTACAAAAAGTGATATAAAATTGTATGCAATCTCTTTTATTGGACTAGCTAAAAATAAGAGGCTATCTTCTATTACTGTTGGGAAGCTGTAAAAGACTGGGGATGTGATTTAGCTGATAATGTTATTGAGCTTCTCTGACAAAGGTACACCCATAAATAACTTCTGTTATTATATTTTTACGTCCTCTAAAAACAGCTGCTTATTTGCTTTACGTCTTTTTCTTCTCAGAAACAGTTTGTGGGACAGCTCCCTTTAAAGAATAATTAATTTTAGCTTATAAATTGCAGAGCTCCTTGAAGTTTCCCTGAATAAGTTAGAAGATGTCATAAGTCACTCTCTCTCCATTTCCCTTTCTCATACTTGTGTTGTAGTGCCTACAGAAAAGGAGAAAACTCCCATGCCAGTGTGGAACTGAGCTGCAGTAAGGGAATCTGCGGTTGGCCCATGGGCCGGGAGTTAGCACAGCCAGGCACTGCTGTGCAGGAGCAGCCCATTACCACCTGGTGACTTCAAGACCCTTACTAGGCCACATGGAGGAGATTTAGGACCCCTGTGACTCTCTCTGACAAAGAGAAAGAGATCACCATCAAACTCATAACATGAGCGAGAACAAACAGGTAGGCATAAAGAAAACAAAATACAACCTCATTTCAAACAGCAACACCAACCCCCATTAGGAATGTTCTCTGGGGATTAATATCCGCTAGCGGTTAATGAGCCAAAGCACAATGTGGGCCATTAACTCCTCCCAGCTGGTTATCCGTTCCCCAGGAGATATTCTACACCTCAATCATTATTGTTCAATTACACTGACATCGCGGGGTCCTGCAGCCTTGCTGGGACAAAGCATTTCTAACAGCTGTGTTTGGCCAGCCACTAACTAAAAGGCTGCATCCCAATTTGAAAGCCAGTGGAGGGAGAAGGACATGAGGGCTGGCTGATGAGCAGCTGTGGTCAGTCCTGCATTTCCATGGCTTTCTAGCAGAGCAGAGTGTACTGACAGTAAATTCAAGTGGAGAGGAAAGGAAGCAGTAATCATGCTGGCTCCTTAGCTTAGCTGTGGGCAATGATCAAGCCTGTGGAAAACAGGAGCCTCTTCCAAGCATCTGCCCCGCAGAACACAACAGCTCTGGTCAGTGGTTCCCTTGCAGAGGTGTTCAGAAACCTGCCTAGCTGCCTTACATAGACAAATCTGATTTCTCGTTTTGTTTTTGTAAAGCCTCATCATTCACGCTTCCTGTGAATAGACACTGTGGAAACTGCAGTGTGAATCTGCTATCAAAATGTTTGCTTTTGATACTGTGAAACCTTTTTTATAAAGTTAAATCACTAGGACTCTTCAATGTCAGAATACTATCTATCTATATTATATGTATATTACAGCTCATTTAGTATTTAAATGCACAGTAAATCAAAGTGGTAAAAGTTGAGATGAGCTGTTTTCATAGCACAGAATTGAAATGAGAAGGCTCATTTTTCAAATGGGAAGAGTCCAAATGAATCAATGCTGTCATCTTCATGTGAAATGTGCCAATTTTAATATAACTGTCTCTTTAATGGAAACATTATTCTGTCAGAAATTTTCCAACCAGTTATATAGCCAGCAGCAACTGATAAAAATGCCAGCGCTGGCTTTGAAGGCTGTCCCGCTAGCCCAGGGCAGTCTGGCCAGCCAGCCAGCCAACAACCTCCTTCGCCTGAGAGGAGCTGCTGCTGCTGCTGCTTCCATTTGAGGGTACGGGCAGGTCTCCCCTGCCAGCCCCAGTGGTGGGACCTGCTCCCACTGCACGGCTGCTTGCGGTATCCTCAGTTTTCCTCCTGCTCTGCCACCTGGCAGCTACGTATCACCTCCTGTAGTGTCACACAGCAAACTGTCAGTAGTCCTTTTTCAGGCAGAACAGCAAACTATGGCATCCAAGGGATTCAGATCCCACCCAACTGCTCAAGTCCTAAGCGGCTAGGGTGGTGCCTTCCAGCCCCTTCGAATATTTTTTATTTGCATTTTATGTGAAGGTGACTTTGCAATATTTTCTTTATTCCGTGTATTAAGTGGAATGAGTGAAGATCAAATAAATTAATATTTAAATACCTGAGGAAAAAATGCTGAAGTTTTGAGGAGTCACAAGCACATGGGACACTAAAAATTAAGAGTTTTCAAAGCAGATGTCTATTTGTTGGCTTTAAGGGGCAGACTTAAAAACAAAAATCCCAATAATGCCATAAAATTTTAGATTAATTTACATCGAGAACTACATATGCAAGTACAGCAAATAATCACAAATGAAAATCTCAAAGTGTCACTTGTTTTTATGCATAAAAATACAAGTAAGTTTTGAATGTCCATGGAGACTCCCAGAATTCCTGGAACTATATAGTTCAGGGAACCATTCTGGAAAGTTTCATTCTGGTTTCTGCTTGCAAATCAAGGCACAGTATCTGTATCTTCTACAGCTATTAAATTCTCACCAGGTAAGTGTGTGTGTTAGCTGAGTTTAGTCAGAGAAACTGGGCTGCAAGAAGTCCGATGTGCAGGATCTAGTATTTTACATTCAAGTTAAACAAGATTTCTTTTCCTGGATATAGCATTACATCTTTTGTCCAGCTGGAATTGTGACTTGCAAGCTCTAGAAGCAAGGCAGTACGAGTGTGAAATAAGAAAAAAAAATGATTTAATTTAAAAGCGGTATGTTAAGAGCAACACCTGTAGAGTGAATTCCAGACAGTCTTAAAACAGACTTTTGATCTTCGGTTCTATCCATTGCATAGTGAGAGGCTGTTGCGAGAGCAGAATTCAAATAAAGGAGGTAGTCTGTTTCTCTATACCAAACCCTACAAATCTCAAGTCGACTTGTACTCCTCATCCTGTATTCAGCCCATAAAAAGTAATCCTTAAAAATAAGGGAAGCTAGTTAAAAGCTGTGAGGAGTAGCGATGCTGAGCGAGAGCCCTGCTGTGTCATGGAGGCGTGGAAATTGGGACGGTGCTCAGAGAACTTTTTCTTCTCAAATCTCAGAGGCCAAACACCTCTACCTTCCCTCTAGAAGATGCTGTTCCTGCTGGCCCTGTTAGCTTTCTCGTTCCAGGATTTGTCCTGAACTGACCTTGCAGGTTTCTCTCCCTGCTCTTGTCCCTCAGGTCGAGCTGGACTGCCTAGAAGGTAGCAGTGCTACCAGGATGGAGTGGAGCTCAGAGCAAGCCTCAGCCCCACGTACTTACCCAGCAGATCTCTGTGTCCTGGATTATGTTCATTGTTATTCTGTTGGCGGTTTATTTTTTGTAGTGGCCTCAAATATGGTTTACATGAGCTGCAGCTGCACCTTCAACAGTAGTAGCTAGGGAAACTCCATTGCCTTCTGAATGGTAGGTGCTTTGTAATCTGTTCTTTACAAAAAAAAAAAATGTCTAGAGCTACAGCGCCTAAATGGTGGCTCCTTCAGCAGTGACTCTGGGAAGGCTTTCTCCTACACACCCCTCCATCAGCCTTGTCTCTTGTGAAAGGCAACAATAAGCTTCTGCCATCCTTGCACTTGTGCTCCACAGCTGCACTTTGCAGATCCCAGTAGCAAGGTTCCCCAAAAGAGAATCAAAATAACTCCCCATAAATGCTGATGAGGGTCATGTGGGTAAGTCTTTATTTGCTGCACATTAAACTTACTCTTAAGGAAAATTCCCAAGACTTTAAAACTTCAGTGAGATGGGGAGGGGAGGGAGGAATGTTAAGATTCTCTTCTAATGTCAGTGCCTTCTGGACAGTTTTGTTGCTTTCATATTATTCCTTGCCACTGGTCCTTAAATAGAACTTATGATTGTCCATTTTACACTCACCTTTCTCATAGGGTCATAGATGTATCCATGCAGAATAATTACTATCATACAGCCAGAGGAAATAAATGCTCCAGGAAAAAGAGCTGCAGGAAAAAAAGGAGGATAAAATCTCTTGGAAAAAATCAAGCTTCTCCAATCTGCTGTAGAAAAGACCCAAAAGGGACAGAGTAACTTTTCAGCTGTGCAAACATTATAGGAGCAGCTTTGTGGTTAGTCTCGCCACGTCCAGCATCGTTTTTAGTAAGAACACAGCTTCACAGAAAGAACCAAAATTAATGGAGAAGTTATACTTGTCAGCATGCTGGCAGAAAATAATCTTCCATTTACTTGTAAGGATCACATCTTCTTAAGCCATGAGAAATAATATGCAGTCTGTGAAAGTGCCGTGCATAGGGTGAGGCAACAAAACAAACACACTGTCCTAGTAATATCTTTGACAGAACTGCCAAAATGATACCTATATTTCACCCTGTTATTCTGATTCCTTTATGTGCCATTTCACTGGTGGCGTCTTCTCACAGGAGCACGTTACTATGTGGGATTGGTTTTGTATGTCAGATGGAGTGGAGTACCATCTTTGATGCATCATTTCAGTGACCCATTCTTACTCGGGTCAGCGGTCTGGTTTCTATCTTGAGGTGCCCCATGTGTAATGATGGTCCCATAAGTGCATGCATGAAAGCCAGCATGTCACCATCTAACCTGATGAGCCAAGGAAGCATTGCTGAGAGGATGTGGTGCCCTTAAAGTACTCTCTGTAAAGAGATTGTGTAGTGTCTACAATGCCATCTGCAAAGAAAAACCTACGTAGACCAACAAAGAAACACAGAAATGGAGAGGATCCTACTGGTTTCTCTGGGTTTTTAAGGGTTCAGAACAAAGCCATGAAAAATATTATTCAAATTGGCTGAGGAAGATTTTGAAAAGTTTCAGAACTTCAGCTTTCGAAATGAAAGATACCACAGTAACTACTTGAGAAAACTAACACTGCAAAACTGTCTTACTCAACAGAAAAGTAGCTCTTATATGATCTCTGTTAACTTTTGGCATTGTTTTCATCCAAGAGATTCACTGAAGTGTGACACTAGTCAAGTTACCTACTCACAACCACAAAACAGTTTACTGTTAAAGGGCAGAAAATTTTAAAAATTTTAACATCTACTTTTAAAGCAGTGTGTAAAAGAAGCTAAGTAAACTGGTTTTGAATTTTGAGAAATAAAATCTAATTTTTTGTCTTTCCTCCCTTAGCTCCCATGTACCTTTTCACTTGGTCATAGCTGGGACTAGAATTAGAAATGCAAGTACAGTTATCAAAAAGATGTTAGGCACTCAGATTCTGTTTCAACTGAGTTGAGCACTGAAGTACAAGGGGACCCTTTGAAAATCACAGTTCTCAGTGTTGTTTGCTAGCTACAAGGGATCCTAAAACATAAGTAATGAAGCAGATAGGGGATACACTTTAAAAGATGTCGACTGTAAGGTTACTGATGGGAAACACCTAGCCTCCTCCGAAGAAAGAATTCTACAAAATCTTGCAAATGTTTGTCCTCATGAAAATTTCCACTTTTTTAATAAATCAGGAACTTGCAGATCTGAAACACCCACATGTCATAGGACTTAAAATAAGGGAACAGGAACCTGCTGGAATTTTTTCACGCTTCTTTCACAATCAGCAGAGGGTTGCAAAGTGAAAGGTTGACATATGGGTCACTTTTGCTGACACACTTACTAGATCGCAAGCAGCTGCCAATTTGTTTCAAGGACATAAAAATCATTGAGTTACAGCAAAAAAGCTGCACACATCTTAATCAGTAGTTCCTCTGCAGAAATGTATACCTCAATTTAAAAGTGGTCTCCTTCACTAACTAGAGAATATACAGAAGAAAAACCACTTTTTAGGTCTTTTAGAAGAAATGATTTGCCAATTGTAAGATATTTTGATTCACTTCCTCCCTCATAACATTATAGTTGGACCAAAACTGAAATGAACAAAAAATTCACCACCATAATATATTTCTAAAGAAATAAACTTCCCACAGAAAACCAAAAGCTACTTTTCAGATTTAGGAAATTTCTTCTGAAAAATATCTTATTCTCTGCCTCCTCAGATGGTGGAATTAGTGTGGCATTTGAAGTCCTTTATGGCAGAAGTCTCCATGTAAGGTTTGCATTTTGTCTTTTTTGCATTTTGTCTTTTTTTTATGTTTGCACTAATCACGTGTACAGCAAAGAGTCTGTTTATGGTCCCAAAAGTAATTGGTACTATTTGTATGTAATTCTTGCTGAAGGAGTCTTCTCCATTGGTATATATTTTCTGCCTAAAAAGCTCTAAATAACATTTTCATTTGTAAAACCGACACCATGATGGGAAAGTGAGCTTAGTTGTGATTCATGGATAAGAGTTACTTACATTCACCTGATGGTCCTTACTGCTGCAGAACCCAACTTACTGTGCACCTGAGATTAGGTTTGCTGGGCTTACAGAATGCAGTCAAACAGAAGCCACTGAGAGATTGTAAAGATAAAACCTTTGCTAACATCTGTGAAAAATAAACAAAAACTTCCAGAAATTATGAAATATACAGCATGTAAAGACAACTTTATTTCTTAAATGTATTCACTGAGTAGATTTTTTTTCCTCTTGTGGCATAGACAATGCAAGAGGCCATGTTCTTAATGATGGATTAATCTTTTCCTACTGCTTATTCCTCATACACACCTCAGTCTGTAACACTGCAGTCATTGGCTGTGAAGGTTGTGATGATGCCATGGAGAGTAATGACTTCAGTTGACAAATTAGGAACAGGCTAACTGCAGCAATATTCTTATTTATATGACTTCGACTCACCTGCAGCCTTGAAACTGGGCACATAGCTGGTTTGTGTATTTTCTTCTGCTTACCTTGCTTAACTGAGATGACTCCTTATTTCATCATATCTTAATGTTGGCCTGTGTCTCTGAGTCTCCTCATGGATGTCCTGCCACCACAGGCAAAAAGCAAAGCTCTCAGTCTTCCCCTGGCAAGTCTATGTTTTCTTTTGCAGAAACCTCTCCATCTTCCTTGCCATTGTGTTCTTAACAATAGTTCTCTCCTTGATCCTAAAGCTGCATCAGAGCTAAAATTTTCCCCTTATTCTCTCTATAACCTTACAAAAATTGGCTACCTGTCCATCCTCACAGATAAATTTCTTATTGCTCTGCTATGACCAGAAGGCTGCTGCAACAATCCTTTTCCCGTCATGTCAGTACTGTCTTGAGGAAGGCAAAGAGGTTGCATTCACTGGTAGAAGGAACTATTCATCTGAAAAAAAAATTATTGCAGCACTATTTGTCACTTCAACTATGACCCACTACAAAAATTTTCTCTGTTTCTCTGCTGTGAAATACCTGCCTAGACTATCTCCTTGTTTCTGCCATTGACCCCTTCCATGGTTTTGCCAGTAATACCAGTCTTTTTGTGTTTTCTTTCATGTGGGAAGAGGCCTCTAAAAGTTCCCCTCCTGCAAAACTCCCTGTTGTCTTAACATTGACAAAAAACGTATGCTTGTAAAAATTCAGGTAGCAGACAGGATAGGGTTACACCATTTCAGCCTAACTAGTATTGAGTCATTGCTATCTCTCTGTTCCCCTTCCTGGTTCAGCAGACATTTTTCATTACTTACATTACACTCAGGTTTTAAATTCCTATATTTTATGTACTCTGCTTTGTAGGATGAGACCCACATGCTGGATTAGTTTCTGACAGATGCCTCAACACAATAACAGAAATAATATTTTACTACCTAAGTTGTATAGAGTAAGACCTGCACTTGTAGGCTCGTCAGTCTAATTGGCACTTTTGAGAGCCACCATAATTTGCATTAAAATAGGTGATACAGAACAAATTCCTGTTTTGTATTAAAACACCTAGCCAGCACAGACATGAAGGCTCAGCCCTACTGGAAAGAGTCAGATGAAATCTATTGACAAAGCAGTACTTCATGGTGTTTGGCAAGTGTAGCTTTACATGGTGCGAGCACTGTGTGTGTTTGGGATGGGGCGGGAGATTGGGGGTTGTGTAGATACCCTTGAGACAGCAGCTCTGCATTAAGGAGTGTTTCTAGTTGGAAAGGGAAAGAGAAAAGAGACTGAACACACTTTACGTGGGCGATGGCTGCCTAAAAAAACTTCTTGCATAAATGAAAAGGCAGCCTTTATTCCACAGCATAGTGAAGCCTGTAAGACCAGTTGGAAAAGCATTGTTCCCTCTCCAACAGTGTGGCATGAGCAGGCCCAGTACCTTCAAGGATGGGAGACCTGCCAGGGAGGTTTTGTCTTTCAGCAGAACTGCCTGCCCCTGAGTACACTGAGAAACCATGGCTGAGGTCCCTCAGCATACCTACTTCTCTTATCCTTGGGCTCTTGTATGAGAAGCAACAGGTCTGCCCGAGGAGCTGCATTTGGGTGTCTGAGATGCTGCATTTTGTGATGTGAGTACCACTCACCCTGGGTACCACAGCTGAGATGCTGATGCATTACCCTTTGAGCAGAGGCAAGCTGGACAGACTGACACAAGATGCACAATACTTCAGAACTGGATGCTTTTCACATCCTCATGAAGCATTGATGGCTTTGGAAATATATTTTAAAAATAAGCTTTTTATGACAATAAATGAATTCAGAGCCAGGTGAAAGTTTGCCATTCAAAAGCCATTTTGAAAGGGGAAAGAAGATGCATAGCTATACAAGAAGTGTTTTCTATTAAAAAAAAAGACCATAGTCTAAAGAGCCGATACCACGAAAATGAGTTCAATAATGTGGGGCTATAAACCCAGCATAATACCATCATTTGTCCATTACTTGTCATCAATTTTTGGGGTTTTTCTTGTAGTGTGAAGAATCTGTCTTATTTATGTCCTACTAATCCAGTGTTATCATTTCCCACCACCACCATTTCAAGTCAGATAAAGCAGCATAACCAATTCCGTCTCCACAGGCTAATCTGTATTGTCCTCATCCTGCTTCTTCACTGCTATTTAATGTTGACCCTATAAATACGCTGATTCAGCTTGACCTTCATCTCACTCTGAACATCCCCTTTCAACCAACTTTATAGCCACCTTGCCAGAAATCTGAAGTTCGGACACAGTCTGGATCCCTGCTCCTCTGCCAAACATCACTTTTATGTGCGTCACTCCAGATTTTCCATTCCTCTGCTTTGGTGTAATTCAGTTACTCTTAATTGAGTTACCCCTGAGAGCCTCCAGTGGCAGAGAAGAGACCCGGCCAATCATCTTTGTTTTGTCAACTGTAATTCTCAGTTACAGTTTTCTTAAATCTATTATCTCCAATTCACTGCCTGTTTCAGAGCAGGAGTGGACAAAGCCCAGTTTGAATGGTGAGTTGTACATAAACGGCTTATTAGACCAGTCCCTGGAGTCCCTGGGGGAGCAGCAGTCCCCATCAAGCTGGAAGCCGCTCAAATACGCAAGACAGCCTCTGCACTGAAAGGCGTCCGGATAAAATAGACAAAAAGGGTGGCTGGAGAGAAACTGTTGCCGTAACAGTGTAGTGGAGGTGAGGAAATGCTGATTTGACAGGCTTATATAGAAGAAAACTGAACAGATACCATTAAGATTTGACTCAGTACCCCTTTCTCACGAAAATACTCCCCATGCACAAGCAAATTTTTGAAACATATTTCTTCTCCATTCTTTCCATTATTTCTTTTCCCAGCTAAACAGGGCTAGAGCTGGCCGGTTCATTACCCAGTGCAAGGCTTGTTGTCTCTGCTGAAGTCAGCGTTACAGTGAGCATGCTGTTATACATACCTCACGCACATTGAGGATGATGAAATACAGGAAATACAGTGCTGCAGAAATAGTGTCTGTAAGGATCTTTTTGCAGAATTTCTCCAGCTTTTCTCAACACATCAGGTAGCATTTGATGACTTTGTATTTTCTCAGAACAATATGAGCGCCACCAGAAAAACAGCATGGGAAAGACAAAAGTGGTTAGTATCTTACCTCTTAAAGGCTTCAGAACAAAATTATTGAACGGATGTAGCAATATCGATTTGTATATGTGCTTACTCTGAGGAATAAAAATGGCTGATAACATCTTTTATGAAGACAGTTTAGAAAATGAGCCGTGTCAGAAGAAAAATATTTCAGCTTGACAACTCCTGTTTGGAAGACACCATTAATTCTTTGTCACATGTCTCAGTATTTCAGAGAATTATTTTGTGCATATGTGCATATTTAAAGATTAGCTAAGGTTCTTGCATCTTAATGCAAGCAAATAAAAAAGTACTTTGTAGTTTATTGCATTAGCATTATTCATTTTGGTTTATTGGTATGTTCTCTTTATTTTATTAGTACTTTATAGTAAAAGCTTTGAGTGTGTTATGCTGTTTGAAAGGAAGGATTAAACATCCTACTATTCTACAGTAAACATATGTAAAGTAGAGGCAGCAATAAAAGCATATAGCCTTTTGGTAAGTGGCTGGATGTGATATCAGAACTACAGATTCATTCTAAATGTTTTTGTTATTTTAAATAAGAGCTGAAAAATAATCCTTCAAAAAGTCCATTTTAAATTTGTCAAAATATATGTTTAAACATATGTCTGAACAACCATGCCAGCATTGTTAAACAAAGTGATTATACCAGAATTTCTTAAGCCCGTGTTTCCCTGGTATGTCCTGAAAGCATGGCAAAAAGTACAGCTGGTGGGAAACACCACTGAAAATGGCAAATTCCAATTTTCTTACATTCATGATATTTTGTTTTAAGGAATACTATGATTTCTTTCACTCCTGTGCTGCTAGTGTTTGTGCATATATTTAACTTTACTCGCCTGAATAGTCACATCAAATACTCTAAAACCGACCATAATTTTTAGAGTTAACAATGGAGATGAGAGCCTGCAGATATGGAGTGCAATCTGCCTTCTTAAATTACAGCTAAAAATTTTCTAACTTTCACATTCAGTAGAGTTCTTATAGTCCCTTGCAACATGTTGCAATTTTGCAAGTCGAGAAACAAAAGAACAGTTTGCAGTTTTGGGGCTATATTTTCTTAAGTATCATATTTCAGACCCTTGTTAAGTTTAGAATTATGCATTATCGAAGCTGAAAATTATCTTCCTCCTCTAAATCTGTCTCTGTGGACTTCTAGACCTCAGTATTCCTTGACAAGATTTAGTTCATAAAACATGAAAAGGATATTTTTTTTTACTATGAAAATAAGTCTGATCTGTTGCTCCATTTACAAAATATTTTTAAAAATAAAAACCTGTTTTGTGAAGTGAAAAACTAGATTCAGAAGCTGATACACTTTGCAAATCATTGCTCCTGAAAACTGGCACTATTTTATGGTGTTTCATACATTTCTATAGACAAAAATCATGTCATGCCAGTAAATGCTGCCCAAGGAGTCTTTTTTTTTTCCTCATACTGTTTTTTGATAGCTTCTACTAATGCCTAAGAGGAAATAATACGTACTGTATTTATAGTATCATTTTATGCAAAACAGTGTATATGAAGTGTTTTGATTTGTTATTTGTCCTTTGAACAGATGCACCTTCAAAGATTTACAAAACAAAACCCCTTTTTTTAATCTCTGTGACCTCCTAAATGCTCCTTTGTTTGCCTTGTATAAAAAAATAAGTAAGCAGGGAGAATCAGAAAATCTATTATATCACTAGAGTTGTCTAATTTCACAAGTACGAAAATGGGACCATTTCCAAGAGACATCTGCTTTTTTGTCAAAACATTGCCTGGTCTTTTTCTTGCATCTGCACAGGTCCAGAATCTGTTGATCCCTGCATTTGCACAAACAGAAAAATTCAAGATAGCCTTTTGTTATAAATCTGGACTCATGAATGAATGTAACCTGTTAAGTCTTAAGACCTAATGAGGGAACTGCTGCTTATATCATAGTACAGGTGTGCTGTAGACAGTGGAATCCCTAACAAGTGTTTGTTCATGTACTTTGGCTTGGATACTATTAACATCTAGAACATATTTTAAGATATATATTTTATATATATATATTTATGTTCACATATATTTTCTGATAGCATTAGCGGTATGTAGCTAAAGTACTGGCACGACATATTCTCATTTTAGGCAAAGGCACTGATTAATGCCTATTCATAAGACAGCTATTTAATATAAAAATATAACAGTGAAAAAATGTATGAAGTTAATAATATAATTATATAGATTTAATTATATATCATTAATGTGACAGCACTGATGCGAAGATTTGTCTAATTCAGCTGTAAGGAACCAAAACAATTAAATCTGTGCATAGCTAATAATCTCTAGAACACTTCTTCCTAGGAAGTATGCTCGTTAAAGAATAGATCATCAAATCTTTGTCTTTAGCTTGCACTATGCTGATGTAATTTATGTGACAGAAAATAAAATAAGCCAAAGCAGGCAGGAAAAGTCCATGTTAATATACCAGTTCATGATATAAAATTGCCACTTCTTGCTTAAATTTTTCAGTATGGCTAAAACCTTCTTCATATATTCTAGGCCTGTGAAGAGTGTGTCGTCTTCAGCTTGGTGCTCTCTCAAAATTTTCACACTTCCTTGTGTAAAAATTTTAGAAATTCTTCCTACCTTACATTTCTAAGAAACTGCTTTTCTCATCCTCCTTACAGTGGCACACTTATCTCACGTGTTAGTTACTGCAACATCCTTTGCTCTTTCTTTTTGAAATGCTGTCTCAACCTTACTCCCACCCATCCCAACAGCTGCAAAGGTCTTTTTCCTAACATGCCACATTGACTGCCAAGATCTCCCTGTGCACCCAGTCTCTGGGCTTCCATTCTCTGTTTCACTGATCATGCCGCCTGATTTCCTTCTGTAAGACTGCTGATGCCCATCCTGGCCATATGCACTTATCCTCATTCCTTATAAAACTCCTGATCTCTGGCCAGGTGTAATGCCAGCCTCCACTTCTCTTGTTAACCTTAAAGCTCATTGACTTCGTGTTTCTCTCAGGCACCCTGCATACTCTAAAAGAAAGGTGCATGGCTACTCACAGAGCTACCTCATTATTTTTCTCCCCTACCTTCCTTATAATCTTCCTTCATTCTGATGTCTATAGACTTTTGACAACAGCATGCTCACAGCATATGTTCATCAACAAATACTATTCCTTTACTCTTTTATTAGTCTTCTCACTTAGCCTAAGCTCTCCGAGAGGCAGAGGATGTCTTGTGGTCCCTATTTCCACAGTGCCAAGGACAATGGGTCTTCATCCATGAATAAGGCACCTAAATGCTATAATTTTCCAAATAGTAACTTATATTCCCTACATGTAGGTCTCTAGCAACGAAAGAGATAGAAAAACAAGATTTTAGAAGCTTGAATTAGGAAATAATGTGTTCTACAGCATTTTCATGCTAAAGCCTTAAGGAAGCAGCATGATTGACTTTTGTGCTGGGATTTCCCATTGTACATTTCTATTTTACATGCCCAAGGAAACCCTCCTCCACATCAGACTACAGTTTGTCTTGCCCTGTAAAAAAATGCTGGCTGCTTCAGGGGAAGATTAGACAAACTCTGTAGGGGAAAATTATGCAAAAAAAAAATGGTAGAAAGCTTGTTTAATCCTATCAGTTCATCACTGGCTTATATCCTGAAGCATGAAAGTCTAAAAGTACTCATTTTCTCAAAGGAAGAACAATCCTTCCTGTAAATTATTGTGTGTATGACTATCATTCTGCTTTGGAGATTTTAGAGGGAGGGATAACTAATACAAAAAAACCAAAACAGAAACATGCTCTTTGTTACACATTTCATCATTTTCCCCCATCTCTCCTCATTAGCAAAAAGCAAAGAACATTGACTTCGGAACAGAGATTAGGACATAAGATGGACATTAATTGCTAAAAAAGTAGTAGGAGTAAGGAGAAAAAGCCACTGATATTAACCTGGATAAGCTTGGTAAGTTAAAGATAAAATTGCACTCATGACAGGAATAGTCGTTGCTACTTCCTGCAGAAAAGGAGAAAAGTACCCAAGGCAATGATGGCTTAGACACTCTTGTAGAAACGAAGATTTTACATTTTATCTGCCAGTGAATGGAATGCTACAGGGAGAAGCATGATGACAAAGCCTTAGAGTGTAGAGCAACAAAAAGAAATGGCTGTGTGAATGAACTCTGCGGCATTAGGAAGCAAATAAAGAGACTACTAGGTCTAAGGGATGACAAATGCAAAATGTCAGCATTTGTGGAGACATTCTTGAAAGAAAATGACTTAACAAAATGACAAATAAAAGACAGGTTTGCTATGAAAAAATATTCTGCCAAAGTTAAAATCCTACATTTAAAGACACTATTACTACAAGAAGCGAAGTATGTTATGTCCCTTAATCCACTCACTGTAGTGTCAATTAATAGGAACTAGAGAGATATAAAACATCAAGCGCAAATTTACTCCCTTTTAAAAAGTGCTCAAGCATGAAGAAATGTATTTGCATAGAACAATGAAAACAAAGCAGAAATTAATAACTGAAAAAGAAAGGAATCTAGAAGACTGCTTAACAATGCTTTCAGAAGTGTAGAGGGCTCTTGAACTTTCTCATGTCAATAATCTTCCTCGCACTGATTTTATTTTAGGATTTCCTAACATGACGTTTCTAACCTTGTCTGAGTAATGCACATGTGTAACCTAGCCATGCATGATGTCACTGGGAGGGTTACACCATTAAGAAGAGCTTAGGGACTTCCTGAGCTAGAGGTCTTATATTTGACTATGCCATACAGTCTGATAACCTGCTGTGAAGAAGTGGTAATAAACCCTCTTCATACTGAAATAAATTAATTGGCCAGTGTTATTTATTTTCTAGATAATGGCAATAGCAGCACACTTTGCTTTTGAGATTCCTGGCACCGTAAGATGACATTCAGAGGTACAGTATCTAACGACTCTAGGCTGCCTGTCTGCTTACTCACCACAGCAAACTCTGGCACTGAACTCACCTCAGGAAAATGCAGTGTCCCTGCTCAGGGAAATACAAGACGTCAGACATGCTGTTTCTTGCATTTTTCATATTACGTAATAACCACAACTAAGCAAAGGTCTTTGAGCGCTCATTTAAAGAAACACTACCTGAACAGAGACTATCTGAATCCTGAAGAAATTGCTGACAGGGACAATGTGATTGGAGAGAAGGAATGAGATTATTCTTACTAATGTGTCGTACCAGGGTAGTTTGTGAGTCCCTAGTAGGCATAGGTCCCTGGATCTTCTGAGTGTCTTGCAAATACAGTAGGAAAGGACGTACCAAGGATGACTGGGGCCACCTGAATGCCAGCAACTTGTTCTAATTAATGCACATTGAGGTCCACCTAGGCATTTTCATTACATGTTGGCAAAAATGTCACCCTTTAAATCCCACTTAGGGGCTGTCATCGCCTTCCACCAGCACTAGGAGGTGTTGCCGTGTATTTGTGTTGGACACCCATTGAAGGAAATCGTGGGAGCAAGCAGAAACTGTCATGTGCTCAAAGTGTTCCTCAAAAATAAGGTGTCCTAGACAAATAATTCCTGAATAAATACTTAAAGACACTGTGTTAATACAGGAAACATTAATACAATTTATACTTCTAGCATGCTGTCTTGGAAGACAATTTAATCATCAAATATCCAAATGCTGTTCCATTAAGATAAACACATGTTTATCTGGGTTTAGCTCAACAAATCTGATTTGATAATTTACATTAATGTTGTAGCTTATTGACAGTTTAGCTAATGCCTCTTGCATCTCCTGCACAATTGTTTGACAACATCACTTTATGACTTTCCTGAGCTGTCAAACACACTGAATCTACATCTCTACATAAGCATGCATGAATGGTTCAGTAGCTTCTGTGTACAAGAAAGCCAGAATGATGAAACACAGAAATACAGTTAAAGGCAGAGATAACCAAACCCAATTACACTACATAGTTTGCACTCTGTTGACTCTGGTAATTTTAATTGTTTTCAATCACAAACAAGACGAAGGTCAACATGAATGTGAATCATACTGTGTCATGTGGTTCTTGCAGACTTACAAACAGGTTTGTCAGCATTTCTGGCATACAGCAGCTGCATGATGGTACCAAATGTTTTATGTCTCAAGCTCATTAGTTTTTTCTTCGCTGTACAAAAATAGACATCTGCGCTCACTTTGAAACAAGAAGCTCTGAACTCGAACAGTACATCACACTCAGTTATCTTTTCTTGAAACGCCTGCCTCAGGTAAGGCTATTAACATATTTGTACAAATCCATTTTCATTATAGAACGAGGAAGCAGATTGATTACCAAGAAAATGGATCTATGCCTCATAGCAAGAACCAGTCTGATGGTTTATCTGTAAATATAATGTAGCAATAGGGAGTGAGGCAAGATACACAGAAATATCCAAGCTAAGAACAAAGGTTTCTTATGCTTTCTGTACCATTGCCCTAGTTTTCAAATGCACTCTGCCCGCACTAACTACACTGAGGATTTTCTTTTCACAAACTCAATCTGTAAGAAATGAATGATCAAATGAATGAACAAGATAGACGGAAAATAGAAAGGTCAGATATGCTGGCTAAAATGAAATTGCTATTAGAAACAGTTTAGAAGGATAGTGTCTCTGTTTTAACTTTCTGTATTTGCTCATTACAAAAATAATTGGTTTAGCTGTTGACACATACAAGGGCTTGTCACACCTCACAATTTATAGCCACTAGACTTTTTTTCCTGTGACATTGATTGTACACTGTGTAGCCAGAGTGACTAAAAGCTAATGTATGCTCTTCTAAAAGGTTTGTTTTGTGTTACAAATATATCTTAGGCCTGATTTGTTTAAAATCTATATTCATGAATAGGTCAATGACACAGGATCCTAAATGATGAAACACTGGAAACTCTGCCAAGTGGCCAAGAGAGTGTTCACTTTCTGGCTTTCTCATGATAGAAGCAGGATGGCCTGGAGGCAGAGCAATGCAACCATTACATGGGCATTGCCAAGCAGGAATGGACACAGTCAAGCTAGCTACTGGATGTCCTTATTCAGAGGTTTTCTAAGATGCTAAAATAACTTGCTGTTGCTGTTTAACTCTGCAACTGGCAACTAGGACTTGACAGCCGCTCGCTTCCCCCTCTCCTTCCCCCCCAGCGGGATGGGGAGGAGAAATGCATGAAAGAGGAAACTCATGGGTTGAAAGGTCAGTTTAATAAGGCAACACAGGAAATGCTAATACTAGTAGTAATACTACTACTATTAATGATAATAATAATTATAATAATGAATATGCAAAACAAACCATATACAATACAATTTTTCGCATCACCCAATGACTGATCCGCAGCCAGTCCCCAAGCAGCAATCACAGAACGCCAAAGTCATGAATTTTTGAGAATTTCACAAAACTCCTCCCAAAAAAACAAACTCCTGGAGAAGTTTGAACTCCCAGACAAGAGATGATTTGAACTCACAAAAATGAAAAGAGCCAAGCGCTCCCTGCCCCCCAGCCAACCCTCATTCATAAACCGAGCATGACGTCTGTGCTGTGGAATATTTCCATTGGCCAGCTCGGCTGTCTGGTTGGCTGTGCTCCCTCCCAGCTCCTGCACACCTGCTCATTAGCTGAATATGAGAAACTGGAAAAAGTCTTTGATTTATAGCAATAACTAAAAACATCAGTGTTATCAACATTCTTCTCATGCTAAATCCAAAACACAGCAGCCACTAAGAGGAAAATTAACTCTATCCCAGCCGAAACCAGGACACTTGCAAATAGAAAGACTGGCAAACTGTAAGCCACTGATGACCCACTTCTGGCTAACAGAAAGGAAAGAGAATTCTTGATGTGACTGTAGCCACACAGACTTTCACAACTGGAAAAATGGGGGAGGATTGTTTTTCTTTTTCCCCCCTCCAGAACACCAAGAATAATGACAATAGACATCAGGGCCCAGATTTTGCCAAGATACCTTCTCTTCAGTGCTGTGATTTTCAACACACAAAATTAAAGAATAGCAAATCCTGTGCCTATCTCCTTGGACACTAGGAGGAAATATATTAATTTGCCTAGGCAGACTTCTGCAATTGATTGATTTGACATAATTTCCATGCTGCCTCTGTAAAAAATCCCCTCAGGGTGCGGTAGGAAGTGGTTGCAATATACACCATTATATTTTTAGTGTGTGATATTTGTGCAGTGTCCATCACCTCCACCTGAGAGCCTCCTAAGCTTTAATGCAATTCCTCTCTAGCTGTGCTGTGAGGACATGTAATGCTGCTACTCTTATTTATTAGTGGAGAAAATGATGCATTGGAAGACTAAGATATACATATTTTGATACTTAATTCCCTCTAACTCCATCTGAAAAAAATTAAATCAGTATGATAGTATGATATAGGCACCTTTATACTCCAAAGACTTTGTTTAAAATGTTTGTCTAGGGGCACCACAGGGGCTTATGGGATCAGGAGAACTGGACCTGACTTGGTGCTCTAACTACAGATCCAGCCTTTCTCCCTAGTTGGTTATTTCCAGTATCTCAGTATTCACCTCAGAGGGGAACATAGATTTGGTGTCAGGAGTGGAGATGAGTTTATTGACTGACTGTAAAGTCAGTACACCACCTAGCGTGAGACGATTTATAAAAAGTTATTATGAACCTAGGCATGTAACTGCATCCTTATCGTTTGTTCCTGGGCATATGTGCCCCAGCAAGTGCTTGTGTTACTTTACCTCTATCCATTTCAAAACCTATGAACTGGAATAAAACTAACCTTGTGTTTGAATGAGTCTTTAGTGCAGGAGCGTAGCTCAGTAAAACAGAGAAATTCTTTTTTTTTTTGACATATGTAAAGCTTGCTGTTAATGTGCTTGGCCTTAGGGCACCAGAAACTCAGATTTGACTGCTGTGTAAAAGGTTCATGCAGATGAATAGGAATGTTTCACAGGAAGCTATGGTAGATTCTAGCTACTAGGTTTTTGTTTCAACTTCTGAGTTGCCTCTGATGTAGCTCATATTCTTCCTTTTGCTTTCAGTGTTGCTTACGAGACTGCTCAGGGAGAATTATTTTGTTATTGCTACGATTGTCTTTCACTTGGACTGCTTATAACCTTATCCAAATGCCTCAAAATCCATCAGTAGTGTTCAATGATTCTTTACTAGCTAGAAGTTGGAATGGCATCTTCCCTTTTGTTCATTGTATGTTGTCCTGAGCACACCTTCTGCTTTGACAGCCATTTTAATATATACTTTAATGTAAGAACAATTAACTACTGGGACAACATCAGCTTTCAGAGCAAGGAAAGGTTATTTTCATACTTGAGAGCAACAACTGTGTTCTTTCCTCATCCATAAATTTTCAAATGAGTACAGTCTGCAGTGTGCAGCGCTAAACTGTGCTGAAGTTCAGCACAGAGGCCTTTACCAGATCATCATAAAGATAGAAGCCATTCGTAAAATCTGGATCTCTGTGCAAACTTCATCAAGACTGAAGCCATTCAGATCTGAGGCTTTGATTTGAGTGGCACACTTCTGAATATTGACATTTGGCTGTGTCAGAAAATACAAGTTAAGCCAGCCCAGAGCTTTCCTCTCCACCTGTTTGCACAAAACTGCCAAGAAGAAAAATTAAATGCTTATATTACTAAATGTGAAAGCCTGTCAAAACTCCCGAGTTGTTGATTTCTGCAGCTATTTTTTGTTTACTTTTTCCTATAAAAATGTTGCTAACATCAAAGCTGGGTATCTGTTCAAGTGTGTTGAGAACAGTAAATCCCACAAAGTCTGGCTTCTCTTTTCACATACAGACTCACAGAACAACAGAGGCTGGAAAGCACCTCTGGAGATCATCTAGTCGTGTTGCTGCAGCTCTGTAGTGGGGTCATGTCTAGGTATCAGAAACTCCTGTCAGTGCAGAAAAGGGGTTCCTGTACAGCCGTAACAGTGGTGTTGCTTGGACCGAAATAATGGGGACAGGGCTTACTTATTTAGCTTCACTGCACATCCCTTGAAGACTTGTTCGGAGCCAATTCTGCTATGTCTGAAGCTGTGGGGCAGGCTGCGGCTCTCTTGTTTGCCGCATTTCAGGCCAGAGCACCTATTCTGCACTACACCAAAGAATGGCACATAGGAACATAATGTGATAGCTATGGGAAATATGAGGAAGGAGGAGGAGAGTAGCAACTAGCTCTGAACAGAAGAAACCAATTACAGTCAGCAGAAGGGGAAAAATCTCTGTCCATCTTTTGCTCTTTCTCTGCAACAGCTCAGGGTGACACTGACCTCCTCCTCACCCTCCCCTGTTACTGTCCTGAAAACAAACCTAAGAGCTGACGGGCAACTAGGCGACTGCAGTGATCAAACACCTCCCAACATGTGCCAAACAGTAGGCACAGCTGTATGTTTGTCACTACACTGCTTCCTCTGCAGAGAAAATCAAATGGCATTTGTTCAGTTCTGACTGGGCTATCATTTCATATCTTGCTTTCAGCTCTTTTTGATCTTCAATCTGTTGACTGCATTTCCCTCCACAGTAATGAGGGAGACTGCTGAGGAGCCACAAAACATGCAAGAGCTGGGGGAGAGAACAGCACAGCCCAAGATTCACCATAACGGCAACATAATGGGGCCTCCAGAGACCTGTACTTTAAACGGTTGGGGGATCTCTCACAGTGTAAATTCTTATTTCCCTTGGAGAAACTGCATCACATAACTTTAAGAGAGTTACGGGAACTTACTGCTATGGCTGTTCAGTCATTACTTCACAGATGTTCATGCATCAAGCACCAAATCATGATGCAAATCATGGGCTTTGTGACTGAGAAGAAGAATTTGGCAATTTGCCATTTGAAAAATCCTTTTATGAAAGGCAAAAAGCAAATCTTTGCCACTGCTTTCTAAGAAGAGGTGGTTTTATTTCATCTGGCCCAGGTCTTTTTTTAAAATATTGCTTCTATTAACCCATTCCCATTCAAGCACCTCCACTCCCTCCTTAGAAATTAAGCTACATACTCCCTATACCACATAACAGTTTGCCTCAGAAATGTTAAACTCAGTGTCTCAGTTCTCAAGATTTTGTGGCACAAGGCCAGTGTAAATTCACTCCTGTGTTGGATCCCTCTTTGGCTTAAAACGTAGCAAATCCTGCTAAAAAAAAAAAAATCACCAGGGGTGGTGTAACATTTGGAAGTAAGAGAGCCTGTGAAGAGGCAGCACTGCCCTCTGTATGACATTCATATACCACAGTGGAAATGTGTCATTTTCTGAAATTAATTTTTTGTTAGGGATTAGAGAGAAAAAGAAATGGGTGGAGAAGTTAGAATCATTTTATATTTTTCTGACAAGAAGGGAACCCTGGAAATAAGAATTCTTTCAGTGTTTGAAAGGAAGAACCTATAGGGGCAAAGGTGTGGAGAAAGCTCTCACAAGGAACACAATTCAGAAATCACTGGGAGCATTTTGCAAGTGGCATGACAGCACACTGGGGAGGAAAAAGTTTTCTCAATTTGAAGTAAAAAAACATAGCCCAGAAAAGAAGCCATCTTTTCCTGATGTACCCCCATCCTGCTCATCATTGCCACCAGTATCCTGCAAGCTGCCTAGTCCTGCTGTTTTTGTCAGACTCACGCAAATCCTGCGTCCAAGCAGAAATTGGCTCTTAACTTATCCACCACAAGAACTTGACAGATATTTCATTGTTTTCTTTCAAACCACTTTCTAGACCTAGGTTTAATTTCAGAGCTATTTATCCATTCAGGCTTAGCTCCCTGTCTTCTGTCTATAAATCAACATCGATCTCCATCTTCTTATTTCTTTAATTAATGCTTGTTCATTGAGCAGTGTATTGAGAGGTTTTACAAAAGACTGCTGCTGAATGGCAAATGAAGCTGGGGGGCAGTGGTGGGAAGGGTTGGAAGCAAACAGGAGGGTACCACTTTCTTTTTCCTTTGTTACACTTTATATCTCGTGTTTGTTATAAAAGACAGTGTCGTGTTGAAGCCGATCTTAGAGAATAGGAAAGAAAGAGTCAGAAATAGATAAATACCATCCTAAGTACCTGAATGGACAGAGTATACATAGAAAAATACACTTATTTGTCTAGGATAGCTTAGCTACAGGCTGTTTTCAGCAGTCCTCTTCCTGATGGATGCACAGCTTTGATGCTCTCTGCAAGGAGTGCCTGGAGAAAAAGTTGCTTATGTCGGGTTAGAAGAGAAGGGAAAAAAGAAGAGGAGGGAGGGGAGGGAGGCCAAACTCATCTTCACTCTATAGCTGCCTCCATCTCTGCTCTCAGCCTGAAGTCACTGGTTCCTGATTTGCTGCCCCTTAAAACATTTTTGTTCATGATGGTTGTCACCCACCCAGCAGTCGCCTTTCTTTCCTGAGCTCCCACCCATGGCCTCAGTGGTAGTATCACACAGGACCCTATTGCCTGCGTAGCTTGCAAACCAGCAAATTCCTCTGGGGTGGCTTCTACCTTCCTGTCTTCACCCTAAATCCCAAACACCATCGGCACTCCTTAGCCCCCACCCCAAAGACTACTGACAGCCACAGTCAATGCCCCATCCTCGGCCTGGAGATGTCGAGTGCTGAACCCGGATGAGAAATCCAACTTATGTTATGCGTCCTGACACCAGAGGTTGAAATAGCAGAGAAAGACTTAAGTCTTGGCTTAAGAAGTTTCATTATAAGAAGAACTGTGCTTATGAAATGTGAATTCTGTGTGGGTCTAACCAGCAGTGAGATATCTTTCACATGACTCTGTCTCAGAAGGCCTGTTGGGCCAGCTGCAAAAGTTCACTTTGAGATAAAAAGATTTCCTGCTGAGGATCAGTAATAAATGCTGATCTATGACGTGAGTTCAGCTCAGGCTGAGAGCTGAAGCAGCTGTGTATCGGGCAATGGGTTTTTCCCTCTGGCAAAGGAGGAGCACAGCTCTGGGGGCCAAAAAGGGGCTCTAGGCTGAGCCCCAGGTCTCTGAGCTTCCCATCAGAATTGGGGGAGGTTATTACCTGTTTCTGCACAGCAAGAGAGAAGCCAACTTACAGAGGCTGTGAGTTCATGCCAAAATCTGAGGTGTCTTAAGGCATGAAGGGCAAAGGTCAGTGGAACACAGCTCTCCTGGGCATGGGCAACAGCCTGCATTTTAGTACTGTCACACACAAAGTTATTCAACCAGAAACAAAAGCCATAAGCCATGGTTACAGAAAGGAGGTCCCAGGACACAGTGACTCTGAAAAGGACTTAGGGCACCGATGAACTGGACATGAAGGCTCAACTTTCTTACATGGCCACTACAGTTCTGGGGACAATAAAAAGGGAATATTGAGTAGCACTACTGACACTATGATGATGATCTGAGGGTTGGAGCACCTCTCCTATGAGGAAAGGCTGAGAGAGTTGGGGCTGTTCAGCCTGGAGAAGAGAAGTCTGTGGGGAGAACTTATGGCTGCTGTTCAGGACCTGAAGGAGGCCTATAGGAAAGATGGGGAAAATATTTTCAGCAGGGCTTGTTGTGATAGGACAAGGAGCAAAGAGGGAGGGTAGATTTAGACTAGATATAAGGAATAAAATTTTTAAGATAAGGGTGGTGAAACACTGGAACAGATTGCCCAGAGACGTAGTGGAGGCCCCATCCCTGGAAACATTCAAGGCCACGTTGGACGGTGCTCTGAGAAATCTGGTCTAGTTGAAGATATCCCTGCTCATTGCAGGGTGGTTGGGCTAGATGACCTCTAAAGGTCCCTTCCAACCCAAAGCATTCTATGATTTTATGATTATGCTTCCACTCCTCATTTGCACAGCCACTACTAGAATACTTCATCCAAATTTGGTGTTACAGATCAAAAACTACACAGATAAATTTGAGAGATCTGAGCAACGAGGATCATGCAGAAACAGCTCCTGGAAAGAAAGAATGAAGGAACTTGTCATTGACAAGGAACTTGTCATCACTAGTCATTGTCAGATACTTTTCTAATAATGGCTTCAGTGCAAGCAGGAATTAATTGAGACTCTAGTTTCTGTTACAGCAGAGGTCATGAAGGGACATTGATCAATTTTAACACCAGGATTAATGAACATGTATTCATCCCATAGTCCCAGGAATATGCTTTTAACATCTGGACTTAAAAGACCAAGATCCCCACCTATTCTACCCTAAAACTCTCCCAAAACTCAGGTAGATGTCCTCTACAAGAGGTTGAGCCACATTATCAGGTGAGTTTAGGAAGGATAAAATGTTACTCAGAAAACCAAACTTTCCTCAAAACCTCCAGAGGAGGAAAGACAGTGAGAGTTATTTAAGGCTGTTCTCCTGCCACATGTCACACGTTGTGACGCATTCTGTCAGTGTGGTTACACAGCATCCCCACTTCCTCAGACACAGCCACCTTTCCACATAGGGCCTGCGCCCCCACTGCCACTCCCCGGCCCCCCACCATGCCGCACGCAAAGTAGTAAAACTCTGCTGATACCTATCAATCCTACCCATTCCGAAGGAAGGATGGATTCTTCTCTTCATAGAGACTTCTTGCCTCTCTTTCTGGCACACAAGATCCTTGCTATGATCAAAATACAATTGCTATTCAATTTTTATTAATTATTTACTGACACTTCATTTGCTGTTCTATATAAGTTTTATAGGATACTGGCATCGCACAGGACAGAATCAATCCAGCAGTCTTTCCACATCCTGGCACCGGAGCATGAAGTTGTACGGCTGAGGTAGATAAGCTGCACAGCTAGTTTTGCATCCAGCCCTTCTGCAGCCTCACACCCATGAGCAGCCCAGGCGAATCACTGGCTCTGTTCATGCAATAGGAACGCTGGACTGCCCTGAAATACTGTTTTGCAATCGGGATTTGGTCAATACGAAAAATCCTTAAAAATTAAATCACAACTATGACAGCTAGCAGAAACTACGTAAAAACATGGAAGAAATTTAACGTATTTTGCCTGTTTTTGACTGAATTAAGAGCACTAAGCTTAATATATATACTGCTGTGGTTATGATTTCTTTTTAAAAATGTTTCCAGGCTTTAGAGATAAGAATGTGTTTACATAATAAACTATTGACATGAAATATATATATAACAAATAAGGCTACCAGTAATCTCAAAGTGAAGGTTGCCGAATACTTTCCAGAACAGGACTGTGCCTTGAAGTATTTGCAGATGTGCCAATTTTTTTCCTTTAAACTGTGCTATTATAATGTGGGTGTCTGCTTTTGAATGAATGTTTAGTGGAAGGAAAAAAAAACCCAGCTATTTCTGACCTTGAGACTAAAGGAAAATATCCTGCTTTTCCATTTTCAAAGTACACTTTCAAGCATTTACTTAAGCAACTCAGCCATGGCTGTGTTTCTTTGACAAGGGAGCCAACTCAGGAGCAAAGGACCTGTCCCTTGGGAAAACTCTGCTCAAATAGAAATCAAAAGCCTTTCAAAATGTGCACGTGCAGTGGAAATTTCTCTGAGGATTCCAGCTAAACACCCCCACCATTCAGTCACACTGAGAATAATCCAGATTGGGACTCTCAGGTGAAAGGAAATGCCTGCATTTGCTCTTTTTCTGTCACACATGGCTCTGGCCTGAGCCATGGGAATACGGGAGCCATGGGAATACAAGGACTCAAAAGCAGCTGTCTGCTTTTGTGTCCAGGCAGAATGGAGAAAAACAATGTGACCTGACCCAAGTGCATAGGAAGCGAGAGTTAATGAAGGATAAGGGTAAGTTTATAGGTGACTTGATCAAAGACATCTTGGCTTGAGGATGACATGAACTATGAGGACTAAGTTAATGTTTCACAAGTCACATTAGTGATCATGCTGAGTTTGCAAATTCTCCATTCTCTGGACGAAGAGAAAACACTGAATTTGAAAAGTTTTTTTCATAACAGAGTGTCAAACACTCTTGAAAAAATCTTATCTTTATTTTTTTATTTAGATTTTTAATTTTTTGCCTGCACAAACCAAAGGGAGACACAAACTCCATTATTATTTTGATAATCCCAACCTATGAATGTCTTCCAAGGAAAGCCATATTTTCTTTTTAAAACAGCTTCACATAAAAATGTCTCTTCCTTCTCCTTTACAAATACAAATACAGAAAGCTTTTCCAGAACCAAAGATCAAATGTGGTACTCAAATCTGTGTCCTCTGGGATTAGTCTTGTTTTCAGAAGCTGCCAAGAGCTTTCCACCCTCCTAAGCTGGCAGGAGCCCAAAGCACACAGGAACCTGCAGGAAGTTTCCAGTTTAGAACTGCCCATTGCTGCTTCTGTTAGGCTGAGTGCAATACACTGATACTTTGCTTCAAATACTATTTGTTACTCTTTTACCTTCACAGAATCACAGAATGGTTGAGGTTGGAAGGGACCTCGGGGGGTCACCTGGTCAAACGCCCCCCGCTCAAGCATGGTTACCTAGAACCTGTTGCCCAGGACCATGTCTTGATGGCTTTAGAATATCTCCAAGGATGGAGATTCCACAACCTCTCTGGGAAACCTAAGCCAGTGCTTGGCCACCCTCAAAATGAAAAAGTGTTTCTTGATGTTCAGAGGGAACCTCCTGTGCTTCAGTTTATGCCCATTGCCCCTTGTCCCGTCACTGTTGAAAAGCACCTGGCTCTTTGCACCCTCCCTTCAGGTATTTATATACATTGATAAGATCTTTCTGAGCCTTCTCTTCCTTAGTCTAAATAGTCCCAGGTCTCTCAGCCTTTCCTCATATGCGAGATGCTCCAGTCTCATCATCTTTGTGGCCCTTCATTGGACTCCTTCAAATATATCCATGTCTCTCTTGAACCGAGGAGCCCAGAACTGGACACAGTGCTCCAGGTGTGGCCTCATCAGTGCTGAGTAGATGGGAAGGCTCACCCCCATCAACCTGCTGGCAATACCTTGTCTAATGGAGGATACCATTAGACTTTGCTGCAAGGGCCCATTGCTGGCTCACGTTCAATCTGTTGTCCATGAGAACCCCCAGGTCATTTTCTGCCAAGTTGCTTTCCAGATGGTCATCCTCCAGCATATATTGGTGCATGGGGTTGTTCCTCCCCAGGTGCAGGGCTTTGCAATTTTCCTTGCTGAATTTCATGAGGCTCCTGCTGGCCCATTTGTCCAGCCTGTCAATGTCCCTCTGGATGGCATGACAACCCTCTGGCATATCAGTCACTCCACCCAGATTTGTATCGTCAACAAACTTGCTGTAGTCAGTTATAGTCTGTCCCATCATCTATATCATTGCTGCAGATGTTAAACATGACTGGACGCAATATTGACCCCTGGGGTACACCACTGGCATCCAATTAGAATTTGTGCTGTGGGTCACCACCCTCTGGGCCTGGTCATTCAACTAGTTTTTACCACTTCACTGTCACTCATCCAGCCCACATATCAACAGATTGTCTATAGGATCTCGTGGGAGACAGTGTCAAAGGCCTTGCTGAATTCTAGGTATACAATATCTACTGCTCTCCCCTAATCTACCAGGCCAGCCACTTCATCACAGAAGTTTATCACGTTGGTCAAATATGAGTTCCCCTTGGTGAAACCATGCTGACTACTCCTGATGATTTTCTTGTTCTTAATGTCCCTGGAAAGTTTTCAGCATTAGCTGCTCCATCATCTTCCAAGAGACTGAAGTGAGGTTGACTGACCTGTAGTTCCCTGGGTCCTCCTTCTTTCCCTTCTTGAAGATGGGTTGATATTTGCTTTCCTCCAGTCTTCGGGAACTTCTTCCAGTCGCCATGATTGATTACAGATTATTAAGAGTTGCATTGCAATGATATCTGCCAGCTCCCTCAGCATTCGTGAGCGCATCCCGTGAGGGGCCATGGATTTATATGTATCCAGTTTGCGTAAGTATTCCCTGACATGATCCTTTTCTACCAGGGGTACATCTTCCTTACACCAGCCTTTCCCCCTGGTCTCTGGGATTGCTGAAGGTCAGTCTTGCTAGTAAAGACTGAGGCAAAGAAGGCATACAGAGATACATATGTTTGATGTAGAAGATATATTCTGACATACTCTGAAAATGATTCAGTTCAGTCACTAGTTCAGGTTCAGCTCAGCTGAACGAGAGTCAAATCAAGCAAGATTTCAAAAATATTCCCTGTGTGTTTCTGACCACCTCTAATATTGCCTGCTTTCCCAGAACAATTTTTTTCTTTGCTCTTCTCTAAAATAGTGATTTTATTGATTTAGGGATTTGTTCAGCTAACCTGGTACATGTTATTAGAGTGAGTAAGCAGGTTGGGATCTCTGGGACCCTGGAACCAATGAAAAGAAAGGTCTAGATGATAACGGGAAAGAAATTAAGAGTGAGCTTGTGGGAGAGCATGTATCAATGACATAGCCCTACTAACATTCAGCTTTTCTCAGTCCATTTTCTTAAGCTTCAAGCCCTGAAGTCACCTGAAGAGATTAGAGTAGAAAGGGAAAGGGGTGGGCTGTGTCTAACTGTGGGTAATTATATCAACCTAAAACTGTACACCCCCCTGGTCTGGTCCCCTGCTCAAGATTTTTACTTGATGGACGCCCATGGAAATGCAATTCTGCTACAAAGCCAGCTATACTTAGGATAGAAAAAGTACTGAGGTACCAAGGAGAAGATATCATGACTTTGGCCTTAAGAATATAGCAGCTGGGAGTGCTGGCGTCCTGATGGCAATACAAGGGCATAAACTAAAACAAATGAAACATCTAGCCAGTTGATGATTAAGGAGCAGTTTTTAAATTACCTGTGGTTGCAACCACAAGCCAGCAAGGGGATACTCTTCTATGTTTAAAAATCTGCTAAATCTTTGAGGCAGCCCCTCTGTGAACTGAGGTAACAAGAGTCAAAAAAGCCTGTTTTCTACCCTGTCAGTGTAAGGTTTGATTCCTTCCATATAGGCTAACATCATAGGGGCCTAGGGAGGTCACGGCTACTCTTCCTCTCCCTGGCCAGAAATGGAGAAGAATGTAGGACTTGTAACTGTGTTTATCATGGAGAGTCAGGGAAGACTGGGGTCTTGCACTTCATAGTGATGAAGTAAAAGAAGAGAGAAGGATGGTGTCAACATGAGGGCAAGCAGAAGGGTGGAGAGGACTGCTAAAAGCAGCAACTCTTTGTGGCTGAACTTCACAGCAGGAGGAAAGGCAGCCTTCAAAAATCACAAAGGCAGAAAATTACTGCAAATAGCCAAAGTGCAGCTTATCCAGGAAACACATTCTGTCCCCTTTTGGGAATATGACGTATTCTTGGTGTCAGGCACTGCAAACCACAAGAACGCAATGTGGATCTCTGCAGAGACAGCTGTACAAAAATCCATCTTATTCAACCTGGCAGTACAGGCACACACACACAGAATAAAAAAAAATGCATTTAAAAAGCAAACTTTATCTAGCAAGACTCACCAGATTTTAAAATAAAATTCATGTGGCTACACAAACTCATTGAATGGAAAGGTTGTGTTATGTTCACACGAAGTTTGCACTACACAAAACTCTATGAAGTTCTGTAACTCAAGAAAGAGGTAAGAGTTAAATTCTTTTATGGCTGAGTACTGACCTTTTTTCTGTAATAGTTTACAATTTTCAATGAGGTTTCAAGCTATGTTGAGAGCATATTTAAGATACTCAAGTGTAGTCATCTTTGTTAGCTGGTAATCTCCTAAATCTCTGTAAGTAAGAGGGCAGAAAGCCCTGTTCCAGAAGTCAACCCACCTAGACACAACTCCTGCTGCAAATGACCCAGTCAAGGTGATTCTCACTCTGTTAACTGTACAGGAAGCTGAGAAAGACTGGCTGGCCGTTGAGGTAAGTAATTTTTAACATTGCGGATATGGAGAAGAATGTAAATGACAAGAGAAGATGGGAGAAGGATAGAGTGTTCTTCTTCTTAAGGAAGAAAACTTGCTAACCAGTAAATCAGAGAGTTTCTTTTTTTCCATTGTTCCATCAGCTTACAAGCAACACAAGGAATTACTAACAACAGTGATCCAAGAAACTGTTGAAGTATATTCTTTACTTTAAAAGGACTACTTGCATACTTAAGAATGTATTTCAGAGTTTGCTGGATAAAGGCCTGTATTAATCATGAACTATGAAATCATCAGAGCAGTTTATTTGGAGGCTAGGTCTTGACATAGTTTAGCTCTTCCTGACCTTATTTTTTCTACAGCACTGCTTGCTGTACCTGTTTAATACTGTGATATGTATTAAATCATTCAATGATTTTTCCACTCGGTGGGCAAGTCTCTTCTGCTTTTGATCAAACATATCTGAAGTTATCATGACTTCTAAGATTGCACTCTGAAGTAACAGGGACAGGGGCTTTATCAGAGTGCTCAGAAATAGTATTTGTTCCACAGTGTTAATTCTCCAACTTTGTTTGGGAGCTGTTTGTTTTCTACTTCTTGAAAAAAGATTATTTACTTAAAATCTGCAGCATAGCTGGATAGGGCTCTTCCTTCAAATTAAAATGATTTGCCCTCAGAGAATTTATGTAAATCTTTGCAAATTAATTTCAAAAAGCCCCACTCTGGAGAATCTGTGCTGTTCTTGTAGAACACAAAATTATATTAAAAAAAATACACCTCTAAAACAATATAAAACAATGCACATTAAATAGAACAAGATTACTATTTTCTATAGGCCAAATCCTTGGCTTGTGCAAATTGGTACTACTTTCAAGTCTTCAGAATGTATAAGTTTATCCTAGCCAGCCCACTATTTTAAAAATCTGAATGTCCTGAGCCTTACATTTAATATTATTATATTTTTAATAAGTAGTTAATTAGCATGTTCCAAGCCCCTGCCTAGAGGATTGCTGAAAAACCTGAGTTGCCAATTGCAGGGCTAAGTTAGTCAACATAAAGTTAATGTGATATTACATGGCACATTGAGTAGAGCATTTATAAAACCAGTGGAGCAGGCCTTTTGTTTTATATAGGAGCAAGGGAAATCTGTTATGGAAATAATGCTGTTCAGGAAATACAAATATCTGCCCCATTCTTCTGCTGCCAATGCATCATTTTCAAATGACTTAAGCCTTATTTAAAGTATGAATGTTCTCCTCAGCCTCATTTCTCTCACAATTTTTTTTTTCTGTTTACTATCCCCAGCTCTTCTTTTTCTAAATAGACCGCCCTGGGGTTCCTTTCATCCTTCATTGATCTATAGCTATAGCGATATCTTCCTAGAGATCTACACTTCTTTCCTCCTTTCCTTGTTTTTCTTTCATATTTTTCTATCTTCTCTACTTATTTCAATGTTCCCCTTTTCCTTTGTATCTTTTCATCCATATCTCCCAAAACAAGAAACAGAGAAAATAAGGCTAATACTAATAACAAGAAATCTGTGCCTCTGGTCCCAAGTACATCACAAATAGTCACAGAAGTAAGTCAGGCTGGATGTACCATCCAAGAAGCAATCTTCTGGTGTTAGCACATCTCATATGTACAAATGGAGGTGAGATTTTTATTCTGGCAAAGAATAATGACCATTCCTAGACACAACTAATACATCTATTCATGATTATTAGTGTCATATTTAATGAAATATAAGCTCATTTCTTGCAAGTTCCAATTTCATTCCTTTCATTTTCAGCTTGCCAGTCTAACCTAAGAGTTTATGGGAAAAAGTAGTTCATTTATGGGAAAAAGTAATTTCTTTCTAATTAGCCAAATGTACATTGTGACAACCTGGAACGTGTGAAGAGAACAAGTATGCTCTTAGCAGAAAAGATCCTTGTGAAGTTCTCTGTAGTGTGCTTCAAGAGATCAGATCTTTATTTAATCATCATCTTTATCACTCTTCTCAAAGGAAAATTATCCAAACTGCCTTTTGATAACCCTTTTTGCAACGATCAAAGGTCATGTCTTCTAAAGTCATAGCTTCAGCTGGGTGTTGCAAAATTGTAAAAGCATTAGGGAACCTTCCTCAATTTAATGCTCCTTATATGTTCTATGGCTTCACAGTTCATTAAGCATTTCGTCAATGAAAAGATGTTATGGTTGATGAGATGTCTTCATTAAAATCTCTGTCATTAAGTCCTTATAATTTTAGAGGAGAAAAATGGCTTTTGTTCTGATTTTTCTCTACTCAAAAGTCAATGCTTTGTAAAATTTGGCAAAATTCCACTTGGCCTTTCCTGAATGAGCTCAGAGTATGAAAAATTATTTTCAGTCAAGAAGTTTTTGTTGTGCTTATTTTGCAGTCAACCAGCTACAAAATAGTCTTACCTATTAAAAAAAAATCCAGCCCAAGCCAGTCCTCGCAGATAGTCACCTGTTTTAACTTGTTTAAAAAAAATGCTACACTGTAAAAGAGAATGTCTCTTTTATTCCAGAAAAATAGACTTGGCAGACAGTAAATGTGTGAGTAATACGGTAATGAAAACAATGCATACCAAAAATAAGAGTCCATGCCAGCAGATCTAGCACTCTACTCAATGAAATAATTATTCATTTGCGTATGTTGTGTATTATATACATCTAAACACAAATCCTTGGCACATTTGACTGGAAAGCACAATCAGTTAGTCATAATTTGTAAATTCATTACAAAACCTCTGTTCAGCAATGTCAGATCCATCATATAAGAATAAACAGTGGCTCAAGACAGCCATAAGAAGACAGTAAGAGAAACAAATTATATTTACATGTCCTCTCATCAGAACTCAGCAAGGCTTTTAGACATAGCTGCTGATGGCTTGGAAAATCTTTGAAGAATGTAAGTAGTCGTAGAATCATAGAATGGTTTGGGTTGGAAGGGACCTTAAAGGCAACTTCCACTAGACCAGGTTGCTCAAAACCCCATCCAACCTGGCTTTGAGCACTGCCAGGGAGGGGGCAGCCACAACTTCTCTGGGCAACCTGTTCCAGTGCCTCACCACCCTCACAGTAGAGAATTACTTTCTTATATCTAGTCTATATCTACCCTCTATCAATTTACAGCCATTTCCCCTTGTCCTATCCCTACATGCCCTTGTAAAAAGTCCCTCTCCAGCTTTCCTATAGGCCCCCTTCGGGTACTGGAAGGCTGCTATAAGGTCTCTCTGCAGCCTTCTCCTCTCCAGGCTGAACAATGTCAACTCTCTCAGCCTTTCCTCATAGGAGAGGTCTTCCAGCCCTTGGATGATCTTTGTGGCCTTCCTCTAGACCTGCTCCAACAGCTCCATGTCCTTCTTGGGCTGGGAGCTCCAGAGCTGGATGCAGGACTCCAGGTGGGGTCTCATGAGAGTGGAGTAAAGGGGCAGAATCAGCTCCCTTGAACTGCTGGCCATGTTTCTCACGATGCAGCCCAGGATATGGTTGGCCTTCTGGGCTGTGAGCGCACATTGGTGGCTCCTGTCCAGCTTTTCATCCACTAGTAACCCCAAGTCCTTCTCCTCAGGGCTGCTCTCAGTCCATTCTCTGCCCAGCCTGTATTTGTGCTTGGGACTGCACTTGCCCTTGTTGAATCTCATGAGGTTTGCACAGGCCCACCTCTCAAGCCTGTCAAGGCTTTCCCTTCAATGACATGCCTTCCCTCCAGCATGCTGACCACACCACACAGCTCAGTGTCATCAGCAAACTTGCTGAGGGTGCACTCAACCCGCTCTCCGTGTTGCTGACAAGGATGTTAAACAGCACTGGTCCCAGTACTGACCCCTGAGAAACGCCACTCGTCAATGTTCTCCACTTGGACATCAAGTCATTGACCGCAACTCTTTGAGTGCAACCATCCAGCCAATTCCTTGTGTACTGAGCGGTCCATCCATCATATCCATGTCTCTCCAATTTAGAGACAACGATGTCATGTGGGACAGTGTCAAATGCTTTGCTCAGGTCCGGGTAGATGATGTCAGTTCCTCTTCCTTTATCCACCGATGCTGTAAAGGCCACCAAATTTGTCAGGCAGGATTTGCCCTTAGGGAAGCCATGTTGGCTGTCACCAATCACCTCCTTATTTTCCATATGCCTTAGCATAGTTTCCAGAAGGATCTTCTCCATGATCTTGCCGAGCACAGAGGTGAGACTGACTGCCCTGTAGTTCCCCGGGTCTTCTTTTTTACGCTTTTTAAAAATAGGGGTTATGTCTCCACTTTTCCAGTCTGTAGGAACTTCATTGGACTGCCACAACTTCTCAATTCCCTCAGGACCCACGGATGCACCTCATCAGGTCCCACGGACTTGTGCACCTTCAGTTTCCTTAGATGGTTTCGAACCTGATCTTCTCCTAGAGTGGGTGGTTCTTCATTCTCCCAGTCCCTGCCTTTGACATCTGCAACTTGCGCAGTGAGGCTGGAGCACTTGCTGTTGAAGACTGAGGCAAAAAAGTCCTTGAGTACCTCAGCCTTCTCCATATCCTGGGTAACCGGGTCTCCTGTTTCCTTCCAGAGAGGGCCCACATTTTCGCTAGTCTTGCTTTTATCACTGACGTACCTATAGAAGATTTTCTTGTTGCCCTTGATGTCCCTGGCCAGATTTAATTCTTTCAGGGCTTTAGCTTTCCTACC
>Ga0065711_1002171_pt1 | contig 35980 bp, 7 predicted proteins | sample Hoacrofraction12_FD_59098 | JGI IMG/M metagenome (GOLD analysis project Ga0065711, IMG submission 59098) | Hoatzin crop microbial communities from Cojedes, Venezuela - Epithelial fraction 12 v2 (version 2) | ecosystem: Host-associated > Birds > Digestive system > Esophagus > Crop | place...
AGTTCAAGAAGGATGAAGAGCTACTGGAGAGAGTCCAGTGGAGGGCTACAAGGATGATGAGGGGACTGGAACATCTCCCCTACGAGGAGAGGCTGAGGGAACTGGGCTTGTTCAGCCTGAAGAAGAGAAGGCTACGAGGGGACCTAATAAATGCTTATAAATATCTGAAGGGTGGGTGTCAGGAGGATGGGGTCAAGCTCTTTTCAGTGGTGCCCAGTGACAGGACAAGGGGGAATGGGCACAAACTGAGGCACAGGAAGTTCCGTCTGAACATGAGGAAGAACTTCTTCCCTCTGAGGGTGACGGAGCCACTGGAACAGGCTGCCCAGGGAGGTTGTGGAGTCTCCTTCTCTGGAGATATTCAAGACCTGCCTGGAGAAGGTCCTGTGCAGCCTGCTGTAGGTGACCCTGCTTCAGCAGGAGGGTTGGACTAGATGACCCACAGCGGTCCCTTCCAACCCCTACTATTCTGTGATTCTGTGATTCCTGGCATTGCACACAAGCTAATAAGTCAGATCCCTCAGCTAAATACATAGGGTTTTTTACACAGGCAATGCTATTGAAGCTATATTTAGACCTAAAATGGCTTATGTGCATCGAGCATGGTATCTTGCATCACATTCTTCACTCTGGAGAAACCAGCCCACTGCCTCTCAAATCACTTGTGTAGATATACATATCCTATTGAACTGTTACCTGTGAAATTCCTTCTCTCTTGGGTCACCGAATAATCCTCTATCTAAGCATTAGGATTAGGAAGGTTTTACCTCATTCCCCAAAAGACAAAAAAAAACCACTAGAGTGGGATGCTTTCTGTCAGTCATGTGAATAGAAACGCCACAGCATGTTAGTAATTATTAAACCTTCACCTTGCGATGAGCTAATGCAAGCTGGAGATGGTATCAACATCATACGCATCAACATATGCATAAACTCTCTCCATCTCTTCAGTAAGAAATTTGTTTTAAAATATTTTATTGAAATATCTAAGAATAATTCCCACAGTAAGTTACCCATTTCCATCCATAAATTTCTAGGCAATTCTAAAATGTTTAGCCATTTCAAGTTGACTTCAAAGTAAAATCCTGTTAAACAGAAAAAGGTAATCTTAGCTGCTCAATGAACTTTTAAAAATAACTTCTAGAGCAAGCCTGTTTTATCATTTTGCAAATGTATTTTAAAAAAATATTTAGTAATTATAAATTATCAGTCATCGTCTGAACTTGAAAACTTCATAAAACCTGAAAACAAAATATACCCTTTGTAACATATTCTAAAACATAGTAATATTTTGGAATTTTTGGTTATTTTTCTCTTATATTGCTTTTGTTTACTTTTTGACAACATAGTACTGAAAAACAAATCCAAAGATCAGCAGTTTTAGAGGAACTTTATTCTGAATGTCTCCTTTTTTATTTTAAACATTCTGCAGTTTTTCAGCCTCCATTTTCCCTCAAAGTTAGGAAAACAACTGGCTTGGACATTTTCTCCATTATTATATTTTAAATGAACAATTTAAAATAAAGTTTTCATAAGTTAGTAAGACAAAACTTACTCAATCTGTAAACATAACACTTTGTTGCAGGCCACACAAGATTGAGAGAGTTATTAATAGCCATTCATTGCAGAAATGAAATATTTAAGATAGTCTTGTCTCAGTTTGGCTAAATTTGTTGAGTTTATTTTCATAAACATTTAAACAGGAAATGTACCAATTGAGATGAAACATCTCATTTACTTTTATGCCTGTCAGCAGCTGTAGCATAGTTACATACACCCCACTGCATCACTTATAGCTCAGACACAAGTTGGAGGGGGAAATAGACAACTGCAAAGAAATATTTCACTTTATAAGATATTATTTAAATTATATGTAAAGAGCAGTTTAATATTCCTTATTCAGGAAATATGAAGCTCATTTTAATTTAATCAATAGTTTACTGCAGAGATCTTCTATTTAATCAAATTTAAATTGTTCTTTTAGGCTTAAAGTATTGAATGCTTTTAAATGCAATACTCTGTGAGAAAGATTGGACATGTATATTTCTAGGATAACAGTAAGGGTATTCTTTTTATATGGTCACGGGTCTAAGAAAAGTTTAGGTACTATACCACTTAATCCTGCATTGAAGTAAGTTTTTACTTAAAAGATGGGGCAAATTCACTTAAAGGAGCCTATGCAGGAGGGATCTCTCCTTTATGTCTGCATCCTTGCTTGAAAATACAGGAAAATTACAGCGACAGAAAAAAAGATGATCGTGGTTTGCATACAGAAGAAAAATTGCTAAACATAACATTTCATAATTTGGACTGGGTATTATCTAGTTGTGTAAAATTCACCAAATAGGCATCTACAGAGATAATTAAATCTCTTCAGTCACTTTATTTTTATGTCAGTTTCATAAAATACTACACTGACACTGCAGGAAAAACATCAGGTAAGTCAGTGCCCAATCTCTCCATCATTAGCAGACATAAAAAAATTGTATGTTTCTACACAGATGGTTTTATTTCAGAGCATGGCTACGGTGCATAAGCACCCTGGCGGGGTGGTGAACAGAATGAATCTCTCTGTCAACCCGGAGAGCTCTCACAAAGGTGGCTGCAAAGTGGAAGATACCTACTCAGTGGTATACTAAATATCCTCTTGAGAGCAGGTTGACTAGTTACAAGCTCCAAAATGGGAATTTTTCCATTGTGTGGGGATAAAAAAAAATATTAAAAAAATAATCCCAGCCTTTAACTATAACTCACAGACATTAGATCACTGACGGGAAAAGCTTTGCTGCAGATGTTGAAAAGAAGTGATGGGAAAAAGCTGGCTACTGTGACTAATGGCAAATGTGAAAGCAAGGAGTAAGAACGTGCAGAGAGGGATAAAACAATTGAGTGACAAGCAGAAGGGATTTCCAGCACAGTGAATAAACACCAGAAAAATATTCAAGAAAGACAGAGGAAGATCAAGGCTAAAAGTCATTTGAGACAAAGATTGGTCTTAAAGCCAACATGTTGTAAGAAGAAATTAATCCTTTCATTAAAAAGTGGAGAACATAGATGGCTGTTCTCAGCATAACAAACCCAAACCAACCACCCAAACAGAAAACCCAACCAAACAAACAAAAAACTTCTGAACCAAGGAAATGGGTTAATATTCATTGATACCATAAAGGAAAAATCTTGCCATAGAAGATACATGTTCAAGTTAAAGATTGACAGAACACACCCATCCTGCTGGCCAACCCTTTTTTGAGGCCAGAAGCAGTCAACTGTGACTGTTTTTAAGTTCCAAGGAGCAGAAAAATGTGCTGAGGTCAGTCCAGCCCTCTGTCCATCCCTTTACATGAAAAAGTAGATCTCCTTCTGGCTATTGGTGTCTCTCTCTCTTCCCTGTTCTCAAGACACTCTTCCTGTGTTCTGGCTTGTTGCTTCTATTCTTGGGCGTGGAAACTCCCATTCCCCAGACTCACCATCTTTTGATTGCATAGAAGTCGTTGTTGTTGACATTAACGACAGATATATTCAAATGGACTAAATCATTGAAATTCCTACTCATTATGTCAAGTCATTGTAGTTGTATTATTTAATTAGCTCATAGACAAAAAGATATAAAATTAATCTAAGTGATCAGTGTTACTTTCTGCTAGGAAAACTAGGGGAATATGGTCTAAACGAAACTTCTCTATGGAGGGTACAGAACTGAGTGGAAGCAGAAACCTCCAGAAAGGAAAAAAATCAATTATTAAATAACAAAATGAGAAGGAAATTAGAATTTAGATGAAGAAGCAGGCATGTATATCATCACATTTCTAAAGTACAAAAAATTATGAAACATCTTTCTTTTCCTGGAAAACAGAAGGAGATTTCATAATAGTTTTTTAGAAAACTGGAGAAACAGAAGAAAATGTGTAATATAACAGAAATGGAACATACTAGAGTTAAGAGAAACCAAATACACAAATATGCTGTGAGGAATAATCAATAGTGAGGAGTACATCAGAAAAAAAAAGTGGTGAGTTGGAGCAGTTCACAAACAAAACATCTCAACCACACAGTGCTCATAGAAGAAGATGCCAGAATCAATGTGGAAGATATTAACAGAAGCATTTCATGTAGTCCACAGGTATTGATCTATCCCATTGAGAGGTGATGAAGTATTTAAGGAAAACATAGATAAGCTGGATATAGTTGTGAAGTAGAAAACAAGAATAATAAAAAGTTTAGAAAAATTCACCTGTAGGAAAGCTTGAAGCAGTTCTACTGTGCATTCTTCAGAAAAAAAAAATTAAAAAGAAAAAAGAAAAAAAGAGGAGGGGCAATCTTCTGACATGTGAAAAAATAAAACAGAAAGAAAAGAAGATGATAAGCTACTTCTCAGGGTAATAAAAACAAAAAAAAAATATTTTTTAACCAAAATTTTTATCAGACAATAGCTGGCGGTAAGGATGGTATAGCATTGGAATCAGCTACTATGTAAGGAAGCTGCAAAAGGTGTGTAAATGGCTAGACAGGCATGTGTCTGTGGTGTAGCTGCACTCGATCCTTCTTCAGTGCAGGCTCCCCACCAGCCCGGTATTTCTGTTTAGTCACCAGGAATACAAAAGGACTCTTCACCTCTAAGTAACATTTGCTAATATCTACTTTGCCAACAGTGGTTAATAAAGGTGAGACTGCTTAGCACATGGAACAAGCATTACTTAGCAACTATTTTTTTGCAACAACCAACCTTGTGCCAGACTTCACCGATGTCATTCTCAGATGTGGTTGTCACCTTAGTAAAAGGATGAAAAGCAGGATCTCCTGTTCCTTTAAATTTTTTTTGGACAGGGTTGAATCTGCTTCCCGTCAGAGCAGTCATAGGATTATTACATTTAGAGATCAGCTTGCATTGGCTTTTCAGACGATAGCTGCAAAGACTGACAGCAGAAGCATGAGCTAGGTCACTCCTATTTTACACACAAAATACTCTCTACACTAAAACCATGGGACTGAGTAGTCAAAATCATTCGACTTTAAGACTGAAAAAATAATCAGGGAGCTATGGTAAAAGTCTGGGATGCTGGGGTGTTCAGTCTGCATACTCTGCCATTGATGAGGCAGCATATAGCAAGACACTTAAGTCTCTACAGCTCCTTAGCTGCAAAACAGACAATGATTCTGTTTCCCTGAGAAGGAGTTACTTTCCAGTCCCTGTCTTACTAAAAACTACAACAGTTTCATTCACTACAGTAATGTTGAGAAGAGAAAGACGTGTCAAAAAGACATAGATTTGGCCCTCTGTAAATTTTTCTCTGACAAGCCATATATCAATAATTTTGAATTCGTACCTCTTTTTTTTATCTCAACAATTATGTACTTGGATAAACACAGCAGACATCCTTAAAAATCAGATAACTGCATGCATTTCTTATATTGCTCCAGCTATTGAGCAATCGTAGTTCCATAACTCATGGCATTGACCACATGAAGAGCTAAAAATGGTGTGAGAATTTGTTTCCGTCTCATGATTACATTGGTTTAAAAAAAGTAACAAATCACTATATTATTGAAAACTGCAGAACATTGGAAAAAATACCAATCCAGGCTTCAGTTTTACAGAAATATATCGTTTTCTCATTCTAAGTTATTGGGCTGGGTTCCCCCCTGCCCTGTTGAATCCTAGATTAAAAAGGATGTTTTGCCCTAAATGTGCTTGTCTTGGAAAGGCTACTTGGTATTGTTGTAGTTGTATGTCAAAAGGAGGACTGAAGTCTCAACAATTGCTAACCTCTCCCATGGTGTGCTAATAAAAGGTCAGAGGCCCACATGTGGCTTGCAGCCTGGGGAATTTCTCTCAATGTTCTGCCAGGGATGGGACTGCCTGAATGGTTTCTCTCATAAGTTTTAAGCCATAAACTGCATCCTACTTGGCTTGCTGAGCCAAAACTGGACCCAAGGGTATCCAGAGTCTTGGCTGATGGGAAAAAATGAGTGCTTCCTATGGAAGCCACAGCTGTTTTCCTGAGAGAGAGCACAGATGCTCAAATATTTCTCTACTTTCCGTTTCTGACTACCTGTTCTGGCAGCAGTTACAAAAAAGGGGGAGGACAGAGGCAGGCACCCAGCTGCTTTTAATAAGCCTTGGCAGCACAGGTACTGATTGCATAAACACTAAAAATGTTCAAAAATAATTTTTTCTGGATTTCAAACTTTAAAAAAGGTGAGACCATGCGCTAATGCTCCCCCTCTTCCCATCTTAAGCAGAAATTTAGTGATCAGGAAAAAGACTTTAATTATGAAAGCATAAACTATTTCAGGGAAAAAATGATACTGCACACTCTTGAAAATATATTGCTCATAGAAGTGTGTGTATCTATATATATAAATATATATACAGAAATTCAAGCACATATATAAAATATGTATATCCTATGCGTTTTCTAAAAAGATTTGTTTCTTCCATCAGACTGTAGGTTCAATGTCATAATATGGATTTGATTTTGAATTGTGGGGCCATATTTATCCCTAGTGTAACTCTGAATTCAAAGAAAATACACGTGCAAAGTTATATTATACATTGATTTGGCCAAGAATTCTATGTAACATCAGCTACCTCATAAATTTAATTGAAATTATACTACATTGGAATGAGGCTTATGATACTGTTTAATAACTGTTTAGTAATTATTCATATCTGCCATTTTTTGCCTATACTTACTGATTTCCAATGATCTTTCCACAGATATACTTGGTCAAAAGTCTATGCTTCTATTCTGGACAGGTTACATAGCCCTTATAGTGACACCCTTCAACACTTTTCTCCAGTTCTACCTTTTGAAGTATTATATAAGTATTTCTTAAAATGACTTCATTAGTCCAACTAAAGCACAGTTAATTAATGAAAGTAAAAATTGAATAGTAGATTGTTATAGCTGATATGTAAACAGCAGACCAGCACATACATAAGACCCTAAAATCCCTAGATTTAATGGTTATTCATTGCTCAGTGAATCAACAGAAGAACTATCAGTTAAACTTACAGTTTGCTAGTTTATTTGCTTATTTTAAGGACAGCTCTGTCAGTCTCGTTCATGGCTGCACCTTTTTGCTACCTGCAGTGCTCAGTCAGTGCCTGCCCCTTCTGTCACAACTCTGTCTTCCTTTGAAATGAAGAAACATCTGTCCATCTGCCGGGTAAGTAAGCAGATGATCAAAGTTGTCTGCAAAAAGCTTTGTGAAAGCGCTTTGGGAAAGAGCAGCTGTAAAAAAGTGGTAATACTCCCCAACAGACAACCAAAAAGGCATTCTCCCCACAAGAAGTCTGCATGATGATTCCTTAAAGACTTGCAGCAGGCTACTTGAATAGCCGCTGACCAGTCTTCCTCAGGGCTCTCCCTCTCCACCCCATTGTTTATGAAGATCTTTCATTTACCTTGAGTCCCCCAAATTTTTTGCTGTTTTTGTCTTGATCACTCGCTAGACATCAGACACTTCTTTCTACTTCAGTTCAGTGACCAAACTACATTACCAATGCTGTTGCATGAAGAGCTAAGCTGCTTTCCTAGCCAGTACGTTCCCCAGACAGAGTAATAGGTTTGACTTGACAGCTTCCACAGAGGTATTGTCAGAGGGTGCCCGAGCATTCCTTCAGACCAGAGAAGCTTTACAGCTGGTGAAGTCAGATCCAGCTTGGTGAACACTGTATTTCTGAACCATAAGGATAAGAAGTTAGATCCACTCTGAATGGTGATCTCATCGCTCAGCCACGCAGGCTGCTGCCACCCCCTTAGAGGTGGAAACCACCAGCAAGATGGATCACGTAAGAACCCTTCTAGGAATGGAACAAGAGGAAGAAAGTGGTTTAATTTGACCAAACCATGAGTCTGAGCTAGTAAGGAAATCACAAGTTCAGAAAAAGAACTCCTATATTTAAGCCACACCTTGCCCAAAACTGCTCAGACAGGAAAGAGTTATGGGAATTTTGTCGCCTGTGTTATACTCTAGAGCTTAATTCTGCACTGTCTCACTTTCTCCTTTGCAACTCATTCACTGCACTTCCAAAAGAACCAGTGCCTGACCTTTCTGCTTTCTTGTCCAAATATTTATAACATAGAATCTGATAACCCAGCAGCTAAAAAGATTTCTTCCCTCCAAAGTGACAGAGGTCTTTAAAAATGCCAGATGGCTGCCCAAGATAAAGTGTCCCCTTGTGACAATAAGAATCAATTCCCCACTACCTATTTAAATAAGAATGTAATAATTTCAATTTTTCATTATGGATCAAAGAGGTTTTGCTGATGCCAAATTAATCTGGAACTAACCTAGGTAATAGTATATGTTTATTTCTAGTTTCAGTTTAGTTATTTGAAATAATTTTGCTCTGCTAGCTCTTTTAATTATCTTCTACCCTTCAACTGAGTTGTAATGAATAATTCTATTTTTATTGAAAGTATCTCCTATTTTTATGTCCTTCAAGCACTCTCAAAATAGAAGCTTTTTGCAGTTATGTATATACATCAGCCAAATCATACTTTCAGCAGTACTATAAAAAGTCAACATTACTTTTTTTGTTAAAAGCCTGCATACTTAAATACTGAATCATATAGAAAATATGGAAAATAAGTACATTATCATAAAAATCATTAAAGCTGGAGAGTGAAAGGGGACAGGGTTACAGAAGTGTAGACACACTTCTGACAAATTCATATATAAGTGATATAACATCTAATCTTGCAACTCTTACTCACAAAAGTAATCTTACTGAAGTCTACAGGAGTATGCACATAAAAAAATACAGGATTAACCCTGAAAGCCTGAAAGAAATCCACTTATTTTTTCAGCTATGAGAACAAATATTGCATCATAAAACAAATGATGTCCAGATGAGTACAATAGCTTAGCAACAAGACAATCTTATAGAAGACTTATAGGCACGTCTATAGTGATGACAGATAATAGAACCTGAGGAAAGGCTATTACAGACAATTTGGAGTATGGCATTGAGTCTCCCGCTGATTGTTAAAGAAATTATTGTCAGATACTGCAGGAAGATTAGTCTGTATCTAAACGGATTTACTACTGATATCATAACACCACTACCAGAGAGAAATGACTTCTGTAATAAATGAGAAGCTAACTGGTTTAAAAAGTGACTTGAAAACATCTCTAGCTGCCACTAACCAGAGAAAAGGAAATGAGCAAGCTATCTATAGATTGAAAAAACACCATCACAGTCTACAGTGCTATGTAAACTCATTCAGGAGCAGAGACAAAAATGAAGAGGAACCAAACAAGTCTGAACACAGATGTTGTATTTTTGAATAAACAAACATGAGTTCTTCATTAAGTAAACCCACATAATGATTTCATTTAAATGCATAGGTTTGTTCTATCTGTAGCTAGTGGCTTTCTGTGGGACCTTCTTGTAGGGCTGATTCTAATCCATGGAAGAGGAACTGGATCAACATGCTTTACTCTGCTCACCAGACCATGGGCCATGCTAAAATACTGGGGACCTGTACCGTGAAGGGTGGCTCCTAGAGGATCTCTGCATTCACTCTGGGCTGGACCTGGTATCTTCCACAGGCTGCTATGGAGCAATGGCAAAGGCCACTTTGTGATGGTATCCCTATGTACAGTTTCCAAAATAGGCCTTGAAGGGGCTTATTGTACAGTTCTTATCCCACACACATCCATAATAAGAACAAGTAATAATTTTAAACTTAAAAGTATATTTTGCATGTTTTTGTAATTTTGCCCAGAGGTTCATCAGTCTTACGAATTCAAAGTCTGTCGATTCCTATAAGAATTTATATTCAGTACTGGAATACAATTGTCTGTAAAATGTGAGAGAAACAAGTAACATTTATTTATATATCTTTAACATAGCTAACCAATTTTAGAGTAAAAAAATATATGCAAAACCAGTCAGACCTATATTAATGATTTTATCTCCACAATCCCATGTACTCTTTATGAAGCATTGTAGTAGGATATATTCATTTAGAAAACAACACAAATGAGAGTTCCGTTTTGATGGTGTAAAACCTTAACCAAGGAGTTGTGCAGAAGGTGTAGTTGATTAAAAATGAAATAAAATGTGTAGTATGACATGTATACCTGGGAGTAGGAAATAAGGGTATACATATCTATATCATATACAACTATCATTATTCTGTCAAAAGATATTGAAGCTCTCGTGTGGAATTGATATGACTGGAGCCTATTACAGAGATGAAGCGTGGGAAGGAAAAAACTATCAACCCAAAGCACATAACAGCAGATTTAAGTTTTCTTTCTTGATTTTTGCATTAAAAAATGTATTTGAAAATTATTTCTCTCCATGAAAAAGTTTGCTGTGTTTCTGTAAGGTATATTTAGAGGTACTTTTAAAAGAATAATTTTTTCAATATATTTCAACTCTTCTGTTTTACAAAATTTTTATGGAAACAGAATGATCTCACAATAGATTTATTAATCAAAATTATTTGGCTATTTCCTTATAGATTCTGCTTTTCCTACAAATCATGCCTTATTACAAATCCATGGTGTGTCTACAGCATTTTATTAACTCAATTTTCTATTGTATTTATGTTAAACATATGTCTAACCTCCTACGAAGACATCCTATTGTACTCCAGACATCTGCCCTGTACAATCTCAACAAGGTGCTTGACGACTTGTGGGAAGGCAGTCCCTGAGAAGCCCCCCAAGAACTGCTTCTCATCTCCTGAGTCCAGTTGAGTCTATCTGGTGCATCAAGTCTAATACAAGGGTTTTTATAGCTACTTTAACTAGGTAAAAGCACACGCAGGTTTAACAGAATCCAACCACCCTGATTTTCCAGCTGAAATAATCAGATGGACATTTACAGCTCTGTTGACTGGGAACTGTCTTTGACCATAAATACGGAGCGAGACTTGTATTCCTCTTTCTCAAGCCACAGCAAGCAGACAAACTGCTCTACCAGCGCCCTCTCAAATACCGCTTCCAGTTCAGTGAATGGTAGGTTTTCTAAGGCCTTATAAAGGAAGGAGAAGACACCTGCAAACTGCCATCACCAGGTCAAACATATGGTGGCAGAAGCACCATTCAGAAAGAATCAGAAATGGCCTCATATATGCAGGGCAGCACAAGGGGGCCTATTTACTCATGTAGCAAGTCAGTCTTCTCAATGTTAAAGAGATAACAAAAAGCCAAGAGGTCAGCAGCATTCTAGCATCATCTATATGTTGGTAGATATCCCATGTTAAGCTTCCTAAAGTTAAAAAGCTAAAAAACCCAGGCTCTTGGGACACATAACAAATAAACATACGAAGCACAGTGGGCACTTGCCTCTTCCACAGAGCAGCAGGAGAACTCTTATAAATTCATTTTTACTGCTTTCCTGAGGAAAATGTTCCTCACATACTGATGTTTATAACTCCCTTTGTAGTTCTGTCTCTTTTTAATTTTTTTTTTCTCCACTCTTATACTCACCATCCTGCTATTTCACCAAGGTCCTCACTGCCAAGAGCAATAAAAACAAAACAAACAATAAAACCCTAGTGCTTTTAGTACTTTGCTCTTCAATCACTTTGTCTTGTCACTCTGCCCTTTAACCAGAGCAGCCTGTGTCGATCTCTGCTGGTACTTGTGTACTGACGCCCGGCCTGGCATCCCACCTGTGGTAGGAACTACATGCACATTTTTCTCAGGTACCGATACCTCTGTCCTCACACACCCAGTTCCCATCCTGGACAGCTCATGTTGGACCCCATCCATGAATACATGGATGGTGATAACATATCAGAATACATTGTCAGAAAGAATTTTAGCTAATAGAAATGTTATTAAAGATTTATATACTCATATAATTAAACTGCTTCCCAAGTGATGCGTTCTCCTTGAATAGGGAAAAAGGAACTTGCCATTTCTTTATATTGATATGCCATTGAAGACCCTGAGGAAAACTGTAACTGAAAACTCAGGAGGTTTCAACAAGTTAGCTCATGGTTGAAGGACAGTAGATTCCAAGTCAAGAAGAAAGAAAACAAACAAACAAACAAACCCCCCAGACAGACAGACAAGGAAATGCAAATGAGGAGCTGACAGGTAGAGTGCAGTTATCTCTACCTAGGGCATTAATGGACAAATATGGCTATTGCAAGTCACCTCTATGCAAAGTGGACATGATGGACCAATTTGGAACTTCGATTGTTACCGCTGCTCAGGTACTGTAGTGATGAGAACATTATTAACAAATATATACACACATATTAGAAATCTATTACATGTATTAATTCCACAATATGACAACAATCTGAAACACAAATGTGCAGGAGTTACAGGTAATATGGGCATTAGAAACATGTGACTGGAAGAACTTTTTGAATCGAGTTCCATTCTGACAGTGATAAGAAACCACGCAAACAAATATCTTGTTCAGAAAAGCCTACAGACCTTAACAAAAGATAAAAATATTTCCCAAAATGCTTTAATACCATAATATTAACATCCTTTAATCTGTAACAAAATCACAAGATCTACAACTGTTATATACAACAAAAAGATCATGAAAGCCATAGTGGCACTTGAAGAAGCACACATAGAATGGAATTACAGATCCTCAAATTCCTGACTGTAAAAGCCAGATTTTCTCTTCATGCTCTGCCTAAAATCTAATAACATATTACAGAATAGAAACATATTTTCCACACTAGAGTATCTGAAGTGACTAATGTAGCCTAGAGAGTGCTTTGGAATTCTCTGGGAGGAACATATTATAAATTACATAGCATTATAGTAATACACAGCACTAATTTTTGTTTTATTAATTCACATAAATTAATTAACTACCCCTTGGTGCATTTGTGTAGCTTCTGTAAATAATTGTGTGGTCTTGTAATCTGTCACTAAAGGTTTATTGTGTACATTTATTTGTGGAAAGCTTAGCTGATGCAGCACTCCATATCATAGCAATGAATGCAGAAAAAGACAGAAAACAAAATACGTATGTTAGGAATATTTTCTTTAAAGGTTTTCTGTACAGATAGAACAGCAGTGTGGCACAGAACTACAAGTAAAACTGAAATAAAAAAATAAATTGACATAAACAGGTATGACATTTCAAGAAAATAAAATGCATGTAGTAAACTTCAGCTATAAGTAATAGATCTTGTATCTAAACAGAAAAGAACCAAATCTCCAAATTAGAAAAGCTGTGTGGGGTTTTGTTGATACTAGCCATCTGAGTGGCCACCTTAAATTTAGATATTTGTTCCTTTCATATGAGAAAGTAGTATTACAGTTCAAACAGATGGTGACTCAGGTTGAAAAAAAAAAAAACTCTTTAAGAAATCAGGTATCATGTCATGAACCTCCAGCAGACCTTCTTTTCTGAAAAATGTTTACAGGTAGCTTCAAATAGGTGCTTCTGGGATATAAGTCTCGAGAAGTTTCAACTCCCTCGAAAGTTCCTTTTCCTGACAAAGCAGTCTTGCCAGGTTGGTATGCTAAGGAGTGAACACTGTATTTTTGGAGGATACATGTCAGTGGCATGTTGCGAAAGTTAAACATCTTTTCACATAATCACAATAATTAATACTCATTTAAGTCATCAGTCCCTGTAGGTTGGCACTAGGAGCTTGTTTTCTTTTCTTGTTTGCCATTGCAACATCTCCATAGCAAGAATAGAGAAAATTCCTATTTAAATATTTTATGTAACTTAGGGTTGAGTTTTTGTTTTCGTACTGTTAAGAGTTTGATTTTGGCTTTCTTGTGAGCTACAGTTTATGAATTTGGACTTGGAATATCCTGTCACTAGTCAGACCTTTTTGATACATAAATAATCATTTGCAAAATATAAGCACACTGAAATTCATGGTCTGAAAATCTCCAGTCTAAACTTCTTTTCTACTTTTTATTTCCTGAGGTTTAAAATTTTTAAATCATCTAGAAATTACATCTTCATCTTCTTATAACTATACACATTTTTATCTTTGTAAAATTGGTATAAATAACAAAATCATAATAGCAAAAGTTGTTTATGCATTCCTCAAGGGATAAATGACAACCAATACCCACAACTGTGGAGAATTAAGCACCACTAATTACTAAAACAGTGACTCTTTTTAGTGGCTTCAAATGTAATTATTCAGGGCTTTTTATGTTAAAAATACCTCATCTTCTAATCTTAGCTATGAAGTAACTAATGATGTTAATGGGATTACATAAACCCTCTTGCATATTACATATCCCTCTTGTTTTGTGCCCCATTTTTCATTTACGTGAACTTGGCAGCCCTGTCGAAATGATGAACAGTTTAAATTAAACACAATTAAACTGACCACTTTAGTAATCTAAACTTTAGACATTCTCAGTTCAGTATTTTCAAACTGGCACTGTGACCTGTTAGTTTGTCTGCATTGCCACCTGGAGGACCTCATAGCAAAATCAGGTTGAATTCCTTGAGTAAGATGCTCTGTTAAGGCTCCACGAGTTAAAGCAGCCTCTTCTGCTGCAGGAAGAGACCCACCATGGCTTCCCACTGCCCCCTGCAAGAGGGAGTCCTGAAAAACTCTGCAGATAGCCTGGAAGATGTCTTGATATCCAACCAGGTATTTGCATAGACAGGGCATATAATTCTCCCAATTCCCCTCACCTTTACACCATCTTTTCTCATGTATTTGTTGGACTACTAATTGTTAGTATGTATGCTAATAACTATATTAGTCGTCTTAATCATGAAGGTCTGACACTAGCTCACAGTTAGCTACCACATACGAGAAACTGAGAAGAGAACACAGTTCTTTGAAGGCCGATGAAAGGTAAAACAAAGAAATGCAGGTCTCCAGTCCAGCTGGACTACCTAACATTGTGGCAAATAACGAGGAAAAAAAAAAATCAGTCAAGAACATGGTACATTTTTTAAAAATACAAACCAAAAACCCTAACAATTAAATATTGAACAAATCATAGCTTTTTGAATCTACTGCTTAGTCTGTGGCCTTAGATTTACACAGAAACACAGGAACAAGTGAGGAAGAAAGTGCTATCAGGCTGAGAAAGAGATTTGAAGAATTTTGCATCCATAGGAAAAATTAAGCTTCAAAAGGGATACCTCAACCTGCAGAACATACCCATAAGACACCATATTTGGGAAGGAAATAAGATGATGCTACTTTGAATGACTTTAAAGCCAAATCCTGCACAGCAATCAGAGATAAAGCAAAATGTTTTTAAAATAATGCAAATTCAGTGGCTCTGTAGAAAGTTAGAGAACAATGTGTGATAGCAGGAAACAAATCACTGTTTTCAGCAAAACTTCTATATTTGCGTGAAGCAAAACTCTGCAGCAAAACCTGAAAACTATTCCATATGTCCCTGAAGGAACAGATACTCTATGCGTATTTGGATTGTAAGTCTAGCTGGTCAAGCAGATATGTGCTAATCAGTGCAGATCACAGCCTCCCTACAGATCCAAGTCCTGGTGTGTTTGTGAAACGAGCAGACACTACCCACCACCCAGAGATGACACTGCTGCAGCAGTGAAGAAAGGTGGTTCTAGAAGGAGGAGGAGGAGTACTAATGAAGCATCCCCCCTTAGAACTGTCCAGGAGACAACTACGGCTAGTGATTGGATTATCATTTTGAATGTAAGGAAAATGCTTATTAACTATAAGCTGGACACAGGTGCAGAGGGTTAATGGGATACCAGAAGTCTGACTAACAGGCTGGAACGGAAAAATTCATCTTATGAAACAAAGAGATTCAAACCTTATGTTATACACAGTGGGTGAGCATGAACTAGATAAAACAACGAGCAAAACCTTGGAAAGTCAGAACAGTAGGTTTTAGCAGAAAACAGACTACCTGTTATAGGCATGAAAATAACGTCTTGGGTACAGCTGAATGTTTCAGACAAATAGCCTAAGGAGACAGAAAGGGAAACAGAAACAGGAAAAGAGAGGAAAAAAAATAATAAATAATAAAGTTATTTTAATAACAAGAAAGTTGAATCTCCAGAAAGTAGAGAAATCACATGGCATTACTGACAGAGTGTTATTACAGAAGTTACTTCTTCTGCAAGAGGGCAGTTTTGTCAGTTGCCTTTCACAGTACTTGACCATGAAAAATCTTTCTGTGGCCAGGTGCAAGGCCTATAAGGACACCTTCTGTTGCTCTTAATTGAACTGGAAGTTCTCATTTCTTGATCCTGCCTCTTTCCGAAACTAACCAGGGATAGATACTATTACTGCAGCCACATCTTAGTGCCCAGACTGAAGGTTTATAGGCTGTGTCCACACAAGGAGCTGTCTTGCGGTAACTGAGGGAAAGCACTGGCTGGACACAATTGCTGCTGAGGTCTTTGTGTTTCCACTATGTTTAAGGAAGAGAGAATTAATCTGTATGTAAATATTTGTATCAAATACAAATGCTAACGTAAGCATACAGTTTCATTATGCTCAAGCCTCATATTGATGGATGTGGAAGAAATCTTTCTAAAATATTCTGTAGTCTTAAAGAACTATGACTACAATATAATACATGAAGGATGTTAAATAGGAAAACCTCCATGCTCTGACTGAAAAACAGAGGACTCGGACATGGAGGTAAGAAGGGCTGATGTAGTACACGATAGCCTCCAAAACAGTAAGAGACAAACATACTTTAGCATGCTTTACCATGCCAAAACTACTAATCTGGTTTAGCATTATGCTGGATACTCCTTATATTTCTTCCACAGATTTCTACACAGGAAATTAAAGTCTGTACTTACTGTATGGCTGTTACTTAACTGTAACTGTTAGGCTTCAGTTAAAGCCTCTTTCTTTAGCAAAAGAGTGCTAAAAAATAACAAATCAATAAGCTGCTTGAGACACATGTGTTGAAGGATTGATTTGGAGGCCAAAGATTGTTTCCTACTGATGGGAACAGCCTTTCTGCAAACTAAGTGCTTTTTAATATAAATATCAAATCTATGGAAAGAGGAAATTCTTTAAAAGACACAGTAAAGAGTAAACAGTGTATATAAGTGGACAGAGAAGCAGGGAAGGGACAGTCCCTGAGAGAAGCTTATATACTAGTGACAGAGGGAGAACAATAGGGGAGAGCAGAAAAGAAAAAGCATAGAGCCAGGAGAAGGAAAAGCAGAGAGAAAAGTTGAGAAGAGAGGCTGCACAAGATGGTGCAAGATGAATACTATATAAAAACACAAAAGAGTAGAGGAAGGAAAACTAAGGAAAAAAGAATCAAAAATAATAGGAAAGAAACACAGAAAATGGAAGGGCAGCAGAAATGAAAAAAATTAGCAATAGCTCAGTCTACAGGTTTGCAACAATCAAAGAGTAAGTAGAGTAAAAGGAAAAAAAATATCTACAAACATTCTCTTTATACAGTGTGTATGCCTTTCTTCTGCAGCCCAGCCAGGACAAGAGGCTTGCTGGTGTTTCACGAAGCACAGGTGTCTTGAGCAGCTACACTGTCACCCAGCAGCAGCCTTTGCCATCAGTCCTGTTGGGTGGGGCAAGGGTTATCGCCTCTAACCTGGGTTTTTCTGCAAGCGCACCAAACTGTTTGGCTGCCATTTCATAAAGCAAAATTCATTTTCCAGAAAAAGGGTTAAATTTAATACAGCTGGACAGCTGAGCAGCTGCTTTCATGATTTAAATAAAAACAAGCTGAAATCCTTGCTGTCAGCTCAGTGATATATGACTTGTAATGGGATGTTTCCAACCTTTTCTTCCATATGGTTGCCTACATTAGGTAATACACACAGCCTACAGTGCAACCAGCTTCCCAGAAAACATCTGGGTCCCATTCCTGCTCTGTTAGTTTCAGTGTTGCCTCCCACAAACATAGATGATTCATAGGACAACATCCCTTTGGTTAAGGATCAAATTAGGATGTTTCATTGATAATTTTATCATGCATCCCAACTGGAGTTATGGGAAAATGGAACTCATTCAAAAAAGAATTTTTCCACACATATTTCCACCCCCCTATCTGCAGCTGATAAAGTTAAGATTTCAGAAACAGATCTTAATGACTGCTTAGGAAAAAAAAGAAACAAAACAAACCACAACACAACAAAAAATCCCCCCCAAAACCGAAACCAAACGGAAAAAAGAAAACTAGCCTATCTCCTGTGAGGAATGCATTTCCGCTGGATTTGGTCTTCTCTCTCGCCTAGTTTTAGAGTATTTCCTCCTTTAAAAATGTGTTTGCTGACAGCTAAATCATAACATAATACTTATTTCTAGAAGCTGAAATCAAAACCAATTATTTCTTCTATTGATAAAAGATTGGGATCTGCTGTAAGAAAATTATTTCATGTTTTAAAAAAGATAATGGAATAAAGAGGAAATGGGCAGTCTGCCCTGGAGCTCATGCAGCAAGTGATACAGGCTGGCTGCTAGAGGCCCTGGTAAGAACAGATGAAGTTGGCAAGTACCAGCCAGTCACTTCTCTAGATAAGGACCCCCAAATATTAATTCAGTAGACCATTTAATTGTCTATTTCTGAGAATTCAGGCCTTTGCTGATATCCGTTACTGCAGTTTTTGTGGTCACACTTTTGAACATGAATGACTGACAATGCCAGAATTTATGCAGCAATTCACTGATGTGCACAGTTGGCTGCCCACACATATCAGTGGTTTAATGTCTTTAAATCATCTTTTCCAAAACAGTTTAAATTCAACATGGGTTGCTTCAGTGTCATACATTACCCCAGTAGTATTAGTTACAAAAAAACAGCTGAGGTATGGCACGTTCTACCTACTCAGTTTTCAAAATGCTATTTTCCCCCCGCCTCACAATTCTAGTGAGTGACAGAAAGTGGATTACGGAGAGAATTTAATTAGTTGATTACTATCAAATAGTAAGACAGCAGCTTGCAAATGGATCTCAAGCATCATTTAATATTCAAGCTTAGTACCATTATTTCAGATATGTCAAAATAATATAAGGATGCCCAACAAAAAATTACGAATCCCATCAGAATGACTTTCAGCTTTTTTCTTTGGCATATTTATATTTTGCCTGTGTACTAACATAAAATTTTAAATGCTAAAAAAGGATCAGATTCTCAATCCTGTCTCCGTCCCAGGTATAAAATAAAATAAAGCATAAACCAGCAACATTCTCTCAGGGGCAGATGCACGCAAACGCACTCCGAAGTTGTTTTTCAAGAATCACCCAGCTACCTCAGGCTAGTGCTGCGCCGCTGACATGTATCTCTGGACAATCTGCTAGCACCGCAGAGATGCTGGGTCATGATCCTGCCCGTAAGGAAACAGAGACCAACTACTATGAGGCAGAGTGGATGTAACTAGAGACAGGTCTCCCTAACCCCAGCCTTTCAAGACTTTCTAAATCACGCCGGGGCTGGCGGTGCCGGTCCTGGAGCAGACCTGAGTCAGCGCTAACAAAGACTTATAGCTGCCCCACTCCCAGCTGCCAGTCCTGCAGTGTGCTCCAAGGGTATGCAGCACACATTCTCACCCAGCGCTGCTAGGATTTACTGAAAGAAAAATCAAGGGTCGCCTTTGTTTCTGAAAGTCTGGTTATACTTTTGTACAAAGATCTGCTGTTGTTTTTGTTTTACTGGCACTTAGAAATTGCTGAAGAGCTCAAATTGTGATCGGTTGTGCTGTAAAATCTGCCTTCTGACACTGTGGGACATTCTGGAGAGATAAAAAAAAGTACATGAAGGAACAGACACAAGGTTTGTTCGAAAGTTGTTGCTTTTACTAGCAATTTACTTAAGTCATTTTTCTCACCCTGACTCACTATTTTGCTGTCAAGTTAACGTTCTGTTGACTTGTTGGCAAACAAAGAAACTCAAACTCAACAACTTGTACTCAGCAGCTCAACAAACTGACTCAAAGGATATTGACTCAAAAGATATGTATTACAGTCAAGTTCTTTTCAGAATTCAGATGAAGTGCATCAGAATTTTTCACATTCTTTAGACTGCTGTAAGTAGCAGAATTCACAGCAGTCCTTTACCTTTCAGTTTTGCAGAAAGCTATTTCATGTTCTAACAGGTCATTCACTATTGAAGACGAAGTGTAATTTAAATCACTTAATCTTTTCCTGTACGTGATGTTATTTTATAGCTGTTATGGATACACTTCTCTTCGTAATAAAATACAACACAGTAAAAAAATGAAAAAATGAATATAAGGGTTAACTTGAGTGTTCATTATCAAATTATACCACTGGCGTAATATCAAACTATGCATTATCTACACCAGAACTGACTTATCACGTGGAATGTCAACACGGTATAAAGCACTGAGGAATTCCCCCCGGTAAATGTATCCCTCTGTGCATTACATGTGAGTAAATTCCTGCACAATTTATCTGGAGAATGGAAGTGGTGGAAGCAGAAAGCAGAGTGATTATACCATTAGTAGTGGAAGTATCAAAAAGAAACTGATCCTGCACAATTTATCTGGAGAATGGAAGTGGTGGAAGCAGAAAGCAGAGTGATTATACCATTAGTAGTGGAAGTATCAAAAAGAAACTGATCAGCTTCCAGAGCATGTGAGAACATCCCTGGGTAAGGCACACATGCTCATTCCTGTGTTGCTAATGTAAATTCCATAATTTACATTAGCTGGACTGAGGTAAGAGATTTTGGGTGAAAAAGAAAGTGAGATCACAGATATAGTACTGCTTCCTTCCCCTCTCCCCCCCTTACCCATAATCAGATTTGAGACACTTTGCTTGAAAAAGTAGAGATACAAGGACAACATAGGCAAAATACCAGCTACCTGTCAAAAGCCACATTAAACCCCAATATAGTTGTTGCCAAAGTCTCAGCTTCCTTTACATCTGCCTTTGTGACTGAAAAGCTTTATGGTGAGCCTCCTTCCTCCTTCCTTCATCTCACTTCTACTTTCAGAACCTGAGTAAAATAATACTAACCTAAATTTTAGATAATGTCCAAATTCAGAGTTAAATACTCTCTGACACCTAAAGATATTGGTATGGCATTTTTGCCCCCAAAGCTAAAAGCATAAAAGAGTTAGGGACTGCATTCAGCTCTAAATATGAAAAATAATGCTGTCAGCAAATTTCACACAAGTCTTTATAACATGTTAAAATGGGATTGGCAGCTGATATGCTTAGGTTTTAGACTGCCTTGGTCAGGACTGTTCTGTTCGTTCGTGTCATTTTGTCCCCCACCTGCCCTTTACATCTTTTTGATGTTATTACCAGGAATCAGTCATGACGGAAGCTCAGAAAAACACCCAGAATGATACAAACATGAACAATGAAAGCACAATTATGAACTTTTCTAACAATGCTTAAGACTAGAAAACCAAGCCACTAGAACTGTGTATACACCACAAAAGCATGCATTCATGTAACTGAATGCATATGAAACAAAAAGTATAGAAAAAAGACTGACTTTCTTTTCCACATAGGGGGTGTATCCAAGATACCACATACAAAGAACTTTTCTTAGTTACAATTTCTGAGAGTATTTGACTAAGTATTATCAATGCTACAGTCATGACCTAGCTTGAATGAAGATTCTCGTGAGGCAGAAAGGCTTTCCATGATGAAAAATACATATTTGAGGGATGTTTGAAAGACCACTGAACTCAGAGAGGAATGACAGGCATGTCTTTCTGAGAAATACACATACACCTGCAGTTCTTTAAGATTCAGATAGATGTGCATAAGTACATCAAAACTAAGCAGATGACAGATTCAGAGTGTAGGAAAGTAATCAGAAGGATGAGCAAAATAGAGAAAATTCCCTTTCTCTCTTGTGAAAATTAGTATGTCCCACTGTGCAAAATCCTGAACTGACTCACATCTGTAGTCCCATCCTCCTTACTGAGACTTACTCAAAGAGGTAACAGGGGACCAAGAATTGCAGCTTCTTAATGCTCTTCTCAATTTCTTGTTATTGTACACTGAGGTAACCAGTTAAAGTGAAGAAATGTAAAAAAAATTCTCCTAGAAAAATTAGTTCCAGCAACTTTTGTTCACCTGCTTAACAGACACTCTGGTGCAAGGGACCTCGGCAGGAAGAGTTACATAATCCAAAACATTTGATTCCTGCCTGAACTGATTATCAGGGTATTTCCAGCCCATATTCCTTCATTTCTTTTTCTTGAGATAATTATTTTCTTCACAAGAACTGATTTTTTTTTATTTTGAGGGCAAAAAGCTATTTAGGGTTATTTTTCTTGTCCCTAACACAGTTCTTTGATTGAATATAGGTAATTTTCACTACTTCAGATTTTCAGAAATAATCATAACTCGCTATTAACCTTTGGACCTCCCACCCAGCCCTGAAAACTAATTCATAAAATGTCCAGGGCTCAGTAACTTCATTCTCCTATAAACCGCTCTCAGATCATATGTGCAGCCAGTTAAAAATTACTATAGTTCAAGACATGCTGGCCACATTCTCTTCTTTGTGATCATCATACCTTCATTAACAGTGTGGAGGTTTTGAAGATGACCTTGAGTCATTTAACATTGGACTACAATTCAAGAAAATGTTTTAAACTCATATTTTGTTTGTGTTGGTGCAGCACAAAAGTTTTGAACGTTTCTTGAAAAATCAGGTTAAAGTTAATTAATCTGTTCTATTGAATTCCATCATGAAAGCTTAACTACAGAACAGGATCTTTGATTTCTCCACCTTCCTTTTCTCTCTCTATGTAGATATTTTCTTGCTGGAATCATTCAGCACATAATATTGTAACCAAAAACCAGAACACATTAGTAATTTTACTTTTCTTAGCAAGGTTAAGCATGATGATACCTACTTCAACAAACACAACAAAAATTAAAATAGTAACATAAAAACAATATTCAATAATAATAATATTGATTAATAATGCTAAACTATCTTCCTAGCATCCAAGTAAATGACACATGGAAAGAGAATGTGTCCTGAAGCCTGAGAGTTCATAACACTGCTGGGTGGGGAGACCAGGGTGGTTATGTGAAGGAACAAACCCTAGAGCGTAGGAGATAATGCATGTCCAGGGAGATGTGCAAGATGATCTGCAAGTTTTCTCAAGGGTAGATAAAGGCTTCAGCAACAGGAAGGTCAGAAGGAAACAGCTCACAAATAGGTGTGGAATAATGTTATTGAAGAAGGCTTCTGTGAGGCATCAAGGTTTGAACTCAGGCTAGCCTGGGGAGTTTTGTTAATGTAGTTGAAAGTTAGGAGCGTAGTCCTGCCAGGAATATGATGTTTCAGTGATAGGAAGTGAACTTGTAGATTACATAAAGCCATGGGACTTAAGATTTCTCTGGTGCTTCAGAGAACTTTAAAAATTGCAAGGTCTGGGCATAAACAAACAAAGAAACAAACAAAAAGTCTTGTGAAGATTATTTTTACTTTTTAGGTAGCAGAAATCTAACCTTCATAAATAATAATGGGAATTGGAAGTCTAACAACTGAAGCCAAATACACCTTCAGATACTCTGCCTGAGGTGACCAGGCTCCATAAAGAACACACAGAGTTTTAAAAGTACCAAAACCCAGTTCGTAAATACAGGCAAATAGAAGAGGGATCCACCTAAGCTGCTCAACAGGAGGCTTAGGCCTGCCTCTCAAAGACGTAGGAGCAATGGAAATTCTTTCCTACCTTTCAATATTTTCAACTCTGAACTCTCCCTTATATCTGAGTGGCTAAACACGCTATTCATTTTAAGGTAAAAATTGGATAAGATTCTTGTTACCTTCTGTATGTTCAGTATGCCCATTGAACAAGAGAGACAAGGAGTACAGCTTTGGTAGCTTAATCACTCTGTTTAGCCCTCAGACACTGAGTTACGTTTCTTCACAGAATACTGAAGGTTTTGACACCAAATTAAAGAGCTTCAACCAAAAAGAGCTTGAGTGCAAGCATGCCCAGAAGGTACTCTGGCACTCTCCTGATCGGCTGGGGACCTAGAAGCATGGGCAAAATCAGACAGCAGAAAATCATAGTAAACTTGATTCTTCCTTTCAAGTCCCGGACAGATTTAAGATTACCATTACCGCCAATACCCTTTTTTTATGTTTCATGGGTAAAACCAGTGATACAGTAGTCTATAAAAAAGTAGCTAAACTCACTTCTTTGGCACATGTAAAAAAGTGGGCAGACGTGATGTTGACCAAATTAGGAGAGCTGTAAATCAATTCACTTATGATTATCCTTGATGCACTATTGAGGTAACTGTGCTCCAAATCTTGCTAAATTAGTATACCCCAGCAAAAAGAGTGAGACATACCTTGTCTGAGACTCTGGTTGTAGTCTGAGCAGCAGAGCTCTATCTGAAATTTTCTGGTGTGAGTTTAGAAGCTGAAATGCTGGTGGCTTAGGCCACCTCGTCAGCTGGCCACCTCCTAGCCGTAGGGACAGATATCCCTGCAGCATTAAGCATAGTGAAGGGCAGAGGGGCAAGGGGAGAGTTTTAATACGATGCAGAAGTTGAATATAGTTGCATGAAAGGTAGTCAGATGCCCAAGTCTCTCTGTATCTATCCCTGTCCAACTTTGAAAATATATCTAGTGATATTCTGTATATGAATGCATTTAAACACTTTTAGAAATTTGATAAAAATGCCTGGTGGAAAGACAGTACGCTAAATTTAAGTTATCTTCTTTTAAGTGGAAAACAGCACTAGTCATTTAGAAAGTAGTGCTGCTTCTACAGATTACTCCAGCATCCAAAACGTACCATGTACGCATGCTATCTGGCTAGAAGTTAAATGAGTATCTTTCAACTACACTTTAGAGAAAACTGTCCAGAAAAAAACCCACCAAAATTTTTATGCTTAATTAAGCATAAGAACTTATTTAAGCTAAAGAAATGATCATGTACCTTTTGCAAAGAAAATATTTCTATCAACTTTGAGTTGATTGAATTTTTCAAATCATTTGAAAGTTTCATGTTTTAAAAATTCTAGGACAGGATGAAGAGTGACTATTTTATTTTAAATAGTACTAATTTCTGAAGCCCTAGGATAATTATAAGGTAAGTAGTGTATCTTAATTTTGAACACAAAATATATTGTAGAAGGCTATATTTTGCATTCAACATACTAATATTAAAGGTAAACTTTATGACTGTAACATGGTGGAATTTGGCTCAGAATTTAAAAAAGAAACTCTCTCCATAAGACACAGTAAAGAATATCATATTTAAATAAGTTTAAGATGTTTTCAGTCTATTCGGTTTTAGTCAAGAAGACATTTTCTCTCTAAAACGACATAAAGAAGAATTATATTTAAATAAGTTTAAGATGTTATCCAGTCCATTCTTTTTTCCTTTAAAAAAAAATGTAATTCATCTGTCAATGAATACAGTTATAACGCTTCTCAAAGTTCCCAAGCGTAGGAATAATGAAAATACCATTCCTGCGTAACCTACCAAAAGAGAGAGAAACCCAACGCACTTTCTAACATGACAGACAGACAAAATCACCTTTAAAAATAACACTAAAGGAAGAAGCAATATGATAGCCTCACGTTTTGATGACCATAATTAAATGCCAAATCAAATACAACTCGTGCTTTTTAGATCTGCCATTTTCAGATGCATAGTAGAATGACTCAGCAGAGTGCCACCTTTGCTGTTTTAAAAAATACAAAGAAAAACTGTCATTAACCCCCTCCTCCACTCTCTCTCCCACACATTTTTTCTATAGCTTCTTAGTAGCTATGATGCTTTGAGATCACAGCATCTTTTGTTACTCTGCCTAGAGTGAAAATCTAATTACCATCCCCTGTTTCATAGTTCCTTGCAAGATTAAAAACAAAACAAAAAACCAAACACAGAACTGATTGAAGACCAAATAAGTCCAATATGAGATCTTCTGAGATACATGATGTTGTTCTTAACTACTCCATCACTTTATCAGTCACCTTATGTGCCTTAAGGTTGTACCACAATACTTTTAGGCTACAGTAATAAAGTAAATTTTAGAGCACAGGGGTGCTTGGGGGTGGGGGGGAGAAGTATTCTAAAGCTCCAAGTTTAAGTCCTGTTCTACCGAAAGCAGAATATCTAAACCAGCAGAAATCCCAGCCACCGACCACAGCTGCTAGCTTCTGCCACATGAACTGAATAGGAGGACATCAGCATCATCTCCAGCTCATTCACCACCCTCACTTTTTTTAAAGACTTTGGATATCCACAAGTCATCCCTAATTTTCTTATGTGCACAGTGATTTTGGCCTTTACTCTCTATTTGCTTGCAAGGTACCCTTGCTATGCAGCACTTTCACCTTCCCACGCACAATACAATCTGAGGTAACACAAATCTGCAAAAATTCCCCATTATTTTTTACATTTAGCATAAACAGCATTTGCAATCTTTCTTTCTTTCTCCTCAAATCTCTGAGTTGGAAAAAAAGTGGTTTCTATAAAGCAGTGAGAAACTGTGATGGAGCAGTGGATTAACATATGATACTTGGGAGTGTCTCATCTTAAACTTCAGAAAAAGAAAACAAGAATACTTCTCAACAGAAACATTCGGAAATTTTAAAGAAAATGTTCGGTTTAGTAAAATCAGTCTAAATCCTACAGAACTTCTTTACTATGTACATGCCTTGTGTGTACATGCTTTTTACAGATTGATTCGGGGCTGGGGGGAAGGACAAAGCAACTGACTGCTTGTATTTTTTACCTGGGACACGGAGTGAAGCTAGAGAGAAAGCATAAGAATTTATGGTGGTTGCATACTGCCCTAAACAGTGCAGGCAACTGTGGGGTTTTTATGCCAAGATAATGAAGTAATCTAGGTGTTCCATCAACACCATTTGACATGACAGCACTAACTCAATGACTAGGGACAACCCTGGTGATTCTGAATAACTGTTGATGTAGAATGAGCATGTACAGACATTGAAACTTACACAGAAGACTGCGTTTAAATGTATTAAAATGCAGAAATCCTCACTACAGAAGAACTGAAAGTGGTTCCTGAGGGAAGTCTGAGTGTCTGTAGCTCGTGATTTGAGAAAGAATATCTTGTCTCACCTTCAGATTAATGGAGGATTTATAGGCATCTTTGTAAACCAGAACGAACAAGGAAATTCAAAGGATTAAATTAAAAAATTCACCCATCCCAGCAGAGGTATGGAACCTTCTGCTAAGCTGCTAGAACTCAGGTCATTTGGAAAGAGTTTGATAGACTGAATGATATATTAGAAAGAAACATGGATTTATTTCATGCTCCTGCAGTGCTGAAACAGAGAATGGTTTTGTTAAGTAGGTGATTTTTCTACTTTAAAAGCCCAGTTTCATACCAAAAAAGGACCCATTTATGAACTCAGTTATACAGTCACAGACTCATTTCCTGTCTTTATATTTCCAGTTTGCTTTCAAAGTTATTCCCTTCTGCAATTTGCCTTTTAAAGGAATAAACTGTTATTGAAATTGGGGGGGGGGGAGAGAAAAAAAATCACATTTCCTCTAACGCACTTGTGAATTTCATTGTATGTGAAAAGCAGTTTTTAGCTGCAGAAGCCAATATTGCTTAGAGGAAGTCGAGTGGAGGGGCAGCTGGAGGTGAAAGGCTAGTCTATACTTTCTGTGACCTGTCAGGCTGAATGAAGCACACGCATGCGATGTACGCCACTCCCAAAAAAGGGAACCTGAAAAAGGTAAAAGGTGGGAAGCTCTGCTGGTGTCAAGGGAAATGCCTTGGGGAATTAGCCAAAAATATCTGCAACAAATTGGCAAAGTCATTTGAGTTTGATTTTTTCTTCTTGTGTTGCAAAGTGGGTCAAGTTCCCTACACCCCGTACCTCTAATTTCTTTTTTCTTTCCCAGAAAATGAGCATTGATAGAGGTGTGAGGGAAAAGGAACAAAGTGGTAGGGACTGGTTGTCTGGGGTTTTTTTAAAGGTGAAAAAGTACATCCAGTCACCAAAAAGAAAATAAATAAATAAAAAAATCAAACCCTCCAAAACAGAGAATGTGTGGATGATAATTCAGAACTGGTAAGAAAAATAACCTCTTAACACCACACAACCCCCAAAACAAAACAATAAACATTATCCTCTTTGCAGAATGCTAAACCTCAAAAATATTAAGTTTTCAAAATATTCCACTGGTATAAAATTCACTGCTAAAGTATCAGACATTAAATTATATCAGAAAGCAAAGCGATAGCATCCTAATTTTCCACTAATTCTTTCATTTGTTTTACTGAATGAACTATGTGATATGTTATAGTTAACTACGTTGCCTTTTATCCCATTTAATTTGGAATGGGACTACTGGGTAGCATGATTTTTTTTTTTTTTTTAATTCAGGGCATTCTATAGAGAACCTTTTTACTTTCTGGATATTTTCTAATTACTACCATAAGCATTATAGACCAGCTGCCACCTTTTCCATTTTCTTTCCCTATTTTTGTTCTTCTCTGCATGAGAAAAGGAATCCCTAAAACACCTCGTAACCTTAAATTTGCAAAGGTTACATCTTATCTTGTAGATGGAATTTCATATGACAATTTTTGTTGCAATTAATTGAAAACAAAAGCTAAATAACATCTAGCTGAAAGACTAAAACCAAATCCTTTGTCTCTTCTGTATCATTATCTCTCTGTAGATAGCTCTACTTGAAAAAAATACCACAGCTTCTTCTATGGTTAAGCTGTATGCATGCACATACTGCCTTTCTACGTCCTCCAAAGATGTTTCTAAAATGCTTCATACTATATAACATTAAGAAAAAAATTCTCAAAAAAATATCTAAATAGGAACTCAGGTCTGCAAATTTCAGATTTGAAACTTGTAACATCTTGATAAATTAATTTAAATATTGTGTGCAGAGCAAGTATAGAAAACAAGGAGATAAGAGGCTTCTTTTAACAAAGTATCTGTTTTCACAATGCATCTTACTTCACAGTTTCAGCAGAGCTAGTTACATTGTGACAAACTTAATCCACAGATACCAATTCAGTAAATGAGGTTTGTGGAATAATTAGATCATTCCTATTTTGATTGCTTATGTCTGCGTTATTAATGCTCGAGTGTCTATCTGCATACTATATGAAACTTTTTTCCACTCAGAATCAATGTTCAGATGCCGAGAAAACCGATGGGGTAAAACAAAGGCTACTCCTTATAAGCATCGGCGTTTTGGAAAAGTTCAGGCTTGTATTATTAATTAAGATGAAATACTCATAAGAGATGGGAATGTCCATGGTTAAGCCGGCTCTACTACTTGTTTGTTGACATATCCCCACAGCAGTGGAGTTGGGCATGGAGAATTGCTGCATAATGCATTTGAGGATGTACAACAGATGCTAAGCAGACATAGTATCTTACTCCAGCCGCAGAGAAAAAGAAAATATAAGCCCTATACATATAAGAAAATAAAAAACTGTATAAAAATCTTGAAAATAGGGCCAAAAGTGTCAGGTAATAGAGCAGCAACACGCTTTTGCAGATCTCCGACTACCAGAGTCTTGGCCTAGCTCCCAGCTTCAGAAGTTGGATCAGACTAATCTTCATTTTGCCAAAGCTGATGGAAGCTCTAAAAATGTAAATCTGAGCATAAAAATGAAAGAATATTTCTTGCCTTATACAATTTTTAAAAGCACATAAATTTTAAAATTAAATGCTACGACTCTGCAAGATTTGGACTATGCAACAGCCAAAATAAGTTACCAAAATTAATGGAAATAGAGTAGTAAGCTTTTTCAGGATTATAATGTGATGCAAGTGTTGAGCGGAGTGATGACAAGTCAGCTGCTCCTCTAGATATCTGTATTTCATTTTTCTGTGCTCAAGTTGCACATAGTTATTCCATTTACAGAAATTAACAAATTCTTGCATCTGGATTTTCACTAAACAGAACAATTTGCCAACCTACTCCAGCATTAATTGTCATTTAAGAAATCTCCACAATTAATTCTGGTTTATAAAAAAATATATATTAAAAGTATTAGGAAGGATAATTTATGAAGAATTATCTCTTTAAAACTAGATACAAACGATAAGAGTGTGCAATGTGCAACCCTGGGAATTTAAAAAAATATTACAAGGTTTGGAGTAAAAATATAAAGTTGATGGCTCACATTTACATGTGGCTTTAAGGTGAAACACTGGCCTGAAAGAAAATGCCATTGCTGGGCAAGTTTGAGTCCACTGTAACCTTCCATGTCATGTTAGGGAAACACTAAGTAATAAAGTCACACACAGGCATTTTGTCAAGAAGCATCTATGTGAAGTAAGTGTGCCATATTGTTGTGACATGAACATCACAGTTAATTCATACAGGGCACATTCACACTATTTTATACAGCGACAGCAGGCTTTATAAGATCAAAGCTTAAATGATAATATCCATAAACCGAGTTAGTGCCTGAGTTAGTAACCCCACTGAGATACCTTCAGCAAAACAGCTGTTCCACTGTGGGAAGATCCCTACATACACACACACACCCTTTGTACCTGAAAATACTCGCACATATTTCCCAACATATAATACACGTACCCTGCTTTATTTGGTGGTTTGAAGCAAGAGAGCAATTTTAAGAATGTGTTCATGCAAATGCTGAAAAATACTGTTTGCCTGGCACTGTTCATACCAACAACCACTCTGACACCCAGCCTGTTCCAACACCTTACCAATGAGTTATGTTACAACTACTGCATCTTTTGTAAAATGAATTGGGAATCTTTGTTTGGTTGACCATTTTTCCCCCTCTTACCTACTCATAAAGTTCTGTCCTGTCCCTGGACTGTAGAAAAGAGACTGTTCCAGCATGACGGGATGGTGAACCTTAGCAGACGTGTAGGTATTACTGTAACACAAACAATAATAACGTAGGGTGGTGCTGTTAAGTCAGTAAACTGACCTTACCTAATTATTCCTGTTATACAAGTCAGTACTTTTCAGATCTGGGGTCAACTGTACAGGATGTCATTTCCCAGAAGTAAAGTCAGCCTCCCATGATCCTTATTTTTCTCCTTGTTTTCTCTGTGAATAGCCAGTTAAGGAATGAAATTCTCGCTCATTCAAAACCTAAACCAAAACTCTTAATTTGTTTGATAAGGCCTTTAAAATAGCATAAGAAACTAAGCTCCTCAGTGCCTGATTGCTGGACGGGACAAACCAACCTGGAGACAGAACATACGAGAATGTAAGGTTACAAACTCAGCTGGGTGTTGATAAGCAGGGGGCGGGGAGGGGGAAACGACTCTGCCCTCATTTGCTATAAACACTGAATTTCTCCTGTATGTAAAAAGATGCTAAGGGGCAAGGGATGCATTTACCACAGTGTCTTATTTGAGGTCAGTATAATCTACAAGCGAATCTCCTGGTCATCCCCGCTTACTGAGCTTTGGTTCACACTGCAGCTCTGGACTGTTAGAACTGATTCCTTTGGAGTGAAACTCGACTGGAAGATGCCCTCTGGCAGCACACCTAATGCCCTCCAGCCGCTGTTGGGCATTCAGGCCACAGGCCAGGCTACAGCCAGGTCAAAGCAAAACATGTACAGAGTAGACAAAGATCTTCAGCTTCAACCAGTTTGCTCTAGAGATCAGTTCCTGTTGCGCTGCACCGCCTTCTAGTGTGGACAGAGCTCTATCACCCAGGCGCTCGAAAGAGAACCCATAGGGCTCATCAGTTGTACTGATGCCTCAAAACAAACAGGAAATATTCCTTTCTAAAGCAAGTGAAAAGTATAGCAAGGAACACCTACTGGTTTTGGAGGAAAACCAACAAAAACAAACGCTTCTTAAAAAGTGCAAGAAAGCATCTGAAATGTTGAAACTTCTCAAAAAAGGCTTGCTGTGGTGTTGGTTTTGGTGTGGGTCCCGCCCCCCCCCATACTGTTAGTTTCCTGTTCCAACTTTTGGGAACAAAAAGGGTAAGGATGGAATAAAAAGAATAGAGAATAACATATCTTCTAGGAAATTTTTATGACATAAAACTCTATAGAAGTGGGATGTTGTTGACACACACTGGCAAAAAAAATCAGTCACGAATGGGAAGATTAGTAACAGAACTTCTTGTGTGTTAGCTCATTCGTCCATGAAACAAGAATACTCAATGGTAAAGGCATAATTAATACCCTATTTCCTTTGTAATCAATAAAACACAAGCATAATAAGAAATACTAGTAACATTGCCTTTCTACAGCTGAAAAAATGGCCAAAGAGCTTACTTATAGCTAGAGAAAAATTATCACAAAACACGCAAACATTTTTAAGCAGAATCATTCAATCTAAATGTTATTATTTTGCATAAACATTGCAAAAAAGGAACAAAAATAATATTTACAACATTAAGTCAAGTTATATTAGGAAGTGTGAAATCATATGCAGCAGTAAAATACATGTCTCTGAAAATTCAGAAATAAACACTCTGAAAAATTTAAAAATATTTGTTACGAATGTTGGAGGGATCTCATAACTTAAAAAATATACTATTAAATTTTTACATACATCACAAGTGTACTTAAATACACCGTGCAGTTACTTTGCTGTTGGAATATTGAACATAACTAGTAGGATAAGTTATGGGTGATTCATGCCTTGTTGTGTTGGAAGTTTACATGAAAGATGATGGTAGATCATGAAGCAGAAATTCTGAACAAGGAGTGGTGAACATCTGCGCTGCTTCCTCTCTAAGAAAAAGAAAAGTTCACATCCCACCCAGGGAGAAGAAATGACCCTGATAAAGAATGTAAGTGATCTTATTCGACCTGTGATGCAAGACTAGTGCTGACCTCTGCCGCCTAACCACAATGCATGTTTTTTGTTATAAGAGTGAGCAAGTGTGCATTGGGGAAAAGGAATGAAAGGAATATGAATGATGCTGAGAGTCAGGACAATGAAATATTGATTGTGGAAGTGTGTTTGTTCATGTAGGTATGAAAGGCTAAATGGAGGAGAAAGAGGAAGAAACACAAGAAGAAAATAAAAATACACATGCATAACCAAGCCATTTCTATTCTAGAAACAAATCAAAGAATATGCCACTTCGTTGTCCCTCCTCAGACCAACATTGCTTTTAAAGATGTACTAGAACTGCGAACTGTAGCATTTAAAGCCATAAATAATGCAAATACTGTTCTATATAATTATGAAAGTACCAAAATGTTAATCCAACTCTATTTGGGAATGTGATTCATGAGCATTCTATATTATTCATATAACTCTTCAAATTATAAATTCAGTACTTCTAACTCAGCACATGGAGAATATGTTTAATTGTTCTCATCCAGAAACCACCCATTCCGCTCATCTTTTTCTTTAAAAAAAGAAAACACTCTTTTTTGCCAATAGCTGGATGCATAAATATTTCTCATATTGGTATAAATACAGCACACTGTTCCTGCAATATGAGAACATGAGAGATTTTAATTATCAGCCTTCCCACACTGTAACATTAAAGTAAAATAAAATTGGCTGCTTACGGACAATGTCAGCTATCTATAGTACAGGAAACAGCATGGTTAATATCCAGTCCTTATAAACATATTGTCTATGTAGGTCTTTCGTTAAATATGATTAATGCAACAAATGAAAAGCTAAAGTCAAATTTAATCCATTCAATCTCAAAGCACAAATCAATGCACTTTTCACATTGAAGAAGAAGGATAATTTATCAAAGGAACTCTAGAAGGAAAGGACTTTAATAAAGGAATTCACACCAGCTGAAAATTTCAGGCCTCCAGTTTTAAAGGTGAAGAATGGAAAAATTAGAGAATGTAACAATAAATCTAATTACATTGCAGCTATTTTTTCTGGAACACTTTAATCCTGAAATATAAGCATAAGACTAGCATTAAGCACAAAATAACACTGCCAGGTCTGATGTACAAACCTTGGTAATATGTGAAGCAACCAGACAAAAAGAGCCTAACCTGTCAGCAGTCAATACGCAATACATTTTTAGAACCAATAAGAATATGTTTGGTGGAGCTGGTTGACACAGACGACAGGAAATATAACATGGAACTTTACATCTCTGGGTCACAGGTTCAAATGTAACCCAGGGCAAGATCCACAGTGCAATAACTAAACTTTAAGCACCTGCTAAGAAATTGTAACCCAGAGGTCACTCACTCTACATAGATGCTTAAGACCCCTTATACACATACAAGGAAAATGAAGATATTCAAAAGGAAGTCCAAGAGGGCTAGGACACCAAACAGGGAACTGCAACCAGCAATCACAAAAAACCCACCTTTTTTTCCCAGACCATAAGCACTTATAGTGCAACTGAACACTTCTGGACCTAACTGATGATCTATAGTATGATACCCTCCAGGGTCNGGTATTCAAGCCCATGTCCTAAAGTGAGGGACCCAACAAATGGGTGCCTCAAAGAGCTGAGCAGGATTCGCTTTTTCTAAAATGTAGTCAGACAAGCAGGTGGTGATGACTGTACCAAGCTTTTACAAAGCCACCCTCCAAAAAATTAATTTATTACAAAGTCACGAGATAAATTGTTTAGGAAGATTATTTCAATTCTCTCCTTAGCTCAGGGGAGTTCATATCCACATCCACTCTTACGCATGCTCCAACTGCCACACTAAAATCTATACCGAAAAAGGGAAACACTCTTTCACTACAAGACTTAAGAAATGAGAGAAAACATCTACCCAAAGAGGTGAACATGACTCTATAGACCACCGACTTGAGAAATCTCAATTCCAGTCTTGCTTTTGTTACTTTTTACGCAATTTCAACACACAATTTTGCATCAAAAGGACATTCACCAGACAAAAGAAAGTCTGATTCAGGTACTGGTCTGGAAGGTAGAAGATGTATATTTGTCTCTTCAGCCAGAAAAAAAGAAATGCACTGGTTCTTCCGCTTCCTGAAAAACTTCTGTCTTTGCTAGCCTCTATACTTCAGGGGAAAGAGGGAGAAGTACTAGCAGCGTGCATACTATAACAAAACAACTGCTGCGGCATCTTGAAGGGAACGTGAAGCTGTCAGTGCCATGACAGTATCCTGTAAAAATATACTGGAATTAGGGTTCTCGTGGTATAGACAGGTGAACTTTGTCTTGGTCCCTACCAGACTTAGGCATCCTCAGACTGCAGCAGCATTGAGCAAGCAAAGCAGCTGAAGTCTGGGTACTTCCAGTGTAAGGAAGCATTTTTAATGGCAAATTTATATTTAGCTGCTTCAGATAGTCTCTCCTGAGGTTGTAAATCCTTTAGCCACCAATCTAGTTTAGCTGTCCATCACCAGTGTGTGGAGGTGCTGCCAGTTGATGGAACATTGGTCATTCATGAGGTGAACATAATTGTATGTACAGTATTGCTGATGACACAAAACTGGGAGGAGTGGTGGATACACCAGAAGGCTGTGCTGCCATTCAGTGTGACCTGGATAGGCTGGAAAGCTGGGCAGAGAGGAACCTGATGAGGTTCAACAAAGCCAAATGCAGGGTCCTGGACGTGGGAAGGAATAACCCCATGCATCAATACAGGCTTGAGGTGGACCTGCTGGAGAGCAGCTCTGTGGAGAGGGACCTGGGTGTCCTGGTGGACGACAGGTTGACCATGAGCCAGCAGCATGCCCTGGCTGCCAAGAAGGCCAATGGGATCCTGGGGTGCATTAAGAGGAGTGTGGCCAGCAGGTCAAGGGAGGTTCTCCTTCCCCTCTACTCTTGTCCTAGTGAGGCCCCATCTGGAGTACTGTGTCCAGTTCTGGGCTCCCCAGTTCAAGAAAGATGAGGAGCTACTGGAGAGAGTCCAGTGGAGGGCCACGAGGATGGTGAGAGGACTGGAGCATCTCTCCTACGAGGAAAGGCTGAGGGAGCTGGGCTTGTTCAGCCTGAAGAAGACAAGGCTGCGAGGGGACCTTATAAATATCTCAAGGGTGGGTGTCAGGAGGATGGGGCCAGACTCTTTTCAGTGGTGCCCAGCAACAGGACAAGGGGCAACAGGCACAAACTGAAGCATAGGAAGTTCCAGCTGAACATGAGGAAGAACTTCTTCCCTCTGAGGGTGACGGAGCCCTGGAACAGGCTGCCCAGGGAGGTTGTGGAGTCTCCTTCTCTGGAGAT
>Ga0065711_1004941_pt1 | contig 35979 bp, 12 predicted proteins | sample Hoacrofraction12_FD_59098 | JGI IMG/M metagenome (GOLD analysis project Ga0065711, IMG submission 59098) | Hoatzin crop microbial communities from Cojedes, Venezuela - Epithelial fraction 12 v2 (version 2) | ecosystem: Host-associated > Birds > Digestive system > Esophagus > Crop | place...
GTTCCGTCTGAACATGAGGAAGAACTTCTTCCCTCTGAGGGTGACGGAGCCCTGGAACAGGCTGCCCAGGGAGGTTGTGGAGTCTCCTTCTCTGGAGATATTCAAGACCCCCCTGGACAGGGTCCTGTGCAGCCTGCTGTAGGTGACCCTGCTTCGGCAGGAGGGTTGGACTAGATGACCCACAGAGGTCCCTTCCAACCCCTACTATTCTGTGATTCTGCGATTCTTCCTCACAGCTCAGTTAAAATTTACTTAAGATCAAAACCATTAGTCTTATCCTTCGTACGTCAATCAATTTAATTACATTAATGTTTAACAGGTTAAAATTGTTTTTTTTCATTTTAACGTTTTAGTTACAGTACTAATCATAAATTGAATATTAAGTTGAATTTTTAAAAAGTATCCTATTTCTTACATGTAAGAACTCTGAACACTGAACTGTGGCAGACAAAAAATATATTCATCACACTCAGAAACGTGGCTACTAAGAGACCAAATGAGGACTGTATTGCCAATTAATACAAAATATAACAGAAACAATAAAATATAATAATTTTACATTAGGGTTGCCAGGCATTTTAAGAAATGTTTTTATTTACATTTTCAGAGACATTACAACCAAGTTACACTAGATGTTCATACAATGCAGGATAAAATACTGAATGTTACATAAATACAGGAAAAGATCAAATAAGCACTAAGATATTCTGAAATCAAAACAACATTTCTCATTCAACCCACCTAGTTATGTTAAACCAAAATCTGATTTTAATCATTAAAACTGTAATTATTTCAAAAGATAATTTGATAAGAGACCTCCCTGTCACTTATCAACCATAAAACAAATAAATGAATCTATAGAACTCTCTGAAGAGTCAAAGGTAACTAAGATTCATATCTGTAAGGTAAGGCTGGTATTTCTGATCTGCTTACTCCAGGGATCCAATTCCTTAGACTGCATGAGTCATGCAGCACTGCAGCATTATTTCACTTCTTTAAAAAGTATTGAAGAAAGCCATTTAGCATATAACGCAAGTTTTCATTTTCCTTTCTATGAATGAGGGAAATATCAACAACATTCCACATGATACAGGGTAACTTCTATAGTATGAGATTCTGTTTAATTTATTTATATGAAACAGTAAAAAAAAAAATCCAAATTTCAAGTAACACAGGTAGTTGGTACAAATGATACAGAACAACAATTAGACTGAAGGATAGTGCTAGTGACTTGTGCTTAGACTGGAGGCAAGAGAATTACTCCTCAACAATCCCAAATTCAACAGAATTGAGTTGAGGTTTATACGGAGGAAAGCATGATCTGGATTTGTAGTCCTATGCAGTTCTTGGATCATTTGGTGAAGAGAAAACAATTCAAACATCTTCTTATTGCTTCTGCAAAAGATTTTATATAATTGTCAACTGAAAATTGAGAGGTTTCATCTAAACATTAAAGAGTCTACAGAAAACTATTTTTTTTAATGAAGAAAAATGGGCATTATAGTGGGAGTTTCATACAATTCTTCTACGTTGCATATAATGTCTCTAAGCAGAAGGTTATCAACGCTTGGTGAGAAAAGTCTTGGCAAAAATCACCAAAAAATATCATTTCACTTGAGTAAGTGGTATTTACATATAGTATAATGAAAGCTCAAGGAAAAGCTATAATAGGGTTTCACTCATGTGAAATAAGATTCCAGAGACAATAAATAAAAACTTTTAAATAATTAGGGTTTCTGAGCAAATTTTACTTCTAGTATATTTCCAATGTAAGTTATGATTTTTATTATTTTACAGGAAAACATTTTTTTCCTCTAGAGTTCAATTTTGTTCCTAATAAAGTCAAATGAAAACCTCAGTTTTGTCAACAACTAAGTCAAATGTAAAAAATGGCTCAGTTTAGATACCTGCTTTTATAAATGAAACAATCCCATTAAGTAATGCACCAGAGGAACTCCACAGCACATTACTACTGATATGATGAAGACCTTTGTTACAACTCATAACCAGTCAGCAACAGGAACATATTTTATAAAGATTAACATTCCCAAAAGGGTTTAAATTGCCAAACACTTTAAATGTTGTTTTTGAAGGAAATGAAAAGTGATGAAACTTGAATGCAGGTCACAGATAAGGCTAAATTTTCAAAGCAGATTACGGCCAAGTACCTGAAAAACTGAAGGGTGGGGGGGGGAGGGGGAGAAAGAAGTGTTCTCTTCTAAGCATTCTTATGATCTGCATACATAAGGAATATCTCCTCTTTAGGCTACTTTGTCTGGGTTTTTTTTTAGTTTGTACTCTGCAAATTGAACTAGATTTATATGCAAATTGTGAGTCTTGTCTTACACATCTGTGACACAAACAGTTTAAATTTAACTGGTAACAGAGAAAGTGCAGCATTTTCTATGATGGAGCAAACAAACAGCAAAACAGAGATGAGTTATTGAAAAAAGAGAAAGATAAAGGTCTCAAAGTTTGCCAATCTAACAGAATAATGGCAATAAAGGATTACTTTATTCTGGAGAGTTTTTGCAGTATAACACAGAGCTTTTCCAAAATCAGAATATCTAACTTTGAACTTCGAAGCAATACAGAGCAAGTACGGAAGAAGGATTCATTACTGCAGGCTTCCAGGAAAGGCTGTAAGGAACCTGTAAAAGAAAATAATTTTAACACTGTATCACAGAGCTGTTCAGGGAAAAGTAAAACAGCTATTGACACATTCAGAAGGCTATAAATGCCTCACGTTGTGCAACTATTAGAACAGTGAAATAATTCCATTTATGCTGAGCACATGATGCAAAACTAAGGTAAAACTAGGAACGGAAAAAATGCCAGTTCCTAACAGTTCTGACACTAATGACTGTTGTATTAAAACAAGGCCTGTTCCCTTGAGAACAAAGGAAAACAGGAAACAGGACAATTTTAAACTCAAATGAAAGTTCTTATCTTGAACACATTTATTCAATGCTCATTTATCATGGTTCTCTCCTTTTGGTTGTGTGAGAGGAACACTCAGCCGCGCAGAGAGACTCACATGGAAATATTTTAAGCTGCTGCAAATCACACGGACAGGGAGAGTACATGTAGATGCTCATGTGGTACCTGACAGCCTTTCATTATCAAAATACTGTCACTGTACTCTGTTTCAAGAATGGGAAAATACTAATCGAGAGCTGGACAAAAACATTTAAACATCAACAAAACTCCTTTAAAATAGAGGATGAGTTTTTAAGTCCCACTGTATACCATTTCCCTCTGTCCTCTGTTCCCTTGTTATCTCATTCTTGGTTCTAATATTACAGATTAATTTATAGCAAAACCATACAGAAAATAAGTAACAATTGATTTTTTTGATAAAATCATATAGCACATATCTTTCATATACCATAGGGCACTTACATTAGAAAAACACAGATGTGAGGAAAATATTTTAATGTTTAGAAAATGCTAAAAAGATTTTTATGTGTTAATAAGAAACTGCAATATGCAAATTACAGCATGAACCAATAAACACAGACATTAAAAAATTCTTCACACATACACTGAACACTGTAATTTATAAATAGAATGTCAAGATGCTTTTATGAGTACAAAGAGGACTGGATGTATCTTTTGGTCAGAATTTTCCCTTTCCTTGTCCAAGGACATACAATTTATTAAATATAACAAGTAGCCTTGGAGTGAATTGAAGGTTTTAATTTATTTCAGGAGGCTTACTGATACAAAATCAGAACAAATGCTGCAGAAAACTGTTAGGAATAGGGTTTAAAAAAAAAAAAATCAACTAGACCTTCCTGTTAGGAAGATCTTTCAAAACCCGTATTTTTTGCAAAACAATGGCATGTCATTTAGGACACCAACAAATTATCCTTGCCACCCCCCAGATGCTGAGCACATCTTATCATGCACTATACTAAACAGAGAAGCCAACGCGATTTGCGGGCCTTTGCTGGTTTACACCACCAGATGAAGAGACTGGGAAACCCAAATGCCTTCAGGACAGATCAGAGAAGCTATGGCTACATGTAACCTTCCCTCTCCTTTCAGTGGAAGTGCTTTTGGCGAATTAACTTAAAATAATGGATCCAACAGGCAGAATCCACAAAATATGTAATGGAATGTGTGGATAGAAACTATACAGATGCAGGATTATAGACTTTGGTAGCAAGGAGCCAACCCTGAAGCAATAAAAAGCAAGATGACAACTGATGTACTATGAAGTTTGAAAAAGGCAGGCAGACGTTTTGCGGTTTGCACAGCTGAAGTGTCCTCTATTCTCTACCCAAAGCAACACAGAACAATAATTATTCCAAAAGACATACATTATCAAGGAAATAAATGGTTATAAATTAATTTATTTATCTGTTCTACTTCCATGCTTCTTGCATTCTTTCTAGCATGTTCAATCCACCTGTGGTTTTATGGCTACTGTCCTCTCCCTTGTAGGACTATTTCCAGTTACAATGTCCTGTCTCAAAACTGTAACAGTAATAAATACAAAACAAGAATGAAAGTGAAGTAGAAATGTAAGCAGTAATCAGTAAAAAATATACTGAAAAAATGATAAGTACATATATATATGTCATTGTCAACTAGCAACTGCAGGTTACACCCACAAAAAAAAAAGTTGTAATAGAAAAGGTAAAAAAATTAGCAGGAATGCTTATGTAACAAGAGGTGCTTGGAATGAAAAGAAGCCTACAAGGAAAACAAAAAAGATCAGAAAAGAAAGCTATGCGTTGGAGGTCAGAAACTCTCTTAATAAAAAGGATAGCATGAAAAGTCAAGATAAGTCAGACCTCATTGAAAAAAAGTTCTCCCAGCCATTTAAGTAAAAATAGAACAAAAAAGAGGTAGTGAGGTCATCTGTGGTCAGCACAAGAAAGATGGGATAGAAGCTAATGGTATTTTAGTCTTCTGGGTGCAAGCTTTGGCTAATATGCTGGTTTTCAGGAGAGAGCTCTATCTTGATAAAAGGGACAAAAAAAAGTCACCCAAACTTGTAATTCCAAAAGAGTCCTTTAGTCAGGGACACCAGAACAGACTTCAGGATTCTGAAATAAACGTTGCCTCAATTTTATGACAAGCAGAGTCGAACAATTGCTGCTACTAAGACAGGAAGGAGCACTTTGTGAAATGAGAACAGCCAATGCAATATATATATGCTGAATTTGGACAAAAAAAAAAGGCAATCTGAACACATCTGCCCTTCAGTAAAACTCTAAAGATATTTTCAGGAACTAAAGGAGACAAAAAACAAAATAAAGTGTACTATAGGTTTATCCATAAGTATATATAGGTCTATAGGAACTGTAGCTATGTTGTGTCAGAGTAGTCAGATAGTTTTGTTTGGTAAATAAATGCTACAGCAGCTGTAATTCAACTAGACTTCAATAGCGCATGATAAAGCAACACATGGGATATTATACTGGAGAAGACGCAAGTTAGTAGAAGGACTGGAAGGTGTGTAGTGTAAGGAATTGTCCAAAAGCAAAGCATAACATTTTGCCTTGAAAAGTGAACCTTATTTTTAAATACTGATTTTTGCAACTGGGCTTATTTAGTGTATTAATTAATGACTGTGGCATGAAAACAGGAGTAGTCTAAATAAATGCTATGCTGGAACTACCCATTTAGAAGGCAACAGGTATAAAATACATGAAAACCAGAAATATCTTACTTGCTAGAATAGCAAAAGCGTAAAGACAACACACTAAGAAACAACAAACATTTTTCTGGGAAAATCACCAATTAGAAACACCAGAGGATGAAAACTTCTGGTGTGCTAGTTGAACTAATTGCTAATCAAAGTAAGTCTATGAGCAATCAACATGGTCTAACCATTAGACGGATTCTAACGAGGCTTGAGAGAGAAAAACACCATTTTACAAATAATCTACATAGTTTTATAAACTGAAGCTATGCACTGTTATGGGTTACTCTGTTAAAGAAACCAGAAAAAGCCTAGTGAACTACCGGAATCACTAAAGGAATTGCAGCTCTTACAGAGGACACCTAAAGGAGCTTTGTCCCAACACTTTTTCTGTCAGAGCTCGCCTGCCTTGTTTTCCCTGCTCCCATATCTCCACTCCTGTAATTACCAGCTGAGAACTAAGCATAGTAATTCAAACACAATGACAAACTCAAATAAAGAAGTCTTTACATAAATAAACCTCACCTGGCATGACCTCTAATTCTGTAATCTCAGATTGCATGTAAGCAGAGAAATAAAGTTGGAAGCCTGACAACGCATAGATATTACTCAAACTGCACAAATTGTACTATCTACTTCAAAAAAAAAGCCTTTCTTTATGAAATTATTTTAATTATGTTACTGCTCTATATTCACCTTGAAAGTTACAGAAAAAATTTGGCTAATAAGTACAGGAGTCTGCTAGTCAAATACAAAATAAAAAATGTGTATTAAAGAATATTTTTTCTAATTAAATCATACTCTTTTAAATTAAACCATTTTACAGAAAGTGATAAAACTGTAAACTGCAAATGCAAGTTTAGTAAACTAAAGCAAATAAGATCCTATTTGAATAAATTTTACTGTTCTAAAGATTTCATAAATCAAATTGACTTGAAAAGGGGTATGTATATCCAAGTACTGATACAAACAATTCCTTTTTCCATGAAATACTTCTAAAAGGTTAGCACTCACATCTCCCTTCAAAACAGTATGCTGCTTATGAAGTACAGTATTACCCTGAATGAACAGTGAAGCTTTACTTACAAAGCAGCTACTTGGCTCTACTTAAGTTTATATTTAAGGGTCTGTTTTATTTCTTACTTTGGAGTGGATGAGACAGGGGTCCAAAATTCAGAATGGCTAAGCATTACACAACTGTTACTAGAAGAAGGAGAAAATAATGACATGGACATTTTTTCTTATTAGAGAGAAGGTCACTGCTACCTCAATAGAAATCAAACGACATTATTCCATTTACGGCATTAATTTTTAAAACCTGTAAACATGTATTCAATCAAAGTATTCCAACTTAGCTTGCAATTAATTAACAAAAATGTGTGCAGACTTTTGGTGTACTTGCTTGCGTTCATCAAGTACACAGGTTAGTCCTAGCATTATCATAGGCTACATTTAACAGAATTAGAGATATTTATCTGTGGTTAAAATATTAAACTAAAACATCTATTAATCAAGTATCATTATTCACTGTTTTCAGAAGAATGAATAAAAAAATTACAAAGGTAAGACAGGATAATAGCGGAAGGATTTCCTTTTAAATAGTTTGTATTTCAATGTTTATCCCGCATAAGCTGTCAATCATTCATTTTGCTACAGTTTCAAACACAGTTCCTCAGGATAATTTCACATCTGCCCTTCACACAGGTGAGAGGGAATCCTACCCTAGTATGCTATTCACAGACTTGACATTTTTACCCTTTCGGTACAGCAGAATAAGCTCATTTGAGAAATTTCAATCCTGCAAACAGTTACAAGTAAAGATACTATGCTGAAAAGTACAGTTAAATTTTAATCTGTTTAAGCATACCGGCATTTTTTCCTCCATACCTTCACTGCTTGTAGTCTTTAAAGCCTTATAATGCAAAGACTCCAGAAAAAAATAAAGGAGTGGGTTTGGGTTTCCTTGACAGATTCTGACCACTGACTTTTTGGAAGTACCTGTAGCACAGTGTGAATTGTGGAATACCTAGGATTAGTTATGGAAACATTCCAACTTAAAAGAAGAGAGGGAGCGTGCATATAGGCAGTCCACACAAAAAGACTGTCTCCATAGTAAGAAGTTGTAATTATTTGCAAACTGAATTTTTTTATCTCCACTGGCTTGATTAACTTCCCTATGAGACGAGTAAATCTGGACACCTTGCTTATCCATGAGCATACTGCTTTCTTACAAAAAAAATTTGAAGTAAGGTTCAGTGAATCTGTAAATAAGCTCATTTTTGCAGTTACTAAAAATCTTAAGTGATGTTAATATGGCTAAGTAATCATATTCAAGCCCTACCAGAATGTGCTTTAACTTACAACAAGCACAAGAGAGTCATTTAGAGATTTTTTTTTTTGTTCAGTTTGCAATCATCTCAGTTTGAGAACAAGGACACACTAATGCAAAATATTTTCTCTGTAGAACAGAAGTAAGCTTGAAGACATAGTAAACACAAGCTCTATTCAAAGCAAAGGCCAGTGCTTCGTAATGTCTAACGAGCAAGTAAACTCTGATTTCCTCGAATGAACATAAGGTTGGGAAAGGGGAACCTACTAATCCACATGACAGAAGTCAGCTATCACTGCAGGAAGAATTTAAGATGTACACTGTCTTTGTGTAAAAGTGCAAAGGGTGAAACTGAGACAGGCAGCTCTCTGCTAATAGCAGATCCCAAATCAAGCATGAATCAGACTACAGTTCAACAATGGTGTTTTTAATAAGTGACTATAAATTCACTACATCCTTTGGAACCCTTTTAACTGATTCACAGGTAAAAAATCCACAGTAAGCTGTGTGAGAAGCAAGAAGACAGGAACAACAGTATTCATCAAGATTGTATACGACAAGTATTCAACTACAGGGTGATTTAATACTAATGATCTGATGTTCTTCAACACCCACAGAACAAATTTTCTTGCTGAAGTCATGCTACTTATTACTAGATTGTTTCCAGAAAACACTTCATGTCTGGCATCCAGGAACTCTCTTGAACAGTGCGTTGCAATTACTGTCCTAGAAACAAGATCTGCTGAGAAAAGAAATTTGTAGTCATAGGGAGAGAACTTTAGGGTATGAAGTTACACCCTGGAAGCCACTGGTGTCATACTGTAACAATCTGGATGATTAAAAGTAACTACTACTTTAATTATTAAACAACAATTTTAATGGCAATTTAAATGGGAAATGGTAAAAGGTTTGATAAGTAATAAATGCATTATAAGCCATTTGACTAAACTGAAACACATCAGTATTTAGCAGTTAACACATTTTGCTCCCAAAATTTCAAAGGTGGTCAGAGCACTGCATTTGTGCAAATCTGTCACCAAGCGCATTCAGAGTTTATCAAGTAGATTTAGTATCTACCTCCAGTAACAATACTATCAGAGAAGGTTTTGTTCTTACTTCTGTTATCAGACAGGCTCATAGCTTAGAAATGGGACTGAAAACCAAACATCGTGGCTTGGTAGCCCGCTTTCCTTACCTAAGGTATGGAAACCTTCAAAAGCCTTGGTACTGAAATCTTTCTTCGCTATCAAATCAGCAGGAACGTATCTCTTCCCATTTTACTCAATGGGAAGCAAGAAAGATGTCTTTATAGACCACTCCTTAGTTTTAAAGACCAAAAGAAGGAATTTTATGGCACTCATCTGAAGCCCCAGATATGAGCAAAACACCACCACCATCAAAAAAAGACTGCAGGACTTGCTCCCTCGAATTGGCTTTTATAAGTTAATCTTCACAGTAAAGGAAACATGGGCATCTTCCAGAAAACAAACACGGATTGAAACCCTGGTAATGGGCATGGAGAGCCAAATAAGAGCTTGAAAAGGATAAACCTGAATTGGTACTCATCCCATCTGACCATGAAACTAAACCAGCACTGATGAGACAGCGACAGTGAAAATACAGCTAAACCGCTGCTTTGGTGCTGTGCTCACCTCTATCAGCTATTGGAAAGTACATTTAAAATAGAAGACTGAACAGGCTGAAATGTATCAATTTATGCGCCATTATGGACATTTTTAGACAAAAATATTAGCAGAATGTAGTAAGAGAAAAGAGAGAAAATATCTCTGTTGAGTTGGCTTTCTACTGTCAGGTTCGTAACAAGCTGCTAACCCTCCCAACTGTGGATTTTAGGAGCAAACTATTACTTCCACTGAAGACAGCAGACTAAACCAACTAGACTTCAACTTAGGCCACTGAGCTCATCCAAAGGAAAAGAATCATTCCAGCATGCAAACAACATTAAATAAAACGTAAATTATTTAAAATTCTATTGTTTACCCTAAAATTACTTACATCTTAATTTCAGCTACTTATCAAGTTTCTAGCATAGGTTAAATGAAGCAAGTATTTGCTAGCAGAAAGAAAATGGTTAGGTAAGGACTCACTCCGTTGCAAAGTTTCTTTCCTGAAATGTAGTTACAGTAAAAGTAGTGGACAGAATCCACAGCAGTACTGGAAGATGACAAAAAGAAAAAAAAAAAAAAGACTATTACAGCATGAAAGTAAGCTGAAACTGAAGTTATTTTGACACAAAGCAAACTTGCTTAAATTACTGCATAACATCTCTAGCAGCTCCTGTCACTCGTACGCCCTGAGGAGCTGGCCGAAACTAACCTCAACTTTTTTCACCTCTGACATTTAAAAGTCAGCCTTTTCTCCAACTATAAATGTTTTGGTATATTACAAGAACAGGAACCAGTATAACATTTTACCCTCCTCCTTAGGCCTTAATATTTTTGTAAAAGAGGTGAGGCAAACAAGATTGGCATATACAGATATATTTTCTGTATCCATGATGTACTGTTACAGTTCCAAAAACATTAATGATAGGGTCACAATGGTGAGACTATTTTTGGCTGGCACTATACTTCAGAATTGTAAAACAGCATGAAAACTCACTGATGGCTGGGAAATGCCTGTGCAGTTGGAATACTATCCAAGTCCTGATACCTAAACCATAACATAGTCTGGTGATATATATGCAATTTGAGATACCAATTTGATGAATACACATAACCTGAATCCTTCCAAGAAATAATGTGACTGTATTGTATACTATAACGTGGGCTCTGGAGATTTGCATGCTATGATGATGCATCTAAGTTTCAAGAAACATACACAAATAAGCTTCCCAAGGGTACCAAAAGTCTTCATTATTTCTTCACAGAATTCCTGCGGTGTTAAGATCACTGTGTTTTCTGTGGCCTAGCTGGACAGGTACGTTGGTGTTATCCACTCTCGTACAGAAGACACGTCAACTCAGACAAACTTTTCATGAAGCTGTGGACCTCAGGCATATTTTTTATTTATAGTTTTAAATGAGCTTGAAGCTAGTTTACAAAATCTACTAGATTGGCATCATTCCTGTGGAACATGGTAAGTTTTCACTAACCTGGAATCAAAAAGATTATAAAGAGTAAACCCTGATCCTAGTAGTGATCAAAAATGTTGCAACCTGGAATCTGAAGTAATACTAACAGAAGAACCAAAAAGAGCACCTTGAAGGTTGAAAGCCTGTCTTGTGGTTCTAATGAGGATATTATGACAAACGGTTTTATGACCAAGAACGCAAATGGAGAGACCTCTTGAGACAAAGGGGCTCAAAATAAGCTGATACTCCCCTTTTGTCTTTGGAGTAGGAATGAAATGCCTAAACCCTGATTACTAAGGTTATATTTTCCACTCTTCTGTCATCTCAGTGAACGTTCAGATGTTGCTTCAACAATATCTTGTCATGAAGGCATGGATGGAAAAGTAATGCAAGAGTACAAATTCACTGAAACTGTCTTTAATATTTACAGCTCATACCTTCTTGCTCTCGTTAGACCTGGGGATTCCAAGTCATTTTTCCTGAAATAAAGACTGTCACTAGAAGTTGCGTAGGGGTCATCTGGTGTCGTAACCTATGGTTCTTCCTTTGTACTTCACACAACCGATTTGTGTAGTGCAAAAAATCATCACCTGCTTCTTCCTTCAGACTGGAATACATAAGCTCACTGAAAATACAGAGGAGCTCCAAAATTCTTCATGAGCACAGAGTTTCATTAGCCTTTCAGCTGAAGGGGTACTGATCTTTAAAAGAAGTATCTTTTCTGATTTGAACTCCAACCCTGATAATTCTCTTCATCAGCCACAGTCTTAAGGGATGTGCCCAAACATCCAAAAGCGTGTGCAGGCACATGGCATACAAGGTGGCATGATACATAGAGATTTTGGCTGTCAGCTGCCTCTCACCATATAGATTTTACTTCTTCCCACTGCTCTGTTAGGAGTCTTTTTATAAATAGGCTATCTGTTTAATATTATTAAAGTTAGCCTTACCTTGACAGAAGCACATGGTAAGTGTCAACACACATTTAGAGAATGTCAGAGAAGTAGATCTTGCCAAACAAATTCTGGTTTACTGTCCTTTTATTATTTTTTTTTAATTTTTAAGTGATCCTTTTTGCTTTAATCTTTGCCAAATAGTAGCCATAAGATGCTGACACAGTGCAAAGAAAGCCCTAGAAAGAACGATGTTGTCTCTAAAGGGCCAAAAAATGATGCTGCAGTTCTATTACAAAAAAATTCCTTGTTAAATGGTATTCTGAGCCTACCAGGCAAAAAAAAAATAGTACAGAACATTTAACACACCATTTGGCTTTCTGGCCACAGTTTCCAGGAGGAAATGATGAATCTCAACTTCATGCATTTTTTTCAGGTTTTGAAATGCCCTGAAGCCATCCTCTGGACTATCTTATGATCTAGCAAGCCTTCTCAGACAAATAAATCACTCTAGAATTAATTATTCCTCCATCTCTGCCTGCTGATCCTTCTCTTCCTTGTGAAAAAAAGATCTAACAGAAGGAGGCAACAATCAGAACAGCAGAAGATATTGCGTATGAATGCATATCCTGAGCTGGCCAGGACTGACAAGCATATAATAATGAAGTCATAGGTAGACAGAGAAAAAAAAGTACTGAAATATGTTACCTTTCAGTCCTCCACCATTTCCCACTGAAATGGTAGTGTCAGGACTCTCCCAGATTCTTGATGTGAAACTCCTTAACAGAAATGGAGATGGAGTGCATGAAAGACTGTGCGCCAGTAAAGATGCACAGCAATAAGACCATGAATTTTAATTTGCCATTAAGGTCTTGTATATAGATAGAAAACAGATGACACCAATGCACTGCATTTGACATCATGTTGTCAGTAACTGAATGTCTTATCAGCACAGTCAACATTGTAAGAACTTGGATCCTGGACCCATTGTACTGGCTATACTATGAAGCCAAAAGGAATGACACTGATCTAAAAGATGAAAACGTGCATACCAAAACCAAATCAGTTAACAGGCTTAAGCAGTATTGCAGACTCTTCTTATAATTTCTATCAAAGCACCGAAATAGCTGTCTTAGACTAGCAGGTACATTCTTCTTATGCAGCTTAAGTAACTTTCCTTAACATATGAGGGAAATCTAGGTTTCACTTCTGAAACAGGAGGAAGAGAATTTCTTACAGGGAACAGAATCTACATGAGGACCTCAAACAAGCCTGGACTGTATGGAACCATTAACATTCATTGCTTACTATAGCAAAAGGTACATGCAGTTACAGGCAAGTGTAGTGCAACATAGTTTTTTCATATCTGATTCACATCTTTCAGCATGGACAACTAAAATTTGAATCACTAAAATACTTCATAAAAAAATTAAAACATACAAAATTAAGTTATAGAAAAGAATATCCAGAAAAAAAAAAGCACTGTCTTTTTTTCCAACTTGATTTCTAATCACTTCAGCTCTAACGGTAATATTTTTTGAACAAAAATATTAGAATACTCCTACATAGCCAGAAAATTATTGCAGACAGTTGAAAGAATGCCAGAGTTCCATATCTTACAGGAAAAAAAAAAAGTCTAGACTTTGTCCCCTGTTGGTCGGATTCTGTCTTTGTGGGTAACAAGACTATATTTTAGTATATTGGTCAGCTACCTACGACTTCATATATAAGGCTGCACACCAATACAACTTTGAAGTTGAGCATAAATTCCTGTTTTAATCTAACAGGAGCTCTCTGAATACTCCCTGCCTTCTTCTAGTTTGTCTTTTAATGACTTTTTAATAGGAAACTTACAAAGGAATGAAAATATGATTTTCCATCAACAATACTTCTTCTCATTGCTAACAATTTCTTGCAAAACACTAACTATGTACTGGAAAAGAGCAGAACATGCCTATAACTTGAGTACTGGCAATTTATTCTACCAAAGAGAAAAGTCTGCATAAAGCTTCATATCCAGCTGCCAACAAATAAATTCTCAACCAGACGTGAGTTCAATTAAACACTACTCCTCCTTCCCTGATTTCACATATCTATGTATCTTCTCTGAGAAGCAACAAGGTAAAATGTGAGTCTCTCACAATATATCCGTTATTCTTCAAACTGCAGGCATCTAGCGTATCAGAACAACTACTGCTAGGGAATAGAAGATGTACTGTTACTGGCATTACTCAAAGTAATACCAGACACCATCCACCTTGCTTAGGTTACTTTTGCGCATACAACTCTCTCTTTCCCAATCACTTTACTAATCATTGTTATGAGTATTAGGAAGAATACTGTAGTGTGAGACTACACTACCTACATGGTCAGAAAAAGAATCTGCAAGGAAGAACAAAACCTTAGTTCAATATTTCTGCCACTTATCTCGCTACAAAATGTCTCTTCCTCAATGCTGTCCCATCCTAAGTAAAACGCACTTTCTGTTTTTACCACTGCAACACATCATAACAAAATACTTCCAAAACAACAATATACATTTCAAACATAGCAGCAGCCCCTTTCCCTTTTCTGTTCTAAAAGGCAGTGAGTGATTTTTATGTCTAAAAAAAACCAGCCACAGGTTTATTCAACACGGCACTGGAATGCCTCACTCTCTACCTTCACGTTCATCCAGTTGATTACCACCTGATTCTTAGCCTGTATCACTTGAAAAAATGTTGTGACAAATAAGATTAACCCTTTTATAGGCCCACAGCACAGTTCCAGCAAAACATAACCATATCAGCACAGTAAAACTCAGCAAATCATAACCATCTCTTCTAGAAATGCCATTTCCAATTATTAGAAACTGAAAAATGACTGGGGATAAGCTGTTCATTCAAACTAGAAAAAGAATTTAAATAAAGCGTATTTTTCATGTCCACCTGCTGGCAGGTTTTCAGGATACAGCTTCCCCGGCACAGCCTGACTTCAAAGAAAAACACCAGCAAGGTAAAACAGCGGAATAAACTGAAATGTCAAATCAAAAATAGCAACAAAAATTTCACAACATTAAATAAGAAAGCAACCAGGACAAAATATAAAGCATAGGTGGTGAGAGGGAGAAGAAAAGACAACGCAGAAAGACAGACAATTCAGAAACATATTTTGTCTCTAATGAATTTATACAATACAAATGAATGCTAATACTAGATTAGATTATTTATACAAAAGAATCATGCTATTTTTATGTTGTATTTATGCTTACCTCACCTGTTTTAATCATGATTTTTTTTTAAATTACCCAAATTTACCAGATTCCATGGTCATCTGAAGTAATCCATCAAGAGCACTGGAAAGCAGACCTCTACTGGATACTTTTAAGTGACTCAATATGACAGGCACACATTGGTATTCCAAAAATAAGGCCTTCCCTTCATCTGTCTTCAAGTCTGTGTGAAGGGAATCAAACGCCTGAGCCAGGTAATCCACTGAAAGATATGACAATACAGGCAACAAAACTTCTATAATCATAGTTCCATTAAGCAACATGTAAACAACTATCCTGAGAGTTACTGTTGCAGATATATACTTCAAAGTTAAATGCCTGAAAACATTAAATTTTATCTTTATTTAAAGGCATCCTCTGACTGTTTTTATTCCTTAACAATTTGTTGTGAGTGGAGAAAAAGACTAACTACAACTCATATGTTGAAGAAAAATATACTTACAAATATAAAGCCTTTCTAATATTTTGCTTAAGCGGACAGAAATTACAAGCTTGCACAGTTTGAGACAATGTTGGTTTCAACATCTGGGAAACCCCTGTTAAAGGAGTCAAGGGCTGATTTGTCTAAATGAGAGCAATCACTTTCATGAGAGCAACGACTCCTATTTATTTCTACAAAAAGCTTAGTTTATGTTTCAGTGCATACATTTTATGTACTCATCCATTGTGGAGTACACTAAATTATATGAAGAATGTAGGTTAAGTGAACCAACCAAATTTTCTTATTTTCCTGATGTCAAATCTTTCTCTGTATCTTGGAATAGCACTGATCATCAGGAACGCAGAAAATTAAGTACATGGCAATAATTTATCCGGTAGCAAACGTTTAACTAGAGTGCCATCTGCTGGGTACTGACATTTTGAAGGAAATGGGATATATGTTCAAATCAAACGTGCTACTTAAATCACTAGATCATTAGTGCCATGTGGTCAGAGTGATCAAAATTCATATACAGTGATATTCAACATATGTTTAACAACAGATCATATGTTCCATGTTATAGAAGCCAGCAGTAAAAAGCAACCATGAGAAGCTAAACTGATTTATTCTAATCAACAGTGATCATCTGCTTAGGGTAAGCCTCTGCAATAACTATTTTTTGTATTGCAATTCTTTTTGCATTGTTTTTATCAAACACTTCTAGAAATGTAAGTCTCAATTTAAGAGTAATTATCATGCTTCACTAAAATATCTTGACTGAAATAGTTCCGTTCAACAGCTGAAATACTGTATTTGTTCATTAATGATGTCAGAGTGGTCTTCCAACACATTTAAACCCTGTGTTTACTGTAAATACTCACAATATAAATACCACACAGGTCAGTTAAGCATAAAGACATACTAATCTGCTTAACCATCTAATCCAGAAGACTGACTTCCATGAACGAGAACACTGTTCCTTATCTATGGATTTAAAATCTTTGACATCCCTGATTGGTGTCAATCAGGGTGCCAGAGATAGCAGCAATTTTGTGATGTGGATCTCCACTGTCTAAGAAATAGCCCCAAATTCATAACATATTTCATGGAGGAGACTGAAAAACAAAAAAAATCCAGATGCTAAAGTAGGCATCTGATTCTGACATTCTGGCATGGTTTTGCAGGATTACCTGGAAAATTAACATCTCTGTAACCTGTCTCCATCTCTCTGTGTTACTAGCAGAGTGGATGTGTTACTAGTAAAGACATTTTAAAATACAAACCATACTGAGAAGAAAAGAGAGCAAAAAAAGAATCATGGAATAATTTAGGCTGGAATGTATTCCAATCCTCCTGCACAAAGCAGGATCATCTCTAAAATTAGGTTCGATTGCTCATAATCATAACCCCACTGAACAATTATTTGCTATCAAAATGATCTGTGCTTTTAAAATGTCTTTGAACAAGAAAAAATAAGTGGTTAGCACAACAACAAGCTGGAAAAGCATTATAGATACATTCATTCTTATGCTATCCTTGCAAACCCTATTCTTGCAAAAAATCCTAGTTATGCGGCACCACAGCACTCCTAAGTTGCTGCAGGTAGGCAGTAATCACCTCTTACACCAGCTCTTAATGGTATACAATTAGTGTTTTCTGCCAGACTTCCATAAAACATGATTTGCAACACCTCCTGTTCCCTATTTCCCTTGAAGAGAGAAAAGGCTTCATAACTGAAGGCAGCAGTTAACAAAGCAGCTGAGAGAACAGTTACTCTTTCAGATATATTTTCCACATTTTTTTTCACCCTGTCCAGACACAATCTGATTCTTATTAACTCATAGCGTCTACTTTGAAACTTTTACCTTCTCCCTCTCCCATGAGGCAGGGAAGACCCAGCTTCCTCTATTTCTTTACAACACAAAATTATAAAGGTTTTAAGTAGAGAATTCCATTTCACACTACTGTTATACATCTCTGCTAGTGTGAAAGGTGGGAGGATCCTGGCAACAAAGTGGAAACAGAAAAAACCTCACAATGAAAGGAAAGAGTCACTCACCCTGTGATGCCCCCCTATGCAACCCGCTGATTCTTTTAGGTTAACAAAAGGCAGAAGCATGAGCTGAAAATCATACAGCTGTTTCAGATACAATACTCCCCTAACAGGCACTGAAAGCTGTCTGGGATATATTGTTCATATATCAAGAGGATATTTGAATTTTTTTTTTTCCCCAAGATAAATACAAGCAAGTCTTTATACAGGCAGAAGCTCAACTTGCTAATATCTGGAAATTACACTGCATTCAAGATTCAGAAGTGACCTATCAACTCTGCTGCTTTTGGGCTGATGGACTCTTTGCACAGGTGAACAAAATCACTTCACAGCAATTATTGAAGCCATTCTTGAATTAAAACAATAAAGACAAAAGAGAGAGTCAATAATAGAAGTAAAAAAGAGACATTCTTTTGGATTACTCATCAAATCTGCACATTTATCAATTAAGTACCTTTAAGCATAATTCAGATTACATACTACTGCTGAAGTTCTCAAAGACGACATATAAAATAGAAATACGCAAGAATTTGTTTAAATTACCAAAGTTAATCTGTAAGTTAATTTAAAAATATCTCTATAAATCAGATCGATTGAAGGTTTTTCTCCTTTATGTTCTGACAGAAAAGTGTACACCAATCTCTATGTCAAAAGGATAAGGAAGGAACGCATTAAAAATCTGAGTTTGTGCCTCTTCTCATAGTGTGCTCAACACTCAGAACTCACAAGAAACTGTCCATTTTTGTCATCACTTTAAAGAAAATGTTTTAGTCTTCTTAGATTATATCTGTTTTCAAAGAATGCCTCACTGCGAAGATTTACCACAACATTTTGAAAACCGCGCAAGTGGAGTAACCTGTCATGATTTGAAGCAGTATTTTCAGAGCTGTGTTATCTCCTGATAAACCTTGTTTGCTTTTGCCTTGTTAACAAAGTACATTACTGCACTACATCAACATAAGAATTCTGGAAGATTTTGGATAAAAAGGCCACTTTTCATGCTACACAGGTAGCTTTGAAGTCTAAAACATAAATAGAACATTGTGCCTTTGTAAATTAGCCTGTGAAACAGTGAAATCTGAATGGACAATCATATTAAGAACTGACAGTTTCAATAAGTAGCGTTTTTCAGTGTTGATAATGTTTTACGGATAGCCATTTGCAGTGCCAGATTTGGTAGTAGAAGAGGGGAGCAGTAGACAGGTAAAGGCTGGAGTATGAACTGTATACTAAACTCAGACCAAGGGACAAAGCAATTTCAGGACATACATTGTATCACAATTCAATCTAACAATTAGAATCCACTACACGAGTGGCTTTCTCTATGTGACTACAGATACATCAGAAATATCTATGAACATCAGATTTATCTACGAAGGTAAACGCAGCAAAGTTGTAACTATGTCAGAAAAGAAACACTTGACAGTGCAGATGATCAGCCTTTCAGAGGCCAGGTAAACAACCTACTCGCTTAAAGAGGACAGTGAAAGTCTAGAACTGTGCAAAATCTGCTACTTATTTCAGCTTATAAAGGAGCAATTAGCTGTGCCTTTCTGAGCAGTAAAGATGTTGGCAATCCAACCACTGCTGTAGTGACAGTTTGACAGAACTACCAACGTCTCTCTTCCCCTTCTTCAGAAATGTTGATTTGTCTGGCAAGAAGTTGTCATACTAAAAGGAGCACATACATTCCAACACGAAATGAGTAACAGCAAGATTCATACTTGTTTCCAGTATATTTTGCTTCATAAGGTAGCAAAACTCAAGTAAAAGCGCTTTTCACTAATAAAGCATAGAAGACGCTACAGTATCACTGAAATATTTTTTTGTCCAAGCACATGACTGCAATAAATACACCCATTTTAAAAAATTAGAACTTACCTTGTGTCACTGTTTTAAGCACAATTAAAGTTGACAGAAACCTCAAAGGCATACAGGAACTCTTAAAGAAAGCTGCAGACTTTGATTTACTCTCTGTAGAATGTTCAGAAGAACTATGTGGGTTTCCCTTGCTTACTATGCCTTTGAAAATATCTTCGCCAAGTCTCCTCATTGTTGATGTCATTGTTGCATGCTGTTTCAAAGAATGCATACAGTTAGTGTAAACATTAAAACACATTCAAATCCTGTGTACTATGTAGAGATACATACGTTCACCTAGGAATTAAATATTAAATAGCAAGTGGTTTGACTATGTATTGGAATATAATCTGCATAGGAGATACTACTTTGTGTTCCAAAAGCAGCTGAACAACATCATCATGGCACCTTATCAACACATACTTCACAAAGAGACTAGTTAGCGAGGGTCCCTGCTACGCTGACATTATTTAAGTTGCCTCTCGTTCCAGAACAAGCTCAGCTTCAGTCAACTCTACTTCGTAAGGTTGCCTGAAGTTATATCCTGTAAAAGCATTTACAGAATCAAGATCTAAACATGAACCTTAAGAACACAATAGGTTTAAGACCTATTAGACTTTTTATCATAAAGTACACAGAAATATTACTTCAGAATCAAACTTCACATTATGCTTATTTAAGATATAGATTCTTATTAGCGCTAAACCCAACAGCCTACTATCTACTGAATTTAAACTCTAGCTATTTACAAAGTTTCCTACCTTTTGCTTTATCAAAAGCACTATTGACAGCATTAGGTACTATACTGAGCCTTCATAGTATGGCTACTGTCTTTTCCTCTATTTTACTGCTAAATATTTTCTTACAGCATACTAGTCAAAAGGAGTAAGTAATGTCTTGTGGTAAGACACTGAGCAGCAAACAGAAAAAACAAAATTCCTTTGCTGCTTTACCACACACTTTCATCAATTTCTCATGCATAAAGTGAACCTAAAAATACTGACTCTTTTAGTGCAAAAGTTTTGTAAATACACATGTAAAAATGTAATTTCTGAGATGCCTATACATCACAACAGTTATCACATACTTACGCAAAATATGTTTAGATACACAATACAAATTTAAAATTAACTTGAAAAAGAATTTGCCATGTATCCTTGGTAAACACTATGAATTTATGTTTTGCAAAGACAGCAGAGTTTCTTTCATATATACTACCTGAAAACATTCACTTTTCCTATGTATTGAAAACACAAAATCCATTAATATCTTCTGGGAATCTAGTTTCAAAAAAATCATACTGCAAGAGGACTACTTGTATTACCTGAATACCACTGTCTAGATGTCTTATAGACCAGTAAATAAATTTAATCACAGGCATGTGAAGTTTAGGATTCACCAATGGCATACACCGGAGTTGCTCAGCAACTATAGGCAAAAGCTGTAAAAATATACAAAAGTAAAATTACACGCAGTATTTGAACCTACTGTACATGCTAATCTTAAGTGAAAAAAAAACCAAAAAAACCTCCCAACTCTCTCCTGGAGTTTAACAGATTACGTATGCAAATACTCACTGGGCAGATCCAGTATAGGTAATAGAATTATACGCATACACAAATTTTAAATTTTACAGAGGTTTACATGCAAAAGTGGAGATACATCATGTGAGCTCGATCTCAGTAAATCAAATCCCAATGGCTGTAAATCTTTACTATAACGAATAAAAGCAGTAAAAGAAGATTTTCTGAACACCTCACTGATTTCCAGACCTTGGTATCCCCAGAGAGAAAATAATAAAACTGTTAAAAGTGCAGCACAGTATCACCTTTTATCAGTCATAAATTGAAACTTTCGTATCTAACGTAGGCATCTAAGTATTTTGTATTAGACATGTTTATCTCCTTAGAAAATAAGGAATTATGTGCAGTATTACACATAAAACAAGACAAATTATCAACCGACAGAAGTGACCTGAAATAAAATGCTAAAACTCTCACAAGTTGAGACTGAACACCACACTTTTCCTTAAAAATGATCTGTATGCTTTATGAATGACAAGTCATCTATTATATCTCACTGCCAGAATTAATACTGACTTATTAACAGTGATTTTGTTTTTACTATTGTATCTAAAGCCTGTATAAAACAGGCTGATCTGTTATATTCTCAAAGTCATTAAAAAAACCCCCATAAATCCAAAAACATATCAACACAAGCAAACAATCTGAACCCCTTTACCTTCATACACCTTTCCTGGGTGCAGGTTTTTTTGGAGGTCTGGGTAACCAGAAGTTTGTGACTGTCTTCCCTTTCTTCTTGTAGCTTTATTTCGCTAAGATGCTGGTCTGAGACCCAATCCATAAGAGAAGTTACGAGCTCATAAACTTGTGAATTCAGTGGTAGCTGTAATACATCCACAAGAGCAGATATTTCAGCTTTCAAGTTAATGATTTTTCTAAGCCACAATAGTAACACACTGAAACATATGAGAGTACATTAGTTCTGAAATTTTATGCAGAATTTAAAGGATGATGAGCATATGCCTGATAAAATCTAGGAGGTAAGTTACCGTATTGGGAGCTTGTGGAAAATGTTATGTTTGAGGAAACGGTGATCTTGAACAGGCCACATGTGCTCTGTTTGGCCTTGCACCTTGGGTTTGAGAAGCCTGTATGTTATTAATATAATCTGTAACTTACAATATCACTGGGAAGGGAAAACTGTGTGTGGATCAAGGAGTGGATGATGGTGATCCTGACCCGGAGACCACCATACATCAAGCAGTCAGAGATCCACACCACAGTTAACCCGAGCAGGTGCAGCCTGTGCTGTGCTGCACTGATCAGTCAGCTGCAGAGTCTGTCCTGTGCTTGGCTGCATGATGAACTCGGCCACCTCTCCGTAACAGGAGCCTGCAGGCAGCTCCCACTTGGTACCAGTGATTATGCCTCCTGCCTGGCCTTGCCTTTGTCTAAAAAGGCAACAAGAACTTTTCCTGTGAACGTCCTTCATGGACAGAGTGGTTTTCTTGCAAGAAAATGATATCAGAGCTTGAATGGCTGAAAAGAAGGAGGTTCTCGCCATGGACAGGACATGGGCTCCATCTAATGCTGCATAAATGCAAGGTTCCCAGCATTTGAAGGGATGTAATATTTACTCACTACCTATATTTCTCCTTTTACTCTGCTTTATTAAAACAGTTATTTCATTAAACCATTTGTTGTCAGGCCTCTTACAGAGATCCAGAAAGAATCCTGCATCATTTCTCTCTCTCTCTCACACCTCGCTCCCCTCCCCACTGCAGAACAGGTACTACTTATGATGGTTTCTGAGAGTGAAAAAAAATGCACATAATTTCTGTTGTACTTAGACAAATGGTTACAAAAGGCCTGGGAAAAGACTTCCACATACAGAATCACTCCACTTTGTAATTCTGGCCAAATGAATTACAGGAGAAAGCAAATCTTTAATGTCCTTTGCATGTGGAAATTCTCATTTCAATGCACAAAATCTCCTTTGCTTTATTTCATACAATCCACTGTTATTAAAATATAACTGGACAGCCAGCATTGTTAAAAAAAGAACAAAGACTTCATGAAATCGTCATTCTGTCCCTGTACTACACTGCAATGAAATACTCTACGAAAGATACCCAGAGGTACCTGAAGACAGGTGGCACAAACAGTTCTCTAATGACTTCAAAAGTTTTCTTGTATCTACCTTCAGATAACTGCTTTCCTCTTCGCTCAGAACTATCACTACCGACACTGTTTATATTTCACTTGCAACCAAAGTACACTAAAACCTATGTAAACAGAGAAATACGTTGGCTATATATAGACAGCACAGTTCTCAGGCATCTGATGTACACCAATTAAGTAGGATGGTGCGAATATCTCTTTCCCATTTCACAGTTTAGGCTCTAGCTGGAGAAAATCATTAACAGTTGGGAGAAGTTGGTAGAGTACAACCAGAGGATTGCTACTAAACGAAACAACATGGAGACAGAAAGCATTTCATTAAGTGATGTACGAAGATATTTTAAGGAAAACAAGGTGATCATTTTGGAACTGCGTATAAACACTGCATTTATTTCTTTGCCTCATTTAAAGACTATTTCTCAGAAAAAAACCAGTAGTACAATCAACTCCTGACAAGATAAAAAAATCTTTATCTGATATCTCTGACTGCTTTATATCTTGTGTTATTCATAAGAACAGTGCCGTACTCTAGCAGTAACCAGAATGAGCTTAAGATTTGCTCTGAAACAGTGTAAGCAGGTTATCATTCTAATTGACAGATGAAAGATGACGTGACAGAAAGAGGAAAACACACCACATAAAAATACATGCATACACTATATACATACACAGTACGAAATCCAACTGACTTATTTTTAGCAACAAGCTTAATTCTTTGCTAACTGACTTTTCTCCCGGTATAATCTGTATCTTTTCTTAGTGCAACTAATTGACTCATAGCACAAATAAAATTGGAAGTTACATTTTCTAATTTCTAGTAGACACACAGAGAATGTTCCACTGTTTAATGTCTTTACAATGAATCTTTCATTTTGCCCAATTCTTACCTTAACATTTTTTGATGTTACCATCACTTTTTCCTGCTTGACAGGTTTACTTTGTTGCACCACTTGACATATATTCTTAGACTTCTGCACCATTAAAAATTCATGCTTCCTCTACAACAAAATGTAACAATGAATTATATTTCATTTGTTACCTATAAAGGAAGCAGCTACACGTAAGAACAAACCTTACTTGTAGATTCTCTAAACGAGCTTGTACTTTTCTTGCTTGGCCTTCTAACTTCTTGTTCAGCTCAGTTACATCACTTAACTGAAAGAATCAGAAAATGTTAAAGTATATCTGGATGAAAGCTTTCTTCTCTGCAGAATGAAACAGTTCCTGACCATGCTACAAAACCAGTTCACTCTGTTAGAAAAGATGAGGGAAACTGTAACCTTCATTTAGATATAAGAAACATGCTCTACACATACAACAATCAACAGCGTGATTTTCACTGAAGCCCTCAGTTTGCACAGAAAGGCAAAGGTTTTATATAGAAGAGAAATAAAGAGACAGATGGGTTGCACCAGAACCATCAACATTCTAGGATTTAGGTCTGATCTTCTCTAAAAGAAAGAATAACACTTTGATGTAGATTTTTATTGTACTCAGACTGTAAGAACTGTAATTGATTAACTGAAAAAACAATGGCGAAACAGTTTAGATAGCAATTTGTGTGTCAGCAGTTTAGGTCAGACTTAACAGTCAAGTGAGATGAAATTCTTATTCTCTGAATTACTATGAATCACTGTCTCAGGTTAAGAACTGAGAAAATACTGCCTTAATTAACATTTGTAAAAATAACTGAAAATACTGAGCAAGCACAAAGTTAGAAATACAGGTTCTTTCTATTTAACAGAATCAGCACAGCAATTCAGCACAGGGTGGATTCTATCATGTTGAAGAATGCTTTCTCTCCATCCACTCTCAGTTTGCTTCAGAGGACACGGATTTGCCCTTCCGAGCAATTAGCTGTTGCTAGTGAGTCAGTGGAGTAAGGCCAACTTTTTTTATGCTGTAAAACATCAGAGAGGCTAAATTTCAAGTACTAGAAAAAGGTGTGGAAAGTACTTTCAGTCGTTCATACAATTCTTATCTTACAGAAATAAAAAAATCAGCAGTTTTGTAAACTTCAGCTGTTCAAATATTTTAAACTGTTAATTGTAGCTTGTAAAATTATTGATAACAGGAAAGAAACTAATTTTACCTGTTTTCTTAAAGAGTCATTCATTTCCTTCAAGGTGTCAAATGACGACTTCAGCCTTCTATTTTCTTTAGTTATTTCCCTCAAAGCTTCCGTCAGCTGTTTAACTTCTGCCTCATGTTGCTATAGAAACATCAAATTTTAAAACATGATTTACAAGAGACTATTTGAGAAACAATTCTAAGCTAAGTTCCATTTTAGTGTTAAAATAATAGAAGAAACTTTCAAAGATCAAGTTTGTAATCCTGCATGGCCAAATTTGCATGTTCAACCAGTAGTGAGAAAAACAACATCCACACTGCATATTAAGAAGAATCTATAAAGAAACTGAGAGCAACGGCCACGGCCAATGGCTCTTATTCTTTCCAGATTCTACACAAAAGAGATTATATCAATACGTACATTTCTCAGACAAGGCAAATGTGGGAAAGGTTTGTGAACTAAAACCAATGACAAAGCTTTTATTTACATCTTATTTTTCCATATAATTACAAAAAAATACGATTCTGTTTTGCAGCAACTTTTGAGGTTTTGACTGGTTTTTCCGGCTTTCCTCACTCTGAATGATGCAGAGCAAGAAATGAATCCTTTATCTCCTAGGCTAGTGCTCTGGTTTTCACCGCAAGTATATGAACTGCTAACTACAACCTGCATATCCACTGCTATTCTTATTCTTCTGAATCTTATTTTAGATTTAATCTTCTCTGGACACCAATGCATCTGGTAGTAGAAGTTTAAAGGAAGCAAGCCCTAAAGAGATCCTTCTCCATTATGAGTCCCCTCCAACTTCACATATTCTATGATTCTAAGATTTTATATTTCTGCTGAGAAGCACAGTAACTTCCATTCCAGCCACACAGAGAAAAAAAACATCTGTAACATCTTTATTCTCAGCTATTGCTCTTTTTCAGTCAACAGGATGAAAACAGCTGTGGGCAAGACATTCTTGTCTAAAGCACCTATCCACACTTGGCTAAGCCGACATGAAATGACAGATCCTCTTTTCATACCAATAATTATATGTTGACAGTGTCTGCATGTTTAAATGCACCTTATCACATCACTTGGAATGTTTCATTTCCACTTTCTATACACACAGTTAAGAGCTTTATTTGAAGCTCAATAGCTGCTCTAGGAAGAATCAGTAGAGAATTATTAACCTGAAAGGTAAGTAGAACCAATCCAGTTGTTAAGTCGTGGGGTTGTAGGTGGTGCCAGGATGTCTAAGCCAGCCACTTCCATAAGCAAATCAGGCAATGTCATCCATATCATAACCAGCTATGTCATTTCACTCCTGCTGGAGTGAAGGCAAACTCCTGTTTGCCTAGTCTATTCTGAAGTGCTCCAATACTGCAAACACTGCAGTCTTACCAATCTACCTGTCCCTATGCTCAACTACCTCTGTTTAGATCTAGTTTTTCCTAATACTTAATCTAATTTTCCCTTATTCCTACTACTTCTTCTCCTATCACAGACATGAAAAAAACCCTAATTTCTTCCTCTTTGCTGCAGCCTTTTCTGTAGCTGAAGCTTGACACTTTCACCCTCAATTCATCCTGTATGTTGAACCCATGCATCCGCTCACCATTCCCTATTACTGCAGCTGATATTTCTATTCAAGTGCAATACTGTACACTCACACCTTAGGAATAGTATAATGGCTTTTTTCAAATCTACCATATCTTCAATTTGTCAAGATCAATTTTAATCTTAATGTTCTTTTTCAGTATGCTTGAAATTCCCCCTCACCTGCTATTTTCTTCAAATTTAATAAATGTGCTCTTTCTCACCATCCAGCTTCTTACTGAAAATACTGAATAATACTGGGCTGAAAAGACATTCCAGAATCCACTATATACATACCTTTAACTTCACTGCGAACTACTGTCTCACTAGAGCTTTACACCAACTGCATTACATCTGTTATGCTTTCCCAATACAATTATGAAAATGCCACACAAACCTGTCTAAAAAATTTCCAATTAAGTCCAGACATATATATAACTACCACTCCTCTATCAGCAATGACCATTACCTTGCTGTAGTGGAAACAAGACTGATTTGACAACTGATAATTAACACACGCTAGTAGCTCTTTATTGCACTGTTTCCTGCATTCTGCTTCCTCTGGTTTCTTCATAGCTTGTTTCAGGACTTATTTATTTATTTATTTATTGTGAGAACTAACATTAAGTTGATGGCTGTACAACTCTCCTTTTTGAAAACAAAGGCACCACCACAAATTTTCACAGATATCCACTAATTTTTCTCTAACTGGTATAACACTACTAAAGCCAAGAAGATTTGAAACATCTAAATTAACACCTTAACCTATTCCTTCTCTGTTCAAAAGTTGAGGTCCTGCTCCTCTGAGACCCTTTTTACCTTTTTAATGTCGTCTATCCTCCCTCAACAGCTTATGGGAAAGATTTATCTGCGTAATTGAAAGAAATTTAATTTCTCAGCTTATGTTTTTGACAGTAAGTACACATATTTAAGGACTTCTCTTGGTGATCTTCTGGAATATAACCAAAACTTTTCACCAGACCTAAATTCAACAGCAAATACTCACAAGCACAGCACTGTTGAACACACTTTTCCGCTGCTGAAATCATATCATTTCATTTCCACCCACACCTCCAAAGTTAGGTTGATCATTTCTTTCTCTGAACTTTTTGAGTGTTTTTCTGCTAATTCTCTGTACAGTAGATATTATGTCATAAGATCTCATTGTGTCTTAAAGCCTTCCCACGGAAATCTGCTTCAACTACAGCTAATGCAAAGATACTCATTTAGGTTACATACAATTACAGATAGACCACAATTTTTCTCTAATACCGGTCATATCGTTTTTGCTGTTTTAGAAATAAGTTACCTTTCTTTTCTAAACTGTAACAATAAAATGTACCTACACATCAGACAACAAAATACAGCATTGTGAAACAGAAGCCATACAAAAACCCTATTGATATTGTTCCGTACTTTTTCTGTAAGCCTTTCATTTGGGGATTTCAAGCACTTTAAAGAAATAAGCATCATATCCAGCAAACACACAATGACTTAAGATAACTACAAACAAGTTAAATGGCATGTAGAGCAATAAACATCATTAAATACATTACTGTACCTCTTTTATAATTCCAAATTTTGTGTGAACTTCTTCCTCCACACCTCTTATTTTAGCCAAAGCTGCTTCATGTCTAAAAAGCAACGCTTCTCGCTCTGTTAGAAAGTGCTCTCGTTTCCGGAGTTGCAGAGCATACTCCTGCTGTGCTGAACTTTCTCTCTGTATCAAGAAACAAATGTTGAAACAGTTTTAAAATCTATGAAATTATCACAATTTATACCCCATTTGAATTTTCTCTCCCAGAGATATGCTTAGCTTTCTGTAAAATATACAGTGTTGGACAACAGCCTAGTAATTAAAAGTATCCTGATGGACATCTATGTTCAGTTTGCCCATACAGTAACCCAAATGACTTCAACGTGTGGCAGGATGGCTCAGCCTCCCAAAATTCAAAATTCAACTCTACACGGTTGCTCAAGTATAAACCTAGACAGTTAAACTCAGGCTTTTGCTTCCAAAAGTTTTGTATCATGATATTAACTGTAAGACAAAACAGAGCCTGATGCAACTGTCTATCCTGAACACTAGGTTACCATATTGTTTCTTCAATTAGTGGGAAGCATCCCTGAAAAAGTGGCGAGGAAAAGAAGAGATACAAACCTATTTTTGCAAAAGACAGAACCTAGGACGTCCTCCTGTTAGTGGCCTAGGCCTCCTAGGGGATGAACTTTTGGGATTCCCCAGCAGCAGAAAAGTCAATATAAGGCAGAACAGAGGTTTTTCGCAGCAGGCCATGAAGGCAAGCACTCTTGAATGCCTAGAGCCAGGAGAATAGTTTCAGATGCTCTCAGGAGAAGCAACGGTTGCAGGCGTTTCCCTCCAGGCCCACAGTGGGTCACAGGACACTCCTCTTAGATGTAGCAGCACTGTGTTCAAACTCACTCAAACTGAATTTTATCTGATCTACCCACTATGCAAGTCAAAGCACCATTACCAAATCAGTGAATTAATTTCGGGGAATGATGACAAGAGTTTTAGTATGTAAGTAATTGTGATCAGTGTAAATAATAGTAACAGGTAATATTTTTAGTATATAAGTAATTAAGTTTTAGTATATAGGTAATAGTGATTCAGTACATAAGTAATTTCTGAATTCTCTGTCAAAAGTGAGAATCTTCACAACCTTACTCAACAAAATTTTTAAGGCAATTCCAGTTCCTACCTGGAGCTTCTGATGTATGACAAATAATTCATCATAAATTTGACTGATGTGAGCCGGTATTATGCCTCGAATATTGCACGCTTGAGCATCAGTTCCACTCACAATCTTCCTTACCAAACCATTAGTAATATTTTGGTCACTATTTTCTCGTGTATTTGCAGCCAAATGGGATAGTAAGGTGCTGCCTATGGAAAGGAAAAACCCATTCTACATTAAAAAATCAGTCCCAGGTAAATAATGACAAGATTGTTGTTCCAAAAGAGCAAAAACTTATTTTAGGCATTTAGAGTGACATGCATAGAGCAAGACGTATCAAAATGAGAAAGTAATCTCCTAAAGAATTATGGAGAATTGTGCAAAGCNGTGTTGCATGACTTGTTTGAATCGATCAGCGATCTTTGAAGATTTATNCGTANAACTATGTCCTCCACTTCAATANAGGAATCCCATAGATACCTGTATTAAATCTATGCTCAGACTGAATCATAGTGTAATCAAAATCTCCTATTATTTTTATAAGGGCTTCAGGCAAGTGGTTCACTGCTGACTAGACCCTGGCCTGACATGTACATTAACAGAACAAGACCTAAGAAACTACTGGACATGACATGAGAAAGTGCTAGACATGACAGATTATAGCATAGGAAGCTGATGAAAGTTGCAGACAGCACAGTGAGGAATGGCTGGATTTCACAGTCAAATGGCCGAAATTCACAGATAATTGAAGGAAAGTATTGGGATCTTATAGGGAAAGACATATTGCATGGCCAGCTGCACCTAGCTACCACATCAGGCCAAGATTACCTAGATGACAGTATCAGAAATACAAGTTTGGGTACAAGTTCAAGGCCAGGCTGGATGGGGCTTTGAACACCCTGGTCTAGTGGAAGGTGTCCCTGCCCATGGCAGGGTGTTTGGAACTAGCTGATCTTTAAGGTCGCTTCCAATAATACTATATTGTGCTTCTTTTGGCTGGGATAGACTTAATTTTCTTCACAGCAGCTTGTATGATGCTATGTTTTNGATTTGTGACCAAAACAGTGTTAACACAGGGATGTTTTTGCTGTTCCTGAGCAGTGCTTACACAGCATCAAGGCCTTTTCTGTTTCTCATGCTGCCCCGCCAGCGAGCAGGCTGGGGTCCACAAGAAATTGGGAGGGGACACAGCCAGCACAGGTGACCCTAGCCAACCAGGGGGATATTCCGCACCGTATGATGTTGTGCTCAGCAATAAAAGCTGGGGAAGAAAGAGGAAGGGGGGACTTTCAGAGTTGTGGCATTTGTTTTCTCAAGTAACCATGACACTTGATGGAACCCTGCTTTGCTGGAGACGGCTGAACACCAGCCTGCCAATAAGCAGCAGTGAATGAATTCCTTATTTTGCCTCACTTGCACACGCAGCTTTTGCTACACCTCTTCAAGTGCATTTATCTCAATTCACGAGTTTTCTCACTTTTATGCTTTTGATTCTCTCCCTTTGTACTGCGGCTGGGAGAGTGAGCAAGCAGCTGCGTGGGGCTAAGCTGCCTGTTGGGGTTAAAACCACAATGGGACAGACGTGGCAACATTCAGACCAATGAGGAAAAAGTCGTTAGAGATAAGCTGTTTATTTGTCAGGCAACTGGGGAAAGGAAAAGAAGGAGCAGGACAAGAAACCAAACTTGCTGTTCTGCCACGGTGTGTCTGCTTCGGGGTGAGGAATGAGAGCATTACTAGTACAGTGCCACATAAATCGTAACAGAAAAGAAAGGGAGAAAAACAAAAAAAACAGAAAAAAGTAGCCATATCTGAAACAAACAGGTGTGATATTTACCAGAGTTCTGTATTTATTTTGCCTTTGACCCCAAAATACTCTACACTACGCATTTTTCCTGGTGCAATTAAATTCTTTTTTGTCTTTTCTGAAAGAATGTATTTTCAGAAAGCTGTTCTTATACTCTCCCCACTCGTTTAACACAACTCTTGGTGAGAGTCTATTACAGCTCTATTGATCTGTTCTGCCTCGAATTTGAGATTTGTTTTAGCCTCTTTGAAGTTGGTTGGCTGGCTGGCTGTCTCCACGCTTCCAGATACACTTTCAGAAGAACACATCAATGTTTTCCTACACCCAAAACTCTCCACAAGAGACAGAGCTACACTGATTTGCAAACTTGTCCAATTGTGGCAGCATTTTCAAACATTTGCAGTGAATTAACCCCAGCTGGTCCCTGCTACAATCTTCCAGTCAGAATTTCCTGAGTTAACTGAACAACAGATAACACCCTCTCTCCACCCATTGCCAGATTTCAATGCTTCAACTGACAAAAGACATCTGATTTAACAGAGTTGTAGTACTTCTTTATGCAGCTGGCTATCTAAAATAAAACAAAACAAACAAACCAAAACACACCCTGTTTCTTCATTCATATTATAAAATCACCTGGCAACCATGTTCTTAAAAGGTTGATTTTTCTTTTTAAAAATGTATGTTAGTATTACATCAAGTATGTCTGGACCTCCAAAACTAATTCTAAAGGAGTTACTCATATTTACACAAAAGGTTAAATCCTCAAATTAAAATATATTTTAGCTGATTATTGTATTTCAGCACTGAATAGAAACACTTACTAGAAAGTTTTTTAAATTACATGTTATACTTCACACAGAGTTGCAAATATATTTAAAATTCAGTATTTACTACCTGTTTCCACATATATATCTGTATTTTGAACCGCATCAGTTTCAGAGCAATTAATGGTCTTTTCTTCTATTTCTAGACCACTCGAATCACAAAAAGAATCTTGCGCACCATCAAAACTAAATAAATACAAAAAAGCAATAATTTGAAATTACTCAGTCCCTTTCTAACATACTACATATAAAGCATTGAGAAAAGTTTGTATAAAAATGTAAACAGTGCTCAATCTAAGATTTTTATATCTCACTGATAATAAACAGCAGAGTTAAATCATTTGGATGGAAGGCATTATTACTCACAAGATTTTAACCACAACAATTATTAACGTTGCTGATTTAAAAGTAGTAACAGTAATGAGAATTCTCATGCTGTAAGCACATGTATGCAGCAGGTAAAACCAACACTCTCCTCTCACAATCAATCACCAAATTCCAGGAAAGCTAAAAATACAAACCACCTTTTTTCATTATTCATGTTTGGTGTAAAGTAGCCCTGAAAAGAGATTTCTTGTCTTTTGGAATCAAGTTATCTCTCATGAAACTTAAATCTCTTCATTAGTCTGAGCTATTTGCTTTCCTCTTAGTTTAGTTTACATCACCAGTTCAGTTTATATCATCCCTGTGTCCCATTAGCAATTCCAACATATACAGATTAGAAAGTGAGCGAGACAATACTCCTCATCAAAATCAGCATTCACATTATTTCATACATCAACCACAAACAGTTCTTAACGAGAAAACAAGAATCTTAAAACGACTTCTGGATCTGTGCAATCTGAACATATTGTTTACTTACGGCTCATCTGGATTATGAGAGAGAATAAATGATAAAGAAGAGCTGAAAAGAAAACACCTCCTACCGATCCCAGTCTTTAAAACTTTGTAGGAAATCACTAGAAGATCTTCCACTTTCAGTAAATTCTGACTCTAAAGAACATTTGGATAAAGAAATAGTTGTATTTTCCAGTGAACTGTCCATGTCACCTGGAATACATAAAATAATTTTATTATGCATTTGAGAAACTGACATTAAGAAACCAACAAAGGCATATTAGAAATGCTTGCTATCGTGCATGTTTAAGAACTAAAACAAACAGACACAGCCTGACAAATGAAGAATTGTAATGGCTTAAACTATAGCAAGAATTACTGTTTTCAGACTAGATTTGTTTTTCTGAAGTTTTACAGCTTACCTCCTTATATTATTTTTTCTGTAATTGAAGTTTGGTAAATACATTGTTCTACCTTGCTGTCCACATGCACCAGCAACGTGTTTCTCAAGAAGCCCAAAGACATTCTAAATATTAAATGCACACATATCTTTAAATTAAAGCCAAATGTACACATTATGAGGTGGACTGCTACCAACTACTGCAAGCAGGACTTAAACACAAACAGGTTGGGAATCATTGTTCTAAAGCATCCTTTGTGCTCTTCATGTGAATGTTAACATTCCCAGGCTGGCTGCCAGATACCACAAACCCCTGATCAAGATGTCTACCTATTTAAAATGAGAAAATACAAACCTATTGAAAACAAATTTAGGAATGATACAATTTGAGTATAGATTTTCCCTGAAAAAGACATGAAAGCACCATTATTTGGTATTACCTTTGTATACTATGGAGCTTCCATTCTTATATTTGGTGTGTAATAGTCCTGAAAGGCAAACCTACAAGAAAGCACGCCACCACTGTCATATAGTCAGAATTTTCAGAGAAAGTGTATGCTGCAGCTTACTTGTTTAACAGTTACAAGGCCTTGTGACAGAACTTACTACAAACTTTGAAAAGGGAAGCGGTTTCTTTTAATTTATAAATGTCAATGGCCCTCATATTAACATAAAGAGGCAAACATATTCCCCACAGTCTAATAATTCATGGTGTTATATGTTAAAATATTTTAAAGACTACAAGACACTAAGAAGACAGGGATGTAAAATAAGGGCATAAAAGTAGGATGAGGTAATCACAGAAACAGCCCCATCTGTCTTTACCTCTAGGCTTTTTATGCCAGTTTCCTGCTCTGCTGTTTCCTACTAACTTCTAACTACATGCTAAGAAAAACAAATGTTAGATGTATTAGGCTACAAGCTAAATCAATTAAAGAAAAGACCAGACTCAAAGCAGCTCTCACAGATCTTAGCTGTGTTTCACTGCGTCTCTATGCTCTAAACGGAGTGATCGACTGCTGTATTTTCTTGTACTTAAATACTGATTTTTAATGAAATAAGAAGCACAAACAAATCTAGCATTTCCTTCCTTGCAAGCATTACACTTTAAAGTCTCAGTAACAGTTTTTTAAAGATAGTTTTTGAAAATTATTTTTCTTTAAAGAACAGTTCTGTAATTCAAAGCAGAATATCCCTCAAGAAAAACCGCACATAGAGCACCACAAAATGCCACCTGAGTTGAAAATCCTTCTGCAGGAACTAAGGGCAGACACCTCCAGATTTTAGCTGCTACAGAACTCAAATCTGTACCTCATATTTGGGACGGTTCCTGATCCTAAAATGGCAGGTCACATCTCCTTGGAAAAAAAGGCTGGTTTCTGCACTCATTTGATGATTCCCAGGACCGACTAGATCTTCCAATCCCACTATGTGTCTAGCCCAAATCCAGCTTTCAATCTCTCCCAATCTTTGGCTGCACACAGGTATTTTTACAACACATTACTTCCCTTGCAGCGTAAGTTTGAACATTTAAGGTCTGTTATCCCCTGGGCACACTGGAAGCATTTAACCCATGAAATACAGATGCAAGAAAGCAACTGCAAAAACTTGTCTCAGTGAAAGACAAACAGGCTTGAGATAAAATAAAGTCTAGCTACCCAGTGAGTACTCCTTCTACAAAGCGTCAAAGACTTTTGAAACACCAGCATGTGAGTGTCTGTGGAGGGTTCTTTGCTCCTGGATTTTTAGGCAGATCAGTTTCCTAACCAACTGTGCAGACCCATAAATGCTTACGGTCAGTGCAAGTAACGGAAACAGAGGAAGCACAATCCAGTTCCTTTGTTCATATCGGTGCAAAGAACTTGGCATTCTCTGGTGTAAAATAGCACTGCTTTACCTCGGCAAGGGAATGACACCCATCATAATTTACTGTCTGGTCACTGTGGCAGTCTCTTACGAACTACGGGTTTGATTCTCTGGTTTAGATCTGAAACAATTTCCTGCTCCCTAAAAACAGAGCTAATCACTAGGCTCTACAAAAAATCACAAACACTCCCAACGCACTGTAAATAAGGCTAGCAACTGCTGCAGCAAAGAAGGTACGAAAGAAATGAGTTCTCCTATTGTAGGTATTTCATACATGGCGAGTATACTACTCCTAAGAGGATTCACATATTCTCTTGCCCAGCTGTCCGGCACCAGCAGGGTTTAGGCAAAGACTAAGCGCCAAGCCACTCGGACTGTACGCTGGGAAGGCGTGCGACTCGGAACCGCAAATTCCCGGGAAATTCCAAGTTCAGACTCTTGGCACTTGCACCGTAACGCAGAGCAGGGGGGCAGGGGCAGGACTGGGAAGAGCGCACTTCACACATCAGGCTCCCAAAGCCTGTTTAACCCCCGGCTTTGGCTCCCACACCGCACGCGAACGTAACGCCGCAGAGCCTACAACAAGCCCCAAGGGACCCCGGCACAG
>Ga0065711_1029492_pt1 | contig 35975 bp, 26 predicted proteins | sample Hoacrofraction12_FD_59098 | JGI IMG/M metagenome (GOLD analysis project Ga0065711, IMG submission 59098) | Hoatzin crop microbial communities from Cojedes, Venezuela - Epithelial fraction 12 v2 (version 2) | ecosystem: Host-associated > Birds > Digestive system > Esophagus > Crop | place...
CCGCCTGGACAAGGTCCTCTACAGCCTACTGTAGGTGACCCTGCTTCGGCAGGAGGGTTGGACTAGATGACCCACAGAGGTCCCTTCCAACCCCTACCATTCTGTGATTCTGTAATTCAAAAATCCACCTACACAATGAAGCCCAGGCATTTTGATAGAATAGGTATATGGTCCCCCAAACTAACACACACAGCAAGGAGCCGTTCCGAAATCAGTGCTCTACTGAGTTTTCAGAGAGGCAGAACTCTAGGCCAGTGCCAGTCTGAGAGCATGAATAGGCAGCTCACACTGTGTGTGGTCTTAGGTGTACAGATTTAGTTTCTATTCACAGGAATGCAATGTGGAGGTTTATAAGAACATTGGTTATGTCAGTCATTTTCTCCTTCCCTAAATTCTTCTTTCTTCTTTCTAAGTTCATGTAACCATGAACTAAGACTTTTATATTTCTCATAATGTGAAATACAACTACCTCAGCCTGAACTGCATGTGACCTTTTACTATACGGTACCTGTTTGGTGCTAAGCACGTACGACATCGTTTCTTAAGTCAAAACCTGTTGTATCAGCTCCTCATCTTGTGGAAGACAAGAAGCAAAATATACTACTTCATTTATAACCAGGTTGAATTTGCCAATATTAGAAATAATGTCTTCATGAAAATGGTAATGTGAAATCACATCTCCCAAAAATAATGAAACAATGAAGTATTCTAAATGGAGCACGCCGATACACTGTGACAAATGTCTCCCATTTTGTTACTCCTCCTTTTATGTCTATGGCATTTTAAATATAATCTGAAAGGAAATTAAATATGGGTCATTTTACAGCATCAGATATACATTTTTTTATTTGAAAGAATAAGGATTTCTGGTACACAAAATCCCTCTCTTTGGCTTTTCACTCAACACTACGTAATTTTGATTCCTTGACATATTTTTCCCAAGCTTTGGCAGTACACTTATTCGTAAAACTTGGCAATCTGAAGAACACCATCATTTTCCAGAAAAATAAAGCAAAATCTGATTTGATAGCTAACACAAAGTGTTTCAAAGATGTCTGTCCAAGTAAATTGCTTTTTAATTTTGTCTAACTTCTTTTCCCTCAGCAACTACTTATTTCAACTATTTAATACAATAAACTCTGTCACTTGCTCTGGAAATATACAACACGCTGCAAAAACTTCAGAATTGGGTTATACGTTAGAAAGAAAAGAAAAGTTCATGAAAGTGGCAAAAATTGCCAAATTCGAAGTCGAACTTTATCAATCTTCACGTCATCACCCGCCACTCATGACCAGCTCCAGTAGTGATGTCTATTTCTTGAAGTTCCTTACTGCTAACTGTTTAAGTTTTATGCCATATTATATATATAATTTATGAAAGTGGTTTTAGTGTTATGGATCTCCATGAGGAAGTAAAACATGAAGAAGTACTACTGTGTTTCACTGTTAAGAATTATTTTACCAGCGTAAACAAATATATTTAAAGCAAAGGTTTAGCTGTATTTTTTTTTTAACTAAATCTGAATTTGCTAGTCAAGCAGTAAGTGTACTGAAGTATCTGGGGTAATAGAGGAGGCAAACTGTAACCCACTGTCAATCTCCGTCCTAATTCCACCTCTGTTGCAGCACGTGCTGCAGTCAATATTTGCCACTGTGTCCAAGAGCCTGTGCATGCTATCATTCCCTCCCCTCCTGATGACCACTGGAGGCTCCACAGGGCTGCTGGCACTTTTCCATGCCACTATTTGCTCTCTTAGCGTATTACACAGCCAACTTTTGATGAACCTCTTCAGTCAACCGAAAAACAAACTTCTACTAAAGATCTCAGTGCCTGTATTTATACATCCATACGTATCTGGGGAAATGTAATATACTAAGTTTTGATTATGAAAACCATTTTAAACCATGAAAAAAAGAGCTGTCACTTCAATTTTCTATACACAACTATTGAGTTGTTGAGTACAGAGAGCATATTCTCTCATGGGCCTTTTTGCAAATATAAGAACTAAGTTACAAGTATAGAAAGGATATCATGTGTCTTTAAAATGTCCCAACTGTCCACATCAGAGTTAGAAAAAAAGTCTATTCTAAAATACAACAATAAAATAAAAACTATGCCCTTGTCATATTTGTGCCTCATTTTTCAGTCTGATCTGATAAACACAATTTTTTTCAAAGCAATAGTTGTACCTGGTAATCCATAGTATAATACATCAATTTCTTTCAAAAATACCTGATCTATGTAAAATTCAAGGCAGAAAAGGCAGAACATGGCCACATTTTGAAGCTGCAGAGACTTGAATTTTGTAGAATTAATACACTTCACATTCTTGTTCCAAAAATTGAAACTTTAGCGAGTTAGCTTTTTCCCTTCTCACAGGAAAACTCCACTTTCAAGCATTATTTCAACAACATTATCACCCCTATTACTCTGGGTATTATGGTTGCTCTAGTTTACATTTTAATTCAGCAAATTATTTTATTGTAGACCTGATAGTTAACAGGCTTTATATTCTGGAAAAGGTAATGTGTTTTATTGTCTTCTTTCTTACGTACTTCAAGCTGAGAACATTGTAGTTGAGTGGAACAGACACTGGACAACATTAGAAGATGTTTTGTAAACACAGGATAGCATTGGCTGTTCACATCAGGAAAACAAACTCGTACCATCTCATACCATTTCCCTCACAGAGTCAATGTCACAAATTCGTTCTTTCAATCCTGTACAAGAATGGGAAAACCACCTGATGGTGTAATGCATCGAATGCACTTACTCTCCTTTACTCACTCCTTGAAAGATGGCATCTACATGTTTCACAAAGCTCCCAGCCTCCCTCCCCGACAGCTTAGCCAGCCATCATCTCTGCTAATCAGTCTTGATTTTTCTTTCATTCTTTTTTTCCACTAGTCCAGATTGTGCTGCTCTTTAAAAGACAAAATTGGTAATACTGACTGGTCAAACTACACTAGAAAAGGTTTTAGCTGAACTAGAGATTGTAGCCAAGATATAAATGGTTCCTTCGGGCAGTTTGAAACTCTTCCTTGTGGAACATTGTATGCCACAAGGAATTCTGAGTATGTGTATCTTATCAAAGCAGCCAACTGCTTAACATCTGTTTTGTTCAAATTTATATCTTTGCCCACCCTACTACTAAAATTAGGTAGTTTAAAGCAACTAGTCCAAAGTTCAGAATTTAATATTAATTTCAGTTCCAACAAATTTTGGAAAACACATGGGAATTTTAACTCATGTGCTAATATTTATAAATTCTTCTTAATAAAACTTCCAACACTAACCTTACCTCATTGAACTTACCTCACTGATTTTTATCCTCACTATAAAACTATAGTTGTCATAATATTTTTGAATTACTGCAAAAGGAAGTCAGTCATTCCAAAGTCAATGTTATTTAGCAACATAATGGTAGTTGTAAATTCAAAATACTTAAAACCAATTTACAAAACTATCAGTCCTGGAAGTTTAAACTTTTGAAATTTCTGTCTCCAATAACATTCAAATTTTATTATACTGTAACAGATTAATAGAAAGTGAATTAAAAGGCTACAATGTTCTTTTTTAAAGTCACGCCAATGCATTTAACTGCTTCATGAAAAAAAGTGTAGAATTCCATAATAGTGTATCATCAGTAAATACTTTAGCTTTATACATGATAAAAATAGAATTTTTACATAAACTTTTTTCTCAGTTTTATTTTTTTTAATATTAGAAGTCAGTTGTTACAAATAGTTGACATAGCAGTGAAGGTGTGATTTTCAAAAAGCACATATAGGCTTGTAACCTACTCAGAACATTCAAACAAAGGAGCTGCCTGTAGGTAAACATCTCTCCAACTGAGCTAGAGTGCCTACGTTATGTTTGCAGGGGTGAGCTGTACCCTTGACCTTACTCTCAATTTCACATGTTTTGAGTCAGATACAGCTCAGAGAAGAATGTTATGATTCACCCTGTTCTGCAACTGGAACACCTGCTTATGTCACCCACTTGTTTATCAGACATCCCTACATCAGTAGGTCCAGCTGGAATCAGCTTGGCTACAAGCTTATCTTCCAGGATCTATGGCCAGCTCATAGAGTGACATAAAACAGCCTAGACAATATTTTTCTTTTATTCATAGAACACAGCGAACAAAGAAGAAGGTTAAAACAATAAGTTGGACATATATTGTTTACATTAAATTTAACACAGTGTTTTCTTCAAGAAATATGCCATTTTGGCTTTTATATGTCTCCTGCCCATATTCTTCCAGAGACCAAGTTACAGCCTTTTTTCTGCAAACCGCTGCATTTTTCTTGAGTGATAAGGTTCTAATTACTTGTAATCTCTCTGATTAAAATTTCACCTCTAAAATTTTCCAAATACAAAAGCTGAGAGTGAAGTCTCTCTCACAACAAGCCAGGCCCCATAATCTTCTACAAAATAGTAAACACCAGCTGGTTTGATATTAACCTAGAGTGCCAGCAACTGTTACAGGTCAGCTTAGCTCCATCACTTGTCCTTTGGTTCTCTAGGCCCTTCCAGAACTTAGAACTTTCTCATTAGCTCTGGCTTTCGAGGCATGTAAGCGCATGCAACCCTCTCGCTTGCTCCCTTTGCATATAGATGAGGCAAGAAGAGGTTTGCCTGCTATCGGAACAGAGAGCAGTGTTTTACTGCCTTAGATGGCCAAAAAGGTGATGTGGAATATTTGGCATTCCAGGAGTAATGTTCTGAAAAGTTGTCATGTAAGTTAGGAGGTCCATTTCGGATATTTTTGAGACATGCCCATAAAGGAAGTTCCTCTCAAGAAAAAAACCTCAATGAAGGTTCAGTTTGCCAACATCTGGCACATTCTCAATAATTATACATTTCAACTACAGCTGGTATTATGTTACCAGATCCTCCTACAACCAAGTTTTTAAAAAGATAAAAGGATAAAAAAGGTACTTTTATAAAAAGACAAAAAGATACTTTGCAGGAAGATTCTGCACTTAAACATGCACTTATTCACGAGGTCTCTGTCCTCTGTGCAATTACAGATATCAGCTACCTTCTTCAGAATGGCCTGGTCAGTATATTATTCATTCGGGGGTTTTTTCCCTAGCTTCACAGTCAGTCTTTTTTACCCATGCAGATTTGGGGTGTATATTTTCTTGTGGTACAGAGCTGCATCAAAATACACTGTCCATGCACTGTTATTAAAACTAACTTCCCTTTTACAGCATGCAGCTGAGTTTGGGTGATATATAGAAATAATTCAGTTAGTAACAGTACACAAATCAAGAATTATTAAGTTCCAAGTGTTTGCCTGGAGAACTGTGTACAAAGTTCTCCACCTTTATCTTCATAAATTGGGCTGAACTATGTCGGCATATCAGAACGACGCAGGCCTCAAATCAGAGGCCCCTGGGACAGTAAGACCTAAAGTGAGAAACAGAAGTCAACCTTCAGGTCTGCTCTGCTTTTATGCAATAATCAAGTGGTACACACATGCCCAGAATACTGCCCCCCTGCCCCAGGAACAGCCTAATGCTACATATAGACTCAATGTATATACACATCTGGTGTAACAGACTTTTACAAAATACCCTTTCACAGTGGGTAAAGGTCATAGGATACCTGTGCTGCTTAGGGGCTTCCAGCCCTGCTGTAAGTTGCTGATCTTAATCGCATCCTATAAACTTAAGAAGTGACACCAACCAGAAATGCTGTTTGTTCAGAATTCCAGAATGTCCTTGCATCTAGAGGCAAAATACTACATTACTTGTTATAATGGCTTTGACAAAACCTTTCCAAAATCATAAATAATTTTAATCTTTAGCTGACAAGCATTAATTTCAATAAACAACGATGCTGAGGTTTCTAGCAGAAATCTTTTTACAAGATTAAGACGCAATATGTATTAGACATGCTCTCCCTTCCATTGACTATACCAATTCACTGTCATATCCTCTTTCCATATGTCTCCCCAGCCCTCTGTGATTATAACGTCCAGTTTAAGGACTGGCACTATTCAAGGGCAGATTCAAAAATAACAACTCTAATGTAAGAATCAGATAGATCATACAACCAAACTGAATGTACTGGTTCTGAATCACATGGCATAAAACATCTATGTAGAGAAACCCTACCTAAAAGTCTGCGAAACAAACCCTAGCTGGCTCAATTCTATCATAAGTATTAAATCTGAAAATATTTATGTGTGAGCAGACAAGTTGCAAATTAATGTCAAAAATTAAATTAAAAGTAACATCCTATTTTACAGTCTTTTTTCTATTAGGCCAAGGACACAAATTTCATGGAACTCAGAAGTCAGGTCTGGTAAAACAAGAAATAAGAGAAAACCAAAAGACTAGATAATTAAATTACATCTTTCTAGAAATAAAACCACAAGTTATATAAGAACAGATTACTTCAGGAGAGGTCTTTATTTCCATACTCAGAGTTGAACCATACCTTCTAAAATGTTTGATGCAAGTAATAATTAGTGAGTAATATTAAAAGCAATTGGTTTTTTTTAATATGGACTGAAAGCGCCATAAATGGACCTTAAAAGCACTACTCTGGCATGTAGTAGGATACAGAGATAAACATATGTATCTACTAAACGTTAATAAGGTTTTAAAAATGATAGAGATCTCCCAGAAAGAACATTCTAAGTCATTCAGGATATAATAAATAGCAATAAAGTGTTCTTTAAATAGCAAAGTTTGCGTACCATTCTTGGAGACAGTTTTAATGGGAAGTCTGTTTCAAGCGAAGGCAATATGCACCCCATCTACAGCAAAGTTTTTTGCTTCCTGCAAGTGGTAGGTTGTTTTAGGGGACAACTTAATAAGTACGTGTGTGTCTCAGATCAAGAGTAAAAAAACAATACTGATCCCAGTGTTGTAATTTTTTTTTTAATATGAAGTTTATTTCTGAACTAAGGGAAAAATCACTGATTAATTGTAACTGTTGAGACCCAAAAAGCAATGTTTCTGTACTAAGTCCATAGTGATCTCAGTGCTATAAATTATCCAAATAGGCATTTCAAACTCAGCTGATGGTGATGATTCTTTTCAGTGGCATGGTATAACCTTAGTTTTCCAGTTATGGCAAGTTGAAGATTAAAACATCTATCCAGAGGAATGAAAATGCTATCACAGCAACTCACATAAAATCTACTTCTTTAACTGAAGGACGAGCAAGACCTGAGATTCTGCTTTAGGACTAAGTAAAACTTCAGAACAAAATTTAAGTCCAAGCTCACAAAGCAAAAAATTTCAGACTCAAAGGTCAACTACAAAAACTCTTTCTGGTAATAGGTGAAAGAGATAAAAATGCTAACAATATAAATACATATTTATAGCTACAAATGGCAAAGTTTTAAGCACTCTTGAATTACACAACTAAAAACTGTCAGCATTGCCTCAGTGTAATATCTGCAAATATTTCTACTTCTCATGTGGATGGGAGCATTGACTAGTCTACACACAACAAATACAAGCCAGAACAGGATATCACTTAATAGCTTACTGAAGGAAAACAGCTGTGTGCTGAGAGTAACAAAAGGAGTAACAAAAGAACCAACACTCTTCTATGACCTGACATTGTAAAAGGAAAAATCTAGGACTATAATAGCAAACTATTGTTCAAAATTAAGGACTCTGACACAAAACTCAAAGATATATGTAGCTGAACTTTGTATCACAATTACTTGATTTTTGCAAATAATCAACTTGAAAAAAAATCAGAAAAGTGATCTCAATAGAGCTCAGCTGTAGCAGTGGATTTGGATGGATCATCAACTGTTTGACACAGCAACTTGCCAGCTGGTCTAGTCTTGTAAGAATACACAGACATACAGTTCTCCCAACTTTTCCCACCACTGCCTTACCCAAAAACAAGTTAAATAAGTATCTACTAACAGCAAGAACATTGTATTTGTTCTCTAATCCATGGAACCTTCCAGAGTGCCAAGAATGGTAGCATCTTTTCTGGAAGCTTATGTCTATATTACTGATAGTAGGTGATGATACCTGAATAGCCATATGTATATTATGTCAGTTAGTTTGGGGACTAGAGAATAATCTAGAAATATTCCATTTACTAGTACAGTCAAAGCTCTTAGTAGTACCTAGGATAAGTAACTTTACTAGGCTAGTTTGCAAGTGGTTTGATGTTGTGGTTTAACTCAGCAGCCAGCAACTAAGCACTAGACAGCTGCTTGTTCACCCCTCTCCTTCCCCTCGAGCAGGATGGGGAGGAGAGTGGACAAAAGGTAAAAATTATGGGTTGAGATAAAGACAGTTTAATAAGACAATGAAGTAAATACTAATACTACTAGTAATAAATATACAAAGCAAACTATATACATTTTTTCTCACCACTCGATGACTGATTCACAGTCAGTCCCTGAGCAGCGATCATGGAATCCCAAACTTGTGGTTTCTGTGAATTTCTCAAAACTCTCCAAAAGACTAAACTCCCAGAAAAGTTCAAACTTCTGGACAAGAGATAATCCAAACTCACAGACAATGGACGAAAGATTCCTACACGCCGGCCAGCCCCCATTCATAAACTGAGCATGATGTCTATGGTACGGAATATTTCCACCAGCCAGCTTGGGCTCGCTGCCTGGCTATGCTCCCTCCCAACTCCTGCACACCTGCTCATTAGCAGAACATGAGAAACTGGAAAAAAGTCTTCGATTTCATAGCAACGACCAAAACCATCAGTGTTATCAACATTCTTCTCATACTAAATCCAAAACACAACAGCTACTAGGAAGAAACTTAACTCTATCCCAGCCAAAACCAGGACGCTTGAGAACAAGATTAAAAGCATACTCTGAGTCATGTGATAACTAATATTTTCCTTAAAATCTCAGTCCTCAAATGCTTAGTGCTGAAACTCTTATGAAAAAAAATCTGTTCTTTATGATAGTGTAGAAAAACCAAGATCTAAAAAACTTAAAACAGAAAGAAAAATATATAAAAGTACAATTTAGATCACATTTAAAATGTTATGATTTTCAGACTTAACAAATGAGTCAACATTTAAAATGTGAGGGATCAGTAGTTTTCAGATTTATGGAAACTAATAGCTTTTCGGTTATACTTTGACCCCTTTAAGAAATTGCTCTGTGAAATGCTGTAACATATGTATTAACGTAATTCTGTAAGCCATTACTAGGCGATATCTTACAGACAGTAGACGGCCCATCAGCTGAAAACAAAGAGGCTTGGCAATATTGCTAAACTACTTTGTTAATAACAAGCATCTCAACCAAACAAGCAGACTTTACTCCTAATGAAACAGAAGTGCAGCCATTTTGCTTATCTTAAACATTGCAAATGTATTTATTTTTTATGCTGGAAACTGACTCCCCCACTACTTCGAATCATAGAATCATTTAGGTTGGAAAAGACCTTTAAGATCATGAAGTCCAACCATTAACCTAACACTGCCAAGACTACCACTAAACCATGTCCCTAAGCACCACATGTACACGTATTCTAAATACCTCCAGGGATGGTGAATCAACCACTTCCCTGGGCAGCCTGTTCCAGTGCTTGACAATCCTTTCAGTAAAGAAATTTTTCCTAATACCCAATCTAAACTTCCCCTGGTGCAACTTGAGGCCCCTTACTCTTGTCCTATTGCTTGTCACTTGGGAGAAGAGACCAACATCCACCCTGCTACAACCTCCTTTCAGGCAGTTGCAGAGCGCAACAAGGCCTCCCCTCAGCCTCCTCTTCTATAGGTCAAACAAGCCCAGTTCCTTCAGCTACCCCTCATAAGATTTGTTCTTCAGACCCTTCATCAGCTTCATTGCTGTTCTTTGGACGCACTCCAGCACCTCAATGTTTTTCTTGTAGTGAGGGGGCCAAAACTGAACACAGTACTGGAGGTATGGCCTCACTAGTGCCGAGTACAGAGGCATGATCACTTTCCAGAGATTGTGCTGGCTTGTGACAAGAATTCCAGACATGAAAAGCCTACTCAGACCATAAGAGGCTGCTTGAGATGCAGCGTGTCAAGAAAAGACTAAAAAGGCGGTTTTAGATTCCAAATACATAACTCATTTTTTATGCCATCTTTGCAGTCACATTCTTTATGCATTTTAGGTAGATTTAGAGAAGGCATTTTACTCTAAAAAAAAAAAACTTCAACCATCACAGAAATTGTAGATCTTTGCCTCATATTTTAAGTGTTTGAAAAGTCTAATATAAATTAATGAAACTCAACAATATTGCAAAGAAATGCATGAGACTGGAACTAGAGACATAAAAGAAAATTTAATCTTTGTCTAAATACAGTGCTTCTAATAGAGGTTACATGGTAAATTAAAAATAAAAAAGTTATACAAGAATGAATTCAGACAGAAGTTTCAGTTGCAGGCTTCCTAACATACTAACAGAGCTTAGCTTGCCAAATACTTCTACTGAATCCAGTCTGCCAGATCATCTAGCAGCAAGTCAGAAACATGTCAAGATCTGATCTTGCAATTATTTATTATTCAGCTGGAAGCTATAAGTTTACTAGTTTACCACAACTATATTCCACCTGGGAGACAATCAGTTTCTCAGGACAGAACAGCATCTGCGTGAGAAAGATAAAGCAAAACTGATAGGTGCTGCTTTCATAACAGCCTTGACACTAAACAAGCTATGTAAAGTTAGATACGAAAACAAACTGTATCACAAAAGTGGTCTTACACTGTCAAATATGTAAGGGATACTCTCAGAAAAAGAATCAGCAGTGAAATAATTCTCAAAAACTACTTTCAGAGAAAGAGCCTTGCAGCCTGCAAGTATCAGCAGTGACAGCCAAGGCACAGGGACTAAATAGACAAAGAGAGAGTCTTCAACTAAACACCTATTCAATGAGAACACAAGCCAATTCTGATTCTTCACAGTACAAACAAGTCTAGAACCCACAGATCTCAACTGTAATTTCCATGATGCTATCGTATTCTTTCCTTACCCAAAATGTGCAAGGCAATAATAGATATCACGTACACTTTATCACATTTCAAAAAAAGAAACTTCATGAACTACGTATCCACTACTGATCCTGAGCTGCAGTAAAATCTGCATGTAAAAATCATTACACCACAATCACGTACACTAGAATAGCTTGAAAGAAATCTTTTCTTCTTCCCCCTTTCCCAACTGTCTTCAAGGAATCTCCAATCTATAAAGCTTATAATCAGAAAAAAAATGTGGCTAGTATAGATCCAATACAACCAGAGTGTCACAGATCAACAAATGCCAGACTTCTAAAATGGGGTTCTCTAAATCCTGCAGAGGCATACCAGATTTTTTTTACCTACTGGATTCAATGTCCTACTTGGTATAAGGAAAAATACGTTGGTGAAACATAACTACTGCTGTATATCATAATAAAGACACAGTAACAATCAACGGGGCAGTGGGGTAACTATTTAGCCATAAGAAAACAATTTTGCACAAGACAAATAATTTGTTCCTGACATGTCACTCCTCTAGGAAGTCCTGCAAAACAGCTTCAAATGAAATGCCTAGGAATAAAATTCATAACTCTGTTGGATATTAAAATAGCCATTAAAAACAGTTCACAGCACGAAGCTACAAAATAACATCTACAAACTTCTCACCTAGTTCTGTGAGATTAAACTGGTGGTCCCTAAGAGAGCCCAAGGCCAGTTACAATTTTGGCAACCATCTCTGTAGAATATCCAACATAAAAAAATAAGACTATATGAGTGCACCTAGTGGACAAAAAAAAAAAATTTCCAGAATCTCCTAACTCTCACAGCAATCATCAAAAGTACACAGAACTGAGTCTGTCTGCATTATCCTTGGCTTGGGAGAGCCTTCATCCATAAAATGGATTAAAGCCTTCCCTAAAATAAGACTCAGCAAATGAAGACTACTAGAATTATAAAAGGATCAAAAAATAGCCGCGGAAAAAATTAAAAGGCTTTTCATTTTACTGTACTCCACTACAATTTAAGTGTGACGCAATAAGATGCTAATTCATTGACCTTCCATGTATTACTACTATTTTTTTTTTTTAAATCTTCTTAGCACAAGTCAGCACTAATTTGAGTAATGTTTGTCAAATGTATAATCTGTATGTTGGATATGTTTCATTAGAGTTTATAGAAGAGAATGGTGTCATAGCATTCAACATAACTAATCAAAAGGTCAAAAATATACCTTAAATATAGTAATACAAAAATATGATTAATACATTCTCTATAGAGAGTTTAAGAATTAGTTCTCTGCTCAGATTTCCCCCCAAAAGCATGTCAACACTCTCCCACCAAGTAATGTTATAGGAGAACTGCTGTCAAAACTAAAACAAAAACTTGAATTATTCAAAAAATGATCTAATTGTATTAAATTGTGGTCATTACACATCAGATAGTGAAACACCATTGAATTAATTTGGACATATAATGATACATATAAGCTCTGTGTGTTTTTTTCTCTTTTCTTTTTCCCTTTTTTATATTAAAATTTTGTTACCAGTAAGGAGAGAAAATGCAGTGAGAGGAAAAATGTAGTAAATACAACAAACTATATAATTATGTCAGGGTCCAAATGGCATTTTCTACCATTTTCTGTAGAAGGAATTGGTGTTTCCAGAAAATACCTCAAGTAGGTAATCATCAGCAAGATGGTTCTACTCTGTACAGCTCAGTTTTCCTGTCCATAATGTAAACATAGTAATCGTTATATACGTCTCACAGACATACTACAAACATCCAACACTTTATTAAAAACTTTTAAAAGTGCCTTGCATAAAAAGCCAGAGGTGTGTCATGCCACAAGGACAAGAAAAGAATAAGTAGCTGGGGTAATGGAGTGTTGAATCAGGACAGCAGGCAGGCAGCTTGAGCCATTTCTGGAAAGGCCATAGTTCCTTTAGGAACTCCCAAGGAAAGATCCAGAGTCCCATAATGACAGTTCTTCTATTGAAGCTTGTGAAGTATTTTCAAGACTTCTGATAGAGACATTAAATAACTGCTGTTCTACTTTACAACAGTAGGCTGAAAGGAAAAATGCAATATGATGTGCAGCATCTTAAGAGCAGATATCCTCCAATTTCTGCTATCATTATTATAAACAGGGTGCAAAAATCTTATCATTATTCCTAGAAAGTGAAACGTACCTGGTAGCCTGTGAAAACTTTCCCATATTTAAAGCTTGAAGGAAAATTTCAGCTGAGCCAAAAAAATACGCACAAATGGACACTTCAAATAATGCTTTTATCAGGGCTTTTCAAAATTAAATCTTTTCTTGACTTGATTTGCTCTAAAAAGTGATTCTGCAAAAACTTTGAACAAAAATTTTATGACCATTTTTGGTAAACATAGATAGATTCCATTTTTTTAACAGGGGAAGGATAAAGAAGCATTCTACAGATTTTTCCATAGAATGGTTTGCATTGGAAGGGACCTTAAAGATCATCCAGTTCCAACCCCCCTGACATGGGCAGGGACACCTTCCACCAGACCAGGTTGCTCAAAGCCCTGTCCAACCTGGCCTTGAACACAGCCAGGCAGCGGGCACCCACAGCTTCTCTGGGCAACCTGTGCCAGGGCCTCACCACCCCCACAGGAAAGAATTTCTTCCTTATATCTAATCTAAATCTGCCCTCCTTCAGTCTAAAGCCATTACCCCTTGTCCTACCACCGCATGCCCTTGTAAAAAGTCCCTTTCCAACTTTCTTGTAGGCCCCTTCAGGTACTGGCAGGCTGTGATAAGGTCTCCCCAGAGCCTTCCCTCCTCCAGGCTGAACAGCCCCAGCTCTCTCAGCCTTTCCTTGCAGGTGAGGAGTTCCAGCCCTCTGATTATTTTTGTGGCCCTGCTCTGGACCCACTCCAACAGGTCCACATCTTTCCTGTGCTGAGGGCTCCAGAGCTGAATAGAGGACTCCAGGTGGGCTCTCACCAGAGTGGAGTAGAGGGGCAGAATCCCCTCCCTTAACCTGCTGGCCACACTTCTTTTGATGCAGCCCAGGGTACAGTTGGCCTTCTGGGCTGTGAGCACACACTGACGGGTCATATCGAGCTTCTCATCAACCACCAGCACCTCCCCAAGTTCCTCTCCTCAGGGCTGCTCTCAATCCATTATCCCGCCAGCCTGTCTCTGTGCTTCGGATTGTCCTGACCCATGTGCAGGACCTTACCCTTGGCCTTGTTGAACCTCATGAGGTTCACACAGGCCCACTTCTCAAGCCTGTCCAGGTCCCTCTGGATGGCATCCCTTCCCTCCAGTGTGTCGACCGCACCACACAGCTTGGTGTCATCGACAGACTTGCTGAGGGTGCACTCAATACCACTACCCATGTCACTGACAAATGTGTTAAACAGGGCTGGTCCCAATACTGACCCCTGAGGAACACCACTCATGACTGGTCTCCACTTGGACATCGCGCTGCTGACCACAACTCTTTGAGTACGACCATCCAGCCAATTCTTTATCCACTGAGTGGTCCATCCATCAAATCAATCTCTCTCCAATTTGGAGATAGGATGTCGTGCAGGACAGTGTCAAATGCTTTGCTCAGGTCCAGGTGGATGACATCTGTTGCTCTTCCCTTATCTACCAATGCTGTAATCCCATCGTAGAAGGCCACCAAATTTGTCAGGCACTATTTGCTCTCAGTGAAGCCATGTTGGCTGTCACCAATCACCTCCTTGTGCCTTAGCATAGTTTCCAGGAGGGATCTGCTCCATGATCTTGCTGGGCACAGAGATGAGACTGACTAGCCTGTAGTTCCCTGGGTCTTCCTTTTTTTCCCTTTTTAAAAATGGGGGTTATGTTTCCCCTTTTCCAGTCAGTGGGAACTTCACTGGACTGCCACAACTTCTCCAATATGATGGATAGCGGCTTAGCAACTTCATCCACCAGTTCCCTCAGGACCCTTGGGTGCATCTCATCAGGCCCCATGGACTTGTGCACTTTCAGGTTCCTTAGATGGTCTCAAACTTGATCTTCTCCGACAGTGGGCGGTTCTTCATTCTCCCAGTCCCTGCCTTTGCCTTCTGTGACTTGGGTAGTGTGGCTGGAGCACTTGCAGGCGAAGACTGAGGCAAAAACTTCGTTGCAGTACCTCAGCCTTCTCCATATCCCGGGTAACCAAGGTTCCCTATTCCTTCTAAAGAGGGCCCATATTTTCCTTAGGCTTCCTTTTATCACCAATGTACCTACAGAGGGCAAGAAAAGCTTCTGTGTCCCTCGCCAGATTTAATTCTGCCAGGGCTTCAGCTTTCCTAACCTGATCCCTGGCTGCTCGGACAATTTCTCTGTATTCCTCCCAGGCTACCTGTCCTTGCTTCCGCCCTCTCTAGGCTTCCTTTTTGTGCTTCAGTTTGTCCAGGAGCTCCTCATTCATCCACGCAGGCCTCCTGGTGGTTTGGCCTGACTTCCTCTTTGTTGGGATGCATCGCTCCTGAGCTTGGAGGAGGTGATCCTTTAATATTAACCAGCTTTCTTGGGCCCCTCTTCCCTCCAGGGCTTTATCCCATGGCACTCCACCGAGCAGATCCCTGCAGAGGCCAAAGTCTGCTCTCCTAAAGTCCAGAGCAGTGAGCTTGCTGTGTGCCCTCCTCACTGCCCTAAGGATCTTGAACTCCACCATTTCACAGTCACTGCAGCCAAGGCTGCCTTTGAGCTTCACATCCCCCACCAGCCCCTCCTTGTTGGTGAGAACAAGGTCCAGCACAGCACCTCTCCTCGTGGGCTCCTCTCTCACGTGGAGAAGGAAGTTATCAATGCATTCCAGGAACCTCCTGCATTGCTTATGCCCTGCTGTGTTGTCCCGCCAACAAATATCGGGGTGGCTGAAGTCCCCCATGAGGACCAGGGCTTGTGAACGTGAGGCTGCTCCTGTCTGCCTATAAAGGGCCTCATCCGTTCAGTCTTCCTGGTTGGGTGGCCTGTAGCAGACCCCCACTGTAATGTCACCTGCCACTGCCCTGCCTTGAATCCTGATCCATAAGCTCTCAGTTGGCTCCTCATCCATCCCCAGGAGGAGCTCCATAAGCTCCAGCTGGTCACTGACATAGAGGGTGACACCCCCTCCTCATGTCCCCTGCCTGTCCTTCCTCAAGCGCCAGTAAACCTTTTGTTCCAACACTCCACACATTTTCTACACAACAAACTCAAACTGCTGGAACGCCAGACTGTGACATGTAAATAACATAATTGAAAAAATAAATAAATGATCAAATAACATACAACATACTTGCTACAGGATTCTGAGCATAGATTGACAAGTCTACCTAGTAAAAAAAAATTTTTTTTCAAAAAAGTATTTTAGATTCCGGTCAGATTACCACAAGTAAACAATCTGAAGTTGTTTCAAACCTCATTCATCCCTGAGTTGGAAATTACTATTCCTCAGCAAATATATCACAACTGAAAAAGCAATGTCACCAGTTCACAGCAGTGAGAAGCAAAATGACCTCCCTGAAATGACCCCCACAAATGAAACCACAATACAATGATACATTTGAGACAAGTCTTTTTAGCATAACAAAGTTTTTCCATTTTCCTGATCATCCCTCTAACCTTCCTCTGCACCTCTCGTGCCCTGAATTAATCCCTCTTGAACCTGGGGGACCAGAACAGTAAACTGCCTTTCAGATGAGATCTCACAGACTACATTAAAATATTTCCCATATGTAACAGAAATCTCTCTTCTGATCTTCTAGGATCAGATTTTCCACAGGCACATTTTACTGGTGATTAACCAGTAAATCTTCTGACTAACACACTATTACTACCTTTACCTCAACTTTTACATTATAGAAGCTCCAGTTTTCAGTCCTCAGGGGCATAACCCTGCATTTCATAATACCACATCTCATCTGTTTTTCTCACTCCAGAATTCAAGATCATCCAAATCTCCTCAGCATTGCTAGTGGCTCAAATCTGTGCTTCTCCATGAAATCTTACGAATGTGCTTCCAAAGTTTGGCAAGCTATGCAATGAAAATATTAAATACACCTCATCGCAATATCAGGTCTTCAGATGCTTCAACAGTATTTCCTCCAGCCTGGTCTTTCCTCTTCCACACTATCTACAGTGTTTCTATATCAGCCAGTATTTCACAAATTCTACCATTCTTGGACAGACCTCATTCTCCTGCCACTTTCAACATGATATGACACGAAAAGCCTTACCAGATTAGACACTTCTCAAAGAAAGACACTGCTAATTTAAGAGATTCCATACCTAAAATGGATGTACAGTGGCACTCTAAAAATGGCTAAATGAAAATTTTTTTCATAACAGAGAAATAATCTCTTACAGCAAACTCAAAGGGAGATACTGAAAATAATGTATGTTTTTACTTTAGGTAAAAATGGATTTTTACCATTTGTTTCAAGCTTGCTATCCAGTCTGGGAATGGAAGTGGTAAAATTCTACTCTAAATCCTATGCTAGTAATGAAGTTGCAAACTCTGAGCAACTATTTTGTTCCACAAAAAATATCACCAGAATTCCTGCTTTTTGAATAGAAGGCATTCAAAAGACTTTTACTAATTATTTCTGTACTTCACAGTGTATCTTTGAAACACTTCTAGGATTTTAACCTTTTCAACTGAGGTTATCCTTAAATATGAAGATATAAATGACCGTGGAAACGATTTTGCTAATATGCCATAGAAAACATGTAAGAAACATTCATTTTATAAAATGTTTACTATTTAATCATTTTTAATATTCTTTTTAGTGTATATAGTATGTATATTTTTAATGTATATTCTTTTTAGTCTATATATATTTAGTGCATATATATATGTATATGCATACTCATGCATAAATGAGTATTATCTGCTAAAAAATCAGGGTATAAATAATTTAACACAGAAGTAGAGGCTATGTGAAAGCAGATTACGAGTCATGGAAATGAAACCTGAGTATGAAAATTCATTCCTCAGTCTCTGACAGTTGACATGAACATGCAGTCTTATAAATATGCTCTTCAAGAAAATTCTAAAAAAAAAAAAAATAAATAATTATCATTCCTCATCTGCTTTCCTTTTCCTGGAAAGTACTCTGAAAGTAATCATTTTTCCAGACATAGATTATTCTGCACATGGGTGAAATTCTGCTCCTTTTTCCAGTCTCCTCACAAGATTGGGAAAATAAAGACACATTTCACAAAACAGGACAATGTCAGTGTAAAAGGACTCTTAATGTAAAGTTTAGCATAGATTAACACATGGGATCCTGCCTTATGCAAAATTCATTGTATTTATCAGCACACACAAGTATCACAGTACCATCTCAAGGAGAAGCAAAAAACATTCAACAAACCAACCTCCAGAAAATCCGCATCTTTCTAATCCAGCAAGTTAAAAAGGACAGGTTAAAGAAGTGCTAATATTTCTCTCTGTAGCTGTCAGGCTGTCTTAACACCCAGTGCCTTTCCCTATATAATCCTATGTAGTGACACACATTTCACACAGTTCAACTAAATAGCAAAATGTGTAAGCACTTTGGCACTTAAAATGACACTTCAGAGAATTCAATTTCCAAGTACTCCTTCAGTGAGGAAATTAAAAAAAAAAAAATAAATTAAATCATTAAAAAGTGAAGAGCTACTAGTTAGAGAATAAAACCAACCACAGACAGTTTAATTTATTAAATATAGATCTACTTTAAGATTGCATTACAAAAGCATATCTGTGGATACATAGGTGTATTAGCCTCCGATTTCCATCTCACTTTACAAAAAATGAGTGGTTTTTTAGGCCTATCATTCCTGAAAATTAAATCTAGAATGGGAAAGTCAGCCTTTGTTCTTCCCGTATACATTACACCCTCAGTAATGCCTCTGCAGTCTGCCTGTAAACTTGTGCAGATGCAATTAAGTGCCTCTGTAACTGAAACTTTCCAAACCCTTCTATTATTTATGAAAGAAGAAACCTAACCCTCTACTCTCATTCCTCTCTGCACTGGATTGCAAGACCTAACAGAGGATTAAAGAATATTAAAACATTATTTGCTGAATGATGTATGTAGATGTGATTTTTAATGACAAAAATATAACAAAGAATGACCCTGAGGAGCACAATGTGTCTTTTCATAGTAATACAATAAAATAGTTTCCATACTTTCTTGTGATTTCTTTATATGTATGTACAAACTTTTATATTTTATATATATGTATATCCAAATATTTAACTTTTTGTCTTTAATAGCCATTCAGCCCCTGAAATTTTACCATTCAGTATGCCCTTAACTAGCTATTTTGTCCATTTTGAAAATCTTAATTCCAAGGATCTGTCAAAAAACTTAAACTGGCATCATCATCCTAGGACCATGTAAGAGTAAATGATTCTAAAGAATCAAGAAAGCTTTTGACCTCAATGTAGGCATCCTGTATCAAAAACACTTAAAAGTGTATAAAAGACTGACTTCAGGAAATCTTATTCTTTAATATAATCTATTGCTTGGCATAACAATAAGGGTTCTTCTTCAGCATGACTGCTGGTTATAATTAATAACAGTAAATGATGCAAGTTATCTATACATGAATATCTGTCACGTGAATTAGATAATATTAAGCATCCAAGGAATACAAAGAAGTACCTACTTAGCCTCAAGGTCCCATACTATATAATTCATTAAGCCACTGAAAAGCAGAAACCTTTGAAACAAAGACAGGATCCCAAGCTTGCAAGCAGTGAAGTCCTACAAAAAGGAAATGCAGGTGGCAAATGGACATCAGATATTGAAACTCAATATACAGAACATAGGCTTTAAATAACAGTAGCAGCCTTTCCCTAGCCAAGTTTTCAACACTCATTGCAATTGTCAACACTAGCCTAAAATTTTCTCCTCTTATTTCGAAAGAAAATTATTATTACATAACTTCCAGATTTCTCTTTCAACCATGCCACCCACTGGTTGAGAGAGCAAGACAACTGTACATCACACAAAAAGTTCTAGTCTTTCTCTTTTAGTTTTTAACAGCAGATACCTGATTATACCACTATAAAAAGTATCTTTGAACAGTTTAACTTACTAACACAGTTAAAAGGAAAAATACCCAAATCCTAAATCTGTAATTCATAAAGCAGCATATTTTCCTTAATTAATTTTCTCAAAGTTTACAATATCTGTACTAATTCTCTGTAACTAGATACGTTCTGGATCCATTCTCAGAGAATCTGTGTAGAATAAACATTTGAAACATCTTAAAGACTAACTAAAACCATCTTTCTACTACACTGCAAGGCAAATGATTTTTGGATGTTTTGCATTTTTATGCTAAATAGTGCAGCTGCAATTCATAAAAAGCAATCAAGCTAATTTAAGTCAATCATGTCCAGGAGGTTCTCATCACTTGTATAAAAATGCTCTCACACTCACATTAAGGCTTTACCACAGCAAGTAGCTTCTCCTCACCCCAAATTTTGGTACCTTAAAGTTCTGTCTGCATCTTACGCAACAAAGAAAAGGAAATAAAATTCTTATTCCAAAGAATCTTCATAGTTTTACACTGTAAATCAAACTTGTATGTCTCATTTGAATAGAAACTTAGGTTGATAGTACCAAATGAGCACAAATACAACTTATCACAACTCAGCAACACTGTACCTTCAGTGTACGTCAAGGCATCAGGTCAAAGGCAAAATAAACTTCTAGCACTGCAAATGCACAACTGTTACCCTCTAATGCATAATCTGGATTACATTACTGAGATCATAACATATGTTTTGAATTTATGATTTTGATTTATCAATACAGCACATCACAGCTGCCATCCTGAGTTCCCTCTCAGCTGCTGCATTTGATATTTTAAATGATGATTGTTTATATTTTAAAATTTTGCGTTAACTGTTGCCACTAAGTTTCAGACCTATAAAATTATTGTAGCCATGCAAGGACTCTTTCCTAGACGGGAAAAATCCAACATAATGGGTCTGAATTCTGTTACGATTTTTACTCTTATGACCAACTCCTATGTGCATATGACTGCTGTCACTTTTCAGCCAGCTCAAAAATACTGAAATAAAGATCTGAACTTCAAAGTATGCCATGTCCCTATTCCTGTTCCCTATGAGATGGTTATGGGGTTCAGTACAGTAACTGGAGGTGGAAGCAGAGAACCACATAACCATGCCCTGGATCTCTTACTCCTTCATGAAGGGATGAAGCCAGGTGACAGCAGGTGCTATCAGACTGATATAAATTGCTGTCACGGCTTCTGTTCATGTTCTCTTTGAGCAGCTGCTCATCAATAGCATTTGCTCACTGTTCCCACACAAGCAAATAAGGAAAATACAAAAACATCAAGAAAACCAATCTACCAGCAATCCTGCAACTAACCAAGGCAAGGTTTGAGAAAACATACTCTGGACTTCAAATCATAAAAACTGCCATCTGTCTCAGTGGAGGAAAATAAGGTACAATCACTGGAATAATTTTCCTAATACTTTTTGGTCTACAGCTGACACAAAATTTTTTGCCAGATAGGAAAGATTCTCTTTTTATTGACAGACAACTATGTATTTTTTAAATGCACTGAACTTTTAAATAACACATTGAATGCTAACATAAGCTTTTCATCAAACTGCTTATCTTTGAACTGTAAGTGGATAATAATTCTCAGACTTACGTAAGACTAATAATATTGAAATTAATAACACATTGCAACTCTGAACTCATGTTCTAGAAATGCTTCTTTTGGTTATTCATCAGAACACAAAATTCTTCACAACAATAGGTAATCCAGCACAAAACAAAGCCAATGAACAGGACGAACAGGCAGCACCTAGCTTGGGAGTGTGCAGCCTGTCTCTGGAACTTGTGAGATCATACATGGAGCTCTCTGCCCAGTTTGGATCACCCAGTACAAGACAGATACTGAAATACTGGCACAAGTCCAACTGAGGCCCCACCTGGATGGTCATGGGAGTGTGGCACAAAACGTACTAGCAGAGGCTGAGCCCCAGGTTTGTGCACCCTAAAGAAAAAGCCACAGGGAGATCGTGCTGCTGTCTTCAACTACTTAGTGGGAACATTTGAGAAGACAGAGCCAAACTCCTCTCAAGGGTGCACTGGGAAGGGATGACACACAACTGGAACATTGAAATTCCACCTTGTCATAGAAAAAACACATTTTTTACCACAAGCATGGTCAACTACTGGAACAGGTGCCTAGAGAGGTTATGGTATCTCCACCCCTGAGATACCCAGAACTTGACAGGACACAGCCCTGAGCAACCTGCCCTAATTAAGACCTGCTTTGAGCAGAAGCTTGGGCTAAATGACCTCTACAGCTCCCTCCCAAGGTACATGATTCTATGGTTCATCTGAACTTAAGCCTCAATCTGTCAGCCTCATATACCTCCTGCACTAAAAGCAGAGACAACAGATGTGCTCACACTAAGCCTGGTACCACAACACACCAAGGCAGGAAGCACCCACTTGGAGGAGGAAGCACCTACAGACCAGCACTCCCTGAGGACTTCCCCAAAGACACAGAGATGGGCATGCAGCAACTGGGCTGCATGCGCTGAGCACAGTATGCACTGTGTAAGAGAAAGTTAGAAGGTGCCAAAATCCCAGCTATCCTGTGATCTAGAAATTCTAGAGAACAAAAATAAAAGCCTCCCAGTGAAAGCTTATGTTAAGAATGTGCTGAAATCATGCTTAAAGAGTCAGACATTTTGAGAAGTAGGCATGCAATCTGAAAGCTAGTTAAATTCATAAATCATAGACCTGTACACAGGGAAAATCGGGACAATCTTGTCCTTTATCACGGCATCCAGCTATAATCAAAGTCATAACTTAGCCATTAGTATGTGTTATGCTAGCTAGCTATAAGCACTTTCCTTTTTGTTAATACACTTTATTTTAACCAAACTTCCAGTGCTTTCAGAAAAGAAATGATAGACTAGTAGAATGACAGAATAAATATAATCTGCTTTTTAATAACTCCAAACTGTATTATGCCACTGTGAACAGAAATAAAGATCAGTCTCTTGCCTTCACATCTCTATTATAATAAAGCAAAGCATATTTTAAAGGTGTTAGCTTGCAAATGAAATTACTTTAGCTAAAATGAAAGAGAAGCTGAAAACAACTAGTACATTGACATAACTTAGAATATACACTTACAGAAGATTTTAGGACTAGGTGGTATATTAAGCAAGAAAAGCCCAAGAAGTGGTAGTGCTTGATAAACAGAACACAGTCACAATCCTGCATAGCAACACAAATACTTAGTACCTCACCAGTATCAACGGTAAATGCTTATGTGCAACCCCGGTAGAGGTAATTGCCTCACTGAGAAAGGCTAAGAGGTTGGTCAGACGTTATTTCCCCATCACAAATACATGCTGGCTACTCCCAATCACTTTCTTGTCTGTCATATATTTGGAAATGGCTTCCAGGATTATTCCTTCCTCATTATGACCTTCCCAGGGATCAATGTGAAGCTTACCAGCCTGTCGTTCCCTGGATCCTCCTTCTTTCCTTTCTTAAAGATAAAAGGGACATTTGCTTTCTTCCAGTCTTCAGAAACCTCCCCCAACCACAATGACCTTTCAAAGATAATTGACACAATGCTATCAGCACTTGTAGGTGCATTCCAGCAAGGCCAAGGGACTTGTGTGTGTCTGGTTTGTTTATATATTCCCTGACCTGATCCTCCTCCACCAGAGATAAGTTTACCTTGCCCTAGACTTTTCCACTGCTTTCAGAGACCTAGGACTGCTGAAGGCCAGTCTTACCAGTAAAGATCATGGTGAAGAGGGCATTCAGTACATTGGCCTTCTCCATGTCTTTTAGGATCAGGTCCCCAAAGCCATTCATCAGTGAGCCCAGATTTTCCCTAGGCTTGTGCTGTTGATGTGCCTGTAGAAACCTTTCCCACTGCCCTTCACATCTCTTGCTATATTCAGGTCTACAGGGGCTTTGGCTTTCTTAACTCTATACCTGCATGCTCAGATGGGGTCTATCTATTCCTCCCAGGTCACTTGTGCCTGCTCCCACCCCCCTGTGTCATTCCTTTTTATTTAGCTTCACAGTTAGAGAAGGAGGAATGAGAGCTGATTTCAACAGTGATCACTTACAAAAATGCATGGTACCAAAACATTCTGATATATTTTAACAATTCCTGAAAGCATTCATTGTCCAGGAAAAACATAGATCATTTAAGCTTACACTCTCACTAGGGATGTGACAGACTGCTTCAGAATTTATGACAGAAAATTACACAAACTAAACTAGCCCACTGCCAGACTACTAGTGCACAGACTCATACTGGAAGACAAAAAGGTAACGGGCAACTGGCCCTTCAGTGTGGATAGGCCTGAACTTCTGCATGGCTCATAAACCAACACAGCTGCAGGGCTGGGCAAAAACCATGAATCACCAATGTATATGAGTCTAGGTCAAGCCTGGCAAAGATTTCCTGCCTGATTTAAACTTAGTTTATTTGGGCCAATGGCACTTTTCCTAGAAATGGAGGGCAGGTTGACCACACGTGTGTCTGTCTGTATTTGTGGCCTGACACTTGGCAGCATACACTTCATTATGTTTATGGTTATACTTAGAAAAACTACTCTCAGTTGTTTCCAGTCTGTTGCAAACATAAACCTACAAGCTGTATTAAATATGTACTATTGTAGTTACTACAACTGTATGAAATCATGCATAAAATCCTAAAATGGAATAAAATAAAAGCAACTTCTCCCCCACCCTCAGTTTCTGGCACCATTTCAAAATAAACAAGAAAGCAAACCAATCCTTAGATTGAAAGGTCAGCCAGGGCCTTATTTACAGGAAGGATAAAACTAGCCTAAAAAAAAAATTATTCAATAAAAGTAACCTTCTCTTATATCAACTATGTAGAAAGATAAAACAGCTCAACAATGAAATATCTAATTAGCTGTGTCTATTAATGAAGAAAATGGATCTTCGAGCCAAAAGAGTAAAATGAAATTTACACTTGCCTCAAAAATGAAATAAATTAATAGTAAGGGACATTATTGAAACTCAAACAATGTGGATTTTACTAAGTGTTGCACAGAATTCAGGTTTGAATCTTTTATTTTCATCCTTTCTAATCTCAGGAACCTTCCTGCTCCTGACATAAAGCAGAGAAATTTAGCTATAAATATTCAAAGTCAGAAAAGAATGTGGAACTATACCAAGACGCAAAATACATGTTCTCTTTGAAATTCAGTGTAGTGCAGAGACCATTAAAAACTGCACTATGTTATGTTTTAGACTTCTGAAACATGTAGAGGATCAGTGAAACGTAATCTGGAGCTCAAATATATCTGAGCACTCTTTCCTCTACAGTTTCCTTCCTTGCCCTGTAAGGACTCTGCTTATTTTTACATGATTTTGCTATGCATCTAAATTCAAAGATGAAAGATGAACCTCCAATACAAATCTTTCCAGTAGTAATCCATCTTCCTTGCAAGCCACTGACCAAAGAATCACTTTTGTCGAACTGGACATGGCAAGGAGGCATCATGAGCACTTTTTGCAGAAACGCAAATAATTTTAGTAACATCTATTACTACTGGTAGTAATTTCTACCAGAATTTTTTTTCTTATTACTTTATTATTTGTCCCAAGTTTTACGGCAACATTAGTGTCCTCCATGAAGAATATTTCAGCTGCACCGTTCCTCCAAGTTTTACTACTGAAAAACACCATAGATGTTTACAACAGGAAGCAACTTTCTCCAACCTTGCTAAAAAAAAATGTTTTAAATTCAACCACAAAGAGCACACATACTTGGAAAACAGCAAAATATTATTTATGTAAAAGATTATGAATATAAAAAATGAGCAGATACAATAGATATTTATTTTCAATTAACTATTATAGGAAGACAGATATAGTATTTATGAATACTATAATCTATCCCAGAATCCAATTTAGTGTTACTCTAATGGTGTTCAGAACAATCAGTAAATGATACAGTATAAAGCTAATTAAACTAATGGAAAGTATTTTAAGTATTTTCTTGGAACTCCAACAATTTAAACAGTTTAAAGGGGAAAATAAGCATGCAGTGAACATTATCCAGAACTGTTTTTATGTACACGATCCTCTATCTTTCCCACCCTATACTGATCTTGTCCCTGATCTCACAATGTAGGACAGCTGAAATAAAGTAGTCTTTAAAGATAAAAAACAGCTGTTACACTTGTTTGACCTGAGGAAGAATTTGAAAGACAAAAGCAAAAGGACATGAGAAAGAAAAGAGTCTTCATAAATGCAGTATTTGCAGAATTGTTTCAGCCTATTTCTATCCAATTCTCGTAATAGTATCTGATGTGCACCTTGCTTGCATCAATCTTATTTCCACCGAAAGACAGAAGTAGAACGGAACCTAGCAAAGGCAATGATGATTCACAAGCCCCATCTGAATATCTACAAAAGCAATCTATTTTAAAATTGTTACTGAATTTCGAAAAAAATCAACACCACACATTACAACATGTAAGAATTAAGGTTTGCCTCTGCGAATCCAGTTTGAACCCGCATGTTAAAATAGGCAGCCAAAGAATTCGTATAGAGACCAAAGCATCCTATCCATTTTCTTCTATCTTCTGATTTGCTTCTCAATCCAACTTTACACTAGTACCAACATTTTCAAAACTCTCTAAATACTTGACTACTAACTCCCTGATTTTATGTTGTTAGGGCTTAGTTCTACAATACTTAAATACATTTCTAACACTAATCATAGCAGAACTTCACTGATTCAGACAATGTTTAAGCAGCTCTATACATCAGCGCTGATGTTCCTATCTCAGAGCTCTTAGATAATAGCATTTTCTGCAATCCCTCTCCACAGTTCCATGCTCCTTTTTCATTCATTTCCCACTGATTCTTTAGAACACCTGATTTTCTACATGAAGCGTTAGATTATTATTAATACTTCACAAAAATCTCCTCTCCTTTCCTTCTCTTGTAACTGTTATTCCTTCAAATGCATCAGAAATTGTTGTTCGCATTTTTAAAACAACTTTTCTGCACATTTCTTTATCTTTATTTCTTCTAGCATGGTACTGCTTACACAGTTTCTTCTGCAAAACTAAAAATGCTGTCATACTGAAAATATTCACAGTTACTCTTAAGCAAGAATCTTTCAAAAACAGAGACACAGATCTGTGGAAAAGAGTACACCTCGGAAATTCACCAGGATGCACGTGGAGTCTTTAAACAAGTACAGCTGGTGGAATGGACACAGGTAGGGAACGTATGATCGTGTATGAGCATAAATGACCCAAAATATATGGTGTCTGTAACAACATCAGCAAACCTTGGCCTTCTCATCACTTTTTACATCCCATGCTTCCTTCTCAAAAAGATGGACATTAACATTGAGAATCATAGCAGTAAATTAATCTTCTGTGTGAGACAGAGTGCATATTTAACAGAGAAGTACAAAGCAAACAGTTCAAAGCCTTTCTTCTTTATATTTCACCGAACAGATAATAACCAAAGGCAATAATGCAGATTCAAGTTACTTAATGCCACATAATGCTATTTCTTTAACAAATATTAATGCATTAAAAATTTTATTGCATAGAAATAATGTAACTAATGCTACCAGGGGGAAGGTATATGATTCTGTACAGGAAACACAAATGCAAAGGATTTGTTTGGAGAGCTAAGATTTAAGTTATAATGCCATAATTTAAAATAATCACAGGAAAAGAATCAAAGAATCAAACAAATGGAGAACTGCACCACAGTCAACTAACTGAACAGTTTACTAACATCGTTAACCACTTACATGTCCAAAGATCTAAAAAGAACATTTTTCAAAGGAGACAGATGACTGCTGAACTTTGTAACAAGCAATTTTTACCATGTCCAACAAATGTTGATTGGCATCCTGCCTTTGAGAACATTTTGTACCTTAATTAAAATGCACAGCCTTCTCATTAACTATGTATCTTTAAAATTTTTTGCTCTAAGGACATTAATATCCTTATTTAATTAGGTGCTATCATAAACAGTAGTTGTTTAACCCAGCTTCTTTTTAAGTGTCAGACCACTATTTTCATGGCTCACTGTGCACAACTGCAATTCCTCCTCGCAACAACTGGAAACTAAGATGATTGTTCCCACATGTCTGCACCAGCCGACAGTCCACAAGGATTTTTACTTACTAAAGCCTTAAGGCTACACAACTTCATTGCCATGACCTACCATGGCAGAGCTGTGAAGTACCAAATCTACTTTAAAAAGACAGTTTTTGCCACCAAAGTATTATCCTTCACATCTCTAAATGTACATTTATGTACATTGTCTAAGTGTATATTTATGTCTAGGTTTCTATTTTGTCCAATTTATAAAATGAAAAAGCATCTTTCACTTCAACAGAAAACAAAAATGAAAGCTGCAAAACTGGAATTCCATTAAGTTTGCCACAACAGCTAGTTGAAAATATACAAATAATGACAGAATCAAATTATTCAGGGCGAAATCCTGCTTCTTTTGCAGGACATAATTTGTAAATACTTTTTACCTGTAACAATGACAAATCTTTTGAAAATTCTCACAGCCTGTATTACTTGATGATTTTACATATGGAAAGTACTACACAAATTTAAAGTATTATGTAATTATATTATGTTATCACCTGGGACATGAAGTGTGTAACCTCTGCTTGCCTTACCTGATCTTAGTAAGAGGCTTCCCTAAATATTAGCAGGTCACCTGTGAAACCACTTATCTTTCACAAGCTTAGATTCTTACTTTCATTTTCCACTGTAATACCAAGACCTAGAGATTTCTTTGGATGCCCAATGACCACAGCTGCAGAAGCTTTTTTATTTCAAATGGGCCATATCTCCTATTTTATTAAACTCTGCTTCTGCTGTGAGCATGACTTCTTCCTTTTCAGAGACAGAGGGCAGGCTGAGAATATATCTTTGCACCTACCACAGGCTTGAGTGTTGGGGTTAAGAGCAACTGTGAGCTAAAAACTGTTATTTATGTTAGGAAGAGCAGATCTTCTCGCTGAACAAGCATGCTCCGAAACTGAGTCACTAATTAAAAAACTACACAGTTTGCAGTCTCTAGCCTTAGTCCCAGCACAACAGCTGAACTGTCACACATGATATCACTGCATTGTATTCTTAACACCCGTATTAAAAAAATAAATAAATAAAACACCAACAAACCACAACCCTTACACTGGTACTATGTAAGAAGTAAAAAAGCATACCTTGTTCCTACCTTTGTATAGCAAACTATTATCTAGCTGTATGCACCCTGCACAAGGATCAGCCTCATTGATGATTTGCTTGCTTCTTTCATTCTTACCCCCAAATAGCAGCCACAAAACACCAGCCACCATTGCCCTTTCCTTCTTTCGCTTTTATAAACAGGAGAGCCACTTGTCTTTGGCCTTAAGGCCATTCATGCCTTATTCACCAAACTATGCCCCCCCTCCAGTCAAACGACTTAATTCGTTCTTTAAGTGGTTTAAGCCCTTTCTCTCCAGCTGTCTCTTCAATACAAAAGTCAAAAATACGCAAAACTACTTCAGTAACTTCTTATACTTCATCATAGCAATTTGTGCAAGACATCATTAACAGTTTCAGATTGGGGGGGTTATGTCTGCTAATTGTTATGCTAATTATAACATACACAGATTATTTGTGTTCTCCTTGGTTTTGCATCTACCTGGTGAAATTTCAATACTGTTTTGAGGTGGATTTTTCTTTGCATTTCTTTGTGTACAGTGCCAATACAGTAGGATCATAAGTGGGCCCCTTTAGACTTAATCACAACACAAGGAACAGTTAAACTACACAAAGAATCATTTCTGAAGCAATTCTGTCAAAGTTCCTCTCAAAAGTTCTCCAGGTAGAGCAAAGGTTTTACATTAGTAGGTAACAATACTAATATTTTCCTAATCATTTCCATCCACTAGAATTAAGCCTAACTGCAGCTTAATTTATCTTATCACAGTAAATTTTGCTCAGTTATAAAAACTCATTAAATCTAATTGAATGTTGTTTTAAATGGCAACAAGGTAATTTTCTGGAAATCTAGGAACTGAAGGGGGGCGGAGGAGGAACACCACAGCTATCTATCACTTTAATTAAATAAAATAGATGAAAATGAGAAGCATTTTGACAGCAAGATACATTTAATATTCATTAAACTATTTGTCCCAAACAACTTGCATAAAGTCTTTACACTCTGAGTATACAGCCCTTATCTTTGTATTTTCATCTTTCCCATTTTTTTCTGTGTTTTCCTGTCTCTGAGCACTACCTTCTACAGGCCCCACAAATGAAACTCTCCACTCTTTCAGTCACCTTTCCCTCAGGAAATTCCATTTCAACTTTTTATGAAATAAAAATAATGATGTCCTCAAAAGAAAGACAGAACATTTAAAGCTATTGTCAAGAATGGACTCAATCCTGGGTGGGGAGGAGGGTGTGGGTGTAAATAAATCAATCAACATTTAATCTCTCTCTGGACAAATGAATGCTAGTATTTAACTCATAGAGCAGAAAGTACACATCTTTGGGATAGTATTACCTATCATGTATTTGAGGGAACTTCATTGGTAGTACCATAGAGTCAGTGAGGTTGGAATGGGTCTCAGGAGGTCATTAGTCCAACCTCCTGCTCAAAGCCCAGAGAACACTGAAATCAGACCTTGCCATTTGATGTGCCTTTGAACAGTAAAGTCTTGAAATGCTCCAACAGACAGATGGACAAAAAAACCCCTTTGCTTCAAAGTTTACTTCTGTTTAAATACAGCATTTTGCTAATCTAAGTGTTCTTTCAGTTTAACTCTTCCAATTTACTGCCTTGCCTCTATGCTTCTCTCTCCAGTTCTAAACTGTCATAGAAGGTGAAAACTGTATAAAAAGTGAAATGGCTGGCAAATTCCACCCGAGATAAAGCTCCGTTTGAAACATGCAACACACTGTCAATAAAGCTGTGAACAGCTGCGGAGTGACAGAGAGCGCAAATGGTACACAAGCCTCCATAACAGTGCTTTTTACAGTGGGTGATCTTTCCTTTGCATGCAGAGCAGATCTACCAGAACAATATACTGGCAGTACAGGAAAGAGACCACACTGAAATATCTGGCCCAGCCTGATATGAAACAAGAAAAATTACAAAACAATAGAAAAATCCAATTTCAAAGTAAAACTCTAACTTAGAAAAATAAAAAAGTGAGTGAAATAACCATAGTTATACCATTATTATTGTAAAATTAAAAGCAGATTTACATTTCAAGCAATATCAAATATCAACATTGTAACAGAAAGAAAAATAAAGTGTTTGTAGTTTTGTTCCAAGTATTTTGTGCTGTCTGCTTTTATTTGCTCTTTAGGCAAACTAAGAACAGCCAAGAAGTCAATCATTTCACAACCCTTCTCTATAAAAAGATTTGTTTAAAAGAAAAAACAGATTGCAATAAATACGTACTATAATCACCTTTCCTCTTCATTTTTATTAGGTTTTCTATATTAATACATGCATGCTGAACACATCAGTATTCAATACAGTACAGACTTCACCTATTTTTCTAATCCATTTTCTCCACTGACAGGACTACACTCACAATTTACAAAATATCTTTGTAGACATTTACTTCTATCACAGTTCATTAACCTCCAAACAGCACACCTGCCAGTTTGTGGGTGTGTTATCGAAAGCAAGGATACACTAATAAAATGCTAAGTATATTTGTGTCAGAATTGCTTATGAAATGAATGTTTTTCTCCACTGAGCTACCCATCTGAAATGAATTTATTTGCATCAATATATGTAAGTTATTTTCCTGATTGTAAGAGCAGTAGTTAAGTCCCAGTCACTGCAAATATGAGTAAATATAGTCTCAAACTGTACCATCTACCACTTTTTAATGTATACAAATGGTAGTGTCTCATCTTTTTAAATCATCAAAAAGGATCATTCATGTTGTTTAACCTCTTTCCCTCTGCACTAACAGTACGATTTCATTTAAAAATTAACATCTATACCTTTTTCACAACAGCAAGGAAAATCTCAGCAAGTCTAATATTCTTCCTTTTAACAATCCTGTGGATCACAGTGACATCTTCAGTGTTCTGTAGCTGGCGTAGCCTGACCATGGCTCATTTTTATCTGACCTCAGGGTTTTCACATCGTTAATAAAGAGATAATCAAAACAAAGCCTATATACATTAGGGTAGGAAAAGTTTGCATAGCTTGGCACTATCATCATATATACCCTTAAAAATGGAACAAAATGAAATGCACATAGCCGAAGTGGTGAACCTTGCAAGGGCTGGTTCCAAACATTTTTCCTGCTGGCAGTAAACCATTTTCAGACCTCCCAACTCTGACCACCATGATAGTTATTGCTTTGCAGGATTATATCTTTTTGTTTCAGCTGTCAATAAAAATATCAGATGATACCTTTTTAAGTCAAATAAACATATGGAAAAAAATCAACCAAACACTGACATCACTGAGAACAGAAACACAGCGCAAAAAGCACATTATGTTTAGATCTAGACTTATTTACAGTTGGTTTTAAATTTTCTGACATCATGTGACAAAGTGCCATTGTACCTGAAATCTGATCCAATTACCATTGTTTGAAGGAAATTAACTATACTAATTTAAAAAATCCAGATGTCCTCTTATTTCTGATGATCTTCTATAACATGTGTAGAACAACCATCTGAATAAACAGATACGCTAGTCATGCCTCTCAGTAGCAGTCAACATTCTGCACAGATTAAGAAACATTATAACTCTGCTTACGCTTCATTTCTGACCGTTGAAACCAACTATATAAGCATAAGCTCAAATGTAAAGTATACTTATAAAGTAGTAATATTTTCTGAGATAAATTTGCTACATCATCATGAAAATTCCAGACTTTAAATTATAGAAAAAAATAATCCAGTCTACTGAATAACAAACACTGATAGAATTCACCAATAAAGAAAGTGAAATAACTTCCAGGGATATTTGAAATAAATATATATATACACACACACATAAGAACAATAATACCAACAGATTACTTCTAAGCCTTATGCCCTATTAGACCTGGCTTGCAAGCACCATGGAGGGAGGTGGAGGAGTATCAAGTAGAATTGGGGGACTCAGAACCAGTATTGTACACCAGGGGTCAATACTGCATTCAGTCCTGTTCAACATCTTCATTTATTATCTGAATGATGGGGTAGTGTGTAGCCTCAGCAAGTTTGCTGATGGTACAAAACTAGAAAGAGCACCTGATACACCAGAGGATGATGCTGCTGTTCAGAGTGACCTTGACAGGCTGGAGAAATGGGCTGGCAGGAACCTCATGCAATTCAGGGAAAGGAAATGTGAAGTCCTGCACCTGGGAAGGAACAACTCTATGCACCTGTACGTGCTGGGGTCCACCCAGCTGGAAAGCAGCTCTGTAAAAAAGGACCTTGTGGTCCTGGTGGACACCACATTGAACGCCAGCAGTGTGCCCTTGCAGCAGAAAGGCAAACAGTATCTTGGGCTGCATTAGGAAGGGTATTGCCAGCAGGTTGAAGCAGGTGATCTCTTCCCTCTATTCATCACTGGTCAGGCCACACCTAGAATACTGTGTCCAGTTTTGGGCTCCTCAGTACAAGAGAGACATGGACATACTGGAGAGAGTCTAGTTAAGGGCCACAAAGCAATTAAGGAATTAAGCGCTTTATTAAAGTGTTGGAGCATCTCTCATATGACAAAAGCCTGAGAGACCTAGGACTGTTGGGCCTAGAAAAGGGGGCATCTATCACAGTGTATAAATATCCAAAGGGAGGCTGTAAAGAAGATGGAGCCAGGCTTTTCAGTGGTGCCCAGTGACAGGACAAGAGGCAATGGGCACAAAACGAAACACAGGAGGTTCCCTCTGAACATCAGGAAACACTGCTGTGTGGATGACTGAGCACTGGCACATGTTGCCCAGAGAGGTTGTGGAGTCTCCATCCTTGGAGATATTCAAAAGCCATCTGGACACGGTCCTGGACAACCAGCTCTAGTCAGCCCTGCTTGAGCAGGGGGGTTGGACCAGATGACCTCCAGAGCTGCCTTCCAATCTCAACCATTATGTGATTCTGTGAATCACGTCCTGTTGCACCATATGCAGCTGCTGTCTCCAAAACCTGAAGCTAACTTGCAGCGTACCATTATTAAGCTAAATAATAATAAAAGGCTTGCTATGAAGTAACAGAGATCCTATTGAGGATTTTTTTTATTACAGGATTTACTAAGCTGATTTAATTACAACAAGGTGATTACAAAGTAATCTTATTTAGGTAGGAAGTTGACACTGCAACAACAAATAACTTACTCAGATCAGAATTAGAACTGGCCTTTGACAGTTACTTTCATCTCCAGCAAGAAGCCCTTCAAGGCAGGTTATGATCATGTTTTAGGACAGCATAAAATTCTACAGCGATAAGTAGCAAAAACTGTCTATTCTATAAATGGACAATGTGAACACGGAGGAAGAAAAGAGTGTGTGGCTTAATGTAGGCCAAAATGTTATTAACTTTACTCATCTGGGAACAACCAACAACAGCTTGTACAGTACAAAATTCCTTCCATAACTATTTCCACCTGCTGGAGGGCTGCCATTTGCCCTGCATCTCCCTGCAGCTGCTTTCCCATCTGCTGCTGGAAGCCATTGCCCTCCCCTTAGATAAGACCTGAGGCCTGGAGACAGAAGATTCAGCTACTCTCAGCAAACAAAATATTTTCCTAATTCCTGGCTGCAGAGAACGAAACCTGCTAGGTCTAGAATAATTGCTGGACTGCTACCACAGCACAGTCTAGGCCTTGGCTTAGTCAGCTTAAAACCCGGGTGTCAGAGAAAGCCCATCTGGCAAAGCAGTATTTTTATTCCTCACCCATCTACGCTGGCAGGCCACAAGCTTGATCACCATGTAAATGACACTTGCTCATTTTCAGGTCTCTGGCAAGAAGGATCCTGGTCTTCGGTAAGAAAGCCCCTCTACCCTATCATGGATCTCTTGTGGCAGAGATTGTATTTTCTGCAGGAAATGTACGAGCTTCATTAGAGGAGCTTTTGATATGTTGCTGTTTTGTTATTTAACACAGCTTAGTATATTTATATCAAAAACCAAACACTGATGGCCTCTGCTGATACTTGAAATTAGCCCACATTTAGTATCTCACATATAACCAAATGTAACACTTTCACCAGAGATTCCTATGAGATACAAACATTTAGCTCAGGAAGTGTGGGCTGGATGAGCGGTCAGTGAGGTGGATTGAGAACTGGCTGAATGGCAGAACTCAGAGGGTTGTCATCAGCAGCACTGAGTCTAGTTGGAGGCTGGTAACTAGTGGTGTCTCCCAGGGGTCAGTACTGGGCCCAGTCTTGTTTAACTTCATCAATGACCTGGATGAAGATTTAGAATGTACCCTCAGCAAGTTTGCTGATGACACCAAACTGGGATGTGTGGTAGACACACCGGAAGGCTGTGCTGCCATTTAGCGTGACCTGGACAGGCTGGAAAGTTGGGCAGAGAGGAACCTGATGAGGTCAACAAGGGCAAGAGCAGGGTCCTGCACCTGGGGAGGAACAACCCCATGTATCAGTACAGGCTTGGGGCTGACCTGCTGGAGAGCAGCTCTGCAGAGAGGGACCTGGGTGTCCTGGTAGACAACAGGTTGACCATGAGCCAGCGGTGTGCCCTGGCTGCCAAGAAAGCCAATGGCATCCTGGGGTGCATTAGGAGGAGTGTGGCCAGTAGGTCGAGGGAGGTTCTCCTTCCCCTGTACACTGCCCTAGTGAGGCCCTGTCTGGAGTACTCTGTCCAGTTCTGGGCTCCCCATTTCAAGAAAGATGAGGAGCTACTGGAGAGAGTCCAGCGGAGGGCTACAAAGATGATGAGGGGACTGGAACATCTGCCCTACGAGGAGAGGCTGAGGGAGCTGGGCTTGTTCAGCCTGAAGAAGAGAAGGCTGCGAAGGGAC
>Ga0065711_1002172_pt1 | contig 35974 bp, 19 predicted proteins | sample Hoacrofraction12_FD_59098 | JGI IMG/M metagenome (GOLD analysis project Ga0065711, IMG submission 59098) | Hoatzin crop microbial communities from Cojedes, Venezuela - Epithelial fraction 12 v2 (version 2) | ecosystem: Host-associated > Birds > Digestive system > Esophagus > Crop | place...
CAGCCGCGCCGGCCGCCGGCGGAGCGCGGGGGGGTGCGGAGCGCGGCGGCCTGTGCGCCCCGTGTGAGGGGCAGGAGGGACGGCTCGGTGCTCCGCCGGTCGGTGCTGTCAGAGGGCTGCCAGGGGACGTCCCGGCTATGGAGGAGCAGGCAGGCGTCCGCGTTTAGCAGACGACCTAATTGTTTCACCTTCTGTTGTTACAAGCGACACGAGTGGCACCAGGCTAAACGGGAAGGCTAGCTGCCCAGCGCCGGCGCTGTCAATCAGAGCCGACAAAGGGTTGAGTCAGACGAACTCAAGACTTGGGAGGAACTCGCGAGCCTAATGAGCTCTTCAAGTCTTTCATTTTGGGCTTTAAAGATAGCTGCACACACCAAGGTTTCATCTTTGCTCATGCAAAGACTTGACCCAGCTGCTCTGTGCTTCTCTTACATCTGAGCTCAGTGAGATTTCGGGAGCTGGGGGTGGGAGTCAGTCCAAGGCTAACACATGGACACGAGGTGTCTCCTGTCCCTCCCAAAGGCCCTGAAGGAGGTGTTCCACTAATCACCAGCGAGATGTTGGTGTAAGGGCACAGATGCCATCTTCTCAGAGCGGGCCCGTTTTGGAAGGAAGCGAGCTCTGCTCATTTCTCTCAGTGGATGGGGAGAGAGAAGGTCTCACCGCCACGTTTTCTGATCCCAGTCAGAAACATCTCATCTTCTCCGTAAGTTGTAAAGATCATATACAAGGCTTTGGCCCAGAAACTAAGAACCATAATGCTTTGCCATGCTAGGCCAGCAAGCTGGAGTACTGAGAAAACTGTGTTACTAACTTGACTTTCTCAGGTGAGTAATCAAGCTTTAGTCATGCCAGCAGTGCTTCCAGAGCTACCACTGGAGTAAAGCTCAGCAGCAGAATGTATCAGAACACTTAAAGCCAGAGTGCATTTGCTCTGGAGACACCCAAGTGTTTGACATGGTCACAACTTTACAACTATGTGTTCTGAAATTAGTAGAGGAATTGAGAAGAACGAGATTAAATATAGGGTTTTTTTCATGCTTTCCTTTTAAAAAATAATTAAAATTAAATGGACTGTGTTTCAAATTTTTTCAGTGTCTCTTTAAACTATCTGGCACAACGGTGCACTTTTTAACTGACTCACTGAACTAATTAGTGGCTTGTTTATAGGAAAGCAGATGTGGAAATGAGCTATGTAGACTAATTAAAAGCTATCAGTAAATGTGAGCCCAATCCCACCATGCTTCCCAATGGCCACCAACATGGACTGGACGGCAGGATCTCGACCCTGGTTACGCCATCAGCTTTTCACATCTCACTTGCGAGGCGTCGGTTTCCCGGAGACACACCTCTCCCGTAAACTCCCTGGTACCATAAATGCCAGGCAGGTGCCCTAAGATTTGTGAATGTTTGGGTGCAGAAGCGCTACAACTGAGAAGTTATGACCAGAGTGGAGGGCTACGCAGCTGTTCTTTGCAGGAAATTATGTAAATAATATCATGTTTAAGGGCTTTTTGCCAGCAAGATTTTTATTAGAGTAAATTTATTAATCACTATTAAAGCTGTTCAGACAAAAAGTGTGGCTCATCCTCAGCCGCAGATCTGGGTACCCTGGGTTTTGGGAAAACTCGGTCGTTGATTTAGTTTTAGTGTATCTGGACTTTGTTCAAACTGACTGCGATGGTTGCCACTGCAAGCATTGCAAGCCTTGGCAGTGAGTGCAGGCTTTGTTACGCCTACAGGGATTAGTCCTTTCTGACTCGGTGATAACTCCCTCCTGACTCTCCCCTCCACTGTGGCACGTTTTCTCCTCCTCGATGAAAGCAAAGCTGACCTTAACAGTGAAGACCCTGAGATCATTCCTTTCAATTCCTGCCTCTTCCTTGCCACATTCTGTGCGTCACCGCCTTTTGCCAGTCACTTGGTGTTCACTCCCTGTTTGTTAAACAAGGGGAACACGCGCTGCCTCATCCCGTACAGCTGGCAGCAGCAGAAATATCCTCATGTCTGGCACATGTTCAGAGTCTGCAGTCACGGTAATCGTATGAGCACCTTTATAGTTTCAGAGGCAACGTAGGTCATGATTAGGTCATCTGGGACTGTATAGAAAGGGCTACATTAGTTCTGGGTGAGAAAGCCGAACGCGGGCATCCAATTATCCTCCTCCCCGACGGTGGCTGAGTGCTGCCCGTGTTAACGCTGCTCAGGACACAAGCAGTGTACGACACACATGATGGGGAGAGGAACAGGAGCAGCATTAGACCAGTAGCTGTTCCGATCTTACTGGCTTTACAGTGCAAGCAACAAATCGCCGAAATACAGCATTGAAGTTTTCAGCCCCAGTGCCCTACTCAAGTCTGTTCTGCCAGCCTGGAGCCTTGTTACTAGAGCAGAAGGAACCATTTCTGGGAATTAGATGACAGAATATGAATAGAAGAGCAACAGAAGGACATGAAAACATAAGGAAAAGCAGAAAAAGCTGGCTGTCACAAGGGAAATAATGGTATGCATTTTTGAAGGTGAAAACTTTTTTTATTTAATTGTTTATCTGAGGAGGTACATTTATCTGTGATCAGATATATTTATTTTCTTTCCTAGAGTCAGTAAACAGCATTAGTATTGCTATAACCCATGTTGAGTTTGCCACTAGAAGCCACAACAGTTTAGCCCATGAATTCAATCAATCCAGCTGTTTGGGTAATTGCAGCTGGAAGCTTTATGTCTGACCCCGGTCATATAGCATCCAGGGAAGGAGAATCGCATTATGTGTACGAATTTTGAAGAGTACATACTACCACAAATTTTATTGTGCATGGCTTTTGGATCACATATTGCTGTTCCCTGTTGATAACTAAGAATTCGTCTGAAGAATATAATGTTTCTGATCAAAAACCCTAAAGGTAATGTCAAAATAACGTAAAGGTCATTTTTTGTTTTTCCCTTAGAGTTCTTCCCTATAAAAAGAAAGGACTCCTTCATTAGAGAGAGTATGTGGGGAGCTTTCATAAAACACATCGACCCCAACCAGGTGAGTGCAACAGCAGGCTACTCATTATCCTTGGATAGTTCCACAGCATACCTAAGTCCGGAGGATAAGAAAATTTAATGATCTGCTGGGATAATCTGATGGCCAGTAGCATTTTTGAGATGCATGCTGAGATTAGGGTAAAAGAAATCAGATGTCAAGCTGTGCAGTGATTATTGGAAGACAAAGAACTAAAATCACCTCTTCCTCCCCCTCGCCTTTCCCTCCATTATTTTACCACTGTCTGCTGGTATTATGGCTTTCTTTCCATTGTCCTCTCTGCCTATGAAGACACTTGTGTCAATCACGGCCAGATACAGCTACCGGGCTTAAAAGATCAATAACCTGACTAAATAATAGTACAAATGGCTATGGCTACAAATTATCTAGGGGCTTCATTAGGCCTTACATGGGACACACTCCTCCCTGGTGTAATTCCAGCGACACCGTATGCTGCAGTTCAGGACAGAGTCACAGAGGTCACAGAGAGCACCACCCATGGTCTGCTCTCTGTGCTGGTTCCCCACCAAGCACAGTGGTCAGCTCCAGCTGGGCCAGCCACACCTCTCCCCGAGCAACACCGTATTTTTACTAAAATGCAGTGTCACCCTGGCACACTGATTATCCCAGAACCAGCTGCCCACTAGTGTCAATGGAAGGATGGACTTCATGAGGTGTTGGCATAAATACAAAATTCATTCCTGTGATCTAATCAACCACAATCAGCCCTGAAGAGACAACTCATGCACAAACTAAATAATGCATATATTTTCCCCTGTTTTGAAGCCATACAAATTAGAAAGAAGAAACCCCTAAAAGGTCCCTGGACAGTTAGGTGTCACAGGATGGATGTAATCCTTGGAGAACAGCTGGCTGACTAACGGGATCATACTGTAATAAGAACTACGAGTCCCAGCTGAGGTCAAAACCCAGAGTTTGCCTTACAATACTTAGAAACTTCAAGACAAACTAGAGAAAAAAAATAGGACAGAAGGTGGGGAGGCATTTTAGCAAAAAACTCTATTCTGTAGACATTCCATTCCAGACCACAAAGTCGGAAGGGAGATAATGTTATCTGTATGAATGTCTATTTCTATACATAAAGAAGGCAGCTTTATTTGTCATTCATTAGTGGGTATCAAGTCTCCATTTTGCAGAAATTCAGTCATTCAGTCATGGAATTATAATATCTGCCATGTCACTGATGTGAGTAATGACATATCATGAATATACACTGGGATAAATATTCAGAAGCAATTAGTGATTTTGCACGAGCAACCAAGGTATCCCTTAAGGGGCAATTTTTCAGAATGATTTGGGCCTTTACCTGCTGAATATCAGTGCCATAATCTGGCTGTCCAAACAGGACAATTAAAAGGAGAGGCATCCAAAATCATTAGTCTCTGTTGAACGCTTGCACCTCAGCGCACCACTAATCCGCAGCCTCACGCTGAGGAGAGAAACTGTCACCTGGGCCTATATACGTAACGAACAACTTTGAATGTCTCCATCATTTTGCAGAGAAACTTTGCAAGGGGTGAAAAAGGGAGCTAATTTCATCAAATAAATCATTCGTGACAAATGGCTCATCCAATGCTAGCACTCAGGAAATTATTATTAGCAACAGCTGGGCTGGGTATGACAACCTACATTCAGGCATTCTTTTCACTTTTCTGCCTGTCCTTCACTAATCTCTGTTATGGATAGAGGTCAGAGAGGAGTGAAAAGAGGGAATTTGTGTGGAAACTAACGCAATCATTAGGTCATTTTTAACCTTGCTGCAATTATCATACAGAAGGATCCAACTGAGAATAATGGAAGGCGAGACTGCAATTTGGACTCCCCTGAAAGAGGAAGGAATGAATATACCTTCTCTCACAAGCCATCAGGATTTCTAGGTTTAATCCTGCAGGAATGAGCAGCTCCTGAGCACTCCTGTGTTGCTCACTTCTCAGCATAGGCATGGGAGGTTCAGAGTCTCGGGCCCCTTTTTTTACATCAGCCTGCCTTTTTAAGGCTGCTGCTGCCATATTCTTTGGTGCAGACACTGAAGGGCGTGGAACCGAAAATGGGATTGATAGAGGTTCCTCAATCACAGTGTTGCTGAGCGTCTTCTGGACAAAGCTCTTGCTGCGGGCTGGGCTGGAAGTTAGTCTGGACTACACTATGAAAATCCCCATATATATATTTTATGTTGTATGCAAATATATACACAAATATATATACGTACATACGTATATGCAGGCAGATATACACACATAGAAATATGTGTAAAACAGGAAATCAAACAAGGTAAACTCACCCCTCACTAGGAGATCCATTTATTTCATACTTACTGACTAAAAATGTTTATTTCCTCTAGGAAGTGGATGCATTTGCATCAGAATGAAACAATTCCATGTAGACCTACCACTGTCTTTTCAAAGCAAAGTGATTTTAACTCCATGAGGGATAGCTGATTATACCATAATGTGTAGGCCTGAGTCAGACACACTCATCTTGCTTCTGACTTGAGCCAGCTGGAGGCATAGGAAGCCCCTGCTTTCTGCCAGTCTGGATTGCAGATTACACTGGAGTTAATGAATCCCTCCTACTCGGTAAAGATCTGCTGACAACATGAGAATATTAACATAATGTAGCTATGTAGAGGGGTGGATATTCAGATGTTCTTTTACAATCAATGTATTTTGCATTAGTTAAAAAAAAAGAAATTGTTTGTTAGAGATTTTGAGCAACTATGATCAAAACTAAGCCAAAATAAAAAACCCCACTTGATGCACTTTTTTTTTCTGACTCTCAGGGGCTGTTTTTTGCTTGTTCTAAGGATAATTATCTATACTTGGATGTTGTGAATTCCAGGGTAAGGCAAAAAATCAAACTTGCTGCTGAGAGTTTTTATGCCCAGGATTTAAACCAGAGCAAACAAGTCCCTCTGCGTTCCCATAAAGGTGGGGAAATCTCAGTCAGTCCAACTTTCTGTTTGCTTCTTAGATGTAGGTTGAATCAGTTGAGGTTCAAGCAGAAAGTGTGAAGCAGTGCCACAGAGACTTCACTGAGCTCACGTGAAATGAGACCTCTTGGCTGTGTGCAGGGCTGAAGGCGGAGGGGTGAAGTGCAGCAAACCACGGCCTGGAGCTCACCAAAACCCCAGACTTTAACCTGTCACCCACATAGTTTGAACACAAAGTGAGTTTAAGCTTGAGACTGGATTCAGGCTCACTTTCAAAGGTCGCAGAGATGTGTCCAGGGTCAAAAAACAGGATTAAGCCACAGAGAAAGAACGTGACAGAGCCAGGAGGTTAGGCCAAGTCTTTGCTTTCTTAATTGGATTCTATGTCCTCTATTACCCCTCCTTCAGTATGTAAATCAGTTTCAAAAATGTAACAGCTCAAGAGGATAATAGTCAGCTGGGACAACAGCATACGACTAAAATCTTCTCCAAATAGGCAGGGAGCATAAATACCTTACTTGACTTTGCTTCTCCATCTGAGGGGTTAAGATGCTTGTTGCAGGCAGATTCAGGCAGCAGAGAATCTCTGTGCTGATAGGAAGGCCACAGGCCCTCAGATGTGCCACGCAGAAATGTTTAGCATTGTCTAATATGAAGAAGCAAACGTGGAAATGAGCAGTATGTATTGACACAAACCCTCCACATGTGTTAGTACCACTTATGTCATTGCATTTATTATAAGCAACTCAATTCCCATAGTGCAATTATAGCAGATGGATAAACAAGATGCAATATACTGTCCGCTTTATGACAATGATCACATAATTCCAGCTTCACTGCTTTTAACTGTTTGCATGAAACACTGATTAACAAAGCTTTGAAAGGCTGTCAGGCAAGGATATATGAATGTGCAAGAGATACAAGTGAAATTATTCCCCAGTATAAACATCCCTAACATGGCAAAACTAGTGAAGCTGTTTCAGGGATGAACGTGATCTATTCTGTTCATCAGATTCTCCTTGACAAACGCTGAGCAGTGACTACAGCCAGCTATAATCATTAATCTCCACTTTCCTTCATTTTGTACCTACTTTTGTGTCCACTTACACCATGAGCCTTTGAAAAACAGCTGCCTTCTTCCCCATCTGTGTGTATGTGTGCTGTAGTCCTGATTCCACTATGAAGGCTGTAGATGCTTGCACAATATTACCATAGGTCAACCGCTACAGAGACAATTATAGCAGTCTGTGAGCACATCAGTGTGTAAAAGCCACAATAAGAAAAGGAAATAATAGTCACAAAGAGCTTAGGAAGATGGAGGGTTAATTCCTTTATCACAAAAACATGTTACCGGCATGCAGCATTCTGTGGATTAATGTTACTGATACATCCATTTTGTTAAGTGGATACAGTTGTCTGCTGACATATATTCATTTGAGATGATTGCATTATCGAGGTATCTCACAAAAACTGATACTAATTCACATCAGTGATTTTAGCAAAACTACAACCAACTGGTTTCAGCTCTGGAGATTGTTTAACAAAAGATAAGATACCTGTCTATACCTAGGTGAATCTCTTCTCTTCTATCATCTCAGCAGTGATAGAAACAAAAGGTCAAGATGAAATCTGTGATGTTGTGCCTATTAGGTGATATGCCATGACTCTAATATATGTTTCTGGTACCTAAGATTTCCAGAGGAGCGCCTCTCTGAGAATTATTCAATTCCCAGACCTGCTAAATACACCATGTTGCCCTTGGGAACTGCTATTTTGAAAACTACTTCTTAAACTTTCTGGGTTAGAGCATCCCCTGATGGAACTGTATGTAGTTCCACCTAATTTTAATGCTGACTTCCATCAGCTGGATGTCATATGTTGCTAAAATAAAATGCAGAAGCCAAATTCTAAAGGTTTTTTCATGAGTTTAAGCTACCTGGAGAAATCAGAAATGTTTAGCTCTGGGGATCTTGTGCTAGCTTGTCTCACACTGATACAAAAAGATAACATCGAATGAAGAGGACATGGAGCAAATGGATTTTTTTAATTCTGTGCTAATCTTCACAGTTGTTTTTCATTTTTTTTTTTCTTTCATAAGCTCTTCTTAAAGTGTAGATGATAGGCTATTTACTGGGAATAATCCTGTTAGGCAGATAGTGCTGTATACACACTTTTCTCTATATACCTCATTCTACAGACACACCAACATTTGAAATCAAAAAGTGATTCCTAGTCGTATTTTTCTTAGAGATCTCACCTTTATTACACTCTATAATCTGTATCTGTGATGTTAAATCATAAAGCATAAACTGTAAAGCAGAGGTGAGAAAGACACTTAAGAAAGAAAAGTTTTGCCTTTTTGATATTAAGAGAGTTAGGGTGAGAGGGCATCACGCAACCTCCTCAGTAAGTGTTGAACAAGGGATCCCCTGCATATCTGAGGGGTCTGAAAGAGCCTGAACTAAACCCCACCAAAGACATTAAAAATTATTGCTTGGATTTTAATAGCTTTTTTGGTGGCTTGTTTAGCGAGTTTGTTTCTCACCCAGGTATGGGGCCCAGTCTTCTCACACCAGTAATACGGGAAAAGAACTTCCCCCCTAGTTCTACAATATCCTGAATACAAGAAAGATCAGCATCTGGCCACAAACTCTCTACTAATTGACTTTTTGTCTGCTGAATGACTAAATTCTAAACCTTCCCTTTCTATTATATACTTTTCTGAAGATAAACAGTTATTTTAATGGAACAGAAGATTGCGTAATCATTGTGAAGCCCTTGAGCTTTCTGCTAGCTGCAGATTTCTCTGTTCAAGTCCAGATGAGCTATACAATGCGAAAATACATCTGGTAAGTTTTTCATTGACATTACTAGGAAGGTGTAATGACTGTTGGTCTGATGTCAGCAGGAGGTGCTGTCAAGAAGGGGAAGGAAAAAAAACCTCAAAACCCCCTGCAGACATTCAAGAAGAAATCTTGTAAGGCTGAGTAATTACAATTCTCAAAGGAAAAAATAGACTTGGATAAACCTGGAGGCACCTTTATGTTTTTCCTTTTCAAACTTTCCATCTCCCTGACACGACACTTTGCTGTTCTGTCATTTCTGTCACCATGTCATGCCGGGCTGGTTCTTTTTTTCAGGGGAGAGAGAGTATTTTTGGTCCTTAGAGACCCTACTGTGCAAATATTTAAAACAAACAGGTCTTTGTTGAGATTTTTTAAGAAGTGTTTTAATCAGCAAACAGATATATTCTTTCTCTGTTGGAAGAGAAGCTGCAATTATCAGGGGAATTTCATTTCAAATGGCATGTACGTTCTTCGTGTGGGTGGTGAGGTATGCAGGCATCTCAGTGGTAGGTTATAGTCATGTTGATTATATACTTTGAATGTTACTTTGCTGATGTCAGTATGGTGCTTTTTTCTGAGGTGCGCAGGAAGCCCGAAGCAGTAAAGAGTCTCCCTTCCGTGCTGTTTTCCCATTTGTAAAGAAATCACGACTGAGATTGTAATTGTGAAGCTATGCAGTCACAGAAATTGTGTCCCAGGGAGGTGTTGTGTCTTGCTGCAAGCGATTGCTGTCTCTTTGTCTGGACAGAAAATGGCTGAGCTTCTCTCTTGTGTTACACCATTTCTTCCTGTTCTTTCCTGCACGGATCCTTTTCACCGCTTTCTGTCTCATCCACTTTCTTCTCACCAGTCTATCAACACCCTTTTTCTTTTCAAGTAGTTCATGGAGCAGTCAGGTCATGTGCCATCAAATTATGTCCCTCCTTTTGAACTTTTTGGCTGTCACATGGTTCCTAAAATCATCAAGGCTGTGGTTTGCTTTTGCAGGTTTTTTGTTGGTTTTTTTCTTTTTTTTCCTGATTAAAAGTGATGTTCCCTTTAACTGCTTCTTTCTTCCCTGAAAGTGTATTGTACTTTCTTCATTGTTTCTAACTTTGCTTTCTGACTCTTCCATTAATGCTCCTCCAGGCTTAGAAAGCTCCAGTGAGAGCTCTGCTATCTTCAGTTTTGTTTCATGTTTTCCAGTTTGGGAGAAACACTTCTGTCCCACAATAGGTAATTTTCCTACTCGCTCTTTTTCATTATTTTACATGTCGTTTTGGTGTTACTATCTTTACAAATCTATCTTCACCTGTCACTATCTGCCCTTGATTTAAAAAATGGAAGGCAGGCTATGTATCTTGCTGCATGGAGGACATATTGCTGATAGAAAGCTGCAGGGCTAAAGCCAATGGCTGAAATGCTCAAACTTTTCTATGCAAGATTTCCCTACAATCTTGTCTTCTTGATCTATGGCTGTTTTATGACAGTAAAGCAAGCACAGATTAGATTCATCTGGCCTAGTGCTTTCATATTTCATCTGAATATATGTTGAAATGTATTTGCTATTTGCTGTGCATATTTGCAATCGCTCTTTTGTGTTTGATAAAGTGATTTTTTCCATCTCTTAAAGGCTCTTTGGGTGGGACTCAGCTGCCTAAGTATGGGCATACAGTGCTATTGTAAACATTGTAGGGTTTCCTGTTCAGCCAGTTACTACCTCTCCAGAAGGGTACGAGGCTTGCGCAGGTCGTGTGCTCCACGCAGGCGTCTCATACTGCTGCGCTGTGCCTTACCCTGGTGCACGTGCCCCGCTGCATCTGTGTATGAAATGGCTGAGACTAAACAAGACAGCATCTCCCTTCCTAACTTGCCATCTTAAGCTTCCTCCAGCAGCTTTTCAGGACGTCGTAGGAGTCACGCTTGTGTGGACACCAAACAGAGGCACAAGTTATAGCAAATGAGAAACAAACCCATATTTCAGAGCAATACTTTCCTAGTGCAAATACCACTGACTGAGATTGTGAAGTCAGGCCTAATAATAAAACAGAAAAATAGAAAACAATAAAAATAGAAATAAAACAAAATAATCCGTTAGGAGTAGCCTTATCAGAAATCCCCGTTAAATTCAGCCAAAGTAGAGGTCACATCCTTCTCTATGACTTTTGTTACCTTAGCTCTCAGCTTGAGAAATACCTGCTCACCACCATGGATCTTCTGCATAATCTTCTACTGGAAACCCTTTTTTTTTTTCCTTTTTCTCTTAAATATTTTTCCTGAATCAGATTGTGGTCTGTTTCAGAGTAACGTCCCTGTGTGCACTAAATTGAGACTGGCATACATTTGTTTATTACTACGGAGGCAAAAGGATATTTTCAGCACCTCTTTCAAAGATTTGAGACCCATTGTAATTCCACTGAATCAAAATGATTAATATGAGGACCTTGCCTGTATTTCTGTCTCACAAAAAAAAGGTATTTCTGCTGGATAAATTAGAATGTGAAATATACCTCCTATTCCTGGCATATATTTTCCCCTTCCTTTATGGACTTCATGTCCCACATGGAAAAGACAAGACAGAATTTTCCACCTATTATTTCTTAAAAACAAACCACCAACAAAATTCTCCATAATTACAGAGACTCTCAAAATGTTAGAGTTAATATTGAAATGTTGACAGGCATCTAACTTTTCCTGGGGAGGAATGAGTGATTTAGCTAGGATGAGCTAATAATACATTTCCAGTGGTAAGTAACAGCTCTCCGTTCTGGATAAAAATGATTATTTTAATAAGACTTGAAATTGCAGGCATGATATATGCTGTGATAGCACGTAGGATGAACCAGTAATGCAAAACCGAAAACACTAAATGGAGCTTGAGCAGGGATCCTCTGAGGGATTATTAAAGATTATATCAGTATTCTGTTAGCCATTGAAATTAGATTCATATGAGTTGCATAAAACAAGTATTTGCAATCTGGAAAAAAAAAAACAAACAACAAATGCCTTTTTCCCCCTCATCTTTTTAAAATACTGTGCTTTTTAATATTTAAAATGCATTTTCACACTTTATTGTTTTTTCTTGTTTTCAAGGATGATACACAACTTAATTCTACTACTATGAAAACACTGCAGGATATATCTCAGGGTATTAGGTTAATATTGGAAGAAAGGTCTAGATTTTTCAGGGTGCAGGCGGGGGTTGTTGTTGATGTCCTTGTATTTTATCAGCAAAGATGTTAGACAGTAATCAGCCCTGGAAGAGGCTCACGGTCTGCTATAAAGCAGCTCCCGTGGTAGCCCACAGCCCTACTGGTAGCCAGCTATGTTACTAAAGGTATATCAACAACTTTTCTTTCTGGCTCTGATTCTCTACTCATTTCTCATTTCTTTGTTAGCTAAAAGCTCTTTTGGGAGAAGTTGACAAAGCCTGCTACGCGAGGCTGTGCGTAGCACAACAGGACACGGAGCTTGGCGGGAGCTTTTTGGCATTGCAGTGATACAGATACTACACTGATAATAGTGGTTTCACACAGAAAGATCAATATATACAAGACACTCGTTCTTTAAAGCCTCCTCTCTTTTATGATTAGTAGGAACAATTCATATACAATCCATCACCCTCGTAAGAGTTTTGTGACAATTAATTATATAATGCTTGCGCAGTGCTTTGAAGATGCAAAGGCAGAACCCCAGCTGTGTTAGAGTTCAGATAGCACAAGGCAGCCTAACACAACCAACACAAAAATCATCTACAGGATATCTTGGCTAGCAGAGAACAGCTGTGGAGGTGATTTCACCATCTCTCCTAGCCTGCCTGTTAGGTTGAGAAATCTGCTGCCACTGTCCAGTCTCTCCACTCCTCAGGAATGGTACTTGAGTCACGTTCTCGGCAGAGAGGAGCTTGAGGATACTCAGTGCCTCTGAAAGCTCTCCTTCATGTGATCTGGACAGAGCAGGACATCAGAGCAAAGCACAAAGCTCAGTCCAGCAGCATACACCCAGCACTGGGCAGCGCGCTTTACAGCAGGGCTGCAGCTGTCGGTGTGCACTGAAGATACAGAACCCCAGAGCTAAACATGTCTTGAGCTTTCCTCACTCTTTCAGTGTGGACATGACTTCCGTGGCCCAAAAGCTATTGTAGACTTCAGGGCAACTGAGCCTATGCTGTGACCCCTCCTCTCCCGTCTTATTTTCTCTTTCATCATTTTTGACACAAGATCTAACTAATGAGTTTCAGGCTCCATGTCGTGGCTATATAAAAACTACACTTAATTTCCAGAAAATTAACTCCAGGTTTGGCATGCCTCCGTGAGTTACACCTATGCCATTTGAAACTGATGGGCCTGGGATGGGGTTCAGTTAGGATGGAGAAAGCTAGAGGGAAAGAGTTAGCATTTGATGTATCAAATCTCATCTTGCTCAAGACATTCGTGTATGGTGCTTTAATTATTTCAAATCTCCATCTCCATGTTATGCTGCCACTTGTCACATGGTTGAACATAAGCATGAATGAAAATGAAAATAAACACATAAAGCAAAGTCTGAGCAAAAAAATAGATGTTTAATGTGGAAGAAGATAGCCTTTTTAAATAATGTGCTCTTATTAAGGAAAAAAACTGAGGAAACCTTGCTTTTATTTTTCTAAAACACAGCAGAACTAAACAATTCGTATTCACTTCTGTCCATTTAAGCTTTTTTATGGGTTCAGATGGACATCTTTCAAGACTTGCACAGAGCCATAAGCCAATTCATGCCTTCCTGAGAGCTCTTTTTTTAAACTTTGAAACAAAAGCATTTCTCAGAAACAGAAGAGAGAAGATTTCAATCAACTTTAGAATAACTCACTGGAACAACCTACCTGGAGAACTGTACTCGGGGTCTTGTGATTGTATTTGATGCCTTTCTAACAGAAGGCGTTCAATACCACCAGAAGTTCTTAATGTGACATGAGTCACTTCACAAAAATCTATGGCTTGTATTATGCAAAGGGTCTTAGAAGATTATATCTTCTGGCTTAAATGTATATATCCATTAATTTCTGTACAATAAATCACATCCCATCAGCAGCGTTCACCTATTTGCGGGGCAGAGCTGGAAACAGATCCTAATGTCTTTTGGTCCTCTGAAAGCCTATGCTGTTATTTTGGTGGAGTAGGAAATGGAAGAACCAGTTGATTCACCACCAGATGATGGGATTCAGTACACAAAAGTGATGGTAGTCAGGGCAGGAAGCTGTCATATTTTTTCCAGAAGCAGAAAAGATACTAGGAGAAGAGGAGTGGAAACTAAGCCCTCAAAACAGCATGTGTGAGTGCTTTTGATGCTCTGATTTTGACCGAGCATAAAACACTGAAGAGGTGTTTCACAAGCACTTCTCCACTGACTTCCATCAAGAATCACAGTTCTTGCTAGCCTGAATAATACCTCTGTATGTCTGCTTGTGTGTATGTATATACACAGAATCATAGAATCATAGGCTGGAAAAGACCTCGAAGATCATTGAGTCCAACCATCCACCCAACACCACCATTCCTACTAAACCATATCCTGAAGCGCCACATCTACACGTTTTTTAAACACCTCCAGGGATGGTGACTCAACCACCTCCCTGGGCAGCCTGTTCCAATGCCTGACCTCTCTTTCAGTAAAGATATTTTTCCTAATATCCAATCTAAACCTCCCCTGATGCAACTTGCGGCCATTGCCTCTCGTCCTATCGCTAATTACCTGGGAGAAGAGACCAACACCTGCCTCACTACAACCTCCTTTCAGGTGCAAGCTTTCTCATTGAGGAGGATGGCAAGAGCTGATGCAGCCTTGCTTGCACCAGGTTTTACCTAGACTCTCTGCTTTCTGCAAAGTACCCACCTATTTCCTCTCATTTAACACCTAAAGACTTTTAGAGAAGCTGCTTCTTTCCAGAAAGTTAAGAGGCTTTATTATAAAAAAGAAATCCTTTATAAAATACTAAAAAAAACCCCACCAGCCAAGCAAACAAACAAAACACTTCTGTGAGTAACTGCACAGAAGGCGTGAGTCTCAGAGAGCAAGACACAAGCCCACCTTTACTGTGAGCACAGAGCTGTCCTGGGGTTGCTAAACAAGCTTTCATGTTAGGTCTATCCCTTTTGCATTAGGATTCAAAACAGTCTTTGCTGTTCTAGATTTTTGTTTAAACTGCACACAGGAGCTGTTCTAAAAAAATAATCAAACCAGAATGTTCCTTCTGCAGAAAATATCATGATTTTTATTGCTTTCTATTTGCAAGAAAAAGGAAAATTAAAAATGCTATTTTTTATACCAACACACAGAGATTGCAAAGTTTAAAATTGATGATGTTAATCTGGACTCTTCTGAGAATGTTTTCACACAGAAAAGTTTGCTTTCAGAACAATTTTCTTTTCCTTGAACCAATTTTATAAAATTTTAGAATGCTCTTTTCAACTGGGTGAAGGAAACAACACAGCATTTTTTGATAGGAAATACTCTGGCAAGTCGATAACAGCCTGTTAAGCTCTACTATGGATACTGAAGAGGTAGTGTGATTTTGGCCAGCATCTGGAAAAGAGGATGGCACAAGGTAATGGTGTTTATGTTCATGGGCCCTGTGGTGATTTTCTCCACGAGAAATCAGCAGCAAGGGAAAACCCAAAGGTTAGAGCAGCACACTGTAGCCTCTGCCCAATTTTCAAAAAACCTGAGCACTTCTCATGCCACTTCCAGTCTTTATAACTGCAGATATTCAGCAACTGAAGAAATTGCACTGTCTTGTTTGGGGCCAGTCTTAAAGCTTTTCTCATTAGAAGTTTAACCATTTGTAGAGCAGAACTAATGATTATTTGCCTGCTGCACAGAGACAGGTAGTAGATGGGAGATGCAAATAATTTTGAAGGATTTTGTGTTCCTTTGCTGAAAGTTATTCTAGAAGTGGAAAATACTGTTACTGTTCTACCACCATTCTTAAACAGATTTTTCAAAGATCATTCCAAAGAGATAGAAATACTGGTTTAAAAGGCAATAGACTAGTTTAATACTACAAAGCCAGTGGAAAAAGCAGTTATCCTCTCCTTTTTGTGCTGATTATTTGAGTTTTGATTGCATTTTTTGTTCACAGCTATTGTAAAAACAAAATGCAAATTGCACAATTAAACATTTGGAACAGCCTCCTTTATCAGTGTATAATTCACAGTGTGTCAGGGACATCTAATAACATCCTACTACGGATCACTTATCAGATAGATGTTGAGTTAACTGCTATTGTCTCCTTTGCCATCCCCCATAATTTGATGTGAATAGATTCCGATATTTGGAGGGTGGTAATAATCTACCTACATTGCGATGCAGCCCTTTTTCTCTCATTTTTAGGACTCGTCTCCTGTTCCTGTTCCTGTTTGGTTTGTGTTATCACCTGCAGGTAGCACTATATAGATTATACTACTTCTTCATGCTTGCTGTTTCCTTATATTCTTCACATTGGCCACTGCTGTAGACATTACATTGGGCTAGACTGACTTTGTTCTGGTTTGATGGGGCTGCTGTTGTGTTTATAATTGCTGCTGGTGATCTGTATGTGTTCTAATGCAGATGCAGATTTATCCAGGATGGCTAAGAGCACTACAGCTCCTGCATTTGCACTGCCTGCTTGCAGTGGACACTGTAATTCTCTTTGACTTTCCTGCCATCTTATTATTTAGGCAGCTGGCTGTGGCTGTCTTTAGTGCCTGTTGCTAACTAATGGTACATAGATGTAGACGAGCACCAGTTTTGAGGGCTCATTTCCCACTCCCCTTCTACTCCCCTTTCACTAGCAACAACCGCAGCTTTCTGGCTTGTCACATGCTGGGACCACTCTCTGCTGTTGCTTCCTGGGTCACCCACCAGTCCGAAGGGCCAGGAGTGCTGGGGAATGGCAAGGACCCCTGAGGGCAGGCAGCCTGAACCCTGGTCTCCACTGTGGGCAGCTTCTGCTCCTCTCCCCTCCTGAGCACCCTCTGTGGAGCAGCCAGCTCCAGATCTGCTCTGAGAAGTTGTCTGCAGACAAGGTTCAGCCACGTGTCGGGAAGGGAGGTGGGAAGAGGCAGGAGCCACAGGCTCCAGGGTCATCAGCCAGTCTCCAGCTGGCTTCGTGCCTTCTCACAGCATATTTCATGAGGTATCAGGTAATCAGGCAGAACAGTTGTGGTCAAGAAATCCAGACCGTGACCTGTCTCTCACTGTTAGGAAACAAGTTTTGTGCCTGCGCAGTCCCTGGTAGCAGTCAATACAGGCAGCTTTCAGCAAGTTGGTCAGACTCTTGAGAATAATAGTGCAAACTTCTTATTTCTTATTGTTCCCTTTCAGTTCTGATTTTTAACCACTCTGGTTCTCTGGTTCGTTAGTGCTACAGGTTTCTCAGTATATTATAGTGCATATTGTTTCAGTTATAATGTCCAAATAGGCACCTCTTGGTTAAAGACACCTTGAATTTTTCCAGNCTTTCTTTACCTAGAAATTTAATTTTTAATCAAATGGCAAAGCAGACTAAGCAGTGATTTTATAATACTTTCTCACTAACTGACCTAAAGGTAAAATGCTTAATGCATCATTAGTACTCCTCACCACAGCAGGCCTATGTTACAGTGTTAATATTCCCAACCAGAGATACCCAAAAGTCTTGGGTAAACTGTTGCCTCTCTCCCTATGAAACACTCAAGAAAAATGCTTCATAATATTTTTGAATCATTTGTAAGAAAATAACAGAATATCTTGTAGTGTATATCCTTTTTTTTTCTGTCCAGATACTAATTCAGCACTCGGCTCAAGTCACCACAAAGCACATGAACGTATTTCCTAATAAAAAGTGAAGTTTCCCTACAGGAGCAGTGAGCTGTCAGCTATCTTTCTGCCTCCCTTTATTTATTTTTCTGCCTTTCTCTTTTGCTAGTTCTTGTCAAATTTCCCTGGAACATTTTTTCTCTCTTTGCTATTCTGCAAGAGCAGAATAAAAGAAAATTGGGGGAAAAAAAAGCTAGGGGCTTTAAAGTTTAAAAAATAAACACAATTTGGGAACTGTAGAAGCAGCTGTTAGTTGCACAGGCCATAATTTACTAGAATATACATGGCTGTAGTCAGCAAAATTAGTGTTTGCTTGGGTTTGCATTTCAGGCAACTCACCACTTCTGAAACTAGCATATAACAAAGGCATCAAGGAAGGCCAAGAAAAAGATTTTTTTGTGTGATATTTATTCTAGCACACTTATTGTCTTATAAATTTCACTTCTTCAAAAAATGTGTAATTTCTTTCATTTTATGATCACCATTATCATTCTGTGAATATCAGCAGTCAGTCCAGTTTCCAACAGCACAGCCTCACGGAAGCCTGCATTCAGGGTAAGCAATGACTGTGGATGAGGAAAGTTTAATAATTAGGTGAAAAACTACAGTTGCTTGGCTTGACTACATTTCATTACCCTTCCAGCAATGTGTCTACCTAACACAAAAAGATCTTGGTGAGAAAAACCTCACTTGCAGGGTCCCCCTCCAAGGGCCATCTGCTCCCCTGCTTATTACTAGGAAAGAAGAATCACATTTCAAATGCTTGTAAATTCAGAGGCGAATGAACCAACTCCTTCAGTTCAATTCAAAACCACCAGCTAACAAAAAGAAATATACCTCAGGGGTTTCTTAACCTGCTGCTTCATCATAATGTACCCAAAAGTGACTCTGTGCATCCCTCTATTCTGCAACAGCATCCTTTGTGTCCTGGCCTGCCCCTCCATTTGAGGGTCTCTAGGAATCCCACAAACTGTCACGAGGGTATGGTAATTAGACTGTTAAATCACAGGTCAGCTGTGATATTGCAAAGCTGAAATGCCAGTGATGCGTTAGTACTCACGTGGTAAGTTCAAAGCACGCAGAGCTGAACATGGTCATGTTTCCTCATAGATCTGGAGTAGAAGGGGCAAGAGGAGGGAATGAACGATGTCTCTGATAGAACAGAAACTGCTAAAAAGTTTGGTTCAAAACGCAATCTAACTTAAAAGAGTTTTTGCCCAGGAATGGATATTTGATATGTTTCCAGTAATGGAAATCCTAATTCTTTAGAGGGCCCAAAGACTTAGCACAAGTCCCATGAGATACAGATGAATTCAGACGATCTGGTTTAAGTCTCTGCTCTACCACAAATTCCTATTTAATTTTGGAAAAACTCTGAGGATAAAATTAAAGCTCTTAATTAAAGGCTGAAGGAAGTTAGGTCTCCTAATTACTGCAATACTTTTGGAAATGTTTACTCTTTGACCTTCTTTAGTTTCAAAACATGCTTTAGAGTTGATAATGTCGCCAGCACAAAGCCATTAAAAACCATGATGGTCAGAAACAAGAAGGCAAATAGCTGTGGTATCATAGTAGCAAAAGGGAAAAAACGAACAAACAAACAAAACAACCCACAACTGTTTTATGGTTGCTACTGGGTTCCTAAACAAAATGAGGCACAATAAGGGACTATGAAATATGTGGCCCTCAAACAATTGTCAGCATTGCAAACACTGCCTTCCTTCTTGCTTTCACCTTAAAAGCCACTGTACTAAGTGAAAATTAACCCCATTTGCCCTTCAAGCCACTGTTCATTATGAGATTACCTATCAGTACCACACTACCACAGCAATGTTTGATCACACAGATATTTCATCAAGAGAACTGAGCCCAGATAAAAAAAAAAAAATTAGAAGAAACAACAACCAAAGATAAATTATCTGATTAAATATTGATGTAGAAATTATTATTTATGTTTCCTGGCTTTCCTACATTTAGCACTTGTTAGCAGTGCCCCTCACTCATGAAACATTAATGCTCTATTTTTATAGCTCACTTCTGTACTTAATCTGAATTATTTTGTGAAATGACTCCTTTTTCTGGTGCTGAGGATTCAGATTCTTTCTGCCTATTGAGCTACACCGTTATTGTCACCTCAAGTGTAGTTTTATAAACTATTTTTAGAAGGAGGGAAAGCCTCTGTTACCCTCTACAGATTAGCCATTGTGAGAGATCTGAGCCTGCCCATGCTCACAGGCTGCAGAACATCCTCCAGACATATTGCTCTAGGCTTTATGCCCCTGTCAGAGAGGTAAATCCTGTAAGCCTTGAAATAGGTAAAGTCCTGAATCAACGCAATCTGAAATGCATGTGGTATCAGCTACATGAGATCATAAACACCATGAACATCAGGACAGACACAGTCAGGCCATTTAGCTCAGCAGCCAGCGTCCAAGCAGGGCTAGTAACAGATACCTGAGAAAGAGTATAACAAAGGGCAAAAGGAATAATCAAGAAAAGAACAATGTTTTCTCACTACATCTTCCCAGATTTCACCTGATCTGTAGCTTAGAAACTTTCTGAGTCCAAGATAATGTCTTGGTGTTTGACAGCCTTTGTATAGTTTTGTATTTATGTACTTGTCAAAATCAGTTTGTGGGATGCACAGACTTCTGCAACATGAGCTATGCAAACACAACCTGCAAAATACTACCTGCTCTTCTTTGTTTGGAACCCATCACTTGAACATTTAATTGAATTCCTGCAAGCTTTGTGTTTTGAAAAGCAGTGAACAATCATTCTTCACTGACCTTCCCTGATCTGTTTGTGATTTTGCATCCAGTATCTCTTTTTGAGGTCTGAGTCCTAGTCATTTTTGCCACTTCTCAGGAGTAAACCATTCCCTACATTTGATCATCTTTGGAGCACTTTGGGCATTTCACATTTTCCTGGGAAAAGAAAAAAGCAGCAGAGCATGGACTACAGGCTATGATTTTTGCACATTTCTCCTCATTTTCTCGATCAGTTCTGTTAATAATCCTCTACATAAAAGTCCATGGGGAAATTTCACTTTAAGATAACTTTAGAATAGCTAATCATCAGTAAAGGAATTTGGATTTCTAAGGTCTTGAAAAACGTCTATGATCTCCCTTAAATTTCATCTTGCTTATGTGCAGAAAAAATGCAGCAGTTCAGAGCAAATCTTGTCCTGGTGCAAGTCTAATGGCTCCCACAGCTGGTGTATATTGATGTAGCTCTATTGATTTAAAGAGTGCTACACTGATTTATAACAAGCAAGGATCTAGACTTCTATGTCCCAGTAGAAGCCAGTGATAAACTTTGTTCTAAAACAAGTTGGGGGGAGTAATTCTGTTGAACCACATCCTTGTGCCAGGTACATACTCCTAATGAGAAATTTTTAAATGTTGCTGGTCTTAGAAAGGCAACATTTGTGATAATAGCAGCATCTCTCTGTTGTGGCCACAAGAGGGCCAGATTTCTGACTACAGTTTGACGGGAGCGTTACAGCACAGGAAGTGAATTTATTCCTTTCAGATGCAGCAGGCAGTCACCGGCGACAGGGGCACCATGCATATGGCACTCGTTTTGTCTCAGCCGCCTGTCTGATATTGTTGAATACAAAATCCTGCAGGAATCAGCAGATGCTGGTATGCTTTAATAGAGAAAAGGCCCAACACACTCCCAAGCTGCGATTCACCTCTCCCCAGGCAGCTCCCTCACTCCGCACCAAGCATGACGGCACACGGTACCGAATACCTGGTTTGTTTGGCCAGTTTGGGTCAGCCGGCCCAGCTGCATCCCCTCCTGGCTTCTTGTGAAAGTTAACCCTATCCCAGCTGAACCCAGGACAACAGGGTTGCAGTAACAGCCTCTGTTCATGGGAGAAATTGGATGATGAACTTTTGACTCTTAGTCTAGTTCCTCTGCCACTTGGTGGTCTTACAGACTTCTCCTTGACTCCAGTTTCAAAGTATATACTTAACCACATGATCACTTCAGGAATGTGACTCAACAGGACTACTTATGAGCTTATATTTATGCATGTTCTCAGGTATTCTGCTAAAACTCCATTCACTCTTTGAACAGACTTTCCAGATATCATCTTTTTTTTCTATTTCTCAAAGTATATTGAAAAGATAAAAAACAAAACAAAAACAGGAATCCAAGCAACATAAGCTGATGTTGACTTGTAAAGCAGCTTGCCGGTTCGTTACTATTCTTTTGTAATTATGACAGAGATCAAGAGATCATCAGTAAAATAGGTTGCCTTCATTGCTTGTGCCAGTTTCAGTAAGATCATAAAATCTGCTTTTGGAGAGGTTCTTTGATATAAATGGTTTCATTGATTGAAAAACAATGATACCAAACTATGTATCAGACTTACAGAGATCTCAGACAAGCATTGAACAAGAAATCATGTAGCAAGAATATGCTTCTGGGCTGCCACAAAGCTTAATTTTCAGTAGTCCCTGTCCAGCAGTCTGATTGGAATCCTTTTCACAGAGCTATACTGTGTAATATAGGCCCAAGACAAAGAAAATCCCAATTTCTCATGTTTCAGTAAAATCTTCAATTGTATCAAACAGCTGTGCAAATAAAATGTTCGCAGGAAGTAATTTTTGTACGTCAGCAGGCTGGTATTTTAACACTATGGAGACTCCTTGTTCAACTGTAGCTAATTGGAGTACACTTAAAAATGCATATATGTTGCAATTCCAGTATTTTAAGAGAAGTAACACAGCAAATATTATGGTGGCATACACCTATTATTTTCTCTCTGACATTTAGAATTAGGAGGGAAGAAAGCAATTGGAAAATGTGAGTTTGAATTAGATCAAGAGACCGGTGAATATTTTAGCATTGTTTGCCAGAAATGCTTTCTGAACAATCCAGCTCTGACAAAAAACTGCTGGAACATCAAACAGAAACAGTATGTGAAATGCATGCACTGTTCTTCTGATATCCCCATGGCAAAGTCCCAGATGCATGGAGAATAAATAGTATGAAGTATTCCATGCTTTCCTGATCATTATGTAGTATTATCACAGTCTTCATAAATTTTAGACTTAAGGCAACACAATATAGACTTAACACAATATAAAAATATGGAACAAAAAGTAGGCACTCATTCCAGTTCCATGAAAAAATAAGATAAGAGCAAACAATTGAATGGCAAAACAGAATCCAACACAATATTTGACAGTAGGATAAGTCATGGTTTCACAATTTACCTGTTGTCAACATTTTTTGTGGATATCTGAAAACATTTTAACAGAGGACAATGAAGTGGCTCTGTGGGTTCTTTAGGAAACTTCTCCTAGACAGCAGGACAGAATGGCAGGAAAACAAAAAGTGCTTGCTTGAAAATTTAACAAGTGAGTGAAATGAGAACCAGGTCACAGTGGGAACAATGAGTTGGCCTCTCCTCAGCAGGTAAGAGATACGATATGGAAGGCAGACTGGAAAGGAGTTTACAAGAGGGACAACTATATCACACTTAAAAGTTTGAACTAAACAATTAAAACTGTTAGTATGAAAATGACTGCAATTCTAATTCCTCTTCACTGAAAGAAGTCACTGATCAGCGTAGCAGTTAAATAGATGCTCACTCTGCAAATCATTATTAAATGTTTCTTACTGTCCCTCTGCTAGACACTGAGGTTGAATGACCTCCCCTTGATCTGCTTCAAACAGACTCATTAAACCATTAAGGAAAGTGGATTGAGTTTACCCCATTCATTTTATCTAAAGAGGATTAAGGAACGCTAATCCATTCCCTACAGATTTGGGGTTACTAAACCTTGCAACATCACTATAAAATCTGGAATATCATGTTTATTTATGACCACATTAAAATAAAAAAACTTGGGCCTGACATATTCTTTGATAAAACAAGTGATTTAGGCTTTTACCCAGCCCTACACCTTGTGATATGTCTTACAACAGGATGTATTAAAGCCCTGGAGTACCTGGCATAGCCTGTATGGCACATGCTCCATACAGACAGGTTTCTGACTGTCCCTGGGGCCTTCATTCCTTTCCATAAGGAGGGAGAAGACCAAGCAAGGCGACACAAAGCTCAACCCTGATTACCTGGACTGCAGATCCTGGGACTCCTTGTTACTAGTGCTGGGAGCAGTGTGGGCAGTACGTCCTGCAATAGGCAGAATTTCACTAAGCATTGAGAAAACCCTTTAGTCCAGAACAGTTTTACGGTAAGACCAGTTCCTCCCACTCAGAGTTGCTGTTTCAGGCTCTCACTAGCTTCTGCAAAGATATCAGTTAAACCCAGACATGTTTTCAAGCTTCTCCATAAGAATCTCCATCATTACCATTACATTTGGAAATATGTAAATACAGTAATGCAAAGAATCCTCTTCGAAGTATGGAATGGTTTCTGTTGGAAGGGACCTTTAAAGGTCATCTAGTCCAACCCTCAAACCTCTGCTCTCTCAGAAAAGCGAAGCAAAGCAAAGCAAAGCAAGCAACTGGCTTCAGCAACTTTCCCCTGCCCAAACAATCTCTGCATGTCAGCAAACAGCATCTCCTAATGCTCACATGTGTCTTGGGACAAACTAAAGTTCATCCTTCAAGCCTGTGGCCCATTCCTTGCCAGCTTTAGAAACTTGAAAATGAAGCTGTGTTCCCAGGATGAAGGAACTGAGAGCTCTGCACCACCCTACTGCTCAAGTGAAAAAAGGACGAGTCCTCTGAGCCTGGGCAGAGCAGAGCTGGGATGATAAGGAGGAATGAAGAATGGCCTTGGACACCCACCAGCTCTGTCAGCTGTCTTCTTTGGCATCTAAAAGTATTTTATGTTTTTATCAAAAGCTAGGCTTGGGCTGTCTTTGCATCGTTCCAGGATTCAAACCTCTTGGAGGTTTCAGTTGTTTGAAAGAGCCCACCCATCCCAGCTGCAATAATGGGACTGCAACAGAGCTGAGCTGAGGTGGAGCAGATGGCTAAGGAGAGGTCCCCTCTGGCTGCCCCTCCTGCTAGTCCTGTCCTTGTGCCTTACCAACATCGCTCTCCAACCTAACAGTGTTTATGTGTCATCTCCTCCCCCATTGTGGGCAGAAAAGAAGTTACCTATATTTTTTGGCATAGTCACACAGTGGTTCTGACCTTCTGTCAACAAGGGTGATGACCTGGATATGTCTTGGCTGGTTTGGGGTCACCAGATATTGAGTTTTACTTCTGTTTCCATTGCCGAGAACAAGGGAAAATTCAGTCTACTATTTTGCACATTATCTAAGAAGTTTCACTTAGCAACTTGTAAAACAGCGGCTTTGCATGAAAAAACACCAGAGTTCGGCTGTAACAGGGTTGGTATTGTCAGACCCACATTTAATCTCATGGGTGCCAAACTGTTTAACAGCACAAGGTGCATAAATTGAATTAATAAATGACTTGTTGAGCTTGGTAGAGAAACCCAAGGATCATCCTTCACAGAGGTGAGATAATCTACTTAGGAGGAGAAAGATCATTAGATAACCTTCCACCTCTTTAAAATGAGCACCTGATTATTCAAGTAGGGTTTGAATTGTCTCCTTTGTACAAGTGAGGTATTTTTTTAAGATTTGTGTTAGAGATTGTACTCTGAATTTAAAATCTCCTTTGTGTGTAATCTTCTGCTATCTCCCTTGTTCTTGTCAAACAGATGAAGGAAGGAACTCCTGCCAGCTTTTTTTGTTTCTCATTTGGCATATTGCTATAAATTGTACACACAGACTTTCATAAAAGCTTTTATTCACCACCTTTTATTAAGAATCTTTGTGCAAGTGTATGTGTATTTATAATCATCTATGTTTGCATAAAATAGAAAAGACCTGCACCCAGAATAAAAATAAAAAAGAATGTGAACCTTAGCAGTCTGAGAATTCAGCTATGAAATTGTTAGGCTTATTAAAGAATTTGGACTAATTCATGAGAGGTTTCATCTTTGAAACTGCCTGGCTACATGTATTTGCTTCTACAAGTCCAGCAAATCAGTTAATAAACCAGAATTCTCCAACAAGCTTTCTATTTTTCATGCAGTCATCCAAACAGTCTGATATATTGAGATGTTCTGCATTAGAATTGAATGCTGTTCTTTGTAACTATTATGCTGAGCACATTTATATATGTGTAGTGCACTTTAGAAATACAAGGTAGCACTATCTAAGTGCAATGTATTTATTCAGTGTTGTAAATATTCATGGTGCTTCTTATGTCAATAGAAAATAACGAATTATATTGTGCTCTTGGTTACGGTGATACTGATCTTTGATTATTCCACTGACTGTATAGTGGTGCTCTAGACTTTAATAAGTGAAGCTAATACAGCGATATGGCCTATGTAAGAAAAGATGGAAGTAAAAAAATAAAAAGCATGGAAGTACAAGGCTTTTCAGGCTCTGTGTTTATTCTGCTCTGAGATCTGACCTAGAGTTAGATGACAGGCATTTTGTAGTCAGACTTGAAACTGAAGCTTGAAGTGTCTGCCTTGGGAGAAATTGCAGGCATGTAGAAACCCGGAAGTTGTCTGTGGATGTTGTTAGTCATTTCTAACTACCTGGCGATGGCTGTTAAAATGTAATTGTTGTTTGCTAATCTGACCTCTAAACTTTCAGATCACTACTGTGCTAATGGATACTGACTGAATTAAAATGGTTAATGTCAGTATAACAAAAGATGGAAGAGAAGAAAGGAGCGAGAAGAGCCAACTTTTGTCCAAACTCTCCAGACTGTCCAAACATAAGTTACGTAAGGGATGCATTGCCTTTGCCATTTGCATAGCTGCAGGTGAGCACGCTATTGCTCTTTTTCAGTATCCCTTGTATTTAATCTGTAACTCTGCAGAGAGTTCATATTTTAGGTACTGGAGCAGTCATCTGGTACATTAGAAAGCGGCAGATGAAGAACGGTAAGTCTGAGTCTCAGTGCAAATATATATAGCTGGAAAGCAAAGGTTCACAATAAAAGCACTCTGTAATAACTGTGACTTAGGGTTTTTGAAATCAAATAGACTGACTATGGCTTTAACAGTAAAGGGTGCAGACCTCATGCTTGCCCACAATACCATGGGGGTTTAGGTAAAAGCTGGAAGAGCTGTGTCTGGACACACACCACTGACATCTACTCTGGGAGCAGGGTAAGATAAATTACCTCTCGTTGCCCTCCTTTTCTTTGGAGAAGAGTTTAAAAAATGAGATTAACAGAGAAAAAGATTATACATCTTTTGTTGATTGTACATAATTTGTTCCCTTTTCATTTTAAACACTGAGATGATATCCCACCTACATCTTCAAGAAAATCAAGAAAATCACTGAATGAGATTTCAGTGCCTCGTTCTTAGATGGATATCTTAACCATCACCAACAAACATTATTGGTGCTGGCCCTTACTTCTTTGTTATCAAAACTTGTAAAACATTGTTTTTTCTTGATTCTGAAAAAAATGAAATGCTGAATCTTTAAGAAATAGTCTACAAATCATGAGATTTGTAGTAACCCTGTAAATGAGCAACATCATTAGGTTCTAATGTAAAATGTTACCTGTGCAATCAGTTCATCTTAAATTATGTTCTCATTTCTTCATAGACTATCTGATTTTTTTTCTTCTCTGAAACTCAGAGGTTTTGTGTTTTTTTTCTTCTATAAAAAAGGATTGATATACTGAAAAGCAGACCAAGGGTAGAAATTTCACAGATGTTTTACAAGTAGTTTATGGACTAATGCAAAATCACAGGTAACACTTCACCTGGTTGTAGCCATTTATAAGCTGGCCAGTGAAGGCAAAGTCACAGATCTGTCTGCGGACTGCAGCCTGTGAAGGAATCTAAGGATATCTACCTCAGACAGCTGTTCCTTTCATCTTCAAATCTTATCTTAAATATTAACAATATCATGTTCCAGTTCCTTCAAATCAGGTCTTAAGAAGAGGCACATGAATTATGGATTTCCTTCTCAAAGTCTTTTTCTTCTGTGATTGCTTTAATGGTCATGAGACACAGTGGACCGATCAGTTTTCAGAGCAGTGTCCTGTATTCGTTAGGAAGACATATAAAGGCTTCTGTGCTTTGTCACTGCCTGCTGCCTCTCCACTGGCAAAGCACCTTCGGGATGCAAATACATGAGCTGGTCTGTGTGTCCTCTTAGGCTTCTTGACCATGGGGCACCTGTGCATACTAAACTTGTGGTGGTTTCAACGATATGGACCCAGAGATCTGTCTATCCAACTCCTTAAAACACAGTCAAAGGCTGGGTCTGGTTGGTGGGACCGATCCCCCAGGTACTTGTCTGCACCTCTTTGGGAAATTAATGATCCCAAGGACAATAAACTTCAGTTTACTTTCACCTTGGTTTCAACAATCTGAGCTGCCTAAGGGTGATATTGTACGGTCACAGCTACAGAGTCGAGCATGGGGTGGGTAAGCAGAACTGCTGGAGCTGGAGGGGCTTGTAATAAATAAAGGGAGATCCCCCGCATTCACTGGCTGCTCTGCTCACCACCATATTTCTCCTTCTCCATGGCATTATGTTTATACTGGCTAATTCTGTAAGCAGCGTTTTTATCTTGCCCTCAATATCTCGTGGCAGCGAGCCCCAGAGCGTGCTCTGTGGAGCAGTAATTCATTCTCTGCATTTTACATCTGGGCAGAACAATTTCTTTGTTCTGGGAGAGTAAATAAGAATGTCAGATTTACCTTCCTCAGGTCATGTCTCTCTGTACTGTGATTTTTCTAACTCTGCTCCTCTCTAAACAATATTAAGCTATTTCAATTTCTTCTATCATTATCCATAATGGACTTCCAGAGCTAAAAGAGGTGAGAATAAATATGAGCAGAGATCATTGTTTTTTTCACAGAAAGCTGATCACACAACTTTTGTTTTACACAGCTCTCAAACTGTTTACTTATTTACTGATTTAGCAAAGGAGTAGGAGCAGATAGTACCGATGGAGACAGCTATAGTGAGAGGGTAGCGTAGCTAAATGAGTTTGCAGAAGAGATTGGAAAGGAAGACGTGAAATCACTGAGCAAACCGTATAAAAAAGACTGCAGAGCCTGATTAACATGGGGAAAAAAGCATGACAAAGATAAAGGAAGGGTATAGCAGGCTGAACTCAACCACCTATAGGTGGTAGCACTAGCTGAAATATTTAATTGACATATTGCTGGAGAATGTCTTACTTCTTGTGATCCAAAGCTAAAAGGAAAATATAGACCATGTCGAAAGACATATACCAAATCCTATTCATTATTATATTAAAAATGCTTAAATATTTTTCCGTTGGAATATATGTATTATTCCACTACAAAAAGCTATTTTGTCCACCGAAAAATCAAAACACAAAAATTATTTAAAGTAATTCTGAACCAATTACACCATTCATTTTTAATAGCCAAAATAATCAATTAAAATAGTGGAAACACAACTAGTCAGACATGGATACCAGGCACAAAGAGGTGCAGAAGGAAGTGAAACCTAAATACTCAGATTCCCTATGTTTTCCTCTAATGACTTATCACTTTTTTATTAAATCTTTTAAGAGTTTTACTTTTCTCTTTTTTTTCTTGGTCTGGATTATTTATTTTTACAGTCTACCATGAAGAGTGCTGGGGAATTCTGGAGTTCCCTGTGCTTTGGTAAGCTGTATATTTTATAATCACTAGAGAAGAAGATGATGTTCTGTAATATCAACTTTATAATCTCTACATTACAGTATTTCTGCATCAAAGCTGTCAGGACAATTTCCCCATAGGAGCCCCTGCAGCAACTCCACAACAAATATGACTGTAGAAAATATCTTACATAGTTCTTTAGTTTAATGAACTAGTTTAAACAGAAGGGCTTTGGGAACTGGCTGACAATTTTGCTGAGGATGAATAAAGCAGATGAAGACTCAGTTTCTGCTCCTTTATGTTGAATGGTGTTGGTTAAACTGAATTAAAAACTGTAGCAAAAAGCAAAAAGTAGTTGCCAGCTCCCTGCCAGCTAGGAGAACGAGTAACATTTTGGCTGGTCAGATCACAGACACAGTGAAAGATTTGGGGTTTCAAGCTTGATAGAGTTAATAGAGTGTTTGGAAGCAGACGAAACTGCAATGAGTCTCCTACTTTACTATGAAGTTACAGTTTTTGAGAGAGGGCTTTTTAGTATCGCTTTTGCAAACGCTTCTGGGAGAATTGTGCACAAAGGGCTGCTTATTACTGTCATTTAATCTAGATTCTATTAAAATCAAGGGAACATTCACACATTTAACTATATTTTTTCAATTTTTACATATATTACATAAGACACAGAGCTGCAAGTAACACACACCAAAGCAGTGTCAGTCACATTGGAAGTAAAATTGGAGATAATTTCATGGATTTGAAGGATGGTTTAAAAACCTGGGAGGAGACTTCTCTCAAAAATCAGATCTTTTTGTCTAGGCTTAAATGAGTATTTTATGAGAAATTAGAGTATCATCTGAGGCAGACTACAAAACAGAATTTCTGTACCCTCTACCTGGTTCTCTTATTCCTCTGCTATACACACTCTTGGTCTTTATCTGTCTGTGTTTTCTTCTCCTGTCACCTACCTGTGAAGCTAAGATCTTTCATAAGGGATTTATCTGCACAGTGTTGAGCATATGGAGCCTGATTGCAGTAACTGTTGCTGCCATATTATTTTTTTAACAACAGTGCTCATGAAGATGCAGTGATGTTTTGTGACGCGATTGTCTCATGATCTTTGGAAAAAAAAGTAAAAAAAAATGTCTTCAAATATCCCCTCCTTCCCCACTATAAGGGCAGGAAAAATGAGCATAAACTGGATAGACTGCCAAAAATTAATAATTTAACTATCTATGACAGAGTTTCAGGTTTTTGGATTTTTTTTTTAGAAAACTTGCCAGATCATTTCCCTAAATGCAAAAGTGGAGTAGTTCCACTTAAAATGTCACAGCTACTCTAGATTTGCATCTGTGTGAACGACAGTGCAGTCCCCCATTCAGATAAGTCAAGATGAGTAGTAAAACCCCAAAATATAAAAAAACCAAGGAGAAAGATCTAAGGAAACTTTTAGTTCAAGCTCTGGATAACATCACTGACACCTGTTTGTTTCTGTGGAGCCTATTATAACACTTTGAAGAGCTGGAAAGGGAGTGGATACCACGAATTCCAGCCTTTATACCCATCCCAATCAAAACAATATCTCAGGTACAGGAATAAACAAAAAAACTGGGTCAGTAGCAGATGACAGGATTGCATCCAGCATACTCTGAACCCACTCTGGCAGGGAGCTTTATGTAAACTCTATGCCCTGATCCAGAATTACTCACTTTCACTTCAGAGTTTCTTAGGTGGTGAACACACAGTCAAAGCACCTTTGTGCTGAAGACGGAGAGCAATTGATCTTGCTTCCAAAAACACCTCTGCTGAAGCCATGGCTTCATTAAAGGCAGAGAAGCCTCTAAAAGAAGCTGCTACATAGCAAAGCAGATCATGTGTGATACGCCTGCATGATGATAAGCTAGGGACAAGCCTGGATGTCTATGAGTTTCTTGTGCACATCTTGCTGTTTTGGGACAAAGCCTAAATTAAAAACAGAGATTAGGCAGATGCACGGAGACTGAACTCGTCAACCGCTATTAAACACAGTTGTCTGAATGCAACCTATTTTTAAAATGTCTTTGAAGGGTTGATTGATGAAGGCTGAAAGGACAGAGGCAAGGGAAGAATAACTTCAGATTTTCTGTTTCTTTTACTTTTTGTCAAGTATTCACACCTGGAGACAGAACCAGGATACTGAGCTACAACACTACTTAGCTTAACCCTTTCTACAACAGGCCATTCGTATGAATCTGTTATTTCTTTGATTTATCTGAGCCAGAAAAGTCTCCTTTGAAGGCAAGTGTCCTGAGTCACCTTGCATTTCAAGTTTGAAATTGAGTTGCCTCAGCATGAAATTTGTGTAAAAGAGGGCATGGTTAATTCCACTGAGCTAAGGCAGTGTGGGGAGGACAAGTCTTCATGGACTTGGAAGCTCACTTCGCAGAAACTTTCACGTATCCATTAGTTTCAGTGGACATATGTGGACTAGGATTTGGAACCTACTACTTCTGCATAATCTGTGAAAATACATGACATGGAAAGGGCTAATTATTTTTGCAAGCAAGCAGAAAGAAAAGTGGCAACCAAACATTGTGTGTCTGTTCTCAAGCAAACAGAAAAGGTCTGTGGCATTTTTCCTCTTCACATACCTAGGGAAATTCTGCAGCAGCTTAATCTGTTTGTTTAGGGACTCGTGGGAGAGGTTGTGAATCCAAGCAGAACTCTGCTGATGACAATAATGTTAATAACTTTCTCAAGAGTAGACAGGCTAAGACAAGGAAGAGCATGGTAACGAACTGACAAAAGAAGACCTGGTGGTAGATTCACACTGCACCACAGTTTTATTAATGTTTTGCTAACAGAACATTTAAGGATGGAGAGGAATGCCCAGATCTTTGGATCTTGTCAAGTTCTGATTCCACTGTCTTCTCCTCAGGTTGCTTTTCTGGCTTTGTCACCATAGTAGACCAATGTTGTCCATTAGTGGAAGGGTGCCAAGCAGGTAATTATTCACTTGCATCTTCTGTTCAGAGAATATGACCAGGGATGTTTTTACATAAGGAAAACAGCATATACTGTCTATTTAAAAAGGAACAATTAAAGGAGCCAGAGGCAAGGAGAAAAGTAGAGCTGAAGTTCTATTGGTAACCCTGGGTGCTGCCAACCCCAGAACACAACTTAGAGCAAGTGCCCAAGAACTACATTGTTTCTTCCATGACTTTTAGTTTCTCATTCCCATTAACATGTGAGACCCTGATGAGCTTTTCTGTGTTCCCACATATTCTGTTAGCAATGCCGCACGTATTTGCTCTGCTTCCAATAGCTATCACTTAAAGAAATCCTCCATTCTAGAGCAGTGAATAACTGGGAGTTCTCCATGCTAGGTACATTCTTAAAGGAAATATGATGAAGTTTCCCTATTTGAAGCAGTAGCTAGGTCTTCTTAGAATATCCCTGCCACACTGACAATTTTGTACAGATACTGCCAGTCCCTCACCTGGTCTCTCACCTCAGTTACAGGCTTCTGAATATCTGGTGTCTAGCCATTCAGTCCTTGTGACAGGGATCATTTTACCTAAGATAAACAAAGAAAAACAAAGTATAGTCTTCATCTCACTTGACATTTCCCATCTCAACCAGAGGTGTCCAGGCCAATCTAGCTTTCTAGTCTTCCCTTATATTCAGAAGGAGCAACTCAAAAGGTTTTGCTGTACCTACCTTATAATCGGCATATGCACCATAGGAACAATCAGTCTCTGCATGATTAATCTGTGCTCTTCATTGGCTGCAGGGGCAGCTGAGACAAGATGCTCAGCATTATGAGGCAGAAGTTGGGATCCATCTTCTATCCCTCTGAAGGTCTGTCAGGAACAGGAACACAGGCAGCTTGTCTGTCCTGTTTCTTTGTTTACTCTTCCCTTTTTTCTTCAGGAATATGAAAGATTAATCACATGGATCTAAATTCAAAGTGCTTGTTACAGCTTTTAGATTTTGAATGGGATGAAATAAGGTTTCCTTCCTCCAAAATAATAATAAAAAACTAAGATATTACATTTGGACAATCCAAGTGTTTGACCTGTGCAATCTGATTCATTCTTTCTGTGAATAGAAGCAGACTCGCCTGCTCTCTTCACCACAATAACAATATTTTGATTCATGCAGCTAGGATTTTCCACAATTACATAAAAGAATGAAACACTTTCCTAGAGCTGTAGCAATCAACTGCTCAACTATTTTCACCCCCTTTTTTAAGACGTATCAGACAACTTAGTGTTGCAGCTGTTTCCAGAGCTCGTTGATTCAAAGGCAGGTTCACAACTACAACAGCCAATACTGATATACTGTGGTGGCAGCCCCTGTATGTCAGGAATTAGGGATGTAGGAGGGGACAGAGATGCTTCAGCCGGTCTTTGGTATAAAATAAATCTGATTTACTGCAATGAGCTTTGGTCAGGTTCTTCGTTTATCTACTTTTCTACTGCTCGTTCACCGCAGAACAACGTTACTTAATGGGGCTCAGTGCTGCCCTTAATTGACCTTAGGGAATAATAGATACTGGAAAATTAGTGGTGAGGAGGACTGAAAGGATGTTAGGGACTATACTACCACTGAATCACTGGATTTTTGCCCACTGTCACCAGGATGGACAAAGCATTGATGGACATGTTTGTAGAAGTCGATGATGATAATCAAGGGATATTTTAGGACTACCTCCGGTTTAAATGATGCTCTGGATCTCCGGCAGCAACATAAGGTTCCTCTCTTCCTGCTGGTCAAACTTTCAGATAAATAATCTCCACTTAAAACTGAAAGATACGCTATTTCCTTTTTGTCTAAGAAGTGCTCCATTGAAATTCTTTCTTTTCATTTTAAGAAAAGTATTGTCCATTTGCTTTCCCTCCTCAGATCCTCAAAGTCTTTTAGGAAGCATCCAGATTTTGGTAAGATTTTGTACACAGGTTTTGGTGAAGGAAAAGAAAGTCAGCAAAAAGGCATTTTTACATGTGGGGAAAATCCAATTTTATTATTGTTGAAAATGCTTCATAAGAAGCAGCTTTTAAGTGAAAAAAATTCTCCAATTAGAATAATCCAAACAAAATGTTACCATTCATTTTCTCATTCATTCTTAATTTTTCTTTTGAACAAGGTTTATTATAGGAATCCCTGAAAGGAATAATGCAGTCTTTCATCAATGACCAAATCCCATCTCGAAATGTATCAGCTCTTGATGGCTGAATTATACTGAATTTTGGAATTTTACTTTGATGCAACACTGCATGATGTGTGACTTGCTATTCAATATGGTTGTTAGAAGGACTTACATGCAAAGCAATTGCTTCATATCATATCTATGGCACAATGGGATATTTTTTTTAACTTTCCATTTTCAAAGGAAATTGACTTTCTTTTCCTCATTTCAAAAGGCAATGCAAGGTTTTCTGAGTGTATGTAAAACTGTCCTGGCACCTAATGTATGTATAAAAGACTAGCTTCAATTGAGTTGGTTGCATCCCTCATTTCAAGATACTGCAGACTTAACTCCAAAGTAAAGCTTTCTTATAGAAAGCTAGCAACCTTGTTTTATCTCCCAGCAGTCTAACCATAATTTATTTAGTACTCAGTGTTACATGGTACTTTGATCCTGTAGGATACAACATTGTTACTGGATACAGTTTCATCTGGCTTTTATATGGTCCAGAAAATGCTGCATCAAATTCAGATGTTTGAACACACAGCCTGACTTTCAGACTACTGTTTTCATGCTAAAGCCACTACTGCTCAGAATCTGACTGGATACCAAGTCACCCCATCGAGTGGATGAGGCTGTGGATGTTGTCTACCTGGATTTTAGTGGAGCCTTTGATACTGTCTCCCACTGCATTTTCCTGGAGAAACTGGCAGCTCATGGCTTACAGAGGTACACTCTTCGCTGAGTAAAAAAATGGCTGGATGGCTGAGCCCAGAGAGTTGTGGTGAATGTAGTTAAATCCAGCTGGCAGCCGGTCACAGGCAGTGTTCCCCAGGGCTCAGTTTTGGGGTCAGTCTCATTTAATATCTTTACCAATGATCTGGACAAGGGGATAGAGTGCTCCCTCAGTAAGTTTGCAGATGACACCAAGGTGCGTGGGGGTGTCGATCTGCTCAAGAGCAGGAAGGCTCTGCAGAGGGATCTGGACAGGCTGGATTGATGGGCTGAGGCCAATTGTATGAGGTTCAACAAGGCCAAATGCCGGGTCCTGCACTTGAGTCACAACAACCCCAGGCAACGCTACAGGCCTGGGGAGGAGTGGCTGGAAAGCTGCCCAGCAGAAAAGGACCTGGGGATGATGGTTGACAGCTGGCTGAACATAAGCCAGCAGTGTGCCCAGCTAGCCAAGAAGGCCAATGGCATCCTGGCTGGTATCAGGAATAGTGTGGCCAGCAGGAGTAGGGAGGTGATCGTGCCCCTGTACTTGGCACTGGTGAGGCTGCATCTCAAGTACTGTGGTCAGTTTTGGGCCCCTCACTACAAGAAGGACAATGAGGTGCTGGAGAGGGTCCAGAGAAGGGCAATGAGGCTGGTGAGGGGTCTAGAGAACAAGAGTGGCTGAGGCAGCTGAGGCTGTTTAGTCTGGAGAAGATGAGGATGAGGGGAGACCTTATTGCTCTCTACTAATACCTGAAAGGAGGTTGTAGTGAGGTGGGTGTTGGTCTCTTCTCCCAAGTAACTAGCGATAGGATGAGAGGCAATGGCCTCAAGTTGCATCAGGGGAGGTTTAGATTGGATATTAGGAAAA
>Ga0065711_1005610_pt1 | contig 35970 bp, 15 predicted proteins | sample Hoacrofraction12_FD_59098 | JGI IMG/M metagenome (GOLD analysis project Ga0065711, IMG submission 59098) | Hoatzin crop microbial communities from Cojedes, Venezuela - Epithelial fraction 12 v2 (version 2) | ecosystem: Host-associated > Birds > Digestive system > Esophagus > Crop | place...
CCCCCCCCCCCCCAAAATCTAAAACTAACTCAAAATTAATCCTTCAAAATGACAGAATAATTCAGGCATGTACTAAGTTCTGTTACTGGTCATAGGAAAGCTCCTTTTGCCAGAAGTCATCATTTGAAACTGAGAAGGAAAAATTACTTGTAGCTGTATGGTAAAGGTCTTGAAAGTATGTGTTAGGCATGAGGACTAGAGATAAATGTAACACAGCTGGAGAATTGTGATAAAAAAACCCCTGTAAATAGGAGAAAGAGTTGCAAGGTAACGCTTTCATTTTCATGGTATTTACATATTCTGGGAAAAACGAGTTGGTTGTGTAGTATAGAAAAATCTGAAAATTACTCTGATCATGGCAGGTTTTTAAATAGCAACCAGGAGCTGTTAATGTTTAGAGCTACTTTCACAGTAGAGCTGTTTAATGTTTAATTTAAACATATTTGTAATATTAATGTTCTTCAATAATGACCAAAGATAGTTTTCTTTGCCATTTATTAAATAACTTTGTACATGCTTCCTAATATTTCCAAGGGGAGTTTATTTATCATAATATTATTATGGTTATAATGTTAATCTTCAGATTTGAAAGAGACTTTATGCCATTTGAAAAGAAAGGCATGTTCAAGTAGGATAGTTGCTCCATCTAGTGTCTTTTTCATTTAACAAATGTTAACGTAACAATTTTTTTTGAAAGGTAGTGTCCTTCATTTATTTGAAAATTCTTACATTTGGGATTCTAATGCTTCATTACTTAGGAAAGTTTGGGTTTATATAGAAAAATATGTCAAAGGAAAATGTATATAATGACTTATTGAGAGTGTTTTTTTGATAGCTATTGTTTCAAGTAGCCCATTACTGTCCAATGAATTATATTAGAACTAAATGCTGATTATTTAGCACTTTTACAGCAACTCTGTTGGACTGTTTGACCCTTAGTCTCTTACTGAAATGCAGCTTGTGCTCCTATATTGTTATCTGATGTTATGCAGCAAATCTAAACAGAGGAAAGCCATGTCTTAAATTTTCCTGGTGGTCCTTAGTTTCAGTGCTGTATCTATGCAGCCAGTGCCAGAGGAAAGGAAAAGGTGACCGAGACACAGCAGGATACTTTTCTGTTTTTTATAGGAGAAATAATTTATAAACATTTTCATTTAGAGTGTTAGAAGAAGTATGAGTATGTTGAGGTCTGTAAACACAGACGCTTTATAACTTCTTAGTGCTCATTGGTTTTTGACCCTTTATCCTGATTGTGATGTGAGAAATGGCATAGTGACAAATACACTGAGAAGGTATATCCTTCTTCACATTTAGTGTCTGAAATTATCTCCTATATTATAGGATTGGTATCAGTTGGCACTCACTGGAAGGCATGATGACTGGATTTAAAACTGCTTTGCATCTCTAGCCACTGGCTGTTTGCTGAACGCAAATGGTGTTAGTGAACATATGCTACATCAGTGTCTAGATTTTCATTTGCCTTAGCTGTAGGTGATTTACTTGAGTATGAGAAATGTGATGGATCTATCAGAAGTTCTGCAAAGCATTACGTGTTACAATTCAGGAATTACTGCTCAGGCAGTGGTGTGAAGGACAGTTGGCTAAAGAAGGAGAACCATGAGATTAATAAGGTGATACTAGTGACATTCCTGAAGGAGATTCACACTTGGGATCAATCTAGTATTTTCTTTGATACCTTGGTGTGCATTACAGAAATGTGCTGGTCATAATGTTGATGAGGCTAAGCTGAATAATATCACAGGTGTAGAGGGAGGTCTAGGATGTCATTCAGAAAGGAAATAAAATTATTTGAAGACTAAACTAAAAAACTAGGAAGGGAAAAATATTTATTAGGACAAGAAAGCTGTTGAATTGGGAGATAAGAACAAGGCTATTTATCAACTAACAACTCATCAGCTACAAATGTAGAGCAGGAAGACAGACAGCAGGGAATTGGTTCATCATAGAATAATTTTGCCAACGGGCATCATATACTGTGAAGTTGGTCTTTGACAGTTTTTAGGCAATGAAGACCTACAAGCTGAGGAACACCACTGGTGAGCTGGGCGTTTCAGTTCAGCCATGGAAATGCATGAATTCAAGCATGTGGTTCTGGGATCAGAGTTGCATCATTCCCTGCCAGCTCAATGTGTGGGCAAATGGTCTTATAACTGCCCAAGATACACACTGGTGACATGCCTGGTGTGGTTTTGTTTGGGGAGGGAAGAAAAAAACAAACTAGCAAAGAAAAATGTGAGGCAGTTTCTATCTGTTGAAAGAAGAATGAAGTTCTGAAACCACTACCTAGTCACAGTAGCAATAACGTAGTAGCAGTTTGAAGAAGAATTTTATTCAGCTTACAGAAGAGATTATACACGGTGATGGCTACAGGGTACTTTGTGACTTGTATTCCTATGTGAACTTGTACAACATTCAAGTTGTTTGCATAAATATGTGGAAGGTTGGTGCGTGAGCGTTACTTCACTGTCATCATCTTACCATGGCAGTTTGTAAAAAAGGGGCAAAATTATGAGTTTAAAATACACCATTGTCTGTTGCTAGATCATGTTGGCTGTTAGAACCACATTAGGCATTTATAAGGTATATTGCACAGGTTTATAGTCTGTCAGCTCTTTGATTTTTAATAAAAATTGCATTTGTTTTTATTGTGAAATATAAACAAATTAGAAATTCCATGCACAGAAGGAGAAAAACAAAATGCAACTAGTTGTGAAATGCCTTAAAGGTGGGGTCTATCACTTATTTAATACAGAAAAGGAAGGGATAGTTAGAACAAGGAATCGTTTTTGAACAAGTACATGTGGTGATCTCAGCAAAAGAGTTTTGAATGGAAATCTGAAGTGGGCACATGGCTTGGTGTGATCCAGAAAATCAGTTTGTGGGGGACTTCCATAAACATTTGAATGGCATGGATTAAAAGTATGAATATGTTTTTTCAAATGTGCTCTGAAGTCAAAAGAGACTACTTGATCTCAGCTGACGTGCCGGCCTGTGGAGAGAGAGGGCGGTGGGAGCAGTAAAAGACAGTATCTCTCTTGTGGAATAACAGAATGAAAAACTAATTGGAAAACTAAACCATGAGTGCTCTGTAAAGAATAAATCGTCTGCTGAAGACTGAATTTTTAGGTGGGGATCAAACTCACAAGTGCGTTAAAGTAAGGTAATTATTTAGAGTAATTGTCTCAAGTGATTAGGCTTGAGTGTCTTCCATGGATTTATTTTAAGAAATTCTACATGCACTCAACTTTATTTGGTCAGAAAGGTAATACTGCATTACTTTTTTATGTCAAAAGTATTGTTGTACTTGGGAGATTTAAAGAGTGTATTGATCCTTTGATATCAATCTGAAATTAATATGGTTTGTAACTGCTCACAAAGGAAATGTCCAGTCATCACAGCGGAATGATTAAATACCATATTCTACCTGTATTTCCTGGTTTTATACAAGCTGAACATAAGAGAGAGAATATTTGTTTCCGAGGTAACTGAAAAATATCTTTATGTTAAGGATATTTATGTGCTGCAAAAAGCTACTTAGAATTAATCTGCTCACTCTTTATAGCCCTTTTTTAGGCAGGAAGCTGTGTTTGTGGAGTTATATTTATCTCCAGAAGGAACTGCAAGTGACAGAGCAATCTGTTATCTGAGATCAGCTCTTTCAAAAGATGCTGTCCACTGTGGCTAGTACTTACCACCGATCTGATGAATCTCTGGGCCATGGGATGTATTCCTGATTATTTTGTTGTACTGTTAAAACTGTCCCAAATTCTCCTATTCCTCTTCCAGGGAGGATGTTGCAGAGGCAGGGACTTACTACGTTTAGAATCATAGAATCATAGCTTGGAAAAGACCTCTAAGATCATCAAGTCCAACCGTCTGCCCAACAACATGCTTACTAAACCATATCCCAAAGTGCCACGTCTACACGTTTTTTGAACACCTCCAGGGATGGGGACTCAACCACCTCCCTGGACAGCTTGCTCCAATGTCTGACCACTCTTTCAGTAAAGAAATTTTTCCTAACATCTAATCTAAACCTCCCCTGATGCAGCTTGAGGCCATTGCCTCTCATCCTATTGCTAGTTGCCTGCCTCAATACAACCTCCTTTCAGGTAGTTGTAGAGAGCAATAAGGTTGCCCCTCAACCTCCCCTTCTCCAGACTAAACAGCCCCACCTCCCTCAGTTGCTCCTCATCAGATTTGTTCTCTAGACCACCTCACCAGCCTCGTTGCCCTTCTCTGGACATGCTCCAGCAACTCAACGCCTTTCTTGTAGTGAGGGGCCCAAAACTGAACACAGTACTCCAGGTGCGGCCTCACAAGTGCTGAGTACAGGAGCACGATCACCTCCCTACTCCTGCTGGCCACACTATTCCTGATACAAGCCAGGATGCCGTGGGCCTTCTTGGCCACCTGGGCACACTGCTGGCTCATGTTCAGCTGGCTGTCAACCAACACTCCCAGGTCCATTTACGCTGGGCAGCTTTTCAGCCACTCCTCCCCAAGCCTGAAGCGTTGCATGGGGTTGTTGTGACCCAAGTGCAGGACCCAGCACTTGGCCTTGTTGAACCTCATACAGTTGGCCTCAGCCCATCGATCCAGTCTGTCCAGATCTCTCTGCAGAGCCTTCCTACCCTCAAGCAGCCCAGCTTGGTGTCATCTGCAAACTTACTGAGGGACCACTCAATCCCCTCATCCAGATTATTGATAAAGATGTTAAGACCGGACCCAGAACTGAGCCCTGGGGAACACCACGTGTGACCAGTTGCCAGCTGGATTTAACTCGATTCACCACCACTCTCTGCACATGGCCATTTTGCTCTGTCAATTTCCAGCCTATACCTGCCTAATACAAGGCTATTCTTTAGAAAGTGGGTTTCTGAGGTCCTGCTTATCTGCAGTTTGACAATGGAGTGAACACCAGAAGTAATACAACTGTGCCTGCAGTCAAGGCAGTTTGCTACTGAGCCACTGGTAAACTCGCCTTTGTTGTTATCAGATATCTGATGTTCTGTGATCTTCTCCAGTTTACTGCTGCATCGTGCCAGTGCTATAAAACGTCTTAGTTACCACAATAGCTGACAGCAGTGAGAGAGACAGCTTCAACTATAGATTTAAGGAAAGTGAAAGAAAAGGTCGTTAATTTCTTTGTCTGTGTGGTTGCTGACAACGAGAGTGGGTAATGGAGAGCATACTGAAAGCAGGGAGTGGCAACAATTTCCCGAACCTGGACTGCTAATTTTGTGGGACTGGTTTGTACAGTGCTTACTGAGTTTGAAGAACCAAAGGTGTAGAGGGTGGCAGTCCCATGTAGTTGAGGACCTGTAGGCTGACCAAATTCTGTCTTCACTGTTAAAACAGGTTTCCTTGTTTCTCATTTTGTCTGTGTTGCTGACAAGCCCCGAATCAAATACTTGTGTGAAACATAGGGCTACTACTCTGTCTTTCTGAAAAAAAAATATGTACTGGATTTGGGGGCTTCCCTGTATCTCAGCAATTGTCAAATGACATAACAGTCCTTATGCAGCTGCTCTAATTTGACTAACCTAAGATGAGCCACCAGTATGCCCTGGCTGCCAAGAAAGTTAATGGGATCCTGGGAAGCATTAGGAGGAGTGTGGCCAGCAGGTCAAGGGAAGTTCTCCTTCCCCTCTACACTGCCCTGGTGAGGCCCCATCAGGAATGGTCTGTCCAGTTCTGGGCTCCCCACTTCAAGAAAGATGAGGAGCTGCTGGAGAGAGTCCAGCGGAGGGCTACAAGGATGGTGAGGGGACTGCAGCATCTCTCCTACAAGGAGAGGCTGAGGGAGCTGGGCTTGTTCAGCCTGAAGAAGAGAAGGCTGAGAGGGGACCTAATAAGTGTTTATAAGTATCTCAGGGGTGGGTGTCAGGAGGACAGGGCCAGACTCTTTTCAGTGGTGCCCAGCGACAGGACAAGGGGCAATGGGCACAGACTGAAGCACAGGAAGTTCCGTCTGAACATGAGGAAAAACTTCTTCCCTCCGAGGGTGACGGAGCACTGGAACAGGCTGCCCAGGAAGGTGGTGGAGTCTCCTTCTCTGGAGATATTCAAGACCTGCCTGGACAAGGTCCTATGCAGCCTGCTGTAGGTAACCCTCGGCAGGAGGGTTGGACTAGGTGATCCCCAGAGGTCCCTTCCAACCCCTACCATTCTGTGATTCCTTACTGTGGACTTCAGGAACTCTATTTTGTCCTAGAAACTACTTTGGTAGAACTCCACATCACTGGTCATCCTTATGTTGGGCAGAGATGTGGCAGTTGTCATTAGATCTTGAATACGCGTAATTATATACAGAATTGTATTAAGAAGAACTATGATTTTAATCGTTGATGTTTTTATGTTGTAATCCAGTCTATTAGCTTTAAAATTGGGTGTTCTAGGTTGTGTTGAACAGTCTGAAGTTATTGTTGCAAAACCACACGTTCTTCATTCTGCTGAAGTCAGTGGGATTAGACAAGCAGTTAGTGCTTGCAACTTGTTGAATACACAGTATTCCAGTTTTATGTGAGTACTGCATTTCATAGTTTTGCTGTCTCCTAGTCTTAAAATTTCATGAGAACATTTATTAAATATGCAGTTATTATATGCAGAACAGAGGATAACATCATATTTCAAGAATTACAATTGATTTAATGTCACATAGGATCAGAAATACAGCTGAGGTAGGAATCTCTTAACTGGCAGAGCAGTTCAATTTCAGGGATTAGAATTCCCTGAACCATCTGGGAATTTTGTTTTGTCTTCCACCTCTGAACTTGTGATTCTTTATAAAATGAAGATCTCTGCACCTTCCATTACTTCACAATCATATTTTTTTCTCCTTTAATGAGTGTTCAAATAGTATTATTAGGAGTAGTTTTATCAACATTATTTCCAAGAGTTTATAATTTGAATATAGAATATTGGGCTGGAATTAAGGCAGGGTGTGATTCTTCTTTCTTCTGCTTTCATTATTTATTTCTCTTTCTTTCAACTTGTGTTGTTAAATGGAGTCACAAAGATCACAGTGGAGAAGTGAAAAAGGAAGGCATAAATATTAGATCACATTTCTGCATATGTAGATTTCTGTAGCACCTGATTTTACCTTACGTCCATGTATTTCAATTCTTATATATATGTGTATTTTTAATAAAAGAATTAATCCTTCCAAAGATATAATTGTCATTAAAGTTCTTGATTTTAGTAGATTTTCAATTGTATGTAAATGATAGAACCTATATTTACAAAGCGAACTAAAAGATACAGCGATTTTTTTTTTCTAGGTCTTTCTGTTCTATTGCTTTCATTGTATTGTTGCAACAGGAAAATCAGTTACAAAGTAGATATAAATATTAGAACATACAGTGCAATAAAGAAATGCAATCAAAAATACAGTGTGGCACAACTGAAAAAAACATTGTCTCAAGTCTCTTATTTTAAAAACTTCATGGTTTGATTTTTTTTACAGATAGTAATTTAAATATCTGTGTATGGTAACCCTCATTTGAGCTGCTGCCTTTTGAATAAGTAACAAAAACGAAGAGCAGTTTTGAAGGAGTTGATGAAAGAATCTAGACTGTAATAAAAAGGACTGTACAGTAAAAACTATTTAAAAAGTATATACAGAGTTGAGGATCTTAATTTCCAGTTTCCAAAGTTTGAGCTGTAAGAAAATTATAGTTTATCGTTGATTAGTAATTCCATTCTACAACAAATCTGAGTCAATTGGAACAGACTCCTTTCTAATGGTCAAATTTCCTGCTTGAATATCCTTCATAATATCATCAGCACAAGCTGGGACAGAAATCTTGGGGGTGTGAATGTTGCATTTGGTCAGCTGGATAGGCCTTACGTCCTCAGCTGAGCCAGCAGGGCTTGTGGTACACTTTCTTCATTGACAGCCACTTGTTTCATGTCTTCCAAAAACATCAGCTTGTAAAATTAGAATCCTTGTTGTGAAAGTTGTTGCATCTGTTCAGCTGTCAAATTAGGGTCATAAAAATGAAACAGTATTTCTATGTTTCCAAATTTAGAGTGATTAATTTTATGAGCTATCTGATGAAATATGGGGGAGGAGGTGTGGGGGCGGTGTTAAAACTGTCTTTTGCTGAGCGAAATTGTTGCTTATTCACTTGTTTAAACAACCAGTTAAACGTGTTTACTGTCGATCCTGTTTTCAGAAACTTTGTGGAAATGAAATGTCTTGTTGCACTTCTCTGTCTCTTAGGTTTGACTCGGACACAACAGAGCTCCACAGCTGGATGACCCGCTCAGAAGCAGTGCTTCAGAGTCCCGAGTTTGCAATATATCGAAAAGAAGGCAATCTCTCAGATCTCAGAGAAAAAGTCAATGTAGGAGAAAGTACTCACATATGTGTCTGTTAGTTTGTATTAGCTTGTCGAAGTGCTTTCAAAGTCCAAGTTTAAATGAGTTCAAACGTAGAGTGATAAGCATTGATTGTCCGTCTGTCCAGGAGAAATTTAGAAGCACTCACTCTTTCTGTGAATTTCTGATTTTGGCACCAAATACACAGGCTGTCTCAATACAGAGATCTTTTTGTATTCATGCATATTCATTTTTAATTAAGGTATTCTAGATTCATGAAAGTCTTTGGTAAAGTTGAATCAAAGCCTATATATTAAATATGCATTATCATTCTATACTAGCAGCTTAATTTGATGTTATACATACATGAATTGAAGGATGTGAGAAATGTCAGCTTTTAGTCAATGGTAAAGAAAATATGTATCTATTTCTTTTTACAGAGCTGTAAAATATACCTGAAAATCCAAATTTTTTTAATATATATATATATATTTTTTTCCTCTGTAGTACCATGCCTAAACCAAAACTGTTTCTTTTCTACTTTTGGCAAAATGAATGATTCTGCACTGCTTAAGGAGTAACTGTGTTTGTGTATATGTTTCACATACTATGAATTTAGCTCTTGAAAACTAAACTATTACAATTTTTCTTCCATGTTTAATTTTTGTAGATAGGTGCAAAAATGCATGTGTTTTCTAATTGAGAGAAATGGAACTTCCTTTTATAATTACATCTTATATCATCATAGTATATTGTGGAACTTAATTAAAATATATGGTGATACATACTCCTAGAACACCAACAGATGGAACAAAGTTACTGTATTGAAGTTAGTTTTGCTGCTGGTTTTTTTCACTGTCTGCTTGTCAGTCCTAAATCAGCTATGATAAGAGTGAGGAACACTGAATTTTGTGACTGTAAGCATAGCTTTTAAAATTTTATGTTAAATCATAGTTTTCTTGCAATAATTTTAATTATTAATGTTGTCATAATACTACTGCTAGTAATTATCCATTAGACATTAATATCCTGAATTTAGTTCATGGCATTAAAAAATATGCAAAATGGATCAAAAACACAGAGAAGATTTGATGGGTTCAAATGCTTCCATACTGAGGTAATGGGATTCATTTAATACATATATAGATATACAGTTAATTTTCTGAGTGCTTCAATCTTCATTGTAGGTAAAATTTAAAAAGAAATAGGACAGGGAGAAAGAAAACACTCTTGTCTCCCCTTCATATGTTCCCATTTTGAGGAACATAACAATTTGAAGGATGGCAGATTAGCTCATCTTGACCTATATGTTACCCTGGATTCCTGCACTGTCAGGTTTCTGCAACCAACATGATGTTCCACCTCATATTGTGAGTTTGTCAGTTTCAAAAACTTTATAAAAGCATTAAAGGATCTAGAAGCCATGGTACGCCTTGCTCCTTCTTTCCTTTCTTTGCTTCCAAAGAGATGGTGATCACTGGAAGTAAAGGGGTGGAGGTAGGTGAACCACAGACCCTCCTCTGGTCCCAGGTGGAGTTCCCAGCAACTCTTGCCTTGCCTTCGTTGGTAGGGAGGAAGAACATTGGGACTGGGAGGCCACTACCTACCACATTTGTTCAGATCTCATTTAGGTTGGTGAAAACATATGTAATACTGGAAGAAGAGGCAGGGAGGGAAAAGAGGAGTGCAATTTGACTAGTGCACAGGCATGGTAAGTATGAATTCAAGACACTACAAATAGGAGGAGATATTTCAGATGTTTTTTGACCTCCTTGGAAAATGAGTAACTGGATGGTTAAACCAATTTCCAGCTTCTTTACTGAAAAGTAGTACAGAAAAAGGATCTGTTTGGTATCAAGAGGGGTATGAGACAAATCAGTAAATCTGAATAAAAGTAAGAGAAATGAACGTGTATCCTTCATTAACATTGAAAATATTTTCAAAGACCAAGATTGGTTTTAATTTCACAGAGTATCACTGCTTTTAAAATGAACATTTTATTGATAAAATCAAGTTACATGTAGAATTTTCTAGATGTTTTAAAGGAGAAAATATTCTAATTTCTTGTATTAAGCTGATAGAACTCTGAAAGATGGTACTTGACAAGTACTACATAGATTCTGTGTTGAACAGTTTTCAGTTAGTGGAAGTCTTTGTACATGGTTTTTGAAGAAAAAAAAAAAGGGGGGGGGGGGGGCAATAAAAACCAGGTTTTTAAAATACTGGGTTTTAAAGGTTGTCCTGACCTGACTTTTCCTGGTCTGGTCTCTGTCTCCATCCATGAAGCTAGTAGCCAAAGCAGCAAATACTGTCCAGTTCATTCATTTGAACAGTTTCATCATTGCTTGTTTGTTTCGTTTCCAACTCCTGCAAGATGAGCCTCCAATCAATGGAAAAGAAGATAGCATGGGTTTTAATATATCATAATCTCTAGTAAAGTTGTAGAAGACTTATAAAAAGGATGAAATGCCAAAAAGGAAAATATATGTTAATGATAATTGAAAAAGATTGAATTGTACTGACATACATAGTCCTACCCCAGTGTTGTATTTATACATGCATTCGTACAACCACGTACACAAGCATGCAGAAGTCCCATCTTGCCCTGACTGGCTATCATTTAGTTTGCTCTGTATATGACAATATTCATATTGGTGTAGCACAGAACACCTGTGCTAGGCTGATGTCAGTCCTGCCATTTACTACCAGCCATGGTAGGTGCTGAGTCCTAGGGCCTTTTTCTAGTGATTTTCTTTTCTGCTGTGCTTTTGAGAACAGGTTACAAGTTGAATGATTTTTTTTTTTTTTTCTTGTGGCAGCCTTCTCCTGCTCATCATTTTTCTTGGATGAGGGGGCACTTCCATATGATACAGTGGAAGTGCATCTGCTGTAGGATAGAGGGATGCAGACTTCAGAAACAACAGCTGCAAGGAAAGCTCTTTTGCCATCATTGATGATTCATGGAGTTCAAAAGCCTGCTCCCATCCCACCTCAGAAGAGGGCTGGGGGAGACTGAGCCAAGAGCAGGCTGTATGAAATGCACTGACTGTGTTTGCTAAGCCAGCTGCTCTTCAGATACTGACAGGAAATTAGCCTTCGGTAGATGTATTAAGTAGACTGAATATATTAGACATGCACAAAAAGTCCATTCCTATGTCTGCAAAAATATTTATAGCTCTTCCCTGTGACAAAAGATATTTGCCTTACCTAGCCAGAGAGACTGGATGCCAAAAGTATAGAAGTTTCATTGTGGAACAGCCATAGTACTCCTAAGTAATGAAGACATCCAAGCATTAATGCTGAAAACAGTGTTACCCTGCATCACACTGTTAACATTTTCCAGTTAGTACATATGTTTTACTAAAAACAGACCTAAGAATGACTCAAGCCTTTTTTGTTTTTTTTTTAAGCCATAATGAGCTTTCGATATTGCAAGTTCAAATATATGAAGGTTCAGGTGCAAAAAATTAGGACTTGCTAGATAGAAAATCCTGCTTAATAAGTCAGATTTGAGACTATAAATCAATAGAATGACTATAAAACTCCTTGAAAAGAGTTTTGATTAGCCAAGAAGAATTACCTAGAAATTCAGAATCAAAGGTAAATATACAAGGAACAGATGTAACAGAAAATGTCGGATATCCTAGACAATTAAATTTGTTCTCTTGACATTCTCAAAAGCCTTGTTCTCATTTGTTCTTCTTGTTTTAGTGACCTTTTTCAGACATGCTTTGTTGGGCCTGGATATTTGAAAGCTGAATCACTGTCAGAGCCAGTGATGATAATGTTGCCATCTCCTGCCCTCAGGGGTAATTGATCGGAGTCACAGGAGGTCAGGGAGTACTGCTACCAGCATCCTTTCACAGACCTCTCAAAACAGGATGTTGATTTGGTATGAATAACATCCAGATTCCTCAGACCATCAGCGTTTTCTAGGTTATGAAGTCATTTAACTGCCAACTAAAATCTCAGGGTTGAATAAAACGCTCAGCGTTGTGAAAATAGCCTCTTCACCTTTGGCTGGCATTTAGCTAAACATGAATTTTTAGTTTTATTCAATCAGATATAACTAGGCTATTGCACACCTGCATTGCCGGTTACAAAATAGTCCGAAAGACAATTAATCCTCGACTGGATGAAAGCCTGTAAAGGTAGCTTTTCTTCTTATATTGGTGTATTTTTTCTGAACAATGTTTTAGAGAAAACAAAAAGAGTAGAAAAAGGGAAAGTTATATATTTGTAAATATTTTGAAGTGACTTGGCAGCAACCACTACTTTTCGTCAAAAAAAGTGTTGATTACAATGAGCAGAATCTAAGAGTTTCAAAACTTCACAAACCTCTTCAAACTTATCTCAGCCTACTTGTGTCACAAGTGAATCTGAATCTAGAGCCTTATCCCTTTTAGTAAAGAAAAAAAATGAACAAAACAGAGCCAAAGAGAGAAAGAAGAGGTGTTACGGGACTCCTACTCCTTTCATTCCTAGGCACTTTACACGTGCTTATGGAAATCCTTCTTCTGAGGGGTTTAAAAATCCAAGACATAGTTGCGGGTTCCGCAAACAATGGCAGTGTGTACAGAGTGATGGCAGGACTATGTGGTTAGTGCTATGAATTAACTAGGGTGAATTTCCTCCTTTCTCCCAGGTTCAGGTAATTTGTCTTTGTATGAGTAACAAGAGGATAGTCATTTCTCCTTTGGCTAGCATTGTGCTTTCTGTATGTAAGCATATGTCATCCTGTAACCAATGTTAGACCTTCATTTTTATAATACATGTGAATTACATAAAAATGAATGGAGAAAAGTGATTGACAGAAAGTTTTATATGTACCAAATTTTCATGTTCGTTTAAGGGTATCACATATAATGCTTATATTTCCTGTCAGGACCTTGAAACATTAATCTTTGTTTCTACACATTTTTCTGCACGCACAGCGTAGTACTGGACATTGAAAGTTTCTCTGCCCCAGGCTCTGATGTCATATTACTTTTATATTTCAAAAAGTCAATTTTTAATATATTTTAGGGGGTTCTTTTATGATTCGTTTGTGCTCACTACAGTTGCACTCATGATAATTACACATCTGGCATTACAGATGGAGTAAAATTATTTTCAGTATATTTTAGTGTTTTTATGATTCCTTTGAGTTCTCTGTAGTTAGACTCATGCTAATTATACCTGGCATTATAGATGGAGTAGTAGTAATTAAGATTCTATAAGAAATTTTAGAACTCCGAAGAGAATTAATAGACTACTTTTTCAATTTGGAAAATATTTAAATTGTGCAGTGGAATGGTAGGAAACTTTATTGACCTACAAAAACTATAAATAACTAATACAGTTATCTTCAACTCATTAGGATTATACTTCATAAATTTTCAGTGTCAATTTAGCGCTATATATGTCTAGAAAATAAAAAATATTCCCACACTTGATTCTTCTCTAAATAGCCTTTCTTTATATATTTTATTTATATAGAGTTGTATTGTTGAAAGCATTTGATAGAAGCTTTGTCACATTGTTAGAAAGCCTGCTATTTAATAATTTCTATATGCAGCAATGAAGGGCAGTTATAACTACCCTGTGAAAAATGTGAACTTAACTGAAAATCTCTCAAAGGTTCTGAGCATCTCCTCACCTAGCAAGTCTTCCAGGGAGCTGCTTCTTATTAAACTGAAGATGTTTTAAGCATCACACTTTAAAAGTTACTTTAAGAGAGTTTATTCAAAGGTGTTTAAATTACTTCCTCCTAAGCATAGCAATCTATTTGAAAAATAACATTTTCAAATGCAAGTGTGTGAGGTTATTCTACTAAATGTGTTCTTAGACACCTACTTAAGGTTTCTTTCCAGTTCTAAGGAATCTTTTCCCCTGAAGAGTCAAGTCACACAGAGTATACCTTTGCTGGGGAAATAAACACGTTGATTGGGAAGCCTAGGGGGGTCAACCGGAGAAGCCATAGCCAGGGTTGTGTGTTACCTTTCCATAAATGCCATGTAGGATTTGCAGTGGCACATCATTTTGTATGTGTGTATCCGCTGCGACAGTGAGGGACTCTGACTTAAGAGAGACTCTGTTGGTCCGGGAGGTATGTAGTCTGGAGTTTTTTTGGTAGCAGACTTGGCTGTGGCCCTGTGTTGCTTCTTTGGGCTTCTGCTTTAAAGCTTCTAAATCATACCTGAATTATAAAACTAAATTAATTTAAAATCAATGGTATGACTTCATTATGTTAATTATGAGACAGCGTTGAGGGGCTGTCAGATCTAAAATGGTTATGTTTTCCGTCTGTATTGCTACCAACGCAGAATGAAATTAGAAACTTAGATTCCTAATATATTCTGAAACTTCACCAGCTAGCCTTTACCAGCCATTACTAGCTAGCCTGAGTGCTAGCCGCAACGTGGGTGAGAAATTTTTCAGTACGGAAAGGTGAATTGAGAGTGTTAGACACCATACCTAACTAGAAGCCTGTGTTAATTCTGCAGTTAACTCTCATTCTTACTTGGTAGCTCATATACGGGTGTCTGCTATATATGTTCATATAGATGTTAGATATCTAATATGCATTTTGCAGGGTTTTTTTTGCCAACAAAAAAAAGTAAGCAATCAAATGGGTATATGGGTTCAGTACTCTAGTATGCCATGAAAACCTGTAATTTGGTTAGCATGCTCAGTTCCTGCTGTTATCAATAGGAGTCATATGAGAAATGAGCAAATCTGTTCTTCCACAAGGAATTTCTGTTGAACGCATATTTTTATTCTGAAATGTTGGGCTTTGAATAGCTCTTAATTTGTATGTCTTTTATTTGTCTGTAAAATACGGATGCATATCATTTGTCAACTCTGTGTTGTTCTGATTCTCAGTTTATGTATATGACTTTATGACTGAATGCCTTCCTGATGGTACGTGGCACTTGCTGCTTTCATTGCAAACTGGGAGTCTGGCAGGGCAATATCACAGCTTAAATGGTCTTGAGAAATCAGAAGACATCCCTGAGATTAATTACTTTTTTCTTCAAAATCCGTCTGTTGAAATACTCACCTTTCCTGTCATGCTGCAGGCCATCCAGCGAGAAAAGCCTGAGAAGTACAGAAAACTGCAAGATGCCAGCAGATCAGCTGAGGCCCTGGTGGAACAGATGGTGAATGGTAATTACATGGGAGTTGATTTAGATAATCTTCTTGGTGATTTGATAAATGCACAGGTTCATATTTATCACCAGAAATATATTAGCAAATACTGTCTAAATGGAACAGTAAAGTAATATTACCTTATATTTCCTTTATTATTTCTGAATGTTTAATCTGTTAATTAGAAAAGAGAAAGAAATTTTACCACTTTAGTACCATGAAAAGAAGTGTGTGTAAAACGTGCTCGCAGTCGTGAACTTTATATTAATAATCTGTTCTGTGCAGACCTAAGTTGTAATCTTATTTTTGGAGTATGCTAAGCTTTTGAAGGTACGTTAATTCATCTGACTTATAAAGGTCTGAAGGCATTACACTGAACAGTTTGGAAAAAGTTCTTCTGACTTAGAATATATGATGTATGTTTTGTAATATATGTATTGCTGTAATGTTCTGTATTATAGAAAATACAAGATTTTATTGGGTTTTGAAAGAGATTTTTGGCATTCAGCTTTTCAAAGATAACAAATGTTAAAGCTTAGGCAACTCTTAAGGAAAATTATTTGTAAGTTTTTTATTTTTATTCTTGATTTTTTTTTAATATATATTCTGTTATGTCATTCTTTGGAACTTTTAGCTACTTTTAAGGGAAAAAGAAAAGCCAAAGAAAGGTAGATGGGAGTAGAATTGTAAGACATGCCCTTGTCCTTGATATTAAAGAAAGTCTAATTTTGCAATAAAATGTTAAACATAGGCCAACATCTGGCGTACTGATATGATTACCAGAAATATAGATGTTGAATGCACTGAGCTTCAGAACATGTATTTTATATTAAAATGTTATAATGATGGTCCAAGAACTTAATCACTAAAAATTAAATGATCAGAGTTTGAGGTACTAACTGGCCAAACAAATTTGATGGAATCTTAAGATTACCTTGCTTAAGTATGAAGATGTAATATTTTGATAGTGACCATATTTAATGTAAGGGGCATATTTAATTATCATTACTGTAACAACTGTTGCAAGGGTTCCCTTTCTAGACTCAGTCAATAAACTGAAGGGAGTCTGGTGACACGTGCACCCTCTTTGCAATCATTTGGGAAGTTTTCCATGGCTGAGCATAGAAAAAATTCTGTCGATTTTTTTGGACATATTTTCTGCCAGGGAGAACTGGTTGTACAGGACTTTTAAGGCCATATTTGAAATTTGTGTGCTGCCACATCACAGTTGGTATTTTTGGCGGAATTTGTCTAGGTCACATTTAGCAGTGCCTCACTCTTCCTTTGGCCAAATGAAGACTTGCACCTCAAGAATTCCAGCTTCGATTGGTTTACATTATGTAGTACTTTCTAATGACTGTTTGTGGTTCTAGTTGCAGAAATCACTAGCACATTATATACTACTTTTCCGGTACTGTATTACCTCCCTGTCTAGTATCAGATAGATTTACTTTCTATCTTAACTATTGCCATGTGGTTTTAACTCAAGGTTCTCTTTTTTCTCCTTCAGTCCATGGGTCTATGCTTATTCATGGTTTATCGGTTTTGTGATCTCAACGGTAGCTAGATGTGGGTATAAATATTTCCAGTATCTCCCAAATCAGACTTTTTTTTAGGAAGCATGTCTTCCAGTTGGGGTGCAAGCACAGGGTAGACTAGCTAAGCCAGCGTGACTTTACCTGTTTGCTGTCAACTGCCCCGAGCTCTGTATCATGCCGTATATCATGGTAGCCCTGGTAGCAAGAATTTTCTAGTAAGGATGACAGGTTAATTGCCTGTGAGAATGAAGATCCTTTTCTTGTCATGGTTTTAGGGAAGAAACAATTCCATTAAAAAAAGAAACAGCTTCTCTGGGTTTGAAGCCTAAAATGTTTACCGGACCTTCAGCTACTCCACTGCTGCAAAGGCGATTTGAAGAATAGTGTATGAAATGGTTAAATAATTCAGTAATCACCACTAGGTGGGAGTGGTAGAGAGTAGAACTAAATAATTAACATTAGTTGAAGAGAACTGTAAAATAATTTTAACAAAGAATTTGCAAATGGAATATCTTGTTAGGTGTTCAGAATTGCCCTTTGAGTGTAAAGGAAGCTGACTGCAATGTTCAGCCTTTGACCTTTTTAAATACAACAAATTTTCAATTTGTCTTTTCTTCCAAATCATTAAGATTTAATGAAATTGCAACTAATGAGATTGTCCCTAAATTGATATTGAACTAAAAGCTATGTAAAAAAAGTAAATTAACTTTAAACCTACATCTCAAACTATAGTAAATTTATGCAGCTTTGTATTTTCCACAGTAACTCAGCTAAATTTCTTTAGTCTTTGTGTGGCTTGTGGAAATTAATTTGGAACATACATTCTTCATCTCTGGGTTTTTTTGTTGATTTCTGAGTTCACTAAGAACAAGAGGAAAGGATGTACCATAGGAAAGCCAGCAGAGCAGACTGACTATACCTAACATACCTTTCTGTTCTAATGCTGGAACTCTTCCGCAATATGGGAAGGAACTGGAATTAATGCACCTTATTTGTGCCTTATCCTTTTTGCCTGATATGTGGGAGACATGCAGTTTAACATCTAGTGGAGGGAAGGTGTACTGTGTTAGCTTGAATGAAAAACCTTTTTAACTATCACAATTTACAAATCAAAAATGATGATGCTCTCATTATTCTGTGCAGTACTTTTCTTTAGGGAAATCAGTCAGTGATACAATTGATTTTTACGCATTTGCAGAGTGATCTATAATTAAAAGACTATACAAGGCAAACAAATTTAAGGCACAGATCAGTGGTGAAGTCGAGTAATGACAAATAACTGCATTGTTAATTTTTACGTATTAAGTATCAATTAGACCTGGACTAATAATGATTAGAGTTTTCAGATTCCAATTACGCTGTCACTAAACTCTTGGCTTTACTTATACGTAAGATGTGCTACTTCTTTGCTCATAAATAAGATTCTGAATGTAATAGATGAAGAGCATAAAAAGATGAAGATCTCTGGTGGATTATAAGAGGGAACTCAGAATGGTGGTGAATTTCATTGTTGTAGCAATTATATTTATTTTCTTGGTTTTATTTTTACAGTGATAGGGTGGGGAATAAGTGAAAAATAGGATTCAAATTCTGGAGAGAATTGAATTGGTTTATTTAGGCTTTCATTTATTTATTCTTTAGCACAGAGGAAAATATTGTGAGAAAGTGTATTTATACAGGGCACTTTTCTTGCCTTATGTAAATGCTTTCAGCCATTTTCAGCAAAAGCATTTTGCATGAGAAAGAACTGCTATCTGACACAGTGAAGCCACTCTTGAGTTTGTAAGCAGTGTGTCTGGATATTGCCATTTGAAGGACTTTTCCCATCACACGGGAAACCATTGATGCTTTTGGTGGACGATTCTTTACTCAGCCACTCATCTTCTACATCGGCCGTGCTCTGCCTGTCAAGGTCCATGCTTTTAAAGAAGTCTGATGATTACAATCAAGGAAAATTTACATCTTCTCTTTACACAATCAATGAAAAATTACATCTTCTGTTTAACAGTGTTTCTAGGAAAAGATTCAGTTCTATTTTTCTTTGGTAAATTCGGTTCTAAAATAGAGTAACAAATCTATTGATGCATGAGTGAAGCACTTTAGCAGTTTGAGCACACACTTGACTATTATAGTAGTTTAGAATAAAATAAATAGGGCATCAAAATGAATACTCAGAGAATTTTGATAGGCAGCATTAAAGTGAATACAAATGAATTTGTTGTGATATGAAACATAATTAAGTGCTGTTGTTCTGTGGAAGAGATATCTTGTGAGTTACCATTTCCAATGTGCCTATGAGTCAAAAGCTATAAAAATACAGATAATATTATATTATTCTATCACAGAAGCATAGTGAATTATAAATGCACTTAAGAAGATACACTTCATATTAAGTGGCAATTCCAAAGTACTTGCATGTAAGGTGCTGCACAATTAAAAATATTCAGACACAATTTGTTATGCACAGTATACAAAGTAATAAAATTAATGGATGCACTTCAGATAATGATCTGTTTCCTCTGGGTGCAGTATATTTATTCACTGATTATATCAGAAGATTTTAGAATATGCTACATGAAAATATTATGAACCATTATTCCTAAAATAATGTTGTTTTACCAGAGAATGGGCTTTATATTGTTTCTTTGCCTGCTTGTCAGCTTTTGGCATGTCTTGCTGCCATGAGTGAAGCAGAGTAAGGGCACTGATGTTAATATCATGAATGAAAGCTGGTGGTTTCTAAAGTTGCTAAAGATCATGAAGAAATCAGTACTTATCATGGAAGTAAGTTTCAAATTCGTGATTTTCACCAAATTAGTGAGCAAATAAAAACAATAAAATTATGCCCTCATTCCATCAACTACTCAAATAGTTATTAATTTGTCATTTTCAATGAGATGGATGACTGGCTTTTTTCAAAATGAGACATACTTTTGACAAATTCTCCCAAATTATTTTGAGTGCAAATAGTGGCCATTTTCTTGCAACCTTCTGGAAATGGCATACCAACATCTGATAAATAATTTTGAGTTACTTGAGCAGACTGTGAATTAAGAGAGTTTTAAAAATGCATCATATGGAGATTTTCAGATGACTCTTCCTTGCAGTAGGATATTGTGTTGCCTAATGGAGGTGCGCCTCTGCAGTCTTTTACTAGACATGGCTCTGCATGCTACAATCTCGCACTGTCCACTTCAGTTAAATGAAAAGCAAAAGCATTTCTTTGTTCATCTGTGCACTTGTGAAATCACATTTAGACTGAAAGTTTATATAATAAAGAAAATAATTAAAGAAAATTGAGTAATGTTGGTTATTTTCACATATTTAAAAGTTATGTTGAGGGACATATGAGTGAAAAGAGAAAAAGAGGGTCTAATTAATCTAGATTTTCATCTGAAATACAGCCCTCTCTGAATCCTTGAAGAAAATATTACAGTGAGAAGTATTATTATGTAAGGAGAATCCATGACTGCACTTCCCCGGTAATCATAATGTTGCCCAAGGGTACTTTGGAGACAGTGGCAACTGAAAAGAGAGGAAAGGAGGAATAAATAAAAGTGATCTTTTTATATCTGCCCTGCCAAACTCATAGGCAGTGTCTTCCAGGTCCAGAGAACACAGCGGCAAAGAAATCTACTGTCTGAGTATACAGCATTTTTATAACCAAAGTCACAACAGGACAGAAACAGTTCTTGAAATACAGCATAGTTAAAGGCTTGTCTTCTATATATGTGTTTGTTCTCACCGTCAGTAAGATTCAGTATTTATGTGCCTGGTCATCTTTGATTGTTGTTATTCAAACATGCTATGCCATGCAGGTTTATGCTGCCTCTTCACATATTACTGTATGTTCATTAGAGATTACACTTTAAGAAAATGTAGTTATGCATAGTGCAACTTCAGATACAAACACATGTGCACAAGACCAGACCACTGTTGGATTTTACTAAGATATGTCAAAACATTGTTTACTTCTTTATGCTTTAAAGTTCATTTTATACCCTTGCTCAGCCTTTAAACTGTGCCATCCAGTTTCCAGAGTATAATGTGTACGTATAGCCACTCCAGCCACCAGAGTTGCCATTATCTCCCAGTAGTACTGGACTTCCTACATTTCTACATTTTTGCTTGTATTTTTTAAAATCATGTACAATTTGTTTGGCTGGGGCAACATCCTAGAAACAGAGCATGTCCAGGGAACTGCTATCAGGAACTGCAGTCTGTTTTCAAGTGGACTGTTTCCAAGAGACACTGAATGGGATAGCCCTGAGCTCAATCTGGAATAGGATTTACCAGAGCATTATGGTGCTCCACAACCAACACGATCCCAGATTACCATTTAGTACGGTTAACCATATAGCATGCTTTATAGTCATTCCTTAGAAAATTTTATTGTAATAAATTTTCAGTACTTCTTTTTTTTTAAGGCATTTAGCTGCAATTAGGACTCGATTTCCTATGTCCTACCTTCAAAAATTGCATGTGAACTTTACTATTTTTTTTTATCCCTGATAAATAAATTTTCCTGAAGATTGGGAGTACAGGTTGCGAACAAGATAAACCATATTGCCAATGTATCAGAAGTCATAGAAGTATAGCACTGAAAGCGTTCGTCTTATTTGCTTTTAAACTTTTTTTTTAAGAAATAGGAAGAAAACTCTAAATTTGATTATTTTGATAAAGGCATAGCTTCTGTTTTACTGGTTAGCTAGTGTATGACTAAGTGATGAAGTTATTAAAAGTGTTCTTAAGCATATAGCATTATTCAATGGACTTAGAAGTTTATTAATTTTGAAATTAGTGTTGGTCCTATTGTTATGTGTATCATTACATGTCATGCCAGTAAAAAAGGTTAGGGATTACATTTAAACTTCCTCTGAAAAACAAAGGAGATGCTGAAGTTAATAGTATTTTGAACTCCACCCAAGTTCAAGTTTCAGAATAATTGTAAATGATGTTGTTGTACAACTACTTTGCTTATCTTTGATATGTATTGCCTTACTTTCCTCAGAGACTGTACACAGCTCTCTTACCTTTAAATGGTTCTAAAAAATTGCCTTGTCTTTAATAGTTAAAGTCATTTTTCTTTTATGAACTTTAATCTAAGCATAATTTTTGAACAATGGACAGAAATAGACAAACTATATCAGAGAAACCAAACCCTGTCTAAAAATAATCATAGAGAAGTGTCACCTATGGTTTCTCGGCTCTCAGTCTGTTTAATGTCTACTGACAGTCACCACTGAACGCACAGGACTGGCCTAGATGGAGGTTTGATCTGATCGTATGTTTATTCCTCAATGCTTATGATATTTCTAAAATGACATGTCATGCAAAACTTAAGGGTTGGATTGTCAGAAACATGAAAATAACTGCAGAATATAGTTCCTATTCATTTAAATCAGTCTTTTTATAAAAAAAAACACCCAACAGCCTTGTACATTAAAATCTAGTTACTGTCCAGACATAGTTTTCAAAATCCAGCTGTCAGGCATTTTCTTATTTCTTACAACAGTTTTAATTAGCTTCGTGTATTGTATCTCTACTTTCTGCTTTATTCCCGTTCTTGTACTTTAATGCAATTTATAATTCATTCCCATAGCAACACAAGTACCCTGGCAGCAACTTAAAATATTTTTGAAATGCTTTCTCCACTAATGTGTAACATCAGTATGTTCAGGACAGTTATTTGATGATAAATCATTAACTGAATTTATGAGCTCTCAACTACAGAAATTGAATTGTTAAATTATTTTGCTTTTTTTTCTTTGTGACTTATTCATCTTTAAGTGTCAAACTTCTCTTGTTTTCTTTCTAGAGGGTCTGAATGCTGACAACATTAGACAAGCCTCAGAGCAACTGAAGAGCCGCTGGATTGAGTTCTGTCAGTTGCTGAGTGAAAGACTGGCATGGCTGGAGTACCAAAATAACATCATTGACTTCTACTCCCAGCTGCAGCAACTGGAGCAGACAGCAATTACTGCAGAAAACTGGCTGAAAGCACAACCCACACCAGCAACAGATCCTGATACAGTAAAAACTCAGTTGGAAAAATGCAAGGTTAGAGATTCTTCTCCAAGTTTTTTATGATATTGCACTTCATAGGTGTTCCAGCAGTGGACCAGATTATGACCTACACTATTTCAAAATAAAAGTGGAGAAGGGACTCCTTATCTTTCCAAGGTAATTATTGAAAATGTTTATTCAAGGAAAGGAAGGACTGGTAAAGAAAAAGAGGCAATAGAACCTAGCATATGGGTATTTAAAACTCGGCCCAAACATTTAGTTATTAAGATACTTAGATACTTAAAGCTAGGGAACTATGCCCCTGGACTCTTTTTCCTTTTCTTTATCCCCTGCAAGAATCTATGTCTTTGGTTCTTTAATAAGAAACTGTTGTTCATCACCTCTGTCATAAGGATTTGGGCCAGAAAATTGTCTTCATGGTCAAATCCAAAATTCTGCCATTGGAGATCACTGCACTTGTGACAGACCCTGCATTTTGATGCAGAGTGGATTGTGTAGTCAAGTGGCGGAATATTCTTCTGTCATCATCTGACAGAATTACAATAGTTGTACAAAAATGGTCACACCAATTCACTTATTATTCTCCCTAAATGTTTTGATTTGTGTGCAGCAGCATCATAGAAATTTGCTTCTCTTTTGTGGTAGACAACTCTGTGGGTGGAGATTACTTATAAGCTAATATTATTTGACTAGAATCTATTGAGATGTAGTAATGAATTATAAATTGCATGACATACTTGTAGAAGTTTGACTTAATGAAATCTATGGCTCCAGAAGCTCTCAAACTGCAAACAATGTTTGAAACCCAAATTTAGATCTATATGCTATTACTTCTATTTTCAGGCATTTCCAAGCTGGCATTGTGCTTTCAGGGGTGCTCTGTTTTCTTGGAGAAAGCTTCTCTTACAGTAGCTCTACTAAGAACTCTCTTTCCTTGGTAGTTGCAAGTGTCACAGTGTGTACAAGGCCTCCTGAAGGTATAATAGCACAACCCTGACCTGTAATGTGTTGCTGTGGGGCTGCTAGAAATCACTATGAATCTTCACCTCTCCTTTTCTACTTCATGCTGTTTATCTTATATATAATCTCACAGAGATGTGTCCAGGATTATGGGACATGTGGAGTTTTTATCTTCCCAGCTCCACATGAAAAGGGGCATGGAATTTTAATGTACAATCTGTACTGTTTTCTTTAAGCGTGACACTATTAACATGATAATGTTGTGAGAAAGTGACTTTAAACAATGGTAAGATGATCATATTGGGAGCAGAGGTATTGACTTGTGAGAAATTATTTAAAATGTTGAATTTGTTTTTATTGTAACTGATACAGTGGGAAGCAAAGCAGTTGTGTATTGTGCATTAAAACAGCGGTGATTTCATGGCACTAGGGATTTCGTTACTTGAACAGCTTTGTCTTCATGTTTTTTGTTCAAAAATACAGGACGAAATCATCCGAATGTCAACCCTTCAGCCTCAAATTGAACGGCTAAAGGCTCAAAGTCAAGCGCTCAAAGAGAAAGGACAAGGGCCAGTGTTTCTGGATGCTGACCTCGCTGCTTTTACCAGCCATTTCAAACAAATACTTGCTGACATGCAGGCCAGAGAAAAGCAGCTACAGACCAGTAAGTGTTCGTGACAAGAAGTCAATTTGCCTGACTAGCATGCAAAGAATAACTGTATGTGTTTTGCTTTCCTACTTTTGTATTTGCTTTTGTCACACTAGATCAGTAGTACAATCTAGGTTGTCTTTTTTGCAATGCGTCTGTCAGAAATTATCAGTGCATTATATATTTTGTATTAATAGGAAAACAAGGGAGGGTACACTATTCAGAAGCAAAGGTTATACACCATGTAGTTCCACCATCAGATCTCCTCTTGTTTAGCATGTTTATGGACAGATTCAGTGATATTTTTTGGCAAGATAAAACTGTCTTTGTTTAGTCAGGCTATGAGACAGCACTGCCCACTTCTTTCAGTAGAAAGGAGAGAAAGTGTAATTGCAGGAGTGACTCTGCGCTAGATTCTCATAGACTAGAAATTTAACTCCATAAAGCTCATCAAGGAGAGCAGCTACTTTTGGGTATCTGGTGAACTGTTCTGTTTTTGCAACACAGAATATATGACTGATAGTTATAACATTATTTACAATATTAGTAATAAAATGCATTTTTCAAAAGGGGGAAAAGGCTATACCAAAATAGAAAGTTGACTTTATTCCTTATTAAAGATATGTAGCATGTCAGTGATTACTGTGCACTTACTTTATTTTTAATTTCCTAATCAAATACAGAATCAGATAAAAATATAAATTTGACAGATAAAAATATAAATTTGATTTTTCTCAATAGCAAAGAGATTATTTGCCCCTTTAACCAATGATATCTGTAGATGACTGTACTGTTTTGAATTACACATAGTGCTAGCTCCTTCTAGTGGATCTTTTTAGTATTCCTTCTAAATTCTTTGATGCAGAGCTTTGGCATGATTCCATTTTTGTGGATGGATTTTTTCAACAATACTACATTATTGTGCTGCTGTGGTTACTTCACACATGAACGCATACATAAATCGAAGAAGTGATGGTGCATCAGAGTGCTGAAGCAATGAAGTGCAAGTGTGCCATAGCATGATGAATGAATAAGCTGTAGAAATTTAGTAAATGTAAAATTTATTATTTAGTGTAAAGTTTATTCACAAGACTAAAGCCAGGCCATACAAAGGATAAGATTTTAAAACTTTTAATACCACACTGGTTTATATGCTGAAATCAGTTACCATTCTGTCAACAGGAAAATATGGTAAATGTTAGCTTCATTATGATTTTATCTATATCCAGTTTTGTGTAATTGCTGGTTTTGCCTCACGTGATTTTACTATAACGTGACCTTGTGAAGTAACCAGTAGGTTACAGAATCACAGAATGTTCAGGGTTGGAAGGGACAGCTGTGGGTCATCTAGTCCAACCCCCCTGCCGAAGCAGGGTCACCTACAGCAGGCTGCACAGGACCTTGTCCAGGAGGGTCTTGAATATGTCCAGAGAAGGAGACTTCACAACCTCCTTGGGCAGCCTGTTCCAGTACTCCGTCACCCTCAGAGTGAAGAAGTTCTTCCTCATATTCAGATGGAACTTCCTCTGCTCCAGTTTGTGCCCATTAGTCCTGTAAAATGAGTAGTGTTCATTGCCTGAACTGGAATGTCACCAAGCAGGGGCTCTGGTAAAGTTCTTCCTGGCTGTACGTGTTCATCCCCACTCCCGTGCTGCAGTGTGCCCCGGCCAGCTGCAGAAGCAGCTGTCCTGAGGTGCCAGCCCTGAACAGGCTGGGGAGAGTCTTCTAAACAGCTGGAAAACAGAAGTACCTGTATCAATATTTTATGGAGCCCTGGTCTGTTGTTATTATATGTGGTTGCTCTGCATCACAGGCGCTACATCTCAAACGGTTCAGCTGTCAAGAGGAGGCTGTTTTGTGCCATACAGTACATACCTGTAGTGATATTTTAGGTGATATTATTAACTCAATCATATTTTATCTTCAGAAATTTTATACACAGTTTTATCTAAAGTGCTAACTTCCTTTCATAACTCTGCTGTAGATACAAATGATCATGCTTGGGATACTTGCTTGAAGCACAGAATATTTGGCTCTTTGAGTCTCTTCTGCTTTCTTCAAGGACTGTTTTTCTTCTGTTGAATAGATGGAGAAAAGGCCATATCCCATGTCTTTATTTTAGCCTTAGTTTAATAGAAAGTGTTGAAATTTTGCTAGAGCACTTTAGATTTTTCCATCTTTTATTTGCATAAATTATTTGCAATTATTTATTTTCTATAGATAGAAGAATTTCTTAAAGACTGAATGCTGTTTTGGAGATCAGTGATAGTATTTACTCCTTTTTTCTTCCCTATACATACAATCTACACATGCTAGAAAGATTTCTTTTTTCTTTTTTTTTTTTTTTTTCTGTTATCATTGGGGGGTGGTTATGTTAAGAGGATTTTTGATTCATCATTAGGGGTTAGGGGTTTTTGTGTTGTGGGATTTTTTTGGGGTTTGTTGTTGTGGGATTTTTTTGGGGTTTGTTGTTGTTTGGGTTTTTTTTGTTTTTTTTTTTTGAAGTTCCATAACTTCATTGCCTTTTCTGATGGAGAAGGATATTTATGTATTCTGTTCTGTTTTTCAAGGGAATTTTTTCCACCAAAATAAGTTTTCTCTAGTTCTAAGAGATTGTATCGGTCAAGTATTTTTTCTTTGGTAGTTTTTGTTGGTTTTTTTGAGGGTGGTGGTGGTTTTGTTTTGGGGTTTGTTTAATGTTCAAGAATGTTTAGTAGTTTATGCTGAACAATAAATTTCTTAATAAAATATTATTATTAACTCAGATTTTCTCGAATGTTTTGCTCCATGATTTGATTAACATTTCCAGTTATAAAACCTAATTTAAAGCCAATTCTAAAACCTGTTTAGTTGTTTTCACTATTTTGAAATGTTATTTAGGAAAAAAATATAACCTCATGTAACATGAAGAAAGACGACCTCATTTTTCTTACTTTATAGAATGTCTGTATATCCATAGGTAATTGATCCTTTTGAAGACCATGTATCCATCGTTCCAGCTCTCCTTCCTACCCAAACTCATTCAGAGTAATCTCTAGAATACTGGTGTATAGGAAAAATAGAGGTCAGACAGTGCTTTGAACTATTCAGTAACGTACACAAGGGAGTGAAAGGGACAATAATAGCAATAATTTGGATATTAATAATGTGATTTCCCAAGCAAATTCTTTGTTTTATAATTGCCCTGGTGAAGAATGGGAAGTTGAACTTTATGTTTACTTGTCTTGAAATTAACTGCTGCCACGTCAGAGAGATTTCTAGGGAGCAGCTGGGTCAGCCTCCCATTCCCTCTCAGCACAGGGAGAGCTGTCAGTCGGTGTCAGGTGAGTACTCCTTGGCTCACACTACTTCCCAGGTGGCAGCTGATTCTTTCCAGCACTCGTCTTCTGCTGTGACCGTTAAGGTGCTTCTGGTTTTTCAGTCTTGCTGCTGTGAACTCTTACCCAGCTGTGGTCTTCAGTGAGAAACATTCTGATACATGCTCTCAATTCAACAAGACTGTTCTTCAGATGGGGTTTTGGAAGTGTCATTAGATGTCAAGAAAGTTTAAAAAAAAAAAAAAAAAAGCTTTTGTGGCAGTTGAAATTAAGACTATCAAGATGGAGGTGGCAAAAGAAAAGTCATACTTGTTTCCATTTTTCTCTGCTTCATAAATTCATGCACTGTGCTTTCTTTTCAAATTTGGATTCTACCTTTGTAAGATCAGTAATTCCTGAAGGTGAAGTAATTGTCATTGTTATGATTATTATTTTTGAGGATGAATCATTCATCTTAATTTAAATGAGGATTCTCCTATTTATTTCAAGAAGTACTTTAGAAAGTTTCTGCCGTCTGTATAACGTCAAAATTATTTGGAATTCTTATTTACGCACTCCATGCTTAGAGTTACTTTGCATGTACACCACTTTTCTCCCAAATACACTAGTTCAGTACCTTAAAGAGGGTTGCACTACATAGAGCTCATGCAGCTCAGTCTTGGCATAACTTTATAAGACAACAAACCGCAGTAACCATAACAGCGTGATGACCGTTTGGAGTGTTAGTCTGTCATTTGTCTGCTTTTGCTTAAACTTTGAACTGCTAACTTATTTTCATGCTCGGCTTTTATGAAGTCATCAGTATAAAGATTTTGATGAATAGCTTCAAGTATTTGTATTATAAAATAAGCAAAACAATGTTGTGAGGAAATCAGCATGATTTCAAACATGCCTTTACTGCTGAGGAAATTTTAATGGAAAATACGCGCAGTTCAATCTAGTCCATTTCAGGGAATAAGTATTTACTGAAATAATAACATAGATTATATTTATTGCCTTACTTCTTCTTTCACAGTAATGTGATGAACAACAGGATTATCCTGACTGTAGGAGGTACACATTGCAGCTTTATCCAGTATTATCTGATAGCTGTTGAGATAGTTGTGTTCTTGTTTCATTTCTGATTTGGGAACGAATTCTTGACTGGAAAATCCGGTCACAAAAAAGGGAGCTTCCAAAAAGGGAAAAATGAAAAAAAAAAGTATTTTACTTATTTGGAAAGCTATTTTCTCATGTTTAAATATTTATATTTATTAAAAATATGTCCTAATCAAATATCTATCTGCACATTGTATTTCCAAATTTAAGCACTTTCTCTAAAATAAATATACAAGTGTAAATGTATTTGCCTGTCAGTTCTCAAGGGTTACAATGTTAGTCACACCAAAATGCATTCACTACAAGTGGAATAGATTAATGCAACAATATTTTCCTATTATGGGATGGGAACTATAGTCTGATATTTTGCAGTACAATGTTTGTATTTCTCCTCTGTGATATTTGGTTATGGCTCTGTCGTGGGCCTAGCTCAGCTATAGCTTGGATTGCAGACATGCTGTATCTTTCTGACTATCAATTCAATTTTTCTTGTAATATAGCAGAATACATATTAATGCACTGTGCTTACCATGTGGACTTTATTCCACAATCATTAAGATCACAAAGCAAATTTTAGGATATAAATACACAGGTCTGGATGTTATGAGCATGGGGAGTTCAGGGATTCTTGCTGCCCTCAGAGAGACCGTAAATGTGTTAGATAATTTACTTAGCTAAAATTAGGTAAAGTGAATCCCACTGTAGGAGTTTTAATTCTCGCCATTGGGATTATGAGTTGCAAAAACAATACAGATTTTTCCCTAAGTGTCATCCAAAAACATGTTAATATGCTTTCTTGTGGATGAAACTGCTGACACATAGTCTATCTTAAAAAAAAAGGAAAAAGAAAGGAAAAAAAACCAAAAAAACCCCCACAAACTAACAAACAACACCTCTCCCCTCCCCCCAAAAGAATCAAACCCAACAAGCCCCAAAAACTCTAAGTATGCAAAAGGCATTGAAAAGTAGTATTTGACTGCTAGTAATCTGGAAAAGTGGAATAAGAAACCTGTTGTTTCACTGAACTGAAAAGGGATTTTGAAATGGAATATTTAATAATCAAATTGGAAAGCCACTAGCTTGATTAAATAAACATCTGTGATCCCACTTGAACTCTTATTTAATCTTCAATTAGTAGAGAAAGTAATCTGTTAAAATTGGGCAAAATGCTTGCAGTGTTTGGATGGTTTTAAAAGTATTTTTATTGGCAAACTTTCAGGATAAGGGTTTCATGCAGTTTGGTGGAGTTTGGTGTAACAATGAATCTTGAGGTTTTACCTGTTCTGAGGTACTCTTCACTACTAGTGAAAAATAGCTATTATTTTATGTTGCTACTTGAAGTCATACATTAGTCCTAAGATTTGTTTATCATTTAAAAGAGAAAAATATTTTTAGAAGTCAAACATTAAATCACAATATTGAACTCCATTTCATATTTCTAAGTATAACTGAAGATTAAGAGTTGTATACCCATTTAACATAACTGAGCTGTTAAAATTGTATCTCCATTCATTTGGGGTAACATGTTTAAATACCTGTTTTATTCTAAAGTAGAATTTGTTTGTATTAAATGAGTCAAAGACAACACAAATTTCACCAAGGAAATAAAAAGATCTAAAATGCTATTTTGTTTGATTTAAAATGCTATTTTGTTTCCAAGCATGTGTTACTATTGTTTTCTGTGTAAAGAAAATACATCACAAGGGAAGAAGTTCTTGTCTTTCCTGATACCAAGTCCTATCTTTTGTAAATCCCCTGATGTGCGTGATGTATCAGATCAGCCAAGACTTTTATAAGGAAAGTATGCCATACAACGTGCATACTCCACAAGAGAGAGCTTAAATTGCCCTGATTTTAGTATGTTGTTATGATGCCGAACTGAAAATAGAATTTTTTTTTTTCAAGCAGCATTCTGTTGATCAACTACAAAATTAGGTTAAAATCTGAAGTACATTCTGCCAAGCATTGCTCTATAAGAATGTAAACAAGCTTGGACTTCAAAAACTTTTAATTGTGTTTGTTGAAATTGCTTTTTGGACAGCTATATATTTCTCACTACAGTTCTTTCTGAAACACCAGAGACATACAGGAGATACAAATATTTGTAACATTTTTTTTTAGCTTCTATATACTTCATTACTATGTGGTACAAGTTGGAAATATTTCATTTCCAACCAGCCGTGCTATTTGTCTTCATTTTTCTCAATGAGTATAGAAGCAACTGTTGTTGAGGGCAGAGGGAGTATCTCTGCTAATGAGTTGCTCATGTCTGTGCCAGATGTTGTCTATTTACAGCAGCTGTAATGTTGGCACAATAAGCACAGTGCAATAAAATTCATCTTTAATGAAGAAGAAAGATTAATTTTCTAAGCTTTAAACAGATGTCTTAAACAGAACATTTTACTTGAACAGAAACATTAAACACGCAAACATGAGCCATAAGAGGGAATGCTATTTCTTACTGCATTTCTGAAATTAGATTTTGTGTTACGTACAATGATTTATCTGTTGATTTCTAAGCACACTGATCTTTGAACTAGTTGTATTGGTCATATAAGTTGTCATATGACCTATAACAAGAGAGTCAAATGACACACAACTGATGAAATGACAGAACTATCATAAACATTAGACTGAGTGTATTCATTCTTTAACAGTTTTCTGCTTCCACAATTCTTGGAAAAATCTGATACTGACATACTGGGCCTGTTGCAATTTATTCCAAAATAGCCATTGACTTCAAAAAAGCTTGGTCTTGTATCAAACATCTTCTGTCAGCAGACCAAATATTGAGGCACCAAATTATTGGATTTCTTTCCTTTTTCTTCCCTATTGCATGCAGTTTTTGACAGTTTGCCTCCTACACACTACAAAGAGACAATGAGCACTATACTTGTGTGGATCCAGCAGGCAGAAACTAAACTCTCCGTGCCTCAGGTTGCAGTTGCTGAATATGAGATCATGGAGCAGAGACTCGGGGAGCTCAAGGTGAGTGGTCAGGCTGTGGGAATGAATGTCTCAAAAGTTTAGAGGAACAGAACGCAAAGCTGCCATGAGTCTGTGGAAGCCTGTGCTACAGATCTTGAGTGAATTACACAGAATCACAGAATGGTAGGGGTTGGAAGGGACCTTTGTGGGTCGTCTAGTCCAACCCCCTGCTGAAGCAGGGTCACCTAAAGTAGGCTGCACAGGACCTTGTCCAGGCGGGTCTTGAATATCTCCAGAGAAGGAGACTCCACAACCTCCCTGGGCAGCCTGATCCAGTGCTCCGTCACCCTCAGAGTGAAGTTCTTCCTCATGTTCAGCTGAAAATTCCTGTGCTTCAGTTTGTGGCCATTGGCCCTTGTTGCTGGGCACCACTGAAAAGAGTCTGGCCCCATCCTCCTGACACCCACCCTTCAGATATTTATAAGCAGCCTTCACTTCTTCAGGCTGAACAAGCCCAGGTCCATCAGCCTTTCCTCATAGGAGAGATGCTCCAGTCCCCTCATCATCCTCGTAGCCCTCCGCTGGACTCTCTCCAGTAGCTCCTCATCTTTCTCGAACTGCGGAGCCCGGAACTGGACACAATTATACCAGTTGGGTTTTAGCCAAGGACTTCAGGAGACAGTGGATACTTCTATCAATTCGTAGTTAAAGGATTGAAAGTGTGCTTCACCATTTAAACCAATTTTATAAGATATTGAACACATTAAGGAAAAGTCATTGTCCCCATGATATATAAAATAATCCTTTGAAAATAGCTCTGGTAGTTAAGTATACATTTAGCTCATTTCGTTTTCCAGTGCTAACATGGAAATGATTGATTTGCAAATTGCAGCGCGGGCTTTGTCAGGTTCCCTGTCGAATTTACAAGCAGACACAAATATGGAACAAGCTTTGCCAGTGGGTACAAACCTTCACTGCATTTCAATGTTTGATATTGTTCTAATATTGAATGGCTAAGGAGCGTGGTGTTTGATGCAACTAGTAATGCACATGCAGAAATAAAAAGTAGAATATAGAAAAACAGTTAGATGCAGCAAATTTGTGCTAAGAATTGCAAAAGTTTTGAGAAGAAGTTGTCAAAAAATTTAAATCATAAAAGCAGTTCTAAGTTTATTCTTTTTCTCCATGCATAGTCTGATTCTTTTGAAAGTGTAATCATAAGGGCCATAGTAAATTCCTAACTCAAATTAATTAAGTGTATGTGGATGACCTCTATTAACACGTTTAAACACCTCTGGTTATATTCTCAGTTCAACTAAAAAAATCTACTTTGTAGTTTGTGTGAGAAAAGCAATTCCAAATTTCTCAGTGGAATATGTCATTGGATGTTTTAGCAAAGGTGAGTTACATTTTTAGTTTTCAGTCCTTTCTTCAGCAGTCTCACCTATGTTTGTGAAACAAAGAGAATTGCTCGACACATGAATCAGGATACTATTTGCTTCTTACTCATAGGCTCTACAAAGTTCTCTGCAAGAGCAGCAAAAAGACCTGAACTATCTCAGCACAACTGTGGAAGACATGTCCAGGAAAGCCCCTGTAGAAGTCAGCCAAAGATATCGATCAGAGATTGAGGTGATCGTTGGCCGCTGGAAGAAATTATCAGCGCAGCTGGTGGAACAGTGCCAGAAACTTGAGGAGCTTATGACCAAACTCCAGAGATTCCAGGTTAATCAAACTTATTCAGCCTCAACTACTATGTGGTGGCTTGTGGGTGTGAGACTAGTGCAGAATACATTTATATGCCTCAAGAAAATAACACCAAAGTGAAAAATCAAAACAGTACATGAAATGTATTAAAAAGTTCACCTGATTTTGGTGGGTCCAAGATTTTATTCTGAATTCTGATTTTGTGGCTGTTTCTGCCTATGTTGTTTCAATAGCAAAACCTAACTTTGATTTCCGTGAAATTGCTACTAATATTCCTCAACTTACTTTTCCAATGTAGCTGAAGTATGTGTAACCATATGGACTTTAATGGATTCACTTACGTAATTAAAGTTATTTGTAATATGGTAGTATCTTGGCAGCAGTTGTCAGAAAGCATGTGTATATGACTTACACAATTATGTGAATTTCAGGTATTTAGAATGGCAGTGTTGGAACCTTACATTGTTTCTCTCATTGTGAGGATCTCCTATGTATACTTATTTATTAATCACATGTATCAGCGTTACAGGGGATGTCTATGACTTAAATGTTATAAGATTTAAAATAAGTCCATTTTTAACATATTCCTGCACTATTTCTATATAATTTCAAGGGACAGGTTTCAGAGGAATTCAGATCAACCAGTCACAAAAATGGAGAAACTATTTTTAATCTTTATAATGTTTTTCTCTCCTTGCCTCCATGCAAATGAACACTTGGGGAACACTTACCCATGGGGAGTATTGCAAAGAAAAATTCTAAAGGTTGAGGTCCTGCAGCCATACTCAAAGCTGTGTTCTCACAGTGTGTTTCTTCTCAGTGTTGTCTCTCTGTATTTCTTCTATTTACAATATCAAATATTTGTGTCCTTGTCTTTGATTTGCTAGTAGTAGAACATGGTACATTATTGTGTTGTGAATGTTGCGAATTATAATACAATAGCGTGTGAGCTGTAGTTTTTATTTTCAGCTTAATTCAATAGTGTTGTCTGGACAGGAATAGATTTTCTGTCAAGGTGTTCTTACACTTCTGCTTTTGTAGAGGAAAAAAAGCTTTTCAGAAAAGAAAAAAAAGTACTGATTATTTTGTTACTCTTCATCAGTTTTTAGATAAGCAAAAGGGAGCAAAAAAGAAGGGAATGTTTTATCAGTGCCATTTATAATTTAGCTGCTGAAATGCCACAGTGCTCTAAACTGTAACTTTGGCTCCATAGCTACGTCTCTGATGTTTGAAGCTGGCCATGGAATGAAGTGTAATGGCATGGTGGGATAACCTTGGCCAGCAGCCAGATACCTCAGCTGTTCTCTCACTCCCCATCCTCAGCAGGACAGGGCAGAAAGTAGGATGGAAAAGCTCTTGAACTGAGATTCTTGAACTGAGATAAAGACAGGGAGGTCGCTTGCCCATTACCATCATGGGCAAAATACACACAGCGTGGGGAAAATTAAAATAGATTTAAGTAATGAGAACCAAAGACAAAAATTAAACCAACAACTCTCTCTCTCTCCCTCTTTTCCTAGTCTGCGCTCCAATGCGTTACTCTTCTCTCCTCTCCTGTCAAGTGGTGCAGGGCAATGGAGAATGGGAGCTGCGGTCAGTCCATACCAGCTCCACTCTGCTGCTCCTTCCTCCCCCTCACTCTTTTCTTCTGATCCAGCATGGGTCCTCCCATGGGCTGCAGTCATTCAGGAAATATCTGCTCCTGTGTAGGACTCTGCATGGGCTGCAGCTTCCTTCAGGGCATATCAGCTGCTCCATTGTGGGGGCCTCCATGGGCTGCAAGTGGATATCTGCTCCACCATGGACCTCCATGGGCTGCAGGGAGACAACCTGTGTCACCACGGTCTTCACCATGGGCTGCAGGGGAATCTCTGCTCTAGCAGTTGGAGCACCTCCTCCCCCTCCTTCTTCACTGACCTTGGTGACTGCAGGGCTGTTTCTCACTTTTTTTCTCTCTTCCTCTGTCCATCTGGCATTTTTGCCTTTTCTTAACTGTATTGTCACAGAGGCATCACTAGATGACCATGAGGTCAGCTGTGTCCTGTGGTGGGTCCACTGGAGGCAGTTGGAACTGGCTGTGTACAGTGCAGGGCAGCACCTGGCTTCTCCTTACAGAGGCCACCCCTGCTAGCAAAATTTTGCCACATAAACCTAATATAAATAGGAAAACTGGAAAGTGATTTTATCAATAGTATAATGAAATATTTGCAATTGCACAAAACAGAGAAATACACTCTACTTAAGAAATTTTGTTGTTGTTGTTCCCCCC